>Ga0102929_1001256_pt1 | contig 15096 bp, 11 predicted proteins | sample SalPonR1_B_D2_MG_FD_78510 | JGI IMG/M metagenome (GOLD analysis project Ga0102929, IMG submission 78510) | Salt pond soil microbial communities from South San Francisco under conditions of wetland restoration - Salt Pond MetaG R1_B_D2_MG | ecosystem: Environmental > Aquatic > Marine > Intertidal... | reverse complement strand
CTCCTGAACTTGATGATCTTGAAGATCGTTCTGTCCCTGCCGACTCTCTCCTGTTCGAAAAAGACCTTACCCCCATCCTCCAGCTTGATGAGAATCGAAAATAGGAGCAAGAAAGGAGACGTGATGATGATCAGGATCAGAGCAAAAATGAAATCCAATGTGTGTTTAATCAAAAGCGCCATGATGAATCACCGATCTCCTCTCGCCAAAAATCGCCTAAACCGTTCATATTCTCTTGATCAGCTCGTTCTTATGCATCATCTCTTCGGTCTTCGGGCCATATGAGATGTAGTTTATCCTGACCCCGGTGTTCTCTTCAATAAAGGTCAGGTATTTCAGAAAGTTGATATGATCCGTATCGGGCCAGCCGTCAAGGGTTTCATATACCGGTTCTGCCACGAAGAAATCATAGGATGAAGAGGGGATATCCTTGATCTTTCCCTTCACATCGTAGCTGACACAGACCTTGACTTGCTTCAATGAATTCAAAACGTCCGCCTTGGTGATGATGAATTCCGTCAGGCCCGACCTCAACCTTGCATATCTCAGAGCCGGTATATCGAGCCATCCCACTCTACGGGGTCTTCCGGTAGTGGCGCCGTATTCCTGGCCCCTGCTTCTCAGCCAGTCGGCCTTTTCTTTGTTATGTTCCTCTGTCGGATAAGGACCTTCTCCCACCCTTGTGGTATAGGCCTTTAATACGCCGATAACAGAATTGAGTTCAAAGGTCGAAAAACCGACAGCTGATACGCCATGCGCCATACAGGCTCCTGAGGTTACATAGGGATAAGTCCCGAAATCAAGATCGAGAAGGTTCCCTTGAGCTCCTTCGAAGAGAACCGATGTATTTCTGAAGACATCGGCCATGTCAACGGCGCTGGTGATCTTCACATTCATACGCTCGAGCTTCTTTCTCAGATTGACGAGATACTCAAAGACATCTTTGTAATCGAATTGAAGCTGGTCGTTGTACATCTTTCTCTTCATCTGATAGGAACTTTTCAGCCGTTTAAGGAGCATGTCTTCATCCAGGAGGTGATAAAACTTAATCCCCTCTCTTGAGACCTTATCCGTATAGGCCGGTCCAATCCCCTTTTTGGTTGTGCCAATCGGCTTGTCCCGCCAGGATTCCATGATGCCGTCCTGTTCTTTATGCCACGGGAGAACCAGAAAAACCTCCCGGTCGATATGGACTCTTGAAGAAAAGCCCGGAAAGTCCTCTTCGATGACGTTGATCTCGTTAATCAACTGTTCCAGATCAATGACCATCCCGGCCCCAAGAAAGGCATTCGAATCGCTGTCGGGGGATATGGACGGCAGAAGATGGTTGACATACTTTTTACCGTCCACATAAATGGTATGACCCGCATTGGCTCCGCCGGAGAATCTGACAATCCATTCAAAATCCCTGGAAAAATAATTGACCACCTTTCCCTTGCCTTCGTCCCCCCATTGAGAGCCGACTATTGCCACTCTCGGTGATTTTCCCTGTTTAAACATAAATAATGCTCCTTCCGGTTAATCTTAAAAGGCACCTCCGCCTCCGCCTCCGGAACCTCCACCGGCTCCGCCAACGCCTCCGGAGAAACCGCCACCGCTTCCCGATGAACTGGATGAGACGGACTGAACAGCAGTGGTTCTCGCCGTTCTCATATGATGGCCAAGACCGTATCCGTAGGCCCCATACATGTAATAGTGATTACTCTGCCTCTCCCACTGTTCCTGGGGAATCAATTTCTTCAACGCCTTCTCGACTTTATCTGCCACGCCGAGCGCTGTTGCATAAACCAGATACTCTTCCCAGACTATAACGGATTTGGGCGGATAATCTTTGATCAACGAATACTCCGAAACGAACTTCTTAAAATTCTCCCATTTCCTGTAGTACTCAAGTCCCTCTTTTGTCCATCTTCCAAAGACGTCTTTATGCATGGCGAGAACAACAGCCCCTGTAAACCAGCATAATCCCGAATACAAGATGGCGATGTTCAAAAGATTCGGTGTCACCTTATCCGCAACCAGCGGCATGATAATCAACCCGCCGGCCCCCAGTATTACAGCCAGAAATGTCGCGATATAGTATCCTGTTGTCTTAAACATATTTCTCTCTTTGGCCTCAGATTTAACCCGATCCTGATAGATTGAATAAGATGAATTGAACTGCTTTGATTTTGAAACACTCTTTTTCAACGTCTTCTGAAGCGCTTTGAAATCCAAACGGTTCTCTGAATCAGCATATCCCTTCAAGAAGGTAAACATATATTTCTCACTGTCAAAGAGATCCGTACCGGGTTTGTCCTTTTTGAAGACAATGATCTGACCCACATCCTTCTTCTTTGAAGAGCCGGGTTCAAACTCAATATAGTCTTTTTTATACAGATCCATCAGTACAGCTGTCATGCCGTCATTATCGACACTGTTGAGCAGATTATTCACCACACAGTTGACCAGGTCGGGCGAATCTTTGTAAGGTAACTCCCTCTCGTAGATCCCCTGATACTGAATCTTCGGCTCTCTTCCGAGGAAATAGAAGGTCAGGATAACCAGACCGAGCATCAGAACATAGAAACCGAGGGGGAGCAGAGACTTGAACAATGTCTCCCTTTTATATTTCTTTTCCTCTGTTTCAATTCCTTCTTTCGTCAATTTATCGTTCTGCGCGGCAAACTTCATCTCCGGTGTCTTGTCAAAGACAAGCCTTGTTTCGCCGTATGAAAACGGGGGTAGTGAATCGATATGGATATTCACGGCGAGTCCATCCTTTTCAACAGCGGCTCCCGGATGGGTGTAAACGGTGTCGGGATAGAAATCCTGTGGAAATTTGAAAACAGCTGTCAAATCATTCACAGGGGCATCCCATTCAGGTCCCCAGAACTGCCTGAATATCTGGGTTACATCCTTGCCCACTTCAACAACACCCTTGGCATTGTAAGTGACATGCATGGTCAGATTCTTTGTGTTCTCCGGACTCAACTGCTGACTACTTTTGTACGGCACAAGCCACACCCTTGCCTCAAACTCCCGGTTGTCTTTCTTAAGAAATTCAATCTTGTGATTTTTCGCCCCTTCAACCCAGATTTGAACATCACTGATCTCAACATATCTTCCACGGGGCAAATGTCTGTAGAGACCACGGAAATCCTTTCTCATCTCATACTGTATGGTCTCATGGACTTGAACTTCCCCGTTATCATTAACCGTCTGCTCAACCCTTGCGGATTCTATCGAATATTGGGAGTCCATAAACCACTCAATATAACTGTTCCCCAAAATCAGCTGGAGTATAAAAAATGCAACAACTGCAATCACCAGAACAAGGACAGCTTTCCCCACTCTTTTCATATTTTGTACCTCCCGGTTTTTAAGTAGAAAGACCGTCAATATCACGAAGAAAAACCATTGAAAATGTTTAAAAAACCAATCAGAGACATTTCTCCATGAATTCCGTCTAAAAGTAAAATCAGCCGTTCTCTGTAATAGATTATACCAGTTATTGAAGGATTAAACAAAAAAAGAGGCGCTTCATTCTCTCTAAAACGACACTTCAGCGTTTTCGACCATTTACTAAAAGTTCCGTATTAAAATGAACTGCTCTGAACTGTACTCTTCATCTTGTCTATGATTTTTTTCGACGGTTTCTTTGTTATTCTAAGTGTACTACTAAGTTCTTATAGTTAATACTAATACAAAGCATTAAAACAAAATACCTCATCCACATAAGTTAAAGCTGCTGATCGAAACAACAACTCACTTCAGAATAAAAAATAAAAACAAACGTCTCTATACCCTATAGAGGTATACAAAATGACAGGGAGTGGTAAACTTGGAAGGCAGTCTTGGTATGACAGCAACCGTCAGTTATATTGCAGCATTAACAGGAGGGCTCCTGAGCTTCTTTTCGCCGTGTATATTCCCCGTTCTACCGGGATACATTGGATTCATCATGGGAGACACAAAATCTCAATGGTCAAGGTTTTTTAAAGCGCTCGGCTTTGTCTCAGGATTGGGAATCATTTTCATAGCGCTCGGCGCCCTTTCGGGATTCATCGGATCCGCTCTATCCCAATTTCAGTTCTGGATATCGACAATCGGGGGAGCTTTTATCATTGTCCTGGCCCTCTCCTACCTTGAATGGATCAAACTACCGAAATTCGTTCTCTTCAAACAAAACACCACCAATAAAAAAGCAACCGGTTTCTGGAGTGCGATGATGCTTGGCATTATCATATCCTTTGCCTGGGTTCCCTGTGTAAGTCCTGTACTGGGATCAATCCTCGTGATCGCAGCAAACTCAGCCAACATATTAAAGGGCATCGGCCTTCTCAGTGTCTATACCATCGGTATGGGAATCCCCCTGCTGCTTCTGGCCATGTTTGTTAGTGTCATCTACAAGTACATGCCCAAACTCCTGGAATACGAAAGCCTGTTGAAAAAGATCGGGGGCTTTCTCCTCCTGGTTGTAGGGGTTTTAATGATGAGCGGATTACTGAATAATCTGCAATTCTGATTAAAGGCCGGCAATCACCGAGTCGATCTCAATCCCCTTTTCAATGATTCTATCCGACGGGAGAAACTGCGGGTCGTGCAGACCATGTCTTTTATCTTCTCCCGTTCCGAGCCAGAACATCAGAGAAGGATATTGACGGGTGAAAAAACCGAAATCCTCGCCCGTCATCTTGTAGGGAATAACCTTTGTATTGAAATGCTCGTCGAGCCTGGGTTTTATCACTTTAAATAAATCCCTGTCATTGTTCACCTCGGGATAAAAGGCCTCTCTTTGAACATCGGTCTCAACACCGCACGAGACTTCCAAGGCTTTCCCAACCTCTTTCAATTTATCAAAGAACGCCCTGGATTTATCCATGTTCAAAGACCGGATACTCCCCTCAATCCTGGCCTTTTCAGGAACGATATTTCTCACTTTTCCCGCCTCAGCCTTACCGATTGCAAGGAGCAAAGGATCTTCAACAGGATTTGGAATCCTCTCAGCCATATCAAGGAACGTTCTCATAGCGTTTAAGGCATTTTTACCATACTGAGGCGAGGCAACATGTGCCGGTTTACCGGTAAAATCGACAACAAGCTCCATAGCAGAGGCAAATAGGACCCCGTCGTTGAAGGCAATGGTTCCAAAGTCAAATTCATCATTGACATGCAGCGCAAAGGCATTTCTAATGTTGAAATTGTCGAAGATCCCTGTCTGTATAGTTAAACCAGCCCCGCCGGCCCCCTCCTCGGCGGGTTGAAAAAAGAATATAAAATTCTGATCCGGTTTCGTTTCAGCTACTCTTTGCGCGAATCCATAGAGGATAGAAGCATGAATGTCATGACCGCATGCGTGCATCTTTCCGTTTGTGGAAGCGTATTCCCATCCAGTCTCTTCTTCCATAACAAGTCCGTCGATATCAGCCCGGAAAAGCAGATAGTCCCCGTCATTCACCGTATATTCGGCCACAAGACCAGTTTCAAGCGGACGGTGGATCGTCATGTTATCCAGCTTCTTAATCTCACTTTTAATAAATTCAGTTGTTTCAAATTCTTTTAACGCCGTTTCCGGCTTCTGATGCATAATATGTCTGAATTCTTCCGGTTTCATCGTATCCCCCTCTTTCTGTTTTTAGTTGACCCTTGTTCCGAGCTCCCCTCTATCCAATATCAATGAGCTTCATCCTCTCATCGAACTCTCTTTCAATATAATCTCTGAGTTCAGGATGTTCCTCCAACTCCGGATCATCTCTCAAAAATTCAAGTGCATCAATCCGGGTCTTTTCCAACAGGCCCCTGTCCTCAACGATATCGGCGAGTTTAAACTCCGGCATTCCGTGCTGCTTGACGCCCATAAATTCTCCGGGGCCTCTCAATTTTAAATCGTATTCCGCAAGTTTGAATCCGTCGTTGTGTTCAGCAAAATAAGTCAAGCGGTTGAAGTTCGCATTTGATTTGTCATTGGTCACGAGAAAACAGAAGCCTTTCCGGCTGCTTCTCCCGACTCTTCCCCGGAGTTGATGCAGCTGTGCAAGGCCGAATCTCTCGGGATGTTCAATGACCATCACAGTTGCCGAGGACACATCGATGCCAACCTCTATAACCGTTGTGGAGACCAGAATATCGTATTGCTTATCGACAAAATCCTCCATAATCCGATCCTTCTCTTCCGCCTTCAGTTTTCCATGAAGCAGTCCGACCTTGTAATCTTTGAAATAGCGTTCATTCAGCTCTTCGTACATGCTTGTTGCATCTTTGAGATCAAGTTTTTCAGATTCTTCAACCAGGGGATAAACGATAAAGGCCTGGTTTTTCTTTCGAAGCTCCGTTTTAAGAAAGTCGTAGAGTTCAGTGGTCTTTTCCTCCGGGATCACCAACGTTCTGACGGGATTTCTTCCAGGTGGCATCTCGTCAATAGAGGCAAAATCGAGATCCCCATATACGGAGAGAGACAAGGTTCTGGGAATGGGCGTTGCCGTCATGACGATGGTATCCGTTTCGGTTCCTTTGGAAATCAGGCTTTCCCGCTGTTTCACCCCGAAACGGTGCTGCTCGTCTATAACGGATAAACCAAGTTTGTTAAAGGTCACATCGTCCTGAATCAAAGCATGGGTCCCGATGAGAATATCCGTTTCTCCTGATTTGGTCCCTTTTTTGATCCTCTCTTTCTCAGCAGAAGGCGTTTTACTCAGAAGGAGTTCCACGCTGATATCCATCTCTTTGAGAAAACGCCTGAAATTCTGATAATGCTGGGTTGAAAGGATAGAAGTCGGTGCCATGAGGCATGTTTGAAAGCCTGCTTCCACAGCATCCAGGATGCCAAGAAGTGCAACCGCGGTCTTCCCGGACCCTACATCGCCCTGAATGAGCAGGTTCATAAGCGTTTCGGATTGAAGCCCCTTTTTAACTTCAAGATACGCCCTTTTTTGAGCATCGGTTAATCTGAACGGAAGGCTGTTCAATAATTGATCGGACAGTGTTGAGTTGAATTCCTTTGGTTTTTTCTGAAGTTTTTTCTCCCTTTTTCTCTTGGCGAAATAGGTGGCCAGTTCAAAGAAGAAGAAATCATCGTACTTTATCCTCTTTTCACACGCACTGAGGTGAAGATCGCTAACCGGATTATGAAGGCCGTATATGGAATGTGAGAGATCCATCAGGCTGTTTTTTTCCTTGATCGTTTCAGGCAGGAGATCGGGAACACATTTAACATAATGGAGACAGTTATTCACCGACTTCCTGATCTGACTCAGATAAAGGCCGGCCGTAAGGGAATAAACGGGATATATCTTCCTGGAACTCTCGCCTTTCCGGATAATCTCAAATTCATTAACGATCAGCTCCCGTGAGACAAAATCAGTGGGTTTAATCTTTCCGGTTGCTGATATCATCTGTCCCTCTCTGAAAAGCTTCTTCAGATAAGGCTGATTGAACCATTTCAGAACGAGTGTCCCGCCGAGTTTGCCATTGATCTCCATATCGCTGATCTGAACAGAGAGGATATTCATTCCCCGCTTTGTCTTTAGCAGATCGATCCTCTGTATAATACCGTTCACCGTAATCTTTTCACCCGGCGTAATTTTTTTGATGGGCAGGATCTTTCTCCTGTCATCATAACTCCTTGGAAAGAAGAAAAGTAAGTCTTTCACCGTTTTGATCCCGAGATAATCCAGTTTTTTGGAAATCTTTTGACCGATTCCCTTAACGGTCTCAATAGAGTAGTTCAACATTTTACAGTCTTGCGCAGGCGGATATTGATTCGGGTAAAGGAATTCATCTTTCATTTTATCCAGCATGACAAAGGCATTTTCAATCCTTTTTTTCCGGCTTGAATCGGATAATTCCCGAAAATGCTTGTAGTGGTTGATAAAGAGTTTGACCTTTTCAAGGGCTCCGTGATGTTCCTTTAATTGCGCCATATCGAGCTGTCTTGAAAACTGTATCAACCTCTCATGTACATCAACGGCAGTCTCCGGGTTGATTGTACGGAACAGATCCCCGACTGCCTTTATCCATTCTTCGAGTATCAGCATGAAAAACTCCCGGTTGGTTATTTTGAAAAAAATCAGGTGAACCGATATAACGGTTTAAGTATATCATAATGCATCAAGAACGGGGGAACCCCCAGACCCCATAACCTATAGGGTTCATAAATAGTATCTTACAGAAGAGAAACAGAATCTCCGGGAAACTGTTTGTGATAAAGAAGCTCAACTTAAGTTAAGAGAAAGAATCTTGCGTAGAAAAACGGAAATCGTCTAATTAATGGCGTGGGTGTTTAAAAAGGAGGTGTAAAAAATCATTCTGTTTAGGACCATCGTAAGCGCCCCATAGACTCCTGCATCCATCCCGAGAGGGGATATTTCCAAATTGGTGGTTGATTTTATCGTCTCCATGGTATATTGGTTAAAGGATTCTAAGACGGGCTTGAGCAGTATATCCCCCGCCAGAGAAACCCCCCCGCCGAGGATAATCTTATCGGGATTAAAGACATTGGCCACAATGGAGATGCCCTTTCCCAGATAGCCGCCGGTTTCGTTGAAAATCCTCAGAGCGAGTTCATCACCCTTATGAGCTCTTTCAGCGACCGCCTTGGCCGTTATCCATCCATTGTCGTTGTCTTTGTACATTTGATTTGCTTTCCGTTCGATCGCATTGCCCGAAGCGACTGCCTCAAGGCAGCCGTTCTTTCCACAGCTGCATCGTATCTTTTCATTTGTAATGGGGATATGACCAAATTCACTGTGATTATTGTACACCTTTCCGTTGATGATTAAGGCCGAACCAATACCATATCCAATGTTGATAAACAATATGTTTTTGACACCCTGACCGTTTCCATGGAAGATTTCCCCGATGGCCATCGTCCTTGTACAATTATCTGCAAGCGTTTTCACACCGGTTTTTTCCTCCAGTAATTTGGCAATATTGACATTTTCCCAGTTGAAATTTGGCGAAAAGTCTATAAAACCGGTTTTATTCTCAACCACACCCGCCTCTGCTATACCAAGCCCCTCTATCAGTTCCCGGTCGACCTTGGCCTTTACGATCAACTGCTCCACCAGATCAGCGACCTGAGAAACGATCGTATCAACACTGTGATTCCGGTTGGTGGGCACTCTGATTTTATCGATAAGCTCCCCTTTTAAATTCGCTATGGCGGCAACCGTATTGGTTGTTCCAAGATCAATTCCCACAACAAACCTTCCGGATGGGTTGATCGATAACATGACAGGTTTTCTGCCGCCTTTCTCCTTTGCATTTCCCTGTCCGACCTCTATTATCAGATTTTTGTCAATAAAATCATTAATCACTCTGGAAACCGTTGTTTTACTCAGTTTCAACCTTCTCGATATCTGTGCCCTGGAAAGACTGCCCTTATTTCGGAGCAAATCTAAAATCAGAGCTTGATTAATATTTCTTATCAACTCCGGATCACCCGTTGTTATACTGATTATTCTATCTTCACCCATAAGGCCTACCTCCATCAGGTTACTTTTTTATCTACACGAATTAATACACTATTTAGACATCCAAACGACTTGATATCTTCTTTTTCCCGCCATTATACACTAAAAAAAGTGATTATACTTTGATTCTCCCCATCATCATGGCGACAATCTCGTCTTCGGTAACCTCTGACAGTTTAACAGTGCCGGCAACATTTCCGCTGTGGAGTATAATCGCCCGTTCACAGGCCTCAAAGGCATAATCCATCGTATGGGTAATAAAGATGACGGTTATCTCTTTTCCCAGTTCCTTGATGAGTTCAACGACCTTTCGGCTTTCCTCAACCCCGAGTCCCGTTGCCGGTTCATCCATAATCACCAGCTTGGGTTTTTTTCCAATATAAACACATCTTCCGATGGCGATGGCATGTTGTTGCCCTCCCGACAGCGATCGAACCTCCTGGCGTAATGATTTTACCTGGACGTTCAACTTGTCCAGAACCTCTACACTCTTTTCATCCATCTTCTTTTTATTTAAGAAGCCAAACTCCGTGTATTCATCGCCGGCAAAAAAATTCTGAGTAACATCCAGAATCCCGAACAAAGCCATGTCCTGATAAACTGTCTTGATCCCCAGTTTCTTCGCATCTTCCGGTTCTTTAATCCTGACTTTTTTACCCTCAAGATATATGTCGCCCTTATCCTGTTGATAGGCTCCTGATATGATCTTAATCAGTGTCGATTTTCCCGCTCCGTTATCTCCCAGTAGAGCCAGCACCTCATTCTTCTTGATATCAAAACTGACATCATTCAACGCATGGATTCCACCGAAACTCTTTGATATATTCTTAAGTGATAAAAGGTTGTTCCCGTTTGCGCTCATATATTACCCTCCCAAATAATCATTATCAAGTCTTTTTCTCAATCCTTTTGTCTGTTAATCATTGCAGTGGCAATTGCAATGAGAATGATGGCTCCGTTGACAACGCGTTGCCAATATATCGGAATATCCATTAAAACAAAGGCGTTTTTTACAATGGCCAACAGTAAAACACCTAAAAAGGTTCCCCATATGCTTCCTTTGCCGCCCTTGAAACTGGCCCCTCCAATAACTGCCGCTCCAATTGCTCTCAATTCAAGCATTTCACCGAACTGTGCATATCCCATCGCCAATCTTGAACTCATAAAGAGCGCTGAAAGCCCGGAGAATAATCCGGCAAGCATAAAACCGACAATTACAAGACGACCAACCTTTATTCCAAATAATTCAGCATTATCCGGATTGGCCCCCACATATACAGCTCTGTTTAAGGGTGCCCAATGCTTCAGGAGATAATCAAACACCAGTGCGATAAGGATACCAATGATAACGGGAAAGGGTATCCCCCAAAGTTCTCCCTGCCCGATAACCAGAAAACTCTCCGGCAGACCGGTTACAAAATACCCGCTTGTTAATACTCTGGCAACCCCTCTGACGATTGCCATCATCCCTAAGGTCACGATAAAGGGATTGATCTTGAATTTTGAAATCAAAAACCCGTTTGTAAAACCGATAAAGACACTAACACCAAGTCCTGCGAGTATGGCGATTGGAACAGGCATGGGAGTATCAACGATTAAAATGGTTGTTAAAACACTTGATAAAGCCACATTAGAGCCAACCGATAAGTCAAGACCTCCAAGGATTAAAACAAAAGTCATGCCCAATGCAACTACGAGATCATAAGTCATCCCCATTAACACAGAACGGATATTCTTGAAAGTAAAAAAGACTGGAGAAGATATGGTTAAAACGATTCCGAATATTGCTATTATCAGCATTAACTGTATTTCTCTTTTTTTAATAAAATCTCCAAAAGAAGTCCTAATTGTCATAGCAAATCAGCCCCAGTGCGTCATTTAAATTATAATAATTAATTGTCTCCACCACCCAGTAAAAAGTCTTCCCATCGCGTTTTAACCGATGTTCTCTTTGATTGTGTATATTTTTCAATCAATACGGCAATGACAAGCATGCCGCCATAGACAATCTTCTCCCAGAATGTCGGTAACCCCATCTGAATAAAGATACTGTTGATTAGCGCTATAAAAACAACACCCCAAAAGGTACCGCCAATACAACCCTTACCCCCGCTCAAGCTTGCACCGCCGATAATAACGGCCGTAATGACTTTCAACTCTGCTGTTAAGCCAAAACCGGCATTGGCACTCAGGTATTGAGAGGCGGTTATCATTCCGGCAACACCGGCCAGAGAAGAACTCAATATGTATATTGAGGCCTTCATCTTTTCAACATTAATACCGGCCAGTCGAGCTGCCCGTGAATTACTGCCAATCAGGTAAGTTCTGTTGAGAAATTTATGTTTCTGGAGTAAGAAACCGATCACCACTGCCAAAACAAGAAAAAGAAAGATGGGAAAACGCAGACCGAGAAAACTCCCCTGTCCCAGGAAAGAGAAATCAAGTGGTACACCTCCAATGGTTCCTCCCTCTGTCAAAACATATGTCCCCCCTCTGAAAATGGTCATGGTAGACAGGGTTACAATGAAAGGGTGTGCCTTAAGACGATTGATTAAGAAACCATTTAAAAAGCCAATGGATCCTGAGATGACAAGAGTTAAAATCACAGCCAGAGGTATTCCGATACCGGCCTTTAACAGTAACGTGATCACAATTGCACTGAATCCCATTACAGATCCCACCGATAAATCGATACCTCCTGAGATTATAACGATCGTCATCCCAAGCGCCATTATTCCCTCCTGGATAAAGTTCATCGAAACAACTTCCAAATTATAGGGATTTAAATAATTTGATACAAAAAGGCTTAAAAAAACGAATAACAGTATACTGCCAATGATTATTCCTTTATTGATATCTTTTGTAAGAACACTCAATCTTTGCCAAATATGCTTCATTATTTCACCCTTTTTTAGTCCTCTGTTATTTTAAAGGAGCCAATCAAAAGGAGATTTCCCTTCAACTGACTCCTTTAGAGAATTAATTTAAACGACTATTTCACTCATTAATTTCCGCGTACAAACGCCGGGGGATCCAGGAATACATCAATATCGTTTTTATCGAGAATTCTGACGCCTGTATCGACTCCGGGAGGAACATGTCCAAAGGGTTCGGATTTGAGTCTTGTTTCCTGATTAGCATTCCAGAGCATCTGTAATCCAATATAACCCATGAGATACGGATTCTGTCCGACTGTGGCTTTTATCGTCCCTTTTTCAATTCTTTCTATAACCGGCATACCAAAGTCGAAGCCCATAATCTGTACCTGGTCTTCCATTCCGAGATTCTTAACGGCTGCAGCGGCTCCTGCCCCGGGATTTCCGTGAGCACAGAAGATGGCATCGATCTCGGGATTGGACTGCAACATGGCCGTTATCTGGCTTTCTGCAACAGATACCTTTCCTTCATCATTCGCTGTTGCTACAATTTCTACATTAGACCCTTTGAGTCCTTCTTTAAATCCGTTGATTCTCTGTACAAGATGGTCGGGGCCGGGGAATGTTGATATACCAACCTGACCTTTTCCGTTTAACCATTCAACCATCGCTTCGCCTGCTCTTTTTCCAGCTTCGAAGTTATTTGTTCCGACAAAACTAAGCCGGTTACTTCTCGGAGCATCAGAATCAAAAGTAACGACCGGGATCCCGGCGGCTATCGCTTTGTTGATTGCAGGGACTAATGGATCAGCAGCTCCTGCGGTTACCAGGATACCGTCAACGCCCTTTGCAATTAACTGCTCAATGGTCCTTGCCTCCGCAACTGCATCCCAATCGGCAGGGCCTCTGTATTCAACTTCAATATTGCCAATCTGCGCAGCAGCATCTTCCATACCGCCATATGCCCAGTTAAAGAACTCGGAACCCTTCAAAAATACAACCATTGCATAATGTTCTGTATCATGACTCTCGGCAAAAACAAAAGAACCTCCAAAAACCATCAAAGCAACCAGGAAACAAATGACCAACTTTTTACTCTTCAACATTTAAATTGCACCTCCTAATAATTTTGAACCTGTAAAACAATCACACACCATCGATAACATCAAAAAAATCTTGTTCAAAACCACCCCCTAATCTGCTGATGTCGAACAATCATCAGAATCTGTTTTTCAGCATCTGAAATATCTCATCTCTTGTCGCCACTCTCGGATTAACCTTATAATCCGGTAGTTTGACTGAATCATCCGCTATTGCCGAAAGCTCTCTTTCCGGTACTTTCAGCTCGCTTAAGGTGAAGAACATACCAATATCCTTTAAAAATCCGGTTGTCTCATCTTTAAAGGCCTTAGCTGCTTCGTCTTTCGTCTTGTTTCTTAATGCCGGGTTGAAAAAAGCGGCGATTGTTGCAAATTTATCCACTGCGGACTGATAGGTATACTCTGCAAATTCCGGGTACATCACCGATAAAGCTTCTCCATGCATTACATTCGGAGCATGGCCCCCTATTGCCATCCCAATACCATGAGGGAGTGTTGTCCCTGCATTCGCAATGCAAAGTCCGGCAAGCGTGTCCGCCCAGGCCATCTTTTCACGGGCCACTTTATCCTTCCCGTTGTCCAAGACTTTCGGTAGATATTCAACGACCGTTTTAATAGCCTCTTCCGCGAGGAGATCGGTATAGGGTGAAGCATCACTGTGTATATAACTTTCAAAAGAATGGGCAAACACGTCAAATCCTGTGGAAGCCGTTATATGAGTCGGAACCGTCATCATGATCTCGGGATCAACGACACTGATACTCGGGAATAACAATGGATCGACGATTGCAAACTTCGATTTTTTATCGGAATTCGTTACAACAGATACCGGGGTGACCTGAGAGCCTGTGCCCGACGTTGTAGAAACGGCTAAAATCGGCAACCTTTTCTCAGTGATCTTTTTGTTTGAAAAGAGTCTGTAATCCCATGCTTCCCCCTCGTGCGTCGCGCCCACAGAGATAGCCTTAGCCGTATCCATACTAGAACCGCCACCAACACCAAGTACGACATCCACTTTATTCTCGGAAGCCATCCGGGCCCCTTCATTAACAATATGAGTAGTGGGATTAGGTATGACCTTGTTGAAGTGAAAGACTTCAACACCTTCCTCTTTCAAATAGCCTTTGACCCTGTTAAAGACTGTTTCCAGGGGTCCGCCTTCAACTGTCACCAGAAGACATCTCTTACCGAAAGTTGCCACGTTCTTCCCTATCTCGTTTAATCTCCCCGAACCAAAATGGATCTCAGTCGGTTGATAATAATCAAAATGTCGCATTTTTATTCCTCCCCCACATCAATAATGACCTTCATACTCTTATCCTTCTGTTTTTCTATGTAGTGATAGGCATCAAGGTAATTGTCGAATTTGAAATGATTTGAGATCAAGGGCTCCAGATTAATCTTTTTGTCTTTGAGTAATTCAATTGCCTTTTTATAATCCTCGTCTTTATACATTAAAGTTCCCTTTAAATTGAGCTCTCTGTCCTGAACAAGGGCCATATCAATACTCCCCTTATCCCCAAATACACCGACAACGATGATATCGGTCCCTTTTCTGGCATAATGGATGGCCTGATTCATCGTTGTGCTGATGCCCACACACTCCAGGATTAAATCTGCCCTGTCCTCTCCAAAATGGTCAAGGATCTGTTGATTTAAATCCTCCGT
>Ga0102929_1001255_pt1 | contig 15097 bp, 11 predicted proteins | sample SalPonR1_B_D2_MG_FD_78510 | JGI IMG/M metagenome (GOLD analysis project Ga0102929, IMG submission 78510) | Salt pond soil microbial communities from South San Francisco under conditions of wetland restoration - Salt Pond MetaG R1_B_D2_MG | ecosystem: Environmental > Aquatic > Marine > Intertidal... | reverse complement strand
CCGGCATCGTGAGCGGGCCCTTGATCGAGACCTTGAACTCGGTCAGCGCGTCGAAGGTCTCCTGCGGCAGCCACTCCCCGGTCTTCTGGTGCGCTTTCTCGCCGGCATAGACCTCCATCCAGGAGATCTTCCGGTCCCCGCCGTACGCCTTGTCGACGGCCGCGTCCACGACCGTCCGGGTCGCGCGCCAGATGTCCGGCCCGATGCCGTCCCCCTCGATGAAGGGGATGACGGGATGATCGGGGACGCGGATACCTCCCCCGTCGGGGCCCCCGTCGAAGGTGATCGGATCGCCGGAATCGGGGATGCGCGCGTGCTCGTAGTCGGCCATCGCTCGTGGTCTCCAGGGGTGGGGTCGCGTCGGCATCGGTGCCGAGCCGCGACGACTGCCTGCGGATGAGGAAAGTGTCGCGGAAGTCGCGCGAGGAGCAAGGTGGAACGGCGCCCGGGCCCGCGGGTCGAAACAACCCGTGAGCCGGGAGCCCCCGGCGACGGATCCTCAGCGTGGAGTCTTCGGACATGGCCGAATCGATCGCACTCGTCACCGGCGGCACGGGCGGACTCGGCCGTGCCGTGGTCCTTCGACTCCTCCAGCGTGGCGACCGGGTGATCGTCCCCTGGTTCTCGCAGAAGGAGGTCGATCTGCTGACCGATCACATCGACGAACACGCCCCCGGCGCGGCGAAGCGGCTGGAACTCATGGCCGCCGATCTCACCGACCCGGAGGATCTCGAGGGACTGGGGCATCACATCGAGGAACTCGGGCGCCTCGACGTGCTGTGCAACCTCGCGGGCGGGTTCGCCATGAACGGCGTCGCCGATACCGAGATCTCCGAATGGGACCGGATGATCGGCATGAACGCCACCACGGTATTCCTGACCACCCGGACCGCGCTCCCCTGGCTCCGGAAGTCGGACGAGGGCGCCATCGTGAACATGGCCGCGGTCCCCGCCGTCGACGGCGGCGGCGCCGGCATGGTCGCCTACACGGCGTCGAAGGCCGCGGTCGTGGCCATGACGAAGGCCATGGCGCGTGAATTCGGGGAGGACGACATCACCGTGAACGCGATCGCGCCGAAGATCATCGACACGCCCGCGAACCGGGAGTCGATGCCCGATGCGAACTTCGCCGACTGGGTCACGCCCGAGGCGATCGCCGACGAGATCGCGCACCTGACCGGGCCTGCGGGCCGACGGGTCAGCGGGAATGTGATCGTGATGGGGCGGTAGTGCACCGCCCTCAGTGCGCCTCGAGTCGGCGCAGGAATTCCCCCATGATCCGGTCATAGAGCGCGTCTCCGAGCACGGCGTCTTCATACCCGGCGTCGATGTTGGGATTGTCGTTGACCTCGATGACCAGGACCCCGGCCGGGGTCTCCTTGAGGTCGACGCCGTAGAGCCCGTTCCCGATGAGCCGAGCCGCACGAACGGCCGCCTCCACGACGGCGGGCGGGGCGTCCTGGACCGCCAGGGTATCCACGGCACCCTCCGCGGGGTCTCCCTCTTCGGTGTGATCCAGGATCTGCCAGTGTCCGCGTGACATGTGGTACCGGCACACGAACAGCGGCTCGCCGGCCAGCACCCCCACCCGCCAGTCGAACTCGGTCGGGGTGTACGCCTGCGCCAGCAGCAGCTCGCTGTCGCGGAGCAGTACGTCGGCCCGCGTCCGGAGTTCGTCGACGTCCTTCACCTTGAAGACGCCGAGGGAAAACGCGCCGTCCGGCACCTTGAGGACCAGGGGAAATCCCAGGGCCGCCGCCCGCTCCAGGTCGTCCTTTCCCACCACCGCCGACGCGGGGGCCGCGATCTTCGCCCGTCGCAGGAGTTCGGCCAGGAAGATCTTGTTGGTGCAGCGAAGGATCGAGTCGGGGTCGTCGATCACGACCAGCCCCTCCGCGGCCGCGCGACGGGCGAAGCGCCAGGTGTGGTGGTCCACCGCCGTCGTTTCCCGGATGAAGAGGGCGTCGAACTCGGGGAGCCGGGGCAGATCCTTCCGTGTGATCAGCTCGGTCTCGATGCCGGCCCGGCGGCCCGCCCGCTCGAAGCGGGCCAGCGCCTCGGCGTCGGACGGTGGAAGCTTCTCCTCCGGGTCGTGAAGAATCGCCAGATCCCAGCGCGCGGCAGGCTTTCTCCGGCCCGACGTCCATCGTCTCCCGAGGAACCGGTCGAGGGCGGCGACGAAGCGATCGCGTTCGTCGGAGGGGACCTTCCCGAGGCCCGCGGGTCGCACCGCCGCGACCTCCCACCGCTCCCGCCGCCGGAGTTCGACCCGGAGGATCGGTGCGGGAAAGATCTCGAAGAGGGAACGCGCGAGCGGCTGGAGTCGGGAGACCGGAGCCTCGCCGAAGAAGAGCCACACCTCGCGGTTCTCCGTGTCGCTCTCCGATGCCTCGGCCGCGAGCCACCCCTGGAGCCGGTCGTCGAGGTCGTCGAGGTCGGTCCCGTAGATTGTCTTGCGGGACAGGTCCTGGAGACACCGGACGGACGGGATGACGCGGTGACCCCGCGCCTCGGCCAGCAGCGACGCATAGTAGCCGGCGGAGTGGTACCGGGTCTGACGGGAGAGGTTGAGCACGCGCAGACCGGGGTGATCGTGCCACGGACCCGTCAGGTACTCGCGCACGGGCACGACCGTGTGACCCTCGAGCCCACCGGCCTCGTGCGGCCCGGTTCCATCCACGAGCAGGATGTGGCCGGGCCGATCGGTGTCCCGACTCACGTCACCTCCCCCGCCGCCACGAAGACGGCGGTTCGGAGCCCGCGCCGACCGAACCGTGACATGCTCCGGAACTGCTGGCGACCGATCGGCATGTTGATCACGTCGGCGGCGACCTCGCCCTCGTCGGGGTCGAGCCACGGATCATGGACGTAGACGAAGTGGTCGTCGAAGCCCGTGACCACCACCCAGTGCGGGCCACGCTCCTCCCAGATCTGCCACGAGGAGATCAGGATGAGCGGGATTTCCTCGGCCTCGAATCGGCGCTCCACCTCGGCGAGAGAGACGGCGCGTACCTCGACCGGAATGCCGGCGTCCCGGATTTCACGCTCCATGTCGTGCTGGACGAGTCGCATGACCTCCTGCTTCTCGGGCGAGCGTACGGTGTCGACCATGTGCACCCCCGGATCGCTCACGACCACCGATGCCCGGAAGCCACGCCGATGTGCCGCGAGCGCGAGCCCGTACGGACCACACCCGCCGTGGCCCGAGGTCATGAAGATCGTCGTGGCCTCCCTCCACACCCGCAGCTCCTCGGTGCGGTCGAGCGGTCGATCGGGGCGGAGCGCGGCCATGGCCATCATGAGCGCCGCCGGACCGCAGGTGAACTCGAGCGTCTGTCGGTAGTACGGGAGGCGCGCCAGGGAGGGCCGGAGGCTGGGGTCGAGCGTCTTCTCGACCCGCCACGCGTCCATTTCGTCCTCGTAATAGTCCTCGTACTCGCCGAACCGCCGATACCCGCACGCCTCGAACAGACGCAACGAGGCGACGTTGTCCTTCCGGATCTCCGCGCGCATCCAGGCGCGCTCCCGCCTCCACGCCTCCTGCTCGGCGGCCTCGAGGAGCGTCCGACCCGCACCGCGACCGCGGGCCCGTGCCGCGACGGCGATCGAGTAGACGTGCGCCGTGCCGGTGGTGCGGCGAAAGAGGAGCACGACGGAGCCCACGAGCCCCCCGTCGTCCTCCGCCATGAGAACCGCCGCGTTGGCACGCGTCAGGAGGTGGCGCAGACGCCGGCGGGTGAGGCGGTCCCCGTCGAAGGAGGCCTCTTCGAGCTCGAGGAGGGCGTCCAGATCCGCGAGTTTCGCGGGTCGGACTAGAGAGAGAGAGGGGTGGGTTGGCACGCTCCGAATATAGTGACCCGGACAGCCGGGACGCAGTGACCTCGGGGTCCTGCCTTTCGCATCGGGCGCAGCCCGGGTCAGGATGGTAGTCCGTCCCCTCCTCACCCACGCCGCGTGTCGACCGTGCCCCGACTGCTCATCGCATCCGCCGCAACGGTCGTCCTGCTGGCCGCCTGCGACGGCGGCGGTTCCACCAGTTCGGCCGAGTCTACCTCCGGCGTCACCGTCCGTGACTCGGCCGGCATCCGTATCGTCGAGAACCACGACTCTGCGTGGACGGAGGCCACCCGATGGCGGCTCGCGGCGGAGCCGGACCTCGTCATCGGGTCGATCGACGGATCCGTGCCGGGGACGGACTTCGGGCGGGTGGACGACGCCCTCGTCGTGGACGGCCACGTCGTGGTCGCCGACGGACAGACGCGCCTCCTCCGCGTCTTCGACGAGGACGGCGTGTGGCTACGTGACCTCGGCGGCCAGGGGGACGGCCCCTTCGAGTTCCGGTTTCTGCAGGCGGTCTTCGCCGCCGGCGACTCCGTGGCCGTGTGGGACGCGAACCGGCGCCGGGCCGTCCTGCTGCCGGTCGACGGCGGGACCCCCAGAGCCGCGCTCTTTCCAACGAACAACGAGCCGGGCGAGGGCGAGTTCGTCGAACTCCTGCTCCCGGACGGCCGGGCCGTCGTGGGTCCCACGCCCGCCTACGGGGCCGCGCTTCCGGAGGGCCCGCGAACCCGAGCCGACCGGCTGTACCGCGTTGTGCGGGAGGGGGGTGCGCCCGGCGACACGATCGGTGCCCTGCCCTACTACCTCGCCTACAACTTCGGCACCGAGCGCACGACGGGGCCGGTCCTGTTCGCCCCGACGGGCTCCTTCGAACCGGCCGGCGCCGACGCGGTGTGGTTCGGGTGGGCGATCGACGGCTACGAGCTGCGACGGATCCCCCTCGACGGACGGGACGGACCGGAGATGCGGGTCCGGCGGGCCTGGGAGGCGTCCCCCCTGCCCGACGACATCCACGCCCGCGTCGCGAACCACTTCGACAGCAGCTACGCCGCCGCCGGGCTTCCCACCCGTGTCGTGGCGGAGCAGCGCGAGATGGTCGATGCACTGCAGATCGTGGACCCCCTGCCCGCGTACTGGGACTTCGAGGTCGCCTCGGACGGCCACCTCTGGGTGAACGACTTCCGACGGCCCGACGAGGTTACGGTCGATGCGGTGCTCGGACGCGAGCGGGTCGGCTCGACGAGGTGGAGCGTGTTCACGCCCACGGGCCGGTGGCTCGGAACCGTCGACGTCCCGGTCGAGTTCGCGCCCACCGCGTTCGGCTCCGACTGGGTCCTTGGTGTCCGAACCGACGAGTTCGACGTCCAGTGGATCGAACGCTACCCGATCCTCCAGCCCGGATCCTGACCCGGGGTCCCCTACCCTACCTCTTCCAGCAGCGCCCGCACGTCCAGCGCCCGCGTGAACATCCGCAGTCCACCGTCCTCGTCCCGCGGCCACTCCTCGCGGGGCCGGTCGCGGTACAGTTCGACGCCGTTCCCGTCCGGGTCGGTCAGGTAGATCGCCTCGCTCACGCCGTGGTCCGCCGCGCCGTCGAGCTGAATCCCCGCGTCGAGCACGCGCTTCACTGCCGCGGCGAGTGAGGCGCGGTCCGGGAACAGGAACGCGCTGTGGTAGAGGCCCGTCGTCCCCGGCGCCGGGGGTGAGCCACCCTGCGACTCCCAGGTGTTGAGCCCGATGTGGTGGTGGTACCCACCCGCCCCGAGGAACGCGGCCTGTGAGCCGACGCGCTGCTGGACCTCGAAGCCCAGGACACCGCCGTAGAACGCGATCGCGCGATCGAGGTCGGCGACCTTCAGGTGGACGTGGCCGACGCGGGTCGCATCGGGGGCCGATCTACCCGTACCCTCGCCCGCCGTCATGCCGACGGCCGTCCCGCCAGCTCGCGGATCACGACGTGCCAGAAGTCGAGTCCCTCGAAGAACGCCCGAACCGGGATGCGCTCGTTCAGACCGTGCGCGTAGACGTCGCTGCTCTTCATGAAGATGCCCTCCACGCCGTACGTCGGAATCCCGGCGGCGCGGAAGTGCATCCCGTCGGTCCCGCCGGAAGACTGGGACGGGAGGATCATGGTGCCCGGGTGGAGCGTCTCGACACCGGCACGGATGGCCGAGACGACATCGTCCCGCAGATCCGAGACCGGACTCACGGTGGGGTCGCCCAGGAGGCGGACCTCGATGTCGGACCCGGCGAGTTCCCGGAGCGTGTCGTGCACGTCCGACACCTCGTCGCCCGGAAAGACGCGGCAGTTCACCGTGGCGGTCGCGGACTGCGGAAGCGCGTTCTCCGCGTGGCCCGCGCGCAGCATCGTCGCCACGCACGTGGTACGCGTGAGGCCGATCATCGACCCGTCCCGTCGGAGCGTCTCCCCGGCGGCCGCGTCGTCCGGGTTCGCGGCGAAGGCCCGCATTGCCGCGCCCGTCTCACCGCCGACCAGGTCCGCGGTCCCCTCGAAGTAGGCCCGTGTCGTCTCGTTGATACGGGTCGGAAACCGGTGCGCCTGCACCCGCTTCAGCGCGTCCGCCAGGTCGTAGATGGCGTTGTCGTCGCGAGGTCGGGACGAGTGCCCACCCGGATTCGCCGCCGTGAACTCGAAAGTCGAGTACGTCTTCTCCGACGTCTGGATCTCGAACACGATCGGCTCCCCGGTCGTCTCGTCCAGCGTCCCGCCGCCCACATCCGCGTTGAGCGCGAACTCGGCCTGCGTGAGCGGGAGATGCTCGTCCACCAGCGCCCGTGTGCTCACCATCCCGGTCTCCTCGTCCCCGGTGAACCCGATCACGAGGTCCCGGGTGGGCACGAAGCCCTCCTCCTTCATGCGAATGAAGGTCGAGGTGAGGTGGATGATGCCCGCCTTGTCGTCGGCCGTCCCGCGGCCGAAGAACGTCCCGTCCTCCTCGATCAGCGTGAAGGGATCGCGCTCCCAGTCCTCCGGCAGGGCGTCCACCACGTCCATGTGCGCGGTGAAGAGGATCGGCTCCCGCCCCGACGACCCGTCGCCGCGCCACCGGACCACGAAGGCGGCGATCTCCTCCCCCGACTCGGAGGTGTGCGGAAGGACGTGGATGTCCTCCTCGGGAAATCCGGCCTCACGGAACCGCTCGGCGAGGTATTCGGCCATGGTCGGGATCATCCCGTGGCCCTCCGCCGTCCGCATCCCGATCACGTCGCGGTACATCTCCAGCGCGCGCCGCTGATGCGGCTCGGTGTAGTCGGCGCTGGAGGTCTGGGCGGTGGCGGGGATGGGCATGAGCGGCGCTCCGACCAGGCATAGAACGAGGGCGAGTGTGGGAAATCGCGTGTGCATCTCACGGGCTCCGAAAGGCGAAAGGACGGCCGCAATCTACCCCCCTGCCCCGAACCTTCGCATGTGCAGGCAAGTCGGTTCGGACCCGATCTGATCGAGATGCAGCAGAACCCCCGGGTACGGGATTCCACCTGCCCTCCGTAGGTAGTCCTACGAATTGTGGGAGGCGGTTCGCGGGAGACAGACTGAATCACCATCACCTCATGAACCGTCCCGATGCCTACATCCACAGTCCCTGCCTCGCGCTCCCCGAGCCGCGCACCGTCACCCAGCCTCCGCGCCCCCGAGGTCGTACGTCGTGGCGTCCTGCTGATCAACCTGGGGACACCTGAGGCTCCGGAGCCGGGACCGATTCGTCGCTACCTGCGCGAGTTCCTCTCCGACGATCGGGTACTGGACATGAATACGCTGCTCCGGCGGGTTCTGCTCGAAGCGGTGATCCTCCCACGGCGGCCACGAGCGGTCGCACACGCATACCGGAAGGTCTGGACGGAACGCGGCTCGCCGCTCCTCGTCCACACCACCGACCTGGCGCACGAGCTGGAGGGCCTGTGGGACGACGGCACCCGAGTCGCCCTCGCGATGCGCTACGGAAGTCCGTCGATCGCCGACGTGCTCCCGGACCTTGCGTCGGAGGTCGATCACCTCGACATCGTCCCGCTGTACCCCCACGCGACCGCATCCACGACCGGCACGGCCGTCGCAGAGGTGCACGCCGTTATGGCGGAGCTCTGGCAACCTCCACCCATCCGCGTGGTGGCGCCCTGGTACGACCACCCCGCCTTCCTGAGTGCCCTCGCATCGATCTATCGAGAGCCGCTCGAGACGTTCGCGCCGGATCATGTGCTGTTCAGCTACCACGGAATTCCGGTGCGTCACCTGGAGCGGTCCGCCCCGGAGTCCCCATGCGGCGGGGGATCACACAGCGGAGATTCGGACAGCGGGGAGTCCGTCTGCTGCCTCCGATGGGAAGCCGCACGTGGCGGGTGTTATCGCTCCCAGTGCGTACACACGTCCGTCGGACTGGCCGAGGCCCTGACGCTACCTGCGGAGAGGTGGAGCACCGCCTTCCAGTCACGCTTCGGACGGGATCCGTGGATCCTTCCAGAGTGTGAGGCGGTGATCGGCCGCCTGGCCGAGCGAGGAGTCCGCAGACTCGCGGTCGCATGCCCCGGATTCGCGGCCGACTGCCTCGAAACCATCGAGGAGATCGGGATCCGCGCACGTAAGGTATTCCTCGAGGCGGGCGGAGATCAGTTCATGCTCCTTCCCTGCGCAAACAGCGATCCGGTCTGGGTGGAAGCGCTGGCCAGTCTGGTCCGGCCCGACTCCTAGACCTCGTCCTCCGCCACCGCCCGCACGATGTCCATCGTGCTCACCACGCCGAGGAGTTCCCCGTCGTGCATGACGAGCAGCCGGTGGAATCCGTCGGCGACCATGTCCCTGGCGGCTTCACGGATGGAGGCGTCCGGGCCGATCGACGCGATGCTTCGGGACATCACCTCGGCGATCGAATGCTCGTCCAGCCGATCCCACTCGGGAGATTCGGTCTCGGACATGCGGGACCAGGTGTTCGCTTCCGAGTCCCGCCACCAGTCGAGGAAGTAGGCGGCCGGCTCATCCTCTTCGAACGCCGAGGCACCGTCCGGCACCTCTCCGAAGTCCGCGATCTGCTGTCGTCGCGGTGGAATCCCCGGCGAACTGGCCTCGAACTCGAGGATGTCGGTGCGAGAGGCGACCCCCACCACTGCCGTTCCGGCCACGATCGGGGCGCCGCTCACGCGGGCCGAGGAGAGCGCCTCGATGGCCTCGCGCAGCGTCATGTGTTCCTCGAGTGTGACGACGTCGGCCGTCATGATGTCGCGGACGGTCTTCATGGTCGGGATGATCTCCGTGGAGAGCTTCGTGGGTCGGTCCTGGGTGCGCGACGTCGACCCCTCGACGGGGATCGGTCGCCTCGACCCGGAAGGTACCCCCGCCGGCGGTCCACCTCAAACGCTGGAACGCGGGCGAACGCCTCATGTCGCCCGCCGGGACGCCGGTCGACTCAGCGCACGCCCTCGAGAGCACGGAGAAAGGCGAGAACCTCGGGCTGCGCCCAGTCGGACGCGCCCCTGTGGCGCAGTACGATTCGGCCCGCGCGATCGACCACGAACGTCGTCGGGAGCACGAGGTCACCGAGTGACTCCGGCATGCGTCGGGCCTCGGTCACCAGATCCCCCGCCAGGCCCTGCCGCGCGGCGAACTCGCGCACGAGGTCCGGCTCCTCGGGCGATACGAGGAGCAGCTTCACCCCGGATCCCAGATTGTCGAGCGCCTGGCGAAGCCGTTCGAAGGTCCCGAGTTCGGCGACGCACGGAGGACACCAGGTGGCCCAGAGATTCACGACGAGAACCTCGCCGCGGTACTCGGACAGCTCCACCTCGTCGCCGGCTGCGGTCCACACGCTCCAGTCGTAGTCGAAGGCGCCCACGACCTCCATGGAATCGGGGAGCGGACTCGCCGTCGGGACCCGGGGATCCTGGGCCGCGGACGAAACCGGCATGACGAGCATCAGCGTCAGCAGTCCGCCGAGAATCGGCGAGAGTTTCGGGCGGGCCGACTTCGCCCGCAGCACCGATCCGGCTCCTGCCGGGCTCATCGGCTGCCGGCCAGCCGGAGGCCGAACACCATGCGCCGTCCCTCGATCGGGCCCCACACGTACGTGGTGTCGAAGTCGGGACCGAACGGCCGACCGGGATCGACCAGCGGGCTTCCCTGCGTGAAGTCGAAGACGTTCTTCACGCCGAGGTAGGCGGTCGCCCCACGCGGCAGGGCGACGCTCGCCTGCACGTTGTGGACGTCCCAGGTCCCGGATCGCGTCGGGCGCGTGAAGGGGACCTCGTACTCGGGGAGCCGCATCGGACCCGTCACCGAGCCCGTGTAGTCGACCGTGACGCCGCGGCCGAAGGTGTACGATGCGCTCCATACCCCCCGGAAGTCGGCGGCGAAGAATTCGTCTTCGCGGACTCCGCCCGACTCGATGTACACGTCCTGCACGGTCGCGCCCAGCGTGTAGGAGAACGGCGTGTCGCCGAAGTTCTGATTGAGGGACAGCGATACGCCCCGCGTCACCGCAGAGCCGTCCAGGTTGGCGTACACGATCTGATTCGGATCACGGTCGTAGTCCGGCACGATGCGGTTCGAGAACCGCGTGTGGAAGAGGTCGAGGTCGATCATCATCGGGCGCGTGCCGAATTCGATGATGCGGTTCGCGTTGAAGGTCACGGACCTCGAGCGCTCCGGGTCCAGTCCATCCTCGATCACGACCTCACGCGCGCCGGTGAGGGCCGCATGGTCCTCCGTGAAGAGATTCACGACACGGAATCCCGTCCCGTAGTTCAGCCGGAAGGTCGTGTTGACCTCCGGACGCCACCGGACCGCCACCCTGGGAGAGGCGATCGTGCCGTGGCGATCCTGATGATCGACGCGGGCGCCTCCGAGAAGGGTCAGGCCGGACGACAGGAGCAGCGAGTTCTCGACGAACACGCCGGGGATGAAGCGACGATCGGATGTCACCGTGGCGGGCGTATCGTCGTCGTAGTCGTCCACACGGGCGGAGGCACCGACCAGCCAGTCGTGCCGACCGTGTCGCGGAGGATCCCAGACGAGCTGCGCGAAGCCGACGTGCTGCGTGGCGAAGTATCCCTGGTCGCCGTAGAACGAGTCCTGCTCGTGCCAGGCGTACGAGGCCTCGGCACGAAGGTCCGAAACCGGCAGGTCGCTGCGCCCGAGGATCTCGACCCGGTCGGTGCGGATCGACTCGCCGTAGATCTCGCTCCCACCGCGGTGCGCCTCGGTCCAGGCCTCGGGGCCCCCGAACCGGTCTTCGTGGTAGGCCTTCACGACCACGCCGAGCCGTTCGCGTCCGTCGCTGAAGACGTTGGCCTTCCCGAACAGACTCACACGCGTGTCGATCGTGACGTCGCTGAAGCCGTCGCCGTTGTCGTCCACGAAGCGGTCGTTGTGGATCACGCTGCCGCTGAACAGCGTCTCCACCTCCCCGAAGTCGGGTGCGAGCGCCGCCCGTGCGTTCGTGCGTCCGAGATCGGAGGTCGACAGGTCGAGGGACCAGCGGGGCGCGAACCGCGTGTCCTTCGTGATGATGTTGATCACACCGCCCATCGCCTCGGTGCCGTACAGGGTCGACTGCGGTCCCTTCAGGATCTCGAGGCGCTCGACGAGGGCCGGGTCGATCCCGTTGAGACCATAGACCGAGGCGAGCGCGCCCATGATCGGCATGCCGTCGATCAGAACACCCGTGTACGGCCCCTCCATCCCGTTGATGCGGATGTTGTTGGTTCCGCACACGCCGCAGTCGACCTGCGTGAAGAGGCCGTTGATGTGCCCGAGTGACTCGGTCAGGTTGCTCGACGCATTCCGCTGGAGAAGCGCGGCCGAGACCACGTCCACCTTCACCGGCGACTCCGATACGCGCATCGCGGACATCGTCCCGCTGACCACGATCGGGTCGATGGGGACGGCGGCGACGGCGAGGGTGAGGTCGACGCGCGTCACTCGGCCGACCGTCACCTCCACCTCCCGCGTGGCCGACTCGAATCCGAGCGCGGTCGCGTTCAGGCGGTATGTGCCGGCGGGCAGCCCGGTCAGCGACCACCGTCCCTCTTCGTTCGTGACGGCTTCCGGTCCGTCGTCCACGAATACGCGGGCCCCGACCACCGGGCCGTTCACGGAGGCAACGGTTCCCACCAGTTGCTGGGACGACACGGCCGACGGAAGCGAGAGCAGGGTCAGAAGCGCTGCGAGAAGCGGAACGCGGACCCACGAGCGGGATGACGAGCCGGGGCGACGCGTCACGGGATGTGGTGACATGGGGCGAGGCCTTCGCCGAAGATGGGCGTGATATTTAGGCTACACTAAATTAGGCTGGCCTAAATATCAAGGATTTAAGGGGCGCTGATCACGCATGGCGCCCCCGGGCCGACCCCTCAATTGCACCGCTCCGGCCGCGGAACCGTGCTTCCTGGCCGAAGGAGACGGTGCGCGAGCTCCGGATCCGGTCACTCGCCACAGACCAGATGGGTCGGGAAGTGAATCGGAGAGCAGCGCACGTGAATCCCCGGGGGATCGGCGTTCGGCACCTTCCTGTCCGACCGATGAGCGCCCCTACCGGGTCCAGATCACGATGGTGCCGCACTGGGTACCGAGCCCGCTCCACATCAGCGGGGTGGACGAAGGCCGTCGGTATACCTCGATCGCTGCGATGACCGTGGGCAGGAGGTAGTCGTCCAGGCTCTGTCCGAAGTCCGCGGCGTCCAAGCGCGTCTCCCGACGCTCAGTGTCCTCGAAGTAGTCGGTGACCCGTTCGTCGACCGCGCTGATGGTGAGGACTCCGTCCACCCAGACATTCGGCAGGCAGAGGCCGAGGGGGCTGCCGTCCTCCGAGGTGAGGTTGGTGTTCGCGGGATCCCGGAACATCACCAGACCTCGATGGAATCGAACGCCCGGGATGCGCCGGAAATAGTCCGAAACGTTGGCAGCGAATTGAGCCTCGATCTCCTCCGGTGTGATGAAGTCGCCGAATCCCATCGCGGCTCGATCGAAGAACCCGCCCGTCTCGAGACGGAGCCTGCCGCGCTGCGCGGCAACACTCGGACCTTCGACCCTGACGTCCACCCCTTCCAGTTCGATCGGGGCGGCGTAGAGCCGGAGATCCAGACCGGCGGTGGAATCGGCACGGGAGACCAGGTCGCCGACCACGGTGAGATCCGTGTATCGATCCTTGTCGACATGGAGGAGGTAGACGGTTCCGCTCGGCGCGGGGATCGCGAAGTCCCCGCTCGGCCCCGATTCGGTCTGGCCGACGACCGACCGATTCAGCATGTAGAGTGTGACTGCGGCGCCCGAAACGGGCTCCCCCGATCCGGCCTCGGAGACGCGTCCACGGAGGCCCTTCTGGACCGGCTCCGTCGACTGGATCTCGACGGGCTCGGGAGCGTCGACGAACGCTGTCGCGTCGGCCCGGAGCGGGAGCTCGATCAGGGGGTCGTCCGTCAGCGTGGCGACGGTCCGCGCCCGCTCCTCGCCTGCGGCCGACAGCATTGCGATCGGCACGGACTCGGCTCCGGCGTCGATGCATACGGCCCATCGTCCCATCCAGTCGGTCACATCTCTCGCCTGCTCCCCGACACGTACCGTGACCCGACCAATCGGCTGATCGAGGCCCGGGTCCACGAGTGTCCCGTACACGACACGGGGGTCGGACACGAAGGGACAGAAGCGACCGACTTCCCCGGCCAGATCGACATCGATGGTGAGACGTGACGTGCGCCCCTCCTCGAGCACGACGGTACGTGATACCGCGCCCACGCCCAGCACATCCAGCCAGGGGTGCGAGACGCGGACCTCGAAGGTTCCGGTCGGAAGTCCGACCAGCCGATATCCTCCGTCGGCTCCCACCACGACGCGACGGTCCGTCGAGACGATTTCGAGCTCGGCTCCGGGAAGCGGTTCACCCCCGGCACCGGCCCTCACAGCACCCACGATCGTCGCTCCAACGGCGTCGGCCAGGGTCTGGCCATCGACGGTGCCGACCCGGAGCACCCGGGCCCCCTGCTCGACGAAGGAGTCGAGCACCCGGGTGATGCCGGAAGCCCGAACTCCCAGCTTCATGACCGGCATCCGAATCTGCCAGTTCCGCACGATCCACGCGCCCGTCGCCAGATTCTCGAACTCGACCTCGCCGCCGAGATGCGGAGACTCGGGATGGTCGGACGGGAGGTTCACGTACTGGAACTCGAGCGATCGCAGTTCCGACGAAGAGCGATCGAGCCAGAGCGCCCCCTCGATCTCCGGGAGCTCGCGCTCTGCGACAGGCTCGAAGAGCAGTCCTACTCGCTCGTCGTCGCTCTCGGGGTGAACGTCGAAACAGTGCGTGTCGAGAAAGGCGTCCGAGAGCAGGACGGCCGCATCGGGCGCCCAGTACTCCCACGACCCCTCCCCGTCGCCGCCACGCCGGACGTAGCCGTGGGCGAGCAGGGTGTCGGCGGGGACGCTCACGTACGGACTGCCGGCGTACGACGCCCGCCTGAGGTCCTCGTTCGCCTCCCGGACCGCGAGCGTCGACTCGTCGAGGGTCCGACGAAACTCGGAGACGTGGTAGACGAGGGTCCCGGTTCGCTCGGTCCAGGCAACGGTCTCGAGCGCAGTGCGAGCCTCGCCCCAGACCGTGGCGAGCGCCGGCCCGGCGGCACTCAGACTCCGGCAGGACTTCGACGCCGACGCCTCGATGCCGGCCAGTTGAACGACCCGCACGGACGCGAGAACATCACGCCGGACCATCCCGCTGGCCGCGATCGTGAACGGTTCGGAAGTCGCGTCGTCGAAGCCCAGGATGCGTGCCCGAAGCCGATACGTGCCGGCCACGGGCGCCTGAAGCGCGAATCTACCATCCTGGCCCGCCATCGTGCCGGCTACCTGAGCACCCGTCGTATCGACCAGTGCGACCAGTGCAAGTCCGAGGGGATTCAGCGACTCGGCCTCCCGCACGGTCCCGGTCACGACCTGGGCGGAGACCGCCGACCACGATGCTCCCACCGCCAGAAGTGCAGTCACGACCAGGAAGCACGACGACAGGCTCGACGTCGTGCGGGACCATCTTCGCTTGGACATGAGCACACCTCCGGCAACGTGTGTGGTTCACTCTAACCGAGCCACGGCGTTCTCGCTGGGAGACGAGTCTTCCGCAACGGGTCGAAACTCCCAGCGAGTGCCGAACGCCCCATGCGCGGTACATGTCACGAGTAGTGAGTCGGTGTACATGTCGGTAGCGCGTCGTCTCCCGGTATGGCGTACAAGCTTCCCCCCCCCCGGAAAAAGCAATTCGCCCTG
>Ga0102929_1001253_pt1 | contig 15104 bp, 12 predicted proteins | sample SalPonR1_B_D2_MG_FD_78510 | JGI IMG/M metagenome (GOLD analysis project Ga0102929, IMG submission 78510) | Salt pond soil microbial communities from South San Francisco under conditions of wetland restoration - Salt Pond MetaG R1_B_D2_MG | ecosystem: Environmental > Aquatic > Marine > Intertidal... | reverse complement strand
TAGGATTATACCAGCTTTACTTAGTAGCTCACCATATACTCTGTGGTGAGTTATTTCTATGTTTAGTTGTAATATGTTAGAAATTTCATCTACAGCTTTTCCTTTTAATAATTTTGTTGGTAAAAAATGATTTACTAAATCTCCAAAAACAGATAAATCAAATTTTTGAGGACGATTGTATAATTCATAATATGCTCTATTATCTACAATAGGTAAATATAATCTTTCAAGAGGAGGGTTTGGAATACTTCTTGTTCTAAAATCTAATACTATTATTTCGCTTTTATCATTATTAATAACAGCCCAAACAGACCTATCTTTTGATGTACTCATTGTCTCTATTCTAGCAAGGGTTCCAAATTGTAGAGTTTTTCTAAACCTTTTGTAGAAGTTTATTTGTTCTTTTATTTGTTCAATTTCATTTTTTGTTGCAGAATTTAAGTTTATCTCATATCCTAAATTACCAATGGCTGCAACATTGAATCTTGACTCAATATCACTTTTTCTAAGTGTTTGATGATTAGGACTTGCACTAACATGGTTTGTCATAGCACTGAGAGGGTATCCAAAACTTGTTCCTTCTTGAATAAATAATCTCTCATATACATCTGTACAATCACTTGTCCAATTTTGAGGCATAAATGAGAGCATTGCTAAATCAAATCTATTCCCTCCTGCAGCGCAAGATTCAAATAGAATTTTTGGGAATTTTCTAATTAAACGATCTAATAATTTATAAAGGCCTAAATAATATCTATGATAAAATTCACCCATATTTGCAATCTCTAAATTTGCAGAATATAAATCACTGAACACTCTGTTGAAATCCCATTTTACATAATCAACTTCACCAAATGTAAAAATATCAGATAGAGCTTTTTCTAGATAAATTATTACATCATCTCTGCTTAAATCGAGTATAAATTGATTTCTTCCAACACTAGGTTTTCTCTCGGGTATAATTATTGCCCAATCAGGATGTTCTTCAAATAGATTACTATTTTTGCTAATCATCTCAGGTTCTACCCAAATACCAAAAAGCATATTCATTTTATGAATTTTGTTTGATAAATTTCCAAGACCTTGGCTAAGTTTTTTAGTATTTACAACCCAATCACCAAGGGATGATGTATCATCATTTCTAGCTCCAAACCAACCATCATCTAATACGAATAATTCAACTCCAATTTCTTTTGCTTTTTTTGCAAGATTTAATACTTGTGTATCATCAAAGTTAAAATAAAAAGCTTCCCATGAATTGACTAAGATTGGTCTTTCTTTATTTTTCCAAAAGCCTCTTACAATATTATTATTTGCAAAATAGTGAAAATTTCTGCTTAATGTACTAAATCCTTTTTCACTATAGCTAATTATTGCCTCAGGAGTTGAAAATCTTTCATTTGGGTGTAATATCCATTTAAAGGATGAATCATTTATTCCTGTTAAAATTCTAGTTTGATTATATGGGCTTACTTCAACAATTTCTTTGTGATTTCCACTATAAATTAGATTTGTTGCATAACATTTACCTTTTAATTCATTGCAGTTTTTTTCACAAATATAAATTAAAGGATTATGGTGTGCACTTGAGGTTCCAAGTTTTGAATCATTTACAACAATGCCTGGTTTTAATTCACGTCGATTTATATGTCGTTCTCTAGCCCATGCTCCATCAAAAGTAACTAAATCAAAATTGCAATCATCTATATCTAATTGAAGAGAATTGATTCTATCAATACTAATATTTTTCTTTGCATAGTTAAATACTTCAGCTTTTCTACTTATTACATCACAATATTTAAATACTCCATAGGTTAGTACAAGTTTTATGTCTAACTCTTTATCTTTTAAGGTTATTTTTAGCATATCACATTCATCTCTATCACCGTAAGATTCAGGGAGATTAGAAAATGTTTTTGGTTTTGAATGAGTAATTTCATAACTTTGGAATAAAAAATCTAGAGTCTCCATTCCACCGTTATAACTTATTTTTATAAAAGGTTCTCTGTAATCACCTTTTCCAACAGTAGAAATTTCTTGTTTAATTAGTCCTAAATTTAATTTACTATCTTCTTCATAAAGTGTAGAAGTGCCTGAATCTTGTTTAAATTTTGTTGTTAGTAAATCTATATTAATACTTTTTTCATTTAAATAAGCTCCATAATATAAATGTTCAAGATGTTCATTTTTGCTCCCATAAAATAAATATGTTGTGTTTGCAGTTGATAGATTAAATAACCCATTTTTTTGACTAATCATAGAAAATCTCCTTGTACTAATAGATATCTTGATTATAATTATAATAGAGAAACTAAAAATGTTCTATGTTTTTTTTGATAATAAAGGAAATGGTTGATGGATATAAGAAGAGTTAAAATTAAAGATGATGAGAATGCAACTGTGTTAAGCAACGATTTAATTAGAGCTGTAATTCAAGATTATAATGGAAGATTGATTGAATTAAGTGCTATGAATATTCATGGAGGATGGGTGAATTCTAATAAATTACATAGATTTCCATTTTCAAAGGATACTGTCAATCAAAATGTTAAACATATAAATTCTGATCCATTGTTAGAGAAATTATATGGATATCAAGTTAAACTTGATGAAGAAGATTTTAATGAAAATAATAATGATAGTGAAATAGAAAAAGAAATTATACTTAATAATATTCATAATTATGATGATTTATTAAATAAAAGTGAAACATTAAACCGAGATGAAAATACAGAATACATACAATCTATGTTTGAAGCTGATAGAGTAAAGTGGGTTGTTGAAAAATATGGAAGTGATGAAGCTACAGGTGGTGTTTGGGTTTTATCTAAAAATATAGATTTTAGAAATAAAATATGGGCAACTAAAAGATTAGATGTTGTTTTACCTAATCAACCTGTTATTTATTCAGCTTTGTATATTAAAAATATTAATGAAAAACCTATAAAATTAAATGTAGGTTTTGATAATACTATTGGATCTCCTTTCTTAGAATCAAATTGTTTAATTAATTCAAGTGCAAAGCAATGGATGAAATTTAATAATTTAAATCAAGATATGATTAATGAAAGATTAGCTGATACGGATAAATCCTTTACATTAGATAAAGCTCCCTTAAAAAATGGTGGTAATTGTGATATAAAAAATGTTAATGGAATTATTGGAACAACTGATGTACTTTATTCAAAAAATGATGATGAAAAATCTTCTCATTTGTGGTTTAGTGTAATTAATCCACGCTATCAATTATTATCTTTATCTTTTGCTCCTAAAAAAGAAATAATGGATGATATGGATATTGATTTAGATTATTTAACTATGGTCTTAGATTATGGTGGAAGAAATCAACCACCTTGGGCTCTTTATCAAGGTGGCCCTAGTAATGAATTTTCAGTTCATTTTGGAGCAAGTACTTCATATTATGGTAAAGAAGGTGGAATAGAGATTAAACCAAATGAAATAAAAAGAGTTTTATATGCAAGAAGTTTAACAACTTATGATAATTCTAGGATGAATAATAATTTTTCCTCCTTTGAATCTTTTAATCATAATATTGTATTAAAAAGAACAAAAAGCTCAATAGTTATTCCATCAGATCCTAAATTTGAAATAATTAAAAAAATTGGTGAAAAAATAATTAAGTTCAAATAAATACATATTAAAATTGGGGTATTAATGCTATTTAATCAATTAAAAGATTTTACAATTATAGATACAGAAACTACAGGCTTAGGGAATTATTCAAAATTAGTTGAATTTGGAGCTATGCAATTTAGAAATGGAAAGCCTTATAAAACTTTTAATGTTTTAATTAATCCAAAGATGAAAATGAGTGATGAAGTTATTAAAATTCATCATATAACAAATGAGATGGTAGAAAGTGCTCCACCAATCGAAGAAGCAAGTAAAGAAATTTATAATTTTATTTCTAATGATATTTTAGTAGCTCATAATGCTGCTTTTGATATTGATGTTTTAAATAGAAGATTGATATATGGATTGAAAAATTCTTATATAGATTCTCTATTAATATTCAAAAATGCTCTAAATTTAAAGTATTATAAACTTGATTATATTAGAAAGCATTTTGATATAAACTTAAAACAATCCCATAGAGCATTAGATGATGTTGAAATGCTGTATGCTTGTTTATCAAAGTTAAAAAATCCATATAATATTAAAATAGAAAATATTTCAAAAGTTAGAGGTAGTTGCCGAGCTTCTCAAATTGTAAAAACTAAAAATTTAGGTAATGAGTTGAATAATTGTCATTGTGTTGTTACTGGAGATATACCTAATATGGCTAGAAATGAAGTGTGGCAACTAATAGTAAATCATGGTGGTCTTGTAGGTAGTTCTGTAATTAAAAAAACAAGATATTTGATATTAGGCGAAGAAAACTTAGGGTATTCAAAAATTAAAAAAGCAAAGTTGAAAAAGGCAAATGGGGATTTGATTGATTTAATTTCGTTTAATGAGTTTGTTAGTCTATTTGAATTAAATAATTTGAAATAATTATAATTAAATAAAAAAAGCTTATTATTCATTATTGGATAACAAGCTTTTTTAATATTTAAAAATTGTAAAGTAGAGGTGCCAATCGGATTCGAACCGATGCATCACGGTTTTGCAGACCGTTCCCTTACCGCTTGGGTATGGCACCAAATCAACGTTTGAGAGATTACCAAATTTAGAACTTATATGCAAGCATATAATAAAAAAAATGTAAAATTTTTCTTAAAAGGAAGTGATAATGTCTAACTAGATTGAAGTGTTTTTCTTTAAAGTAATAAAAAATTGTTTTATTTATATAAATAAATATTTATCTGTTTTGAATGGTTTTGGTTTAAATATAATTTTTTTGAACTTTTATTTCTTGACAGTTAATTTATTTGATTGTATTATGAACTCAATCGAACAAAAACGTTCAAAGGAAATATAATGTTACCTGTAGAAAGACAAAGATATATTCAAGAATTAGCAATGCAGAAAAAAAGTGTAAGTGTTAGTGGGCTTGCTAGTGAATTGGATGTAAGTGAATTGACAATTCGTCGTGATTTAGATGGTCTTTGTTCAAAAGGTGTTTTAGAGAGAACTCATGGGGGTGCAACTCTTAGAAGAAATCTAAATGTTGAACCTGATTATTTACAAAAAGCTTCAGAATGTTCAAAAGAAAAACAAGGCGTTGGTAAATTAGCTGCTTCATTATTAGAAGATGGTGATACTGTTTATGTAAATAGTGGTTCTACAACTTTAGAAGTTATAAAATCAATTTTAGAAAGAAATATAAATATAACTATTGTAACAAATAATATTGATGCAATGTGGCTTTGTAAAAGTGAAGGCAATGTAAAAATTATTTTTGTTGGAGGATATTATCGTCCTAAATCACACTCAGTTTCCGGTCGCCTCGCTTTTAATTTAATTGATCAAATTTATGCTAATAAAGCAATTATTGGTGTAGATGGATTTTCACCAATCGCTGGTTTAACAACTCCGGTATTAGAGGAAGCTGATACAACTAGAGCTATGATTGAACATAGTATAGGTGCAAAAATTGTAGTTGCTACAGAAAATAAAATTGGCGTTGTATCTAATTTTAAAACAGCTCCAATAGATAGAGTTGATATATTAGTAACAGATGAAAATGGTGGTAACTTATTAAAGAATACTGAAATAAGTAAACATATAAAAGTATTGATAGCGAAATCATAGGAGGATAGTTATGAAATTCGAAGAAACTTATGCAGATAAATACAAAGATTGTGCATGGATTGCTTTTGAAGATTTGGAAAAATTTATGAAAGAAGCATTAACTAATGCTGGAATTCCTGAAGCAGATGCTAAGACAATTGGTGATGTTTTAATTGAATCTGATAAAAGAGGTATTGATAGTCATGGTATTGGAAGACTAAAACCTATTTATATTGATAGAATTGATAAAGGTATCATGAATCCTATAACTGAAATTGAAGTTGTAAAAGATAAAGATGCTACTGCGGTTTTAGATGGTCATAATGGATTAGGTCATGTAGTTTCAACAAAAGCTATGGAAATGGCAATTGAAAAAGCAAAGAAATACGGTATTGGTATGGTAGCAGTAAGAAACTCAACACACTATGGTATTGCTGGTTATTACCCATTAATGGCTATTAAAGAAGATATGATTGGTATTACAGGAACAAATGCAAGACCTTCAATTGCTCCAACTAATGGGGTTGAAAATATGATGGGTACTAATCCATTAACTTTTGGTATTCCAACTGATGAGGAATTCCCTTTTGTATTAGATTGTGCAACTAGTGTATCACAACGTGGTAAAATTGAAGTATATGGTAGAGCAGATAAAGATTTGCCAGCTGGTTGGGTAATTGGTCGTGATGGTAAAACAAGAACTGATACAAAACAAGTATTAAAAGATTTAACAACTGGTAATGCAGCTTTAACTCCATTAGGAGGAATTGGTGAATTAACAGGTGGTTATAAAGGTTATGGTTATGCAGCAGTTGTAGAAATGTTATCTGCAGCTCTTCAAGATGGTTCATTTATGAAAGATTTAAATGGTTTTGATTCAGATCATAATCCAATTCCATATCCATTAGGTCATTTCTTTATTGCAATTAATCCTGAACATTTTATGGGTGCAAAAACTTTTAAAGCAATTTCAGGTACAATTTGTAAACAATTAAGAAATAGTCAACCTGCTCCTGGTGAAGATCAAATATTCACAGCTGGTGAAAAAGAATATATAGCTTATAATTATAGAAAAGAAAATGGTTGTCCTGTTCCTCCATCATTACAAAAAGTAATGGTTGAATTAAGAGATAGATGGAATATGGATTACAAATGGGATTTTGAAAATAAATAAAATTATTAAAAAAAAGGAAGAAAAATGGCAACTTTAAAAGAAAAAGCATTAGCTTATCATATGTTAAACAATGAACCAGGGAAGGTTAGTGTTGTTCCAACAAAACCTTGTATAACTTCAGATGATTTAGGTTTAGCTTATACCCCAGGTGTAGCTCAACCAGTTTTAGAAATTGATGAAAATCCAGAAGATGCTTATAAATATACTTCTAAAGGTAATTTAGTAGCAGTTATTTCAAATGGTACAGCTATTTTAGGTTTAGGTGATAGAGGTCCTTTAGCTTCTAAGCCTGTTATGGAAGGAAAAGGTGTATTATTTAAAAGATTTGCAGATATTGATGTTTTTGATATCGAAGTAGATGAAAAAGATCCAAAAAAATTGATCGAACTTGTAAAAAAATTAACACCTACTTTTGGTGGTGTTAACCTTGAAGATATTAAAGGACCTGAATGTTTTGAAATAGAGCAAGAGTTAATTAAACAATGTGATATTCCTATATTCCATGATGATCAACATGGAACAGCAATTATTGCAACTGCTGGTTTAATGAATGCATGTGAAATTGCTAATAAAAAATTAAGTGATATTAAAGTTGTTGTTAATGGTGCAGGTGCAGCAGGTGTTTCTTGTGCAAAAATGTTTATTGCAGCAGGTGTTTCTCCTGAAAATATGATTATGTGTGATAGCCGTGGTGTTATTTTTAAAGGTCGTACAGAAAGAATGACTAAAGAAAAAACAGAAATGGCTGTTGAAACTGATGCAAGAACTTTAGCAGAAGCTCTTGATGGAGCTGATGTATTTATGGGACTCTCTGTTGCAGATTGTGTTAGTTCTCAAATGCTATTATCAATGGCAAAAGATCCTATTGTTTTTGCAATGAGTAATCCTAATCCTGAAATTGATTATCATCTAGCTATTAATACACGTGATGATTTAATTATGGCTACAGGTAGAAGTGATTATCCAAATCAAATTAATAATGTATTAGGTTTCCCTTTTATTTTCCGTGGTGCTCTTGATGTTAGAGCTTCTGAAATAACAGAATCAATGAAAATGGCAGCTGCAAAAGCTTTAGCAAAATTAGCTAAAGAACCTGTTGTAAAAGAAGTTGAAGCAGCATATGGTAGAAGCTTTAGTTTTGGAAGAGATTATATTGTACCAAAACCATTTGATCCAAGAGTTATAGAATATGAAGCTGTTGCTGTTGCAAAAGCTGCATGTGAAGCTGGAGTTGCAAGAAAACCAATTACAGATTGGCAAGAATATTCTAAATCACTTGTTGAGAGAATGAAAAAATATTGGGATTAATATTTGATTATTTAATTATTGACGGCTCTAGGAATTTTTTTTCTTAGAGCTTTTTATATGAGAATTTATTGATCTTAATTATTTATTTTTTTTATTTTATTATTAATATTATTAAAGAGGTGGTGTTTATGAATAATTATGATAACGATTCACATCCATATGATGAAAATGATTGTGTGAAAGAAAAAAAAAGCGATGATGCTTCATCAATAATTTTTATTTTAGGTTTAATATCAGTTGTTAGTATGATAAGTGTATTTTCAGGATTTTATCCTTTAATTGGGCTTGTTTTGGCAATAATTGCTTTAATAAAAGGTAGTGCTATTAGGCATAAATCAAAAATAGCTTTTACAGGATGGATCTTATCTATAATAGGAGTTTGTTTATTTGCTATAAGGGTTATTTTAGTTATTGTATTTATTTTTCCCTGCTTTTGGCCATTAATGTAAAATATTAATTATATAAAAAAAGAGGTTAATATTTGATATAATCAAATTATTACCCTTGTTTTCTCTACAATAATTCTTCTTTTATTTTTTCTTTTACATCTATTAAAGTTTGATTATATTGATCATCAAGTTTTTTTAGATTTTCATCAAGAAGTTTCATGAAATCTTTATCTTGTTCTGCACTATAAGTAAAATCAGGACCATATTGCTGTTTTAGTTGCTCTTCTTTTTGTTTAAGGGCGGGGGCAAATTGTTCTTTCATTTGATTTACAAGTTCATTTTGATGGTTTAAATATTGTTTGAAAAATTCTCTTATTTGGTTAATTGTAGCAACTAATTGTTCGTTATCTGATTTTATCATTTGAATAATTTCTATTATTTTATCAATTGTAGTATTATACATCTGATCAGAGGGTAGAGATAAATTAATTAATATATTATTCGCAATACCTTCTCTAAGTGATTTTTTATCATCTTCTTTTTCATATTCACTTAAAAATTTTTCTTTTGTAAAATCTATATCGTTAATGTAGAGACCACAAATTTTTCTACCAAATTTTATTGATTTTTCTTTTGATATTTTATCTAAATCTACATTTAAATCTTCTGTTTTTTCTAAAGCTAATTCACAAGCGGATTTTATTCTAGCCATATATTACCTCGCTAAATATTTATTGTTTAAATTCCTTATAAACATAGGATAATATCAAAATTAGTAATTAACAAGTGCCTAAATATTATGTTAAATTTGTTTTATGACAAATTCAGTTGATTTTATTTATGCTTTTGATATTTTGGGTACAATTATTTTTGCTTTAACTGGTGCATTAAAAGCTGTAGAAAAAGATTTAGATTTTTTAGGTGTAATAGTATTTGCTACAACAGTTGGTTGTGGTGGAGGCATGATTAGAGATTCTTTAATTGGAGCAACTCCTGTTGCTGCACTTACTAATTATATTTATTTATTAGTTTGTGTAATTGTTGGAATTGTTATTTTTTTTATTGGTTCATTGATTCATAGTGAAAAAAAGTTTATTAAATATTTAGATGCTTTAGGTTTAGGAGTTTTTACATCAATAGGTTGTGCAAAAGGCGCTTTGTTTGATTGCTCAGCAATTGGTCAAGTTTTATGTGGTATTGTAAGCGCTAGTGGTGGAGGAGTTATAAGAGATGTAATGAGTAAAAGTGTTCCAACAATATTAACAAATGATTTTTATGCAACAGCTTCTTTGCTAGGAGGACTTTTATATTTATATTTAGAGAGTACATCATTATCGATAGGATATTTATTTATAATTAGCACTATTTTTATTTTTTCTCTAAGAATAATAGCGATACAATTTTCAATAGAACTTCCTAAAAGCAGTTCATTATGGAAAAAGAAAAGGATGAAATTATGATTAACAATTTAAAACAATATTATATTGATTCATATAAAAAAGAAATAAATGCAACTATTTTAGATATTAAAGAAAATAAAATCTATTTAGATAAAACAATTTTTTATCCAGAAGGTGGTGGGCAACCTGGGGATATTGGTTTTATTAATAGCACTAAAGTTGTTGATACTCAAAAAGATAATGATAAGATATATCATTTAGTTGAGGATGTAAAAAAATTTAATATAGGTGATTATGTCTTATTAAAATTAGATTGGAATCATAGATATTATTATATGAAAATGCATAGTGCTCAGCATATTATTAGTGGTTTATTGTATAATAAATTTAATGTTAGAACTATTTCTACTCACCAAGGTGAATTAAATTTAACAATTGAAATCGATCAAAACCATTTTAGCCAAGAGGATTGTTATAAATTAGAAGATTTAGCAAATAAAGTTATTTTGGATAATAAAGATATATCTTATATTGAAACAACAAAAGAAAAAGCTGAATTATTTAATATGAGAAGAAGTATTAAAGTTGATAAAATGATAAGAATTGTTGATATTAATGGAATTGATCAAATAGCATGTGGTGGATTACATGTAAAAAACACAAAAGAAATAGAGAAAATAATGTATATTGGTTTTGAAAAAATTAGAAAACATTATAGGCTTATTTTTAGAATTGCTGATCAAGTATCAAAAATATATAGAGAGTATGATAGACTGATAAAACAACTTTGTACTTTACATAGTGCTACTTTGGATTCTTTATATGATTGTGATAAAGCTTTATTAGAAAAGAAAATAGAGTTAGAAAAAGATATTAAAAGTTTAAAAAAAGAAAATACAAATTATATTATTACAAAATTAATAAATTCTGATACTAAAAATATTATAGTTAAAGATATTAGTTCATATAATATTGATTTCAAAGATATTGATATTGATATTGATAAAGCAATATTTTTATATAAAAAAGAAAATGATTTATTAAAATGGTATATTTATTTGGGTAAATCTTTTGAAAACTATAGTATAAATGATATTAGAAAAGATGTTTTATCTCATATTGATGGAAAAGGCGGTGGTAAATTTCCAGTATTTCAAGGAAAAGGAAATTTTGAAAACATTGAAAAAAGTGTTGCATCTTTTATAGGTTATTTTGATGGACGAGAAGAATAAAAAACATAGATTTTTAAAAGAAGATGGTAGTATTGCTTGGAAAAAACTTGTTATTAGAACTTTAATAGCTTTTGTTTCAATTTTTTTAATATTTATTTTATATGATAAAATTATATCCTCAAATGTTAAGACAAGTGATGTTGCTCAAAGATTATATAATAGTTTAGGTTTTTTTGGGGTCTCTCTTTTTGTTTATCTTTGTGATACTTTTATAGTTCCTTTAACTCCAGATATTATGTTTCCTCTAGTATCTTCTAATTGGAATATTTTTGAAATCACTATATTCATGGGAGGTGCCTCATATTTAGGAGGTATTAGTGCCTATTGGCTAGGGCATTTGCTTTCTTTGATAAAAGTTGTAAATAGATATTCTAATAAGATAATGAAAGATCATAAAGTTTTTATACATAACAAAGGTGCTTGGGGTGTAGCCATATCTGGTTTGACCCCAATTCCCTTTTCTACAATCTGTTGGACAGCAGGTATATTAAAAGTTGAATTTAAAGATGTAGTTTTAGCCTGTCTTGTAAGATTTTTAAGAATGATACTTTATTATTATCTTTTTAAAGCAGGAGTAGAGATAGTAAACTTTTTATAATACCTTTAATGCTTCATCAATAACCATTTGGACTCTTAATGGGGCATCTCCAATATATTCATCAGCATTTAATAAATCATTAGCTTTATCTTTACTAACATATTTAAGTATTACTTTATCATTAATTAAGTTTTCTTTTAGAGTGTTCTCTTTGCCTTCTTGAACTTCTTTCCAAGCTTTTAAACTATGTTCTCTAATTAGTTCATGCATCTCTTGTCGATTTGCACCATTTCTCCCTAATTCCATTAGTAATCTTTCACTTGCAGCGAAAATACCATAAGATTTCATGTTTCTCTCAATAGCTGTTTTGTGGATATTCATATTACTAACTACTTTTATTGAAGTTATTAATACTTCATCAATTGCTAAAAATGAATTAGGTAACACTATTCTCCGATTTGCACTATCATCAAGTGTTCTCTCTAATAATGTTTGAGCACTATTTTGCCATAAAGTGTTTGCTTGAGAGCTAATAAAACGGCAAAGGCTATCAATTTTTTCACTGTTAATAGGATTCCTTTTGAATGGCATAGCAGAAGAGCCTACTTGGTTTTTTCCAAAAGGTTCAGACCATTCTCCAATAGGTGGAGATTGAAGTAATCTAAAATCAATAAAGAATTTGTATAATGTACAAGCTAAATTTGATAGAGCATTAACAACTCTTAAATCTTGTTTTCTTGTATAAACTTGTGTAGCTGCATTAAAAGCTTTTATTTTAAGTTTATTCATAACAATATCTTCCATTTCTTTAGGATTAAGATTTGTTCCTTTTAATAATTCACTATAGCTTGCTGCAGTGCCTACAGCACCTTTCATACCCTTTCCTTTAATATCCTTTTGTACAAGCTCTAATTCTTTAATATCATCAATTAAATCTTGAGCACTTTGTGCAATTCTATATCCTACAGTAGTAGGTTCTGCAGGTTGAATATGGGTGAAAGCCATACAAGGTAAGTTTTTGAATTCTTTCATTTTATCAACATAAAGAGATAATAATTCTTTGGATTTATTAATAACAATTTCTAAAGCTTCTTTTATTCTAATTGCATCCATATTATCAAGAATATCCATACTAGTTGCACCCATATGAATTATTGCTGCAGCATTTGGACATTGTTCTGCATATGTTTTAATTTCAGCCATTAAATCATGATGTATTTTGCTCTCAATTTCTGTAGCTCTTTCAATATCAATATCTGTTTTATGTGCTAATAATTCTTCAAGTTGTTTCTGAGTTACAAGATTAGCTTCCTTTTGTGCTGAAGCTAGCGCAATCCATATTTTTCTAAGTAGAATTCGTTTATGTTTTTCACTGTAGATTTCTCTCATTTTAGAGTTTGAATATCTCCAAGTAAAAGGGGATATGTAAGTGTCATGTGTAAATGATGTCATGAAAATACTCCATATTATTATCATCTAAAATAAAAAAAGGTTAAGCAAAAGCCTAACCCTTTAATTTTTATTATAAAATTATAATCTGATCTCTTTCTGGGCCAACTGATATAAATTTAATATTTGCCCCAACTAGTTTTCCAATTTCTGTGCAATAATCCTGAGCTTCTTTTGGTAAGTCTTCCCATTTTCTTGCATTCGAAGTATCACATTTCCAACCTTTATATTCTTTATAGATTGGTTTTGCAATTTCTTGTAAAGCTGTTTCAGGTAGGTAATTTATAACTTCACCATTTACCTCATAAGCTGTACATACTTTGATAGTATCAAAATGGTCTAATATATCTAGTTTTGTAATAGCAATATCTGTAAAACCATTAATCCAACAAGAATAATCTGCTGCTACTGCATCAAACCAACCACAACGACGAGGACGTCCTGTTGTAGCACCATATTCATGGCCATAATCTCTTAGCTTTTTACCATCTTCATCAAATAATTCACTCATGAAAGGTCCGCCACCAACAGATGTTGAATAAGCTTTTACAACACCGATAATTTCATCGATTCTATTAGGTGCAATACCAGCTCCACTACAAGTTCCACCAGCTGTTGGATTACTACTTGTTGTGTATGGATAAATACCCCAATCTAAATCTCTCATAATACCGAGTTGGCCTTCTAGTAAAATATTTTTATTTGATTCGTAAGCATCTCTAATTACAGGTACTGAGTCTATGATTTTATTCCCATATACTTCTTTCCACTTTCTACAAACGTCAAGCATTTCTTCAAGTGTAACTTCAGGTAATCCAAAATATGCTAATTCTCTATTTTTTCTAGGTAATAACATATTTAATCTTTTAGTAAGCCTATCTTCATCAAGAATATCTACAGCTCTAATACCACTTCTTGCAGCTTTGTCACTATAAGTTGGTCCAATACCTTTTTTAGTTGTTCCAATTTTCCAGGTTTTTGATTTTTTAGCTTCTTCTGCGCCATCTAATGCACAATGGAAAGGCATGATAAGATGAGCTCTTTTATCAATAAATAAATTATTGCCATCAACACCAGCTTCTCTAATTGAATCTAATTCAATTGTCATTGTATCAAAATTTACTACTGTTCCAGCTCCTACAATATTTGTAGTTTCTGGATTGAAGATACCTGATGGAATAATATGAAGTGCAAATTTACCTTTGTCATTAATTACTGTGTGACCTGCATTGTCTCCACCTTGGAAACGGATACATAAATCAGCTTTTGTTGCCAAATAATCAACTACACGACCTTTTCCTTCATCTCCCCATTGGGCTCCTACAATAGCACTAATACTCATCGCATACTCCTTAGGCTTTATTTAATATCATAGCCTTTTCTTTTTCACTGTGGTCTTCAATATCATCAGCATCCCATGGATACTTAATCCACATATCGTCAATTTCTAGAGCAGGATAATATCTTTTTATCTCTACTGGGAAATCAACATCTTTTTCTTTTTTCTTGTTATGAAGAACTAAAACTGCTATTTCTTCTGGATCATATTTTAATAATTCTCTTACGCAATAGCCTAAAGTTGCTCTTGTATCATCAACTTCATCAATTAATAATACTTTTTTGCCCTTTAGTTGTTCTTGAACTTCGTCAATCCATTGAATTTTGGTTGGGTGGGTTCTGTGTTTATTATCGACACCATAATATGATATACCTACAGCATATATTGGGCGGTTAATAAATGTTTTAATAATTCTTGCAGGTATAAAACCTCCAGATCCGATTGCAACAATAACATCAGGATCAAAATCACTTTTAATAATTTTTTGAGATAAATCCTTAATTAATTTGTGAACTGTGTTGTAGCTAACATAAAATTTTTCGTTTTTCATTAATGAAGTTTCCAATTTTATTAATATATTT
>Ga0102929_1001250_pt1 | contig 15132 bp, 12 predicted proteins | sample SalPonR1_B_D2_MG_FD_78510 | JGI IMG/M metagenome (GOLD analysis project Ga0102929, IMG submission 78510) | Salt pond soil microbial communities from South San Francisco under conditions of wetland restoration - Salt Pond MetaG R1_B_D2_MG | ecosystem: Environmental > Aquatic > Marine > Intertidal... | reverse complement strand
CGCTGACAGGACCGCGCGTTGTAGAGCGGGCCAAGCCCGTCCGAGGCCAGAGTCGAAGCCGGGGCCGAAACCCAGACGCGTTCGAACATGCCGTTGCCAAGCTTGAACTCCATTTCCTGTTCGAAGGTCAGGTTGGCGGCGGATTGGGAAAACGCGTCCGCCGTGTTGCGGGCCCGGACGGTCTGGGCGCCTGCGGGGTTCTGCTCGAAAGCCCAGGCGGAAGAGAAATCCGTCGGCGGCGCAGTCACCGCAGCCACCCGAGCGCGCTCCTCCTGGGTGCGGGGGATGATATCAAGATGCACATCCGCCAGCCCGGACCAAAGCGGCGCCTCGGCCTCTCTTGCCGGGGCCGGAACGGAAAAGGCCACCGCGAGCGGCAACAGGAATATCAGGTTTTTTTGCATGGGGCTCACGCTCGTCGGCAGGACCGGGGCGCGAATGACGCGCGCCCACGATCTTGTGCGTTTACTGGAACACGGCGTCGGGATTGTCGAGGCTGTCGGAGCCTTCGATCTCGATCCCGCCAAGATCCAGCGCGGCAACGACGCGCTCGATCGACCGGGTCTGATCGATCAGCCCGTCGACACCGCCCATGATCAGCGCTTCGCCACCTTCGTTGCCACGGGCCAGCATTTCATCATAGGCAAAGCCCGCTTCGGCGGCGGTCTTGATCTGGCCGAGGGCTTGCACGGCCTCGTTCAGCTTTGCGCGCATTTCCTGGTCGAGATCGGGGTTTTCGGCGGCCACCAGATCGGACAGGGACGGTCCGCTGACGGTCTCTCCATCAATGCGCACGTATCGGCCCAGGTAGACGTTCTGAATGCCGACACCGTTGTAGAAGTGATCGTTATGGGTGTTGTCGGCAAAGCAGGAATGCTCTTCCTCTGGGTCGTTGAGCATCAGGCCCAGCCGCATCCGCTCGCCTGCGGTCTCGCCATAGGACAGGCTGCCCATGCCGGTCAGGATCGCCGACAGCCCGGCCTGTTCGTCCTGCATCAGGTGGTCGCGCGCGTCGCCGCCCTCGGCCCATTGGCCGGTGATCCATTCGAGATCCGACACCAGCAGATCGGTCGCCGCCGACAGGTAGTCGGCGCGGCGGTCGCAATTGCCATGGGTGCAGTCCTCACCTTGCGCATAGTCGGTCCATGGCCGGTTGCCCGCGCCATCGCCATGACCGTTCAGGTCCTGCCCCCAGAGCAGGAATTCGATCGCGTGATAGCCCGTTGCGACGTTCGCTTCGATGCCGTCCGCCTCGTGCAGTTTGCCCTCCAGCAGCTCCGGTGTGATCTCGCTGGCGTCGATCTCCTCGCCCGAGAGGGTGAAGCTCGGGTTGGCGATGACATTGAGCGCGGCCAGCTGGTTGGCATCGGTCGGGCCGCCATAGGCGCCATCGACATAGTCGATCAGGCCCTCGTCCAGCGGCCAGGCGTTCACCTTGCCCTCCCAGTCGTCGACGATGGGGTTGCCGAAGCGGAAGACCTCGGTCTGCTGGTACGGCACGCGCGCCTCCAGCCAGGCTTCGCGGGCGGCGGCCATGGTTTCCGCAGAGGGGGATTCGATCAGGGCGTTCACCGCGTCTTGCAGCCCGCGCGCGGATTCAAGGCTGTCGCCATAGTTTGCTTCCGCGATGTCGGCATAGGTGTCGAGCACCTCTGCTGCGGTTTGGGCCTGTGCAGTGCTCGCCAATGCAATCCCGATGGCGGTTGTGGTAATTGTGGTGCGAAGCATCTCTCTGTCCTGTTCTGTGTTTCAAAGCGCGCATGAGGCCGCCGGTTTTCCGCGCGCAGGTCACGTGATGCGACAGGCAGTCCACCGGAAATTGCGGCGAGGTCTGCCGTTTCCGCACCGCGCCCCGGTTGCCTGACGTCGCTTGGTGACTCATTGCACTTGCGGGAATAGCTGACAGATTCCGTCAGATTAAGCAATACCCGAGTAACTCAGTCAGATATGAGGTGGGAAACCGCATCTACCGACAGGCTGGGCCTGAAAAACCTGTCGCCCTCGAACGGAAGGCGGCGCAAATCCTGCCCTGTCGACCGTCGCAAAAACGATGGACCTGCGTCAGATGAAACCCTATGGGGGATCCATGACCACGCTGCCCGCGCCCCCACACTCCACCGACCGCATCCTTGCCGGGGTCGCCCTGATGCTGGGATTCTGCGTCACCGCCCCCCTGCTTGATGTGGCGGCCAAGCTGGCATCGGACACTGTGCCAGTGGGACAGATCACGGCCGCGCGGTTTATCGTTCAATGTGCCCTGATGGCGCCATTTGTCTGGATCATGCGGCTGTCCTTGCGGGTTCCGCGCGAACACTGGCCGGCGCTCCTGCTGCGCGCGCTGTTCCTGTTTGTCTCGACCTTCTGCTTCATCGCGGCGATCCGGGTCATGCCGCTGGCCGATGCACTGGCGATTGTCTTCGTGGCCCCGTTCATCGTGCTCCTCGTGGGCAAGTTCTACCTCGGCGAAGATGTCGGCCCGCGCCGCGTCGGGGCGGCTTTGGTGGGCTTCGTGGGCGTGTTGTTCGTGATCCAGCCCAGCTTCGCTGCCTTCGGCACGGTGGCGCTGTTTCCGCTGGGCACGGCGGTGGGGTTCGCGTTCTACATCCTCGTGACACGGGGGCTGTCGCGGCGGGTACATCCGGTGACCCTGCAATTCCATACCGGGCTGATCGCCAGCCTGCTTTGCCTGCCGGTGATGATCCTGGCCCAAGGCACGGGCGCTGAGTTGCTTGATCCGGTCTGGCCCCAAGGCATCGCGTGGTTCTGGCTGTTCGGGGTCGGGTTTTTCGCCACGGTGAGCCACATGATGATGACCTACGCGCTGTCGCTGGCGCCGCTGCAATACCTGGAACTGCCGGTGGCAACCCTGCTGGGCTACCTGGTGTTCGGCGACTTTCCCAACGCGCTGACCCTGACGGGCATCGCCATCATCATCGGTTCCGGGCTTTACATGATCCACCGCGAACGGGTCACCGCCCGGCAACTGGTCACCGAACGCGCCGCGCCTCCGATCTGAGCCGGCGAGCGCCTATAGGGTCGCGAAGATGCTGCCCCAGCCCGTCACACGCGCGGGATCAAGTCCGACCAGGCGCAGGGTTTGGGCAGCGGTGATGGACACGGAATCGATGACCGGAATGCCAAGTTCCGCCTCCAGCGCCGGAGCAATGGGCGCGCCGCGGAAATTCGTGCACAGCACGGCGATCGCCTCTGGCTTGGCCCGGGCAACGTCACGCACCATGTCCGCGATCACATCGGGGCTGTATTCGGCAAAGCTGAAATTCCCGCGATCCTCGAGCCGTCTGTCGGCCACGACATCAATGCCCCGCGCGGCGTAATTCGCGATGATGCGATCCTGGATTTCGCTCAGGTAAGGCGTGACCAAGCCAAGCTTTCCGATGCCCGCGCGCTGGTAGTGATCTTCATAGGCAAGCACCGTCGACGTGGCCTGGCAACCCGTCGTCTGTTCAATCCGGTCACAAAGGTCACGGTCATTGTCCAACCCAAGCCAGGACGCGGAGGTGCCGTTCCAGGCAATACATCCCAGTTGTGCTTCCGACAGGCGCTCTGCGGCTTCGAGGATGGGCGCAAGGGTGAATTGCGATTGGGAGGTCTGGCTCATCGAGATCTCGACCACGCGAAAGCGCCCGAAATGCACGCTTGCGGCCCCCCCCAGTGTTGCGAACATCGCGGAGGTATAGGGCTCCAGGACCGTGTTCGAGGACGGGGTCAGCATGCCGACACGTTGCACTGTTTCGCTCATGGTCTTTTTTCCTTGTTCTCGCACGCCTGTTGCGGGCTCGTGCCACTGAATCGGACAAACCCGGTGGCGCAACAAGGGGTGGATGTTGTCGGAGCGTATTCCAAGTGATCGTTTTCTCAGTGCGCCTGTTTATGAGGCGGCCCTGTGATGGCCAGATGAAAACTCAGGCGCCGGGTGCGCACCGATATGATGCGGAGTCGAGTGTGGCAACGGGCGTCAAACAGACGTGTTTTCTCTAGGTTCCTGTTTTCAAATACAAAAATTCATCTCTCACGCGAAATACACTTTTCTTATTAGAGATTTGGATAAAATTTCTTTTCTTGATCTCAAGGGCAAACGTCATCCTGATCTATCACAGATCACCTGAAACCCGCCCGCGGGTTTGATTTCATGGTCGTTTGCAAAAAGGATTTCCCTGATGAAGACACTGCTCTCCTCTCTCTCGATTATTGCCAGCCTTGCGACTTCTGTCGCTGCCCAGGACATGCGCATCCTGACCCAGAACCAGGAAGGCCGCGCACAGCACGCCCCCGAGATCGCCGGGATGGCCGCGTTGGGCGACACCGGTTTCACTGTTGCACGGAGCGAATTCCAGGCGGTCGGCATCGACCTTGCCGATGGTCTGCGCCTGCTCAGCACCGGCGCGTTCGACATGGCAACGATCCAGGTCGGCAGCGTGGCAAAGGACGATCCTTTCCTCGAAGGCATCGACCTCATCGGCGTTTCGACCAACATGACCGACCTCAAGGCCGCCGTCGACGCATACCGCGACGTGTTCAATGCGCGTCTGGGCGAAAAATTCGGCGTGCAGGCGGCAGCGATCTGGCCGTTCGGGCCGCAGGTGTTTCTGTGCAATGCCGAGATCTCGTCGCTTGCCGATCTGAACGGGTTGAAAGTGCGGTCTTTCACGGCATCCATGTCGACCCTGCTGGAAAACCTTGGTGCCACGCCGGTGACGCTGTCTTTCCCCGAGGTCTACCCGGCCTTGCAACGTGGTGTGGCTTCTTGTGGAGTCACGTCGCCCACGTCGTCGAATACTGGCAAATGGCCAGAGGTGACGACGCATCTTTATCCGCTGTCCGTTTCCGGCTCGATCCAGTCCCACATGGTCAACCTTGAATGGCTGAATGGCCTTGGCGAGACAGAGCGCGCCGCGTTTGACACCGCGATGGCCGACATGGAAGCCGCAATGTGGGAGCTGGCGATCAACACCAACGGCACGGCACAGGCATGTTCGACCGCGGGCGATTGCCCCGAAGGCGGGCTTTATACCTCTTACGACATGGCGCTTGTACCTGTCTCGGATGAAGACAAGGCCAAGGTTGCCGAGATCTCGGTCTCTGCCGTGCTGCCGGAATGGGCGGCGAAATGCGAAGCCTCCTATCCCGGTTGCAAGGCGATCTGGAATGAAACAGTGGGCGCTGCACGTGGTCTGAGCCTTGAGTGACCACACAGTCCGTCGGCCGCAGTTCCTGGTGCTGGCCGAAAAGATGGCGGTCCTTCTGGCGCTCTGCGCCGGAGGGGCTGTCGCCCTCTTGGCGGTGCTCATCTTCATCGACATCATCGGCCGCGATTTCCTCGGCGTATCGGTACAGGGCACCGATGAAATCGGCGGTTATGTCCTGGCTTTTGTCGGATCGTTGGGCATGGCGTTGACGCTGCTGCGGCGCGGTCATCCCCGGATCGATCTTTTCTTTCGGTTCTTTCCAAGGCTGGCCGGTGATGTCCTGCATGTGCTTGCGCAGGTCACGATCGCGGGTTTGGCCGTCTTCATGACATGGCACGCCTGGTCCGAGTTGCAGACCACCCTGCGGTTCGGCGCAATCACCAACACGCCGCTGCAAACCCCGCTCTGGGTGCCGCAGGCAATCTGGGTGTTCGGTACCGCGTTCTTCGGCATCACGGCCTGTCTGACCTCGGCACATGCCCTCTACCTGTTGGCGCGCCACAGGCCATCGGTTGCGCGGGTCTACGGCCCCGTGACGGTCGAGGAAGAGGTCAACCAATATGTCGGGGCCGATACGCAAGAGGGTGACGATGCTCGGAATTGAAGGAGCGGCCATCGGGTTTGGCCTTTTGCTGTTCTTGCTGTTCATCGGGTTGCATATCGCAACCGCGCTTTTCGTCGTCGCCCTGACCGGCGCTTACCTGTTTTTCGGGGACGCGATGATCCGGCCCTTCGGCACGATGATGTGGGGCACACTGAACAACTTCTTGCTGGTGGCGATCCCGCTGTTCGTGCTGATGGGCGAAATCCTCGTGCGCGGCGGGGTGACGGAACGCATGTACAGCGCGCTGGCCGACTGGACCCGCCCGCTGCCAGGTGGCCTGTTGCACACCAATATCGCCGCCTCGACCGTGTTCGCGTCGATCTCCGGGTCCTCCGTCGCCACCGCGGCCACCATCGGCACGGTCGCCTTTCCCACCTTCCGCCGACAGAATTATGCGGAAAGCTGGGTTGCGGGCAGCGTCGCTTCGGGGGCCACGCTGGGTATCCTGATCCCGCCGTCGATCAACCTGATCATCTACGGTGCAATCACCAACACCTCGATCGGGGCCCTGTTCACGGCAGGCATCCTGCCCGGCATCGTGCTGGCCTCCTCCTTCATGGGCATCATCATCGTCGCCTGCCTGTGGAACCCGGATATCGCGGGACGGCCACAGGCCATGGCACCTTGGCCAGAGCGGCGGCAACGCCTTGTCGATCTGGTGCCTCCGGTGGTGATCTTCCTGCTGGTCATGGGTTCGATCTACCTTGGCTTTGCCACACCCACCGAAGCCGCGGGCGTCGGTGTCATCGCGGCGCTTGGTCTGACGGCGTTTTACCGCACGCTCAACTGGCCTATGCTGCGCGAGGCCTTCCTGTCTTGCGTCACGACAACCGGCATGACCCTGCTCATCCTGATCGCGGCGTTCTATCTGAACTTCATTCTGGGGGTTCTGGGCGTTCCGGCACAGGTGTCGGCCTTTGTCTCCTCCTTTGACGTGCAACCGGTGGTGATGATCCTGTTGCTGGTCTGTCTCTACATGGTGCTGGGCTGCTTTCTTGACGCGCTTGCCATGATGATCGCCACGATCCCCATCGTCCTGCCGATCGTTCTGCTGATCGGCTATGACAGCGTGTGGTTCGGAATTTTCCTCGTGCTGATGTGCGAACTTGCGCTGATCACGCCGCCCGTCGGAATGAACCTTTATGTCACGCAAAGCGTGCGCGGGCGCGGCAATGTCGGGACCGTCATCAAGGGCGTCCTGCCCTTCATCCTGTGCATCCTGTTCGTCGTGGCCCTGATCGCAGTCTTTCCGGACGTCCTGTTTTGACCAAGCCTCGAACCCGCATCCTTGTGGTCAATCCGAACATTTCGGACGCGGTCACAACCGCGTTTGTCGGGGCCATGGCGGGGGACGCGCCGGATCGGGTCGAGCTGACCGGTGTGACCGGCACGTTCGGCGCACAGATCGTGTCGATCGAAGCCGAGAATGTGGTCGCGGCCTTTTCCGCGCTGGAACTGGCCGCCAGACACGCGCAGGGATTTGACGGGATCATCCTCGCGATCTCGTTTGATTCCGGTCTGAAGGCGTTGCAGTCGGTCCTGCCCGTTCCCGTCATCGGGATCACCCAGGCCACCCTGCAAGCCGCGTCACGGGGCGGGCGGCGCGTGGGAGTCGTCTTCTTCGGCGAGGCCAGTCGCCAGCTTTACGAGGATCTGACCGCGGGTTACGGGATCACCCCGGTCGGATATCGCTCCATCAATTTCACCTCTGTCGACGATTATCTGCGACCCGAGTCCAGGGATGAGGCCGTCGCCGAGGCGATTGCATCGCTTCAGGCCGCAGGGGCCGAAGCGATCGCCATCTACGGCACCGCGGTTGCCGGCATCGCAGCGCGGCTGCAACCCCGTTCGGACCTGCCGCTCTTTGATGGCCTTTGCGCGTTGGACTCCTGTGTGGCCCAGATCGAACAGGGGGCAGGAACCGGGAGCCTGCAAAGGCAACCCGTCGGCCCGTCACGGAACCTGTCGCGCGAATTGACCGACCTGATTGCCGGCACATACCTGCCGGGAAGGACCTGCTGACCGAACGCGCCCGACCATGTCTCGAAGGATCAGACGATCCCGCCACCGGCGCCTGTGACCTCTGGACGCTCTTGCGCAACCCGTTGCCGGTATCCGCTGGCCCGGAAGGTGGCGACCGGGTCGATCGCGGCCCCCTGGTCTGCGCGCGCCATGGCAAGAATCGGTTCGACATCGGTGCGGAACGCCGTCTTGAGCGTCGTCGTGGCCATCAGTGCGTCATTGGCGTCCTGGTAGCCTGCCAATGCCTGCCGATCCACCAGAAGCGCCTGCGCATAGGCACGCTGCACCTCCATGGCCGAGACCATCAGGCTTTCCATCGGATCGGTCACGTTATGGCTCTGGTCCAGCATGTGAGCCGGTCGGAAATCCGGATTGCCCTCGGCGATGGCCAGCTCGTTGAAGACGAGAAACAGGCGGTAGGGATCGATGCACCCGGTATCGAGGTCATCATCGCCATACTTGCTGTCGTTGAAGTGAAAACCGCCCAGCTTGCCGGCCCGGATCAGGCGGGCGACGATCATCTCGATATTCACGTTCGGCGCGTGATGCCCCAGGTCGACCAGGCAGAATGCCTTGGCTCCCAGATGCTGGGCTATCATCAGGTTGCTGCCCCAATCCTGAACGACCGTCGAATAGAACGCGGGTTCGAACATCTTGTGTTCGGTGAACAACCGCCAGTCGTCGGGCAAACCGGCATAGACCTGCTCCATCGCGTCCAGGTAGCGGTCGAACTGCCGTGTCAGGTCGGTCTGGCCGGGAAAGTTCGATCCGTCCCCCACCCAGACGGTCAGCGCCTTCGACCCGATCGCCTGACCGATCTCGATACATTCGAGGTTATGGGCAACCGCCTGCTGGCGCACCGCGGCGTCGGTATGGGACAACGATCCGAACTTGTAGCTGAGCTTTTGGTCGGGCTGATCCTGGAACGTGTTCGAATTCATCGCGTCAAAGCCAAGGCCGACCTCGCCTGCCTTGTCGCGCAGCGCTCGCGGGTCGGTCTTGTCCCACGGGATGTGCAGTGACACGTTCGGCGTGGCGGCGGTCACCTGGTGGATGACGCCGCAATCCGACAGCTTGTCGAAGATGTCGCGGGGCTCGCCCTTGCCCGGGAACCTCGCAAAACGCGTGCCCCCCGTCCCGACACCCCAGGACGGAATGGCGACGCCATAGGCCGCAACCTTGCGCTTTATGTCGTCGATGGCGATGCCGCGCCGGTCAAGCTGGTCTCCCAGCGCCTCGTACTCCGAGGCCAGCGTTTTTCCCCGGCCTGCGTTTTCGGACGCGATCAGGTCCGTGTCGATCATGGTTCCTCCCTGCAAGCCCGTGGCCCGCCCTGTTCAGCGCGTGAACGCATCCTTGTTTCCCGCATCCACGTTGATGATGTTGCCGGTGGATTTGGCGGATTTGTCCGATGCCAGGAAATACGCCGCCTCGGCGATGTCTTCGGGATAGACCGACCGCTTGAGCAGCGACCGCTCGCGATACATTTCTTCCAGCCCTTCCTTGTCAGTGCCGTAGGTCGCGGCGCGCTGGTCCAGCCATTCGCCCGACCAGATGCGCGACCCGCGCAGCACGGCGTCCGGATTGACCACGTTCACCCGGATGCCATGCGCCGCGCCCTCAAGGGCCAGACACCGCGCAAGGTGCAATTCGCTGGCCTTGGCGGTGCAATAGGCCGCCGCATTGGGCGACGCCGCAAGCGCGTTCTTCGAGCCGATGAAGACCACCGATCCACCGATGCCCTGCCGCTGCAACAGCCGGAAAGCCTCGCGAGAGGCCAGGAAATAGCCCGTGGACAGGATCGCCATGTTCCTGTTCCACATCTCGAGGGACGTCTGCTCGATCGGGGCCGATGACGCGATGCCGGCATTGGACACGAGAATGTCCAGACCGCCGAACTCGCGCGCGGCCTCGGAATAGGCCCGGATCACGGCGTCTTCATCGGTCACATCCATTGCGGTGGCGCGCACGACATCGCCGGAAAACCGCGCGGCCAGTTTCTTGCATGTCGCGTCTGCCGCAGCCGCGTCGATATCGGCCAGAACCACGCAGGCACCCTCTTCGAGAAACCGTTCGGCTGTCGCCGCTCCGATGCCACCGGCGCCGCCCGTGACCACGGCAATGCGCCCTGCCAGCGATTTCGGTTTCGGCATGCGTTGCAGCTTGGCCTCTTCCAGAAGCCAGTATTCGATGTCGAACGCCTCCTGCTCGGGCAACCCCCGATAGGCGCTCACCGCATCGGCTCCGCGCATCACGTTGATGGCGTTGACGTAGAATTCCGCCGAAATGCGCGCCGTGGCCTTGTCCTTGGCAAAGGTGATCATCCCCACGCCGGGCACAAGGTAGACGACCGCGTTCGGGTCGCGGATGGCCGGGCTGTCGGCGTGTTTGCAGCGGTCGTAATAGGCGGCGTATTCATCGCGGTACGCTTCGATACTTGCCCTCAGACCGTCAAGAAGAGCCTCCACATCCGGCTTGGCGGGATCGAAATTCACCACGAGCGGCCGGATCTTGGTGCGCAGGAAATGGTCGGGACAGGAGGTGCCCAGCGCGGCGAGCCGCTCCATGTCGCGGGCATTCACGAATTCCAGCACCTCGGGCGCGTCGGTGAAATGGCCGACCATGTGCTGCTTTCCGGCCACGAAGCCCCGGATCGCGGGCATCAGGCTTGATGCCACCTCGGCGCGGGCCGCCGGATCGAGGCTCTGGTGGATCGCCCCTCCAAACGCGGGTGTGTCGCCGGTCTTGTCCTCGAACCACGCCATCGCGCGATTGATGACGTCAAGGGTCAACGCGTAACAGTCCTCGGCATCGTCGGCCCAGGTGAACAGGCCGTGGCTTTCCAGAACCACCCCCTTAGCCGACGGATTGTCCTTGCAGAAGCGTTCCAGCCAGAGACCAAGCTCGTAGCCCGGCCGCTTCCACGGCAGCCAGCCGATCTCGTCACCGAAAATCTCGTGGGTGAGCGCCTTTGACTCGGCCGACGCCGCGATGGCGATGATTGCGTCGGGATGCATGTGATCGACGTGTTTCTTCGGGACATAGGCGTGCAAGGGCGTGTCGATCGACGCCGCGCGCGGATTCAGATTGAAGGTGCAATGCGGCAGGTATCCGACCATTTCGTCTTCATGGTCCGGACCGCGATAGACATCCCTGAGCGCGCGCAGCTTGTCCATGTAGAGCGTCGCGAAACCGTCCATCCTGATCGACCCGACATCGCCCCCCGAGCCCTTCACCCAGAGAACCTCGACTGTCTCGCCGGTCAGGGGATCGGTCTCCATCACTTTGGCCGAGGTGTTGCCGCCGCCGTAATTGGTGATTCTCTTGTCAGAGCCGAGGAGATTGGAGCGATACAGCAGTTTTTCCGCTTCGCTCATCGTCGCGGCTTTGCCGCTATCCCAAAGATTTTCTAGGTGATTTTCGACACGCGTCAGCATTGTCGTCCTCCCGACAGCTTGGCCCGGTGGGGCATGATCTCAGCCGCCAAACTGTTCGGGGTGGCGGGGCTTGTCAATCAGTTTCGATCATAACCCGTCATGTTGCACCGCAGCATGACGGGTTATGACTTTTTTTGATTGACAGGCTGCGAGATTAATTCATCCTCGGCCATCAAGGAGGACGGCATGCACGAGTCGGAGCGCCACAGGGTCATTCTATCGGCGGTTCAAGAGCGCCCGGTTGCGACCGTGACCGAACTGGTCGCGCTGACCGGGGCGTCCGAAGCGACGATCCGGCGCGATATCGCCACGCTGCATGTCCAGAACCGTTTGCGCCGGGTCCGTGGCGGGGCCGAGGCGCTTGCCCCACCGCCGCTGCCCGGTCTGGCCGGTCGGCCGTTTTCGGTCAACGAAGCGATCAACATAGAGCAGAAGCAGGCCATCGCGCGCGAAGCCGCTGCATTGTGCAAGAGCGGCGAGCCGATCATCATCAACGGCGGGACCACGACCTTCCAGATGGTGCATCCGCTGGTCAGCCAGCAGCTGACGATCATGACCAACAGCTTTCCCATCGCCGAACATCTGCTCAAGCACAGCAAGAACACCGTTCTGCTGCCGGGGGGCGCGCTTTACCGCGAGCAGAACATCATCCTGAGTCCGTTCGACAATGACATGACCCGGCATTTCTATGCCAAACGCATGTTCATGGGGGCGCATGGCATCGGGTCGGTGGGCCTGATGGAATCCGACCCGCTTCTGATCCAGGCCGAGGAAAAACTCATCGGGCGCGCGGACGAACTTGTCGTACTGGTCGACAGCTCGAAATTCGCCAATCGCTCCAGCCTCGTCCTGTGTGCACTTGACCGCATCCACACTCTGATCACGGATGACGGCATCGACGACAAGACGGCCAGGATGCTCGAGACCGCGGACATCACTCTCATCGTCGCGCAGACCAGCGCGGCAAAACGAACCGGTTAGCGCCACAGCACTGACCGCACGGCAACCATCGCTCATTCAGGGAGGAACAACCATGAGCTTGACAAGAAGACTGTTCGGAGGAACCGCACTGGCCGCGCTTGCACTCAGCGGCAGCATGGCAGCAGCGCAGGACGATCCGGTGCGCATCGCGCTCGTGGTCAAAGCGCTTGGCATCGGCTTTTTCGAAGCGGCGGCAGAAGGCGCCGAGCAAGCGGCGGAAGACCTGGGAAATGTCGAGATCATCTATACCGGGCCGACCGACACGACAGCTGAAGGCCAGATCGAGGTGATCAATTCGCTGATCGCCCAGCAGGTCGACGCCATCGCCGTTTCGGCCAACGACACCGATGCCCTCGTTCCGACACTCAAGCGCGCGATGGACCGCGGGATCACCGTCATCAGCTGGGATTCCGGCGTCGCTGCCGAAGGCCGCGAACTGCACCTGAACCCGTCCTCCAATTCGCTGATCGGCAACATGATCATCAAGCTGGCAGCCGACGAACTGCCCGATGGCGGACAGGTCGCGCTGCTGTCGGCAACCACCACGTCGACGAACCAGAACACCTGGATCGACGAGATGAACAAGGTGATGGGCAACTATCCCGGTATCGAGGTGGTGGCGACGGTCTATGGCGACGACCTTGCCGACAAGTCCTACCGCGAGGCACAGGGCCTGATGCAATCCTATCCGGATCTCGACGCGATCATCGCGCCCACGTCCGTGGGCATCGTCGCGGCGGCGCGGGCGGTCGAGGATGCGGGCAAGATCGGTGAGGTCAACGTGACCGGGCTTGGTCTGCCGTCCGAGATGGCAGGCGCCATCGAATCCGGTGCCTCCAAGTCCTTCGCGATCTGGAATCCGATCGACCTTGGCTATTCGGCAGCATATCTCGCGCATCAGCTGGCGACCGACCAGGCCGAGGCCGGTCCGGGCGCAACCATCCCGATGGGCCGCATGGGATCGCTGACGCTGGACGAAAACAGCGAAGGCGCGATGGCGGACCCCTTTGTCTATGACGCGTCCAACATCGACGACTTCAAGGACATCTTCTGATCTTCCATCTGTTTCCGGTCCCGACGCGATCTCCGCGCTGGGGCCGGCATTTCCAGACCACCGAGGTCACAATGCAGGCTCCCGTGCGCCCCGAAGACATCGACACCGCGACACAGGTCCCCGTCCTGAACCTGAACGGGATCACCAAGACCTTTCCGGGGGTGCGGGCGCTGTCAGAGGTGTCCCTTGCCTTGTATCCGGGACAGGTCACCGCGCTTGTCGGTGAAAACGGCGCCGGCAAATCCACCATCGTGAAAGTGCTGACCGGCATCTATCAACCCGATGGCGGCGTCCTCGAGCTTGACGGAAAGCCCACGTCCTTTGCGACGGCACAAGAGGCCACCCGGGCGGGCATCACCGCGATACACCAGGAAACGGTGCTGTTCGACGAACTGACGGTAGCCGAGAACATCTTCATCGGCCACACCCCCCGCACCCGCTGGGGGCTGATCGACTGGCCCGAGATCGAGATGCGCGCGCGCGATATCCTGGCCCGGATCGGGGCCGATCTTGATCCGCGCGCGCCGTTGCGCAATCTCGGCATTGCCTCCAAGCATCTCGTGGCCATCGCCCGCGCATTGTCCGTCGATGCGCGCGTCGTGATCATGGACGAACCGACCGCTGCGCTCTCGCACAAGGAAATCGAGGAATTGTACGAGTTGGTCGAGCGGCTCAAATCCGAGGGCCGCGCGATCCTTTTCATCAGCCACAAGTTCGACGAGATCTTCCGCATCGCCGACCGCTACACCGTGTTCCGCGACGGAGAGCATGTCGGGTCCGGCCTGATTTCCGACGTCACCGAGGACGCGCTCGTGCGGATGATGGTCGGCCGTTCCGTCGATCAGATCTTTCCGGCCCGCGACAAGACTCCGGGCAAGAAAGTGCTGGAGGTCGACAGCCTGTCACATCCCACCGAATTCGACGACATTTCCTTCACGCTGCGCAAAGGTGAAATCCTGGGCTTCTACGGCCTCGTCGGCTCGGGTCGGTCCGAGGTGATGCAGGCCATCTTCGGGATCACGTCGCCGTCGCGCGGAACGGTGCAGATCGACGGACGGCGCGTGACCCTCAAGTCTCCGGCCGACGCGGTGGCCAATGGCATCGTCTACGTGCCCGAGGATCGGGGCAAGCAGGGCGCGGTCATCGGGTTGCCGATTTTTCAGAACGTGACGCTCGCCTCGCTGAACCAGACATCGCGCAACGGGTTCACCCGGCTTGCGCAGGAATTCGATCTTGCCCGCGAATACACCGAACGCCTCGACCTTCGCGCGGCATCGCTGGATCAGGACGTCGGCAACCTGTCGGGGGGCAATCAGCAGAAGGTGGTGATCGCCAAGTGGCTTGCCACGAAACCACGGGTGATCATTCTGGACGAGCCGACCAAGGGGATCGACATCGGCTCCAAGGCCGCCGTGCATGCCTTCATGGCGGAACTCGCGGCGCAAGGGCTGGCGGTGATCATGGTCAGCTCGGAAATTCCAGAGGTTCTGGGCATGTCCGACCGCGTCATGGTGATGCGCGAAGGCCTGCTTGCCGCCGAACTGAGCGGCGCGGACCTGACGCCCGAAACGCTGGTCCGATATGCCGCTGACATCAAAGGTGCCGCATGATGCATGCCCTGAAATCCCGCGAAGCCATCCTGCTTGGCGCCATCCTCGTCCTGCTGGCGATGATCGCCTGGCGCTTTCCGTCCTTCGTGTCGCCGGGCAACCTGTCGAACGTGTTCAACGACACCGCGCCGCTCATCATCCTGGCGCTGGGTCAGACGCTGGTCATCTTGACCCGTTGCATCGACCTCTCGGTCGCCGCCAACCTGGCGCTCACCGG
>Ga0102929_1001242_pt1 | contig 15159 bp, 6 predicted proteins | sample SalPonR1_B_D2_MG_FD_78510 | JGI IMG/M metagenome (GOLD analysis project Ga0102929, IMG submission 78510) | Salt pond soil microbial communities from South San Francisco under conditions of wetland restoration - Salt Pond MetaG R1_B_D2_MG | ecosystem: Environmental > Aquatic > Marine > Intertidal... | reverse complement strand
CGGATTTGATACCGATCGCACTATTCTGGGCCTTTTTGATCTGGCAGATGAGATAAAAGTAACAGAAGACAATCTGCAGACGGTTATTGGAAGAAAATTGGCCGCGAGAATACTTAAAAGCTGGACAGAGGATTTTGTCGATGAGGATACCGGAGAGGTCGTGACCATCGAAAGAAATGAAATTATCTTAGAGAGAGATATTGTCATTGAAGAAGCTCATCTCGATCTGATCAAAGAATCAGGTGCCGAGGTTGTTATCCTGCAGAAACAGGATATTGAAGATGATTACTCCATCATCTATAACACCTTACACAAGGATCCGACCAGTTCTGAGTTGGAAGCCGTTACTTACATATACCGCCAATTGCGGGGGAGTGATCCACCGGATGAGGAAACAGCTCGTGGAATTATAGACAAATTGTTCTTTTCTGATAAAAGGTACAATTTGGGCGAAGTAGGTCGATACAAGATCAATCGCAAATTGGGCCACGAAGTCGATAGTGAAACCCTCGTTTTGACCAAGGAGGACATTATTAAAATAGTGAAGTACCTCGTAAAGCTGATCAATCAGAAAGCGGAAATCGACGATATTGATCACCTGAGCAACCGCCGCGTCAGAACGGTCGGGGAGCAGCTGTATGCGCAGTTTGGTGTTGGATTGGCAAGAATGGCCAGAACCATCCGGGAGCGTATGAACGTGAGAGATAACGAGGTGTTTACCCCGATCGATTTGATTAACGCCAGGACATTGTCTTCCGTGATCAATTCTTTTTTCGGTACCTCCCAATTGTCACAATTTCTAGATCAGACCAACCCACTCTCAGAGATCACACATAAGCGGCGAATATCTGCCCTCGGGCCAGGTGGTTTGTCGAGAGAACGAGCAGGCTTTGAGGTGCGTGACGTGCACTATTCTCACTATGGTAGACTTTGTACCATTGAAACACCGGAAGGACCAAACATTGGTTTGATTTCCACGCTTTGCGTTCATGCAAAGATCAACAAAATGGGTTTCCTTGAAACGCCATACCGAAAGGTGAAAAAAGGAAAGGTCGATCTCAAGGCAAATATCGAATACCTTTCAGCTGAGGGAGAAGATTATAAGAAGATTGCGCAAGCCAACACGCAGTTGGATGATAAAGGTAAGTTCGCCACGGAAAGAATCAAATGTCGAGATCACGGTGAATTCCCGGTTTTGACACCATCAGAAGTTGAATATATGGACGTGGCTCCCAACCAGATTGTCGGGGTCAGTGCATCCATGATTCCTTTTCTTGAAAACGATGATGCCAACCGTGCCCTAATGGGCTCTAACATGCAGCGCCAGGCATTACCTCTTCTCAAACCGCAGTCACCTATTGTAGGTACCGGTCTGGAAGGAAAGGTGGCACGAGACTCTAGAATGCTCCTCAATGCTGAGGGAGAAGGAGTGGTTGAATACGTTGATGCTGAAGAAATTGTCATCAAGTACGATAGAAGTGAACAGGAGCAGCTGGTTTCTTTTGAAGAAAATATCAAAAGTTATAAGCTGACGAAATTCCGCAGAACCAACCAGGGTAGCTGTATCAACTTAAAGCCAATAGTACGCAAAGGACAGCGTGTAACGAAAGGACAAATCCTTTGTGATGGTTATGCGACTGAAAAGGGAGAATTGGCACTCGGGCAAAACCTCAAAGTGGCTTTCATGCCCTGGAAGGGATACAACTTCGAGGATGCCATCGTGCTTTCGGAAAGAGTCGTGCGGGACGATGTATTTACCTCCATACATATTGAACACTACGAATTGGATGTTCGTGACACCAAACTCGGAGAAGAGGAATTGACCAATGACATTCCAAATGTAAGCGAGGAGGCTACTAAAGATTTGGATGAAAATGGAATTGTCCGCATCGGGGCAAGAGTGAAAGACGGTGACATCATTATTGGAAAGATTACTCCAAAAGGAGAATCAGATCCAACACCGGAAGAGAAGCTTTTGAGAGCCATCTTTGGAGACAAGGCAGGCGATGTCAAAGATGCATCGATGAAGGCGCCTCCATCGACCGAGGGAGTGATCATCAACACTCAACTTTTCTCTAGAGCCAAGAAAGATAAAAAGCAGAAAGAACAGGAAAAGAAGGCACTGACCAAACTGGAAGAGAAGCATAACATTGCTGTTAACCAGCTCAAAACTGTGCTCATCGATAAACTGAATGTGCTGGTCAACGGCAAAATCAGTGAAGGCGTAAAGAGTATATACAATGAGGAATTAATTCCAAAAGGAAAGAAATTCTCACAAACGATACTCAAGAAATTGGACTTCTCCATTGTGGATTATTCTAAATGGACAGATGAAGAAGAGACCGATAGGTATATCGCCCAGTTGCTGCACAATTACAGCATTAAGTACAACGAGGAAGTGGGTCGCTACAAGCGTGAGAAATTTAATATCTCTATCGGTGATGAACTTCCGACCGGCGTATTGAAACTGGCAAAAGTGTATCTCGCGAAGAAGCGCAAGCTGAAAGTAGGAGATAAGTTGGCAGGGCGACACGGTAATAAAGGAATTGTCGCCAAGATTGTCCGTCTCGAAGACATGCCATTCCTTGAGGATGGCACTCCACTGGATATCGTGTTGAACCCGTTGGGTGTGCCGTCACGTATGAACCTCGGACAAATTTTCGAAACCGTACTCGGTTGGGCCGGAGAAAAACTCAATATGAAGTTTGCTACCCCTATTTTTGATGGGGCGAGTATGGATGAAATTGACGATTACATACTGAAAGCGGATTTACCTAAGCTTGGTCAGACTTATTTGTTTGATGGTGAGAGTGGTGATAAATTTCACCAGCAGGCCACGGTAGGAGTAATCTACATGCTCAAGTTATCCCATATGGTGGATGACAAGATGCACGCGCGCTCCATTGGTCCATATTCTCTTATTACGCAACAACCTCTGGGCGGTAAGGCTCAGTTTGGTGGTCAGCGTTTAGGTGAGATGGAAGTATGGGCACTAGAGGCATTTGGTGCGTCTAATATCTTGCGCGAGTTGCTCACGATTAAATCCGACGACATCGTTGGAAGGGCTAAGGCATACGAGGCCATCGTCAAGGGCAATAACTTGCCGGAACCGAATATCCCAGAGTCTTTCAATGTACTCATTAACGAGTTGAAAGGCCTGGCCTTGGACGTACGGTTTGAATAATTTTTTCGATCTCAATTAACAATCATTATGGCATTTAATAAAGGTAGTCACCTGGCAACAACCAAAGATTTCGATAAGATCATCCTCAAACTTATCTCTCCTGATGAGATTTTGGATCGCTCTCACGGTGAGGTGTTAAAGCCGGAAACTATCAACTACCGCTCTTATAAGCCAGAGCGGGACGGTCTTTTCTGTGAGCGTATCTTCGGGCCTGTAAAGGACTACGAGTGCTATTGCGGAAAGTACAAGCGAATTAGATATAAAGGCATTGTATGTGACCGCTGTGGGGTAGAGGTAACGGAGAAAAAGGTGCGTAGAGAGCGCATGGGACATATCCAATTGGTGGTTCCTGTTGTACACATCTGGTTTTTTAAGTCACTACCGAATAAGATTGGTTACTTGCTCGGACTTTCCAGTAAAAAACTGGAAAGTATTGTCTATTATGAGCGTTATGTCGTCATACAACCTGGTATTAAGGAAAGTGATGAGCTGGAATACCTTAGCTTGTTGACTGAAGAAGAATACCTGGATACTCTGGATAGTCTGCCGAAGGAGAATCAAATGCTCAGCAATGACGATCCAAATAAATTCATCGCTAAGATGGGTGCAGAAGCAGTCTTCGATTTGCTGGAGCGTCTTGAATTGGATCAGTTGTCCTTTGATCTGAGACATAAAGCAGCAACAGAAACTTCTCAGCAGAGAAAATCTGAAGCTTTGAAACGTCTGAGAGTGGTCGAAGCTTTTAGAGATGGACAAAGTCGAATAGAGAACAATCCGGAGTGGACGATAATCAAATATTTGCCTGTTATACCGCCGGAATTAAGACCGTTGGTTCCGCTGGATGGAGGGCGATTCGCCAGTTCTGATCTCAATGACCTTTACCGAAGAGTCATTATCAGAAATAATAGGTTGAAGCGTTTATTGGAAATCAAAGCACCTGAGGTCATTCTGAGGAATGAGAAAAGAATGCTCCAGGAAGCTGTGGATTCACTCTTTGATAATTCGAGAAAGTCTAATGCTGTAAAAGCAGAAGGAGGACGTCCCTTGAAATCGCTTAGTGATGTACTTAAGGGTAAACAAGGACGTTTCCGTCAAAATTTGCTCGGTAAGCGGGTAGATTATTCTGGTCGTTCCGTTATTGTCGTAGGCCCCGAGCTCAAATTGCATGAATGTGGCTTGCCTAAGAATATGGCTGCTGAGCTTTTCAAGCCTTTCATTATTCGGAAGCTTCAGGAAAGGGGAATTGTCAAAACTGTAAAATCGGCCAAGAAGCTTGTAGACCGGAAAGAACCGGTTATTTACGAAATCCTGGAAAATATTTTGAAGGGTCACCCAATCATGCTCAACCGGGCACCGACGCTTCACCGTTTATCTATCCAGGCATTCCAACCGATATTAATTGAAGGAAAAGCCATTCAGTTGCACCCACTTGTATGTGGTGCCTTCAACGCAGACTTTGATGGGGACCAGATGGCCGTTCACGTGCCTTTGAGCCAAGCCGCTATACTCGAAGCCCAGGTATTGATGTTGTCATCGCATAACATGTTGAACCCTCAGAATGGTGCGCCAATCACCCTGCCTTCACAGGACATGGTATTGGGATTGTACTATCTCACAAAGGGCAAAGATTCTACAAAAGAGGCAGTGATTAAAGGCGAAGGGAAGACCTTCTACAGTGCTGAGGAGGTAATTATGGCTTTCAATGAAGGGGCGGTTGACCTTCATGCGAAGATCAAATGCCGTGTAACTGTTGAAGAAGAAGGGGAACTCAAAAAGAAAATTATAGAGACGACCATTGGACGTGTCCTGTTTAATGATGCAGTACCCGAAGATGTCCCTTTTGTAAATGAATTGTTGACGAAGAAGACGCTTCGAAAAGTAATTGGTCGTATCATCACGAGGACCAATTTTGCTGTAGCAGCAAAATTCCTGGATGATATCAAGCATCTTGGATTTACCTGGTCCTACAAAGGTGGCTTGTCTTTCAACCTTGGAGATCTGATAGAGCCAAGTATCAAGGAAGATACGCTCAGGGAAACACGAGAAGAAGTAGATGAAGTTTGGGATAACTACCAAATGGGCTTAATCACCAACAATGAGCGCTACAACCAGATTATCGATAAATGGACCTACGCAGATAATAAGATCACTGAAACACTGATGAAAGAACTGGAGCAGCACAAGCAGGGCTTCAATTCTGTATATATGATGTTGCACTCAGGTGCTCGTGGTTCTACGCAGCAAATCAAGCAGTTGTGTGGACTTAGAGGATTAATGGCTAAACCGAGAAAATCTGGTGACACAGGTGGAGCGGTAATTGAGAATCCCATTCTGTCTAATTTTGTAAATGGATTATCGGTTCAGGATTATTTTATTTCCACACACGGAGCCAGAAAGGGTCTTGCTGATACCGCACTGAAAACAGCTGATGCCGGTTATCTCACAAGGAGATTGGTGGATGTTTCACAGGATGTGGTCATCATGGAAGAAGACTGTAATACCTTGCGTGGAATTGAGGCTAAGCCAGTTATTGAGAATGATGAAGTACGCGTACCACTTAGTGAGATCATAGAAGGTAGATACGCACTTGAAGAGGTGTTACACCCTGAAACTGAAGAGGTGATTATTGAAGCTGACGAACTGATTTCCAATGAGAAAGCCGAATTGGTGGATGAGCTCGACATCGAAAGCGTTCAAATTAGATCCGTCCTTACTTGTAATACGGTAAGAGGGGTATGCAGAAGATGCTACGGGAAGAATCTCGCCTCTGGTCGAGTAGCGGAGTACGGTGATGCCGTTGGCATTATTGCAGCTCAGTCCATTGGAGAACCCGGAACACAGTTGACTTTGAGAACGTTCCACGTTGGTGGTATTGCCTCACTTTCGAAACAGGAATCAGAGCTGAGGTCGAAATTTGACGCCGTAGTTGAATTCGACAATGTAAGAACTGTTGAACATGAGAATGAGGATGGTACCAAGTCAAATATTGTTATTTCTAGGACTGGAGAAATCCGGTCGAAAGATAAAGAATCCGGTAAGGTATTGTCTACTAGCCATGTTCCCTATGGCGCCAAGCTTTACGTGAAGGACAAGAAGAAAATTAAGAAAAACGATGTCATTTGCGAATGGGATCCGTTCAATGCTGTGATTATTTCTGAGTATTCCGGTGTTGCTGAGTTTGAGAACATTGAGGAGGGGGTTACCTTCCAGGTAGAGAGAGATGATCAAACGGGTCGCGAGGAAAAAGTCATTATTGAAACGAAGAGAAGACGTAAAATTCCTACGATTAAGATTGTCAATGACGAAGGTGAGAATTTAAGATCTTACAGTTTGCCGGTGGGTGCCTACATGTCTGTAGATGATGGTGACCACATCAAAACAGGTCAGTTCATCGTTAAGATTCCTCGAAAGACGGGAGGTATCCAGGATATTACGGGTGGTCTGCCTCGTGTTACCGAATTGTTCGAAGCGAGAAACCCATCCAATCCTGCTACTGTTTCTGAGATTGACGGGATTGTTTCTTTCGGAAAAATCAAACGTGGTAACCGGGAGGTGATTGTCACTTCTAAGGATGATTTACGCAGAAAGTACATGGTGAAACTGTCCAAACATATTCTCGTTCAAGAAGGTGATTATGTGAGAGCAGGAACACGACTTTCTGATGGCGCTATAGCTCCGAAAGATATTTTACATATCAAAGGACCTTTTGCCGTTCAGCAATACATTCTGCAAGGTATTCAGGACGTATATCGCTCACAGGGCATTGGGCTGAATGACAAACACGTGGAAGTGATCATCAGACAAATGATGAGAAGAGTTCAGATTTTAGATCCAGGTGATACGACCTTCCTTGAAGGAGAGGCTGTGGAAAAATATGATTTCCTCAAAGAGAATGATCGGATTTTTGACAAAAAAGTCGTTACTGAAGGAGGGGATTCCAATAACTTGAAGCCAGGAATGATCATTTCCTTGCGAGAATTGAGAGAGGAGAATTCATTCTTGAGGCGAAATGACCATAAACTGGTTGAAGTCAGAGATGCTATTTCTGCCACTTCGCAACCAATACTGCAGGGTATTACAAAGTCCTCTTTGGGAACTCCAAGCTGGATTTCAGCAGCATCATTCCAGGAAACGACTAAGGTTTTGAGTACTGCAGCCATTGGCGCGAAAGAAGATTTCCTGAGCGGCTTAAAGGAAAATGTGATCGTAGGGAAACCAATTCCTGCTGGTACCGGGATGAAGCGTTTTCGGGATATGATTGTAGGACCAATAGAAGCTTTCGAAAATTCAGCTTCAGCCGAAGAGGAAGAATTGGAAGAGGTAGATTAAAACAGGCTTTCTTCATAAGTAGAAGGTAAAATATAAGACAGCTCTGTTGGGAGCTGTCTTTTTTATGTGTGCAGCACTGTAATTTTCTTAAGTACCTCTTCATTGAGCTTAATAAGAACGGTATAGCGACCTTTGGGTAAAGCCTGCATGTTGAACTCTTCCTGGTGAAGGCCTTTTTTCTGATTGACTTTCTTTAATTCGTCAAGGATAGTGAAAGCCTCATCCAAAAGCAGTATATCGATGTTACCTGTATATGGAATTTTGAAGTCGAAATATACATGGCCATCGACATCAACCAGTAATTTTTCCCTCTGAACATCAATTGGAGGAGCTGGTCTATCCAGCGATAGGAGACCTATTTCTTCTTTCCTCTGGGCGCGAGGCAGCATTTTGAATAATTTGTATTCCACAGGGCCGATAAAGTTTTGATCATCCAGGTAGCGATAGTGGGCAATTTTATTCATGCCTTTGCTATCAAAAGTATGAATGACTTGAAACCCGGAGCCCTTTAGTGCCCGTTCTATTCGGTAAACGATGGAGGGGCGATCGTGTTGGACTGCCCATTCAAGTAAAACCTGGTTTCGTTCATTGAGGCTGTGTTTGAAATAATCCAAACGCCAACCCAGACGGGGAGAGGTCAGTTCCAGGGAAGCTTGCTGTTTCAGCAATACGTATTCTTCCAGTCCATTTACAGGCCAGAGGGCTAAGCCGGCTGGCCTTGCAAATCTATTGTCATCCGAAAGACTGATCATACCGGAATAATCTTTCGTGCGAATTGTCCTAATGGTAATACTCGCCTCATCCACAATGAGCCATTTGACCTGGTTAAATGACCCACTGCTCACTGTCCACGATTTATTGTCATCATTGTCCCGCAATGGAGCGCCCCAACCGCCCTCGCCAATGTAGGTGGTTCCGTTCTCATCATCGCGAACGAAACCTTCCTCTGCAAGGGCACTTTTTTCTCTCCTGATCGGGTAGGTAATCTTACACAAATGGGCATCACTCTCGAGGGCTAGTTGAAGCCCATGAGCTTCAAAGAGGGGAGCCCATAGATCTGCTTGACCTTTTTTTTCCATTTTCCTGGAATTGTGTGGCCGCATGGGGTAATGGTACTGAGCGATTTTCCAGCTGTAATTTCCATGCTTTTCGAGGTTTTTGTTCAACCACTCCAGTTGTTCTCCTCCGGGAGCCATCAAGGAATTAAGACTGAGTATATGTAAAAAGTTACTGCCAAAGGATACGCTGTAGATATTGTTTTTAGACGGTAAATCAAATAGATGTTGAAGGGTCTCATTACTTTTTTCGTGATTGCCCCTTGCAACAATGATAGGAGTAATTCTCCCATCTTCTGCAATGGTCAGCTGCCAATCCTCAAACCAGTCCCGCCACTCATCATCAGAATCGCCATCTGTCATATCTCCTGAAAAAAGGACGAAATCCGCTCTTAGTTTGGACACAAGGCTGTTGGTTTGCCTTCTCACTTCTCGATGATTCCTGGAGTCGCCTCCGGCAATGATACTCATTTTGTGGGGTTGTGCTGGTGCAGTCCGAAAGGAGTATGGCCGTGATGCGCCCTTGGAATCAACAATGATGAAATAATAAACTGTACCGGGCAACAGATTTTCCAGGCGCGTAAAATGATTGTTCATACCCTTAAATGGGAAAATATGCGCAGGCGGAGCTGAGTAAGGATATTTGGTGACCTGATCTCCAAGCTTAATAAGGGAATAGTAAAGTACAGGATTATCTCCTGTAACCTGATCCCATCCAATCGTCATGCTTCTGGCCGGATCCTTACCCCACATTGCTCGGACACGCTCAATCCTGCCCCAGGATGAAGTTACAGAGATAAGAAAAAATAAGAGTGGCAAAAAATAGCGCATTCGTTCAGCTTCTGAACTATAAAACTGCAGACGAAATTAAAAAATTGTAAAGGATCTATGAATAGAACATGACAACAAGACTTGGAAGGCCCGCCCGGCTCTAAGGTCCCGTCGTCATTTGATAGTGGAACATACTGGATTCGAACCAGTGACCTCTGCCCTGTCAAGGCAGCGCTCTAAACCAACTGAGCTAATGTTCCTTTTTTAAGGGATGTGAAAATAAGCAATTCCGCATTCTGAAACAACTATTTTTCATTGACATCTAAAATCTGAATGGTGTTTGATTACCGTCAATTTTCGGTACTTCGCAGCTTGGATTTAGTGAATGATGTTTTCATTGGCGTTAAAAATTGGCGTATGCTTGAGGTGATCATAAAAACTTATACGCAAGATAAATACCTCAAAAAGAGCATGTCGATGAATAAAAGAGGGTCCTATCATAAATTTTAAAGGGCTTTAGTTTGTCGTTTACCAAAATATTATGCATCTTTTACTTTGATTTTCAACGTGTTAAGAATAATTTGATAAAAGTTAAACAAATGGATTTAGATAAAAATTTTATTCCCGAAGATTCATATGATTTCATTGTAATTGGAGGTGGGCCTGCTGGGTCAGTTTTTTCAACTCTTGTTGCAAAAGAGGGATACAATGTATTGGTTTTGGAGGCATCAAAGTTCCCAAGATTTGCTGTAGGTGAAATTATTGCTCCGACAGCCATTTGGAGAATATGGAATAGAATGGGAATTACAAAGGAAATGCTGGATCCGTTATTTGCAAAAAAATGGGGTGCCAACTGGATCACTCCAAAAGGAGAGTATCTTAGTTTCGATCAAGATGTTTTTCCGGATGATGAAGTATGTCATGCACATGTTTATCAATTGGATCGAGCTGTTTATGATGAATTCTTATTGAATCATGCAAGAGCAAATGATGTCGTTGCACTGGAAGAAGCTAAAGTAGAGAACTTACTTTATGATGAAGACGGTAGGATGAATGGTGTCGTTTTTAATCGACATGGAAGATCCTTTGAAGTCAGAAGCAAACTGGTAATAGATGCAAGTGGAAGAGCTAATTTCATTCCTAAAAAGCTGGATCTTAGAATGGAAATTGAGGAGCTTCATTCCTTTTCTTGCTTTGCGCATTGGGAAGGTTGCGAAAGAGACAAGGGGAAAAGAGCCGGAGATATAAGTTTGTTGTTTACGGAGGACAATCTATGGTATTGGTGGGCTCCTTTAAAGTCCCCAAAAGCTTCTATTGGTATCGTTGCTGATAGAAATGTGCATTGGGAAGAATACTCCAAAGACCCTGAGGCTTTCTACATGAAATGGGTAGCCAACAATCCAATTTTGCAAGAGAGGATTAAGAATGCCAAGAGGATAACCGACTTTAAGTATGCCGAGAAGGCTAAAAAGAATGGTGCTAAAGACCCCAGCTTGTTAACAGATTTTCACACAAAATCTTCGCAATCCGTTGGAAATGGGTGGGTCCTGGTAGGCGATACCTTAGGTTTTGTTGATCCGGTATTTTCCTTGGGCCTGCATATAATACACTCCGGTGGAGCATTTCTTGCTGATGCTGCGATCAAAGGAATGAAAGAGAACAATCTATCCCAGGAATTTTTAGAAAAAGAATATTACCAAAAATATGAGGATGAATTCACAGATGTCCTTGCCATCATCCAACAGTGGGCCGAAAATTACTATAATCCTCGATTTACCAATACATTCCTGCGTTGGGGCAATAAATACTCACGAATAAAGGACATTTATACTAGAACCATTATAGGATTTGAAAAGGATGCAATTGAGCAGTTCGTCAATCTGTTTCCAGGAATTGGCAGCTATGAAACCCAGAAAGCCGAGGCGTCATAAGCAGACATTTGAAGAAAAAAACGGTAATACGATGAATGGCACTAAATTCAAGCTCCATTGAATTTTTTGTTTCACTGTAAGCGGAGGTCGTGTGCTTATTATTTTTCAAACGATGAATGAAGAAATTTATACCCTTAAAATAGGGGATATTCGGCTGCACCCTTTACCATAATAAAAAAGAATCCAGTCACAGGTGACTGGATTCTTTAGATCTGAATCTTTCCTTGTCAAGTCATTAATCCAGTTTGAACTTAATAGGTAAGTGCATTTTTACTTTTACATCTTTGCCGTCTTGTTTCCCGGGAACCCACTGATAATTTTCTGCAAATTCTCGCACCGCACGTTCCGCCTCGGCGTCGATAGATGGAGATATCTTTCTGATCACCTCAATGTCTGTCATGCGACCATTGAGATCTACTATAAATGACACCACAGATGTCCCTTCGATACTTTCTGCTCTAGCTGTCTCAGGATATTTGACATGATTGTAAAAATTTTGGATCAGACAACCCATTGGTTGCTGTTCACCCTCACATTTCTTGAGGACTGGCATGACCTCTGCTACTTGCAGGACATCAGATTCAATTTTCTTGCTGGAAGTTGAGGCTTTGTCTTCAACCTGACCAACATTTGTTTTACCAATTTGACTGACTGGTTTTTCTTGTTCGTCTGCACAAGCAATGAATAGCCACAAGAAACTAATTAGAAAAATCCCCAGAAGAGGTTTCGTGATTGATGATTGATGATGATGGATCATAGCTTTTAGTCTTTTTTTAGTTAATGATTGTGCGAAATAATGTACGGAGGATAAAGCCCCCCTTTTGGACATACGCACCAATAAGCCGGCATATTGATGGGCATCGTATTTTATGATGACTTTCTGATCCGCTTCCAGCTCGTGAACCAATTGCAATTCTTTTTTGAGCCATGGCCAAATCGGAAAAAACCAGAAGATTATTTGTAATAGAGATATTAGTATGATATCGTAACTGTGACCACTCTGCACATGCTGTCTTTCGTGAAGCAGGGCCATTTGTAATTCTTTCTCATTTAAGTCAACTCGATCACCGATGAAGATCATCCCCAAAAAACTGAATAGGTCCCCGCTATCCTTTAATCGAAAATAGTCATTGAGAGGCTCGGCGTTTTTGAACATCACTACCAGTCTCCCAATTTCATTTAAGAATACTATACTATAAACTATTACCCCGGAAAAGTAAATGACAGACCAAAGGAGGGGCCATGTGAAGTCGGTCTGCTCACTGCTTATAACAGGGCTGGTCGCTTCGATAACCGGCAAAGTGCGTAAAATAAGAGCTTCAGGGGGGGAGTAAAGGTGGGGTAGAGGAACATTTAACAGGAGACCTCCGAGGACAATGACCAACAGGATATAGCGTTTGTGAGATGGAGCCTTTACATTGTTTTTGAATGCTTGATACAGTAAAAGAGCGAGCCCCCAAAACAGCATTGTTTTCATCAAAATCATGATTGTTGTTTTTTGATTTCCTTCAATAACGCCTCCAACTCTTCAGTAGGAACTTCTTCTTCCTCTACAAGGTGAGAAACCAGTGCCATGGAATTTCCGCCGAAGTACTTTTTTACCAGATCCTTTAAACTGCTTTGCCGGTATTCTTCGCGACTCAGGAGTGGAAAATATCGGTAGCCTCGTCCTTCTTTCTTGTGACCCACCATGCCTTTGTCTTCAAGAATACGCACGATGGTTGAAACAGTAGTTAAAGCCGGGCGAGGTTCCGGGTATTTTTGCACCAGCTCTGAGGTCTTCAGCGGGCCGAAATCCCAAAAATGCTGCATGACCTCTTCCTCTGCTTTGGTTAACTTTTTCATTCTACTAATAATTTAGTTAAAACTATGATTTTTTCCTCATACGCACAAGGTTTTAACTAAAAAAATAGTAGAAAATATTATTGAAGTGCTCATTATTCAGCAGGGAAGGGCGGTGAAGCATGCTGGAACAGAAAAGGAGCAAAGGAAGTTCAAGCTACTTTTTATCCTTGCCTGTTTGCCGATTGTGATCAATGATACGGCCGTCCTCGAGGTAAATGGTGCGATCTGTCCTCGCTGCAAAATCTTCATCGTGCGTCACCATCAACATAGACAGGCCTTTTTCAGAAGCCAGCTCTCTCATGATGCGAAAAACATTGTCGCTGTTTTTTGAATCCAGGTTACCCGTAGGTTCGTCGCCCATGACAATGGAGGGTTCATTGATGAGTGCCCGGGCGATAGCTACTCGCTGCTTCTCCCCTCCAGATACCTGGGATGCTTTTTTATCTGCCAATTGCGCAATGGCCAGGATGTCAAGTTTCCGCCGCGCATCCTTTTCAATCTCGTGCCGGGTTTTACGGCCTAATTTTAAGGCCGGGATCATGACATTTTTCAGGACAGAGAACTCTGGTAACAGGTAATGAAACTGGAAAACAAACCCAATTTCCTGGTTTCTTATTCGGGCCAATTCATTGTGCGACATACCTGTCACGAGCCGGTTGTTCAAATATAACTTACCTTCATACCTTGTATCCATCGTCGACAGTACGTAGAGTAGGGTAGACTTCCCGCTCCCGGATTTTCCCATGATGGATACAAATTCTCCGTTTTTGATCTCGAGTGTAATATCCTTCAACACATGAAATTCAACCGGGTGATAGAAGAATTTTTGAATGTCTTCAGTGCGCAAGACGATATTTGATTGAGCACTCACTGGCCTCGGATAATTTCTACAGGATCGATATACCTCGCCTTTCTTGCGGGGAGATAGCCAGCAAGAAAAGTAGCTATAATGGAAAAAACGATTCCTCCCAGGTAATAAAGTGGATCGTGATTGACTGGAAATGTTTTAATGGTGGGCAGGGCGTCGGTCTCAAATGGTGCCATGTCGATGAGTAAGGACAGACCTGCCCCTACGCCCAAGCCCAGTAATCCGCCAATGACCCCAATGATCAATGCCTGGGTGATGAAAATTCTGCTCACGTCCTGACCGGTGAATCCGGTCGCCTTGAGAATGGCGATATCGTTCATTTTTTCGTAAATGAGCATATTGAGGATGTTATAAATACCAAACCCAGCAACGAGGAGTAAGGTGAATGAAACGGCATAGGTTATCAGGTTCCTAATATTCGTGCCGGTTTCGAATTGTGCATTGGCTGTTTGCAGATCAGTGGTGCTCACGTCAAATTGCCGTTGTATATAGTCGGCCAACAATGGCGCTTTTTCCAAATCAAAAAGCTTTAGGTTTAAGTCCGTGAAGTAATCTGAGTTAACGCCCAGTAATGTTTGTGCTGTCTGAACGTCTACATAGCTCTGCACCTTATCTATATCTGCCAGTCCACTTTGAAATATGCCTACAGTTTTTAATTGAAAAATTTCTCCGTCTGCTGTGCTGACCTGAATATTGTCTCCAATCTGAGCAGATAAACTTTTTGCGAGTTCTGCCCCGAGGATGATGCTGTTCCGGGTTCTTTTAAGTTTAAGTGGATCGCCTTCCACAACATAGTCTCCAAATTGAAATAGGCGCATTTCGCTGTCTACCTCAATACCATTTGCTACTCCATTTATCGTATTCGATCCGGCAAGATAGAGCAATTGCACCTGTACCTGAGGGGCGATACCGCGCACATCAGATCGACGTTCAAGTGCCTGTATCATGGCGCGTGCATTGGGTATTTTTTTTGGCTCGTCTTTGGGTTGAATGTTCCGAATGGCGGCAGTGCCCGGCATTTGAAGGAGGCGCTCAATGGGTTGAGTTTCGCTTTTTTTCAATTCCTGGTGAATTCTGACATGCGGTGTGCGGATGAGAATGAGGCCGTCGAGCAATTGATTCAGTCCGGTCATGAAACTCATAAGCGTAATAAAGGTACCTATTCCAAAGGTTACT
>Ga0102929_1001240_pt1 | contig 15167 bp, 17 predicted proteins | sample SalPonR1_B_D2_MG_FD_78510 | JGI IMG/M metagenome (GOLD analysis project Ga0102929, IMG submission 78510) | Salt pond soil microbial communities from South San Francisco under conditions of wetland restoration - Salt Pond MetaG R1_B_D2_MG | ecosystem: Environmental > Aquatic > Marine > Intertidal... | reverse complement strand
GCCGTAGAGCATGATCAGCGACGGGATCAGCTGCATGACCACGATCAGGGCGCAGAAGCCGAGGAACAGGCCGATCAGCAGGCCGCTCGAGTAGGTCCGGCTGGTGTCCACGTAGCCGCTCGCGGCCCAGACGGGGCTGCTGGCAAACAGAGTCGCAATCGCTGCGGTGCAGATGGTCTTGAGATGTTTCATGATGTCCTCCTGGGATCGCTAGTTGTCGGGAGGGTTCCCGTTTATTGGTTCTGCCGTTTGTCTTTTAGTAGAGCAATGAGCGTACCAAATCTTGAAAATTTATAATGATAACTTATAAGGCACTGAATTATATGGAAAAATTTTGTGTAGAGGTGGCCGCTTAAAGCGACCGGGAAAGGTTTGTGGCAATGGCAACGTATAGCGGGACTATACGCCTGTACGACCTCAGGGCGGGAATGATCCTTTGAAGTTTGATTAACTTGCTGAAAAAACTTGAAAAATTGGGATTTGCAACAGTGTATACGGGAAATATACGGAAGCACTGGCAGCGGGCCGCAAGATCCTCTTTGCAATTTCCAACCTTTTGAAATAAAAAGAGAAATAAAAGAAAATAAATAAAGTATGCACCATCCGGCAAGCATTGGCTTGTCATCGATTTCAGTCGTTTTCCCGGCATGGGTCGGTCTGGTCGGTTTTTCCGCCTGACAGAGCCGGTTCCCGATCGTCGCTGCAGATGCCATGCAGAGAAAATGCCGTAATGTGTCGAATGATGAACTCGATATATTCTTGATCCGAGGCCGGTTTGACCAGAGAACGAAAGATCTCGCGCATAAAGATCAGATGCAGAACCTGTCCGGTCACGCTGCTGGCGCAGAAGGCGGCATAGCTCTCACTGACCTTCGGACAGGCAAGCAAAATGGCCTGGCGCAGACTGCGGTTGATCGGCGTCGCCAGTTCCGAGGCCACCAGGTCGGGGGCGACTGCATCCGGGCTCATTTCCCGGTAGACCAGGGCCAGATGGCGCCGATTGTCGGCCGAAACCGCGGCGTCGTCGAAAAAGCTGCGCACATAAGCTGCGATCACATCGGCCAGGACGGGAGCCGAACCCGACCGGACCAGGACCTGATCGATATGCTCGATGCGTCTGCGGGCGATGTCCCGGAACCGCCGACGCAAAACGGCGCGGTAAAGGTTGTCTTTGCTGTCGAAATGATAATTGACGGCGGCGACGTTAACCCGGGCGGTGTCAGTGATATCCCGGACCCGGACATGTTCATAGCCCCTGGCCAGGAAAAGCTTTTCAGCCACGTTCAACAGCACGGCCCTGGTATCTTTGGAATGACTGGGAAAGGGCATGATGTCTCTCACCCTTGCGGGGCGAATTCTCCGACGACAGCTGATGCGCGCCGCTAGGAGTCTGTCGGACTATACGGACTGAAGCGACAGGCTTCTAGAATTCGAAATCGGATTCGGCGTCTTTTCTCTTCTGCTGCCGTTCCGGAAGTTCATCGGCCGGGACGGATTCGCCATCGACGTCGAAAGGCTGGGAGATATCCAGCCTCTCCTTGCCGATTTCCTCGCCGCCCAATTCGGCATTGTCCGCAGAGTCTTCGGCCGGCTCCTCTTCGTCGAGAAAATCGAAACCGAAGTCGATGTCCCCGTTCTCGACGGCAGGCTCGGCCGCCGACGTCGTGCTTTCTGCTTCGAAAGGAGCGGCTTCCGTTGGCGGGGGGGAGAGAAACCCGCCGAGATTAAAGCGGGACTTGTGTTCTGCCAGGTCCTGGCCGCATTTTCTGCAGTTTTCCAGATACTCGAAGCTGTGGTATCCGCATTTCGGGCATTTCATGGCGTCTCCTCGGAAGGCTGTGGGGCGCGATCCAGGTCCCCATAACGATACTGCAAAATGGCGGCTGCTGCCAAGCCTGCCGTTTCGGTACGCAGGATGCGCGGACCGAGGTGCACTGCCTGATAGCCGGCCTGCTGGGCGAAAGTGATTTCGGCTGGTGCGAATCCGCCTTCGGGACCGACCAGCAGCGAAATCCCCGACGGGCATTGTTCGGGAAGAGCCTCTGCCAGTGCGGTCTCGGCCATTTCCCAGAGGACCAGCCGCAATCGGTCCGCGGGACCGGGCAAGGCCTCCGTGAGAGGCTGCAAGGGGCCCAGTTCCGGCAGGATGCTGCGACGGCTTTGCCGCGCCGCTTCACTGATGATTCGGCTCCACCGCCCGACCCGTTTGCGGAGTCGTTCTGGCGTAAGTCTGGGAATCGAGCGTTCGGAGAGTACCGGCTGAAAGGAATCGATGCCGAGTTCCGTCCCTTTCTGCAGGACGAGATCGAATTTTTCCCCTTTTGGCAGAGCCTGCAGCAAAAGCACTGACAGGGCGGTTTCCCTGGCGCACCACCGGGACTGAATCCTGGCTGCCGCGGAGTGGCGGGCGACAGCAGTAATGCAAGCCTGGCAGCAGATACCGGCTCCGTCGAGCAGCAGAACCCGGTCCCCCGCCTGCAGACGGAGGACTTGGGCGAGGTGGTGAAAAGGCTCGCCGGTAATGCAGATATCATCGCCATCGAGACTGCCAGGTGCAAGAAAAAAACGGGGAAGTTCAACCATGACGGGCATAGACCAGGCAGGACCAGCCTTCACGCCGGTTGGTTTCAGCGAGGGTGAGGGGCAGGGCCTGATAAGCTCGAATAATGTCGTCTTCCTGGTCATTGAGAATACCTGACAGGACCAGGTGGCTGTCCGGCAGCATTTTTCGCAGAAATTCAGGAGCAAGCCGGATATTTTCCCCGGCCAGGATATTGGCCAGCACCAGGTCGAAGCGGCCATCGATCCCTTCCAGCGGTTGATCGACCACCACCACCTGGTCGTCCAGAGCGTTCAGCTGAACATTGCTCCGCGTCACCCGCAATGCTTCCGGGTCGATATCGCAGGCGAGGACCAAATGCGCACCGAGAGCGGCGGCTGCCATGGCCAGGATGCCCGAGCCGCTGCCGACATCCAGGACCCGCCGGGGGGGATGCACCGAATCAGCCAGGCGGGCGATGACCTCCAGGCAGAGGGCGGTGGTCGCATGGGTGCCGGTGCCAAAGGCCTGACCGGGATCCAGAGTCAATACCTCACTTCCGGCCGGGACCGGCCGTTCGCTCCAGGAGGGCCTTATGAGCAGCCGGTCACCGACCTCGAAAGGCGGAAAATGCTGCTGCCAGTCCTGCGCCCAGTTCTCGCTTGCCAGCCTGCGGCAGGTCGGAAGAGCCGGAACCAGGTCAGAATAATAGGTTTTCAGCCGGGACAGGCATTGTTCGATCCGCATGCGCAGTGCCTTTGGCTCTTGCGTGCCGGGGAAATAGGCGCGCACCCGGATCTCGCCCTCGGGCAGGGGCAGCTCGCCGGGGTCCTCGAAAGTGTCCAGGCTCTGCTCCAGAATGGTCACGCCGGAACTGCCCAGCTCAAGCAGGGCCTGCCCGAGCAGTTCGGTTGCCGCTGCCGGGACAGCGATTTCGATTTCCAGCCAATCTTCCGCCATGCAGTTTGTTTAACGAAGTTCCGGGCATTATGCAATAGAAAATCTTGACGAAAAGACTCCGGGTACCCATAATCAAAATTCTTGATTTTTCATAAGTTCCACCCGCTCCCGGGCTGTCGTGTTGGCAATGCTTTCAGGCAGATTGGCGGGAAGAAAAACCGAGGGACTGGCCGGGGCGTTAAAAAGTTGCATTTTCATTAAAGCCTGCTAGAATTTTTACGCATGAAAGAGGGCCTGTATGCCGAACGCTCAGCCGATTTATCTGCTTTCCGATGCAACCGGGGAAACGGCTGAGAAAATGGTCATGGCCGCATTGACACAGTTTCGCGACAAGCCTGTTCGGCTCAAGCGCATCAACAACGTCCGGACCAAAAATCAGGTCTACGAGGCACTTGACGAAGCGCTTGTCCAGGGTGGGCTGGTCGTCTACACCATCGTCAATCAGGAACTTGCCCAGCTGATCCATGATGAATGCGACGGCCTGGGCCTGACCAACATCGATCTCCTGACGCCGGTGCTGGTCAAGCTGGCTCAGTATCTGGGCCGATCCCCGAAGGAGACCCCGGGCCTGTTCCATGGAGTCGACGATGCCTACTTCAAGCGGATTGAGGCGATCGAGTTTACGGTTAAGCATGATGACGGTCAGGAACCCAGAAATCTTCATCTGGCCGAGATTGTGCTGGTCGGAATCTCGCGAACCAGCAAGACACCGCTCTCAATCTATCTGGCCCATCGCGGCTGGAAGGTTGCCAATATTCCTCTGGTCAAAGGCATTGAGCCGCCCTCACAGCTCTTCGATGTGGACCCTTCACGGGTGGTCGGGCTGGTCGTCGATTCGCAGCGGCTGGTCGAGGTCCGGGCGGCTCGCCTGCGTAATCTCGGCCAGGATCCGCGTGCTGCCTATGCGGATTATGAAACGATCGAGGAAGAACTGGCTTATTCCCGGAAGTTTTTCCGCAAACACCCATGGGTCATTGTGGATGTTTCCGAGAAGGCCGTAGAAGAAACCGCCAATGAAGTTCTGGTGAAGCTTAAGCTCAAGTAGCGATTTGGTCCTAAAATCAGAATAAAAGGAGTCCAGATATGCGCATCCTTGTTGTCGAAGATGAAATAAAGGTCGCCAATTTCATCCAGCGAGGTCTGGAAGGCGAAGGGTTTTCCGTCGATATGGCCAATGATGGCGAGACAGGTGTCGCCAAGGCGGAACAAGGGGCCTATGACCTGATCCTGATGGATATCATGCTGCCCAAGCTCGACGGGCTGGAGGCCATCCGGCAGATTCGGGACAAAGGCAACAAGACCCCGGTACTCTGCCTGACCGCCAAAGACACGGTTGATGACATTGTCGCCGGACTGGACACCGGCAGCGACGACTATCTGACCAAGCCGTTTGCCTTCTCCGAATTACTCGCCCGGGTTCGGGCTCTGACCCGCCGTTCCACCGATGACCGCGGCGCCGAGATTACCTATGCGGACCTGCGGCTCGATCCGGTCGCCCATAAAGTCTGGCGGGCCGGCGAAGAAATCGATCTGACCTCCAAGGAATATGCTCTGCTGGAATACCTGATGCGCAATGCCGAACAGACTTTGACGCGCACCATGATTGCCGAGCATGTCTGGGATTACACCTTCGATTCGTTTACCAACATTATCGACGTCTACGTCAATTACCTGCGCAAAAAAGTGGACAAGGATTACGACAAGAGGCTGATCCACACGGTGCGGGGAGTCGGTTACGTATTGAAGGAAGAATAAAGGCCCCCTCCAGGGGGGTGCGGCTTTGACCTTTTGACCCGGGTACTGGCTTTTGGCTGTTCATCCGCAGGATTCGATCCGTTTCCGGCTGACGTTCTGGTACACACTGACTCTCGGCGTGATTCTCGCGGTGAGCGGTCTGTTTTCGTACTATTACTTCTCCTTCAGTCTGCACCAGCAGATGGACGTCGAACTGCGCCAGATCGCCCGTCAGATCGACCGCCACCATCAGGAAATCTTCAAATCCGACGGCAGCGTGGACTGCCAGCCTCTGCAGGCCCTTATTCATTCCCATAATTGGGACGCTTTTATCATGCTGCGCAACGAGAATCTGCGCCCGTCCTGCGCTTCGGACAACCTGCTGGGGGATGAACTGCCCTTCGGTGCGGTGGCACGGCAGCAGGTGCGCTGGTTGAACCAACACCTGGAATCTCTGGAAAAAAGCGCCGGGCGCAGCCAGCGGCTGCTCTCCCATCCGGTCATTGACCGGGGCGAACTGGTCGGTGTCGCGCAGATCGCCATCTGCTCCGGTCCCTCCGAGGAAACCATCAATCAGCTGAGGCTGATTTATCTGCTGGTCGGCCCTTTCGCCGTCATCTGGCTCGGCGTCGGCTGCTGGTTCCTGGCTGACCGCATGATTTCGCCGATTATCGAAATTACCGACGCGGCTCACGCCATCAATGCCGACAATCTCGGCATGCGTCTGCCGGCCAGCGGCCGTCAGGATGAACTGGGGCGGATGGTTGTCTCTTTGAACCGGATGCTGGAACGGCTCGAAGACCAGTTCCGCAGGGTCCGCCAGTTCTCCGGCGACGCTTCTCATGAACTGCGCACCCCGCTGACCATTCTGCGCGGCGAAACCGAAGTTGCCATGCGCTGGGCGAAAACGCCGGAGGAATTCCAGGACATCCTGGTTTCGAATATCGAAGAAATCGATCGCATGGAGAAGATCATCGAGAACCTGCTGACCCTCTCCAAGAGCGAGGTCGGGGAACTGCCCCTGGAAATCAGGGAATTCAGCCTCAGCGACCTGATCCAGGGGCTCTACATCCAGAGCAAGATCCTGTGCGAGCCGAAGGAGATCACCGCCAGCCTGGACTACCAGGCGGAAAAGGAGATCGTCATCAGGGGCGATGAACTGCGCCTGCGGCAGATGTTCCTGAACCTGATCTCCAACGCCATCAAGTACAGCAATGAAAAAGGCTCCCTGACGATCCGCCTGGGGCTCGACGGCGATATGGCCCGGATCGAGATTTCCGATACCGGCATCGGCATGGAAGAGCATCACCTGAACCGGATTTTCGATCGTTTCTACCGGGTCGACAAAGCCAGAAACCGCATGGACGGTGGTACGGGCCTCGGACTTTCCATCGTCAAATGGATTGCCGACGCTCACGGTGGCAGCGTCACGGTGCGTTCGGCACCGGGCAAAGGCAGTACCTTCATCGTCCTCCTGCCGGTCGCCGGTCCGGAACGACCTTTCCCCTCCTGACACTTCCATTCTGCGTATTGCAGCAGGTGTTTTATGTGGATCCCCCCGATTGACATTCCGAGGGGGACGATTACATTTTATGAAACAAACACCAGAAGGAGGTTTTCAATGCTTGGCAAAATAGTCCGATTAGCCGTTCTGTGCGCGTTTATTCTCACCGGCGCTGTGACCGGCACATCCTTTGCGGCGACGCCTGATTTTGTCGAACTCGCCGAAAAACTCAAACCCGCCGTTGTCAATATCAGCACCTCCCAGACGATGCAGCAGCGGACTCCGGTTTTCCCCGGCCCACGCGGGCCGGGAAATGATCTTTTCGAAGAGTTCTTCGATCGTTTCTTTCGCGGTCATCCGCAGCAGACCCCCCGGGAGAAACGTTCTCTCGGCACCGGTTTCATTATATCCAAGGATGGCTACATCCTGACCAACGACCATGTGGTCAAAGATGCCGACGTCATCAAGGTCAAATTGGCCGACGGTCGCGAATTCGATGGCGAGGTGCGCGGTCTCGATCCGAAGCTCGATCTGGCGCTGGTGAAGATCGAAGCGGGAACCGGTTTGCCGGCAGCGGAACTCGGCAACAGCGATTCGCTCCGGATCGGCGAGTGGGTCATGGCCATCGGCAATCCTTTCGGCCTGGAACAGACCGTGACCGTCGGCATCGTCTCCGCGAAGGGCCGGGTAATCGGTGCCGGTCCCTACGATGATTTCATCCAGACCGATGCTTCGATCAACCCGGGCAATTCCGGGGGGCCGCTGTTCAATGCAAAAGGCCAGGTGGTCGGCATTAATACAGCCATCGTCGCCGGTGGACAGGGCATCGGCTTCGCCATCCCCGTCAATATGGCCAAGCAGATCATCCCCCAGCTGCGCGATGTCGGGCATGTCACCCGCGGCTACCTGGGCGTCACCGTCCAGGCCATGACGGATGAACTGGCGGACTCCTTCGGCCTGGAGAAAAACCGCGGTGCCCTGGTCAATCAGGTCATGGCGGAATCTCCCGCCGCGCAGGCAGGTTTCAAGCGCGGCGACATCATTCTGGAATTCGACGGCCAGGAGATCAAGGACATCAACGACTTGCCCCGCATCGTGGCCGGCACGTCGGTCGGTGAAACCGTCAAGGTCAAAATTTTCCGGGACGGCAAGGCGCGCGAATTGCGGGTCGAGGTGGGGCAGCTGGAGGGCGAGCAGCAAGCCCGAACGCCGGCAGAAGACAAATCCGGAGATGTCCTCGGAATTTCGGTTGCCAACCTCACTCCGGAACTGGCTGAGCGTTACGGGATCGAGGATCCGCAGGGCGTTCTGGTCAAAGGTCTCGATCCGGACGGCCCGGCGGCCGGGGCCAATCTCAGGGTTGGCGACCAGCTCCTGGAAGTTAATGGTCGGGAAGTCGGTTCCGTGGCTGAATTCCGCAAGGCCGTCGGTGAACCGGAAGAGGGGCTTGTGGTCCGATTGCTGGTCAAGCGACAACAAACCCTGTTCTTCACGACCATCGAGGTCAAATAAGAGGCGCCGGGGTTCCTCCCGGCTCCAGGCAAAGCCCCCGTCGCCGGGCAGGGGCTTTGCGTCTCGGCATGCCAGCCTGGATCTGGCCGACCAGGAGAAGTTGTTGAATCGCTTCCGGTTTTTTAACCGGCATGTTGCTTTGTCAAAAGGTAAAGGGTAATCTGAACAGAAAGCCAGGGTTTGCTCTGACGTTTCGTCCGGGGAAGGAGAAAGAACCGATGAAGTGCCCATTATGCAAAAGCACCAAACATGTGGAAGTCGAACTGGCCGTCAATGGTTCCGCGCAGGATGCCCACGAATGCGAAGACTGCGGCGGCGTCTGGACTTACGTTGGCGACGTTCTGAAAGTCATCAAGGGGCGGGTTCAGAAACGCCAGAAAGTTCATACCGATTTTGTCTGCCCGACCTGCCGGTGCATGGTCAGTTATGAAACCGACCTGAACGCCTTCCAGTTCCACGAGGAAATTTTCGAGTGCGCTGTGTGCGGAACCGTTTGTTCCGTGGCCCATGACCAGGTCGAAGTGATCAAGGATTCACAGAAGGGCTCTTTCCTCGATTCCACGGGCGATCTGGTGGAATCGGACGATTACAACACCATGAAATGAACTTGACCTGTCCGGTCTTTCGGCGACAGACCCGCAAAATTTGTTCTTGAAGGCAGGCCGCTTCCTGGCGGCCTCTTTACGCGCCTGCCCGAATGCGCTAAATTGACCCTGCCTTCCGTCTTTGCGACGGAGGCGAGGTCGATTTCAACTGTGGCGTCGGCAGCGGCCGGCGGCGTTGTTCGGGAGGTCGCTTTTGAAAGCCCTTTATTTTCTTCTGCTGTTTCTGCTTTGGACGGTGCCTTTGTCGGCCCAGCAAGTCCCGGTTCTGACCGAGTTGGAACAGATCCAGGAAAAACTCTGGTTTCTGCAGCGGGATGTCTCCTCCCTGCAGGACGCTTCCAAGGAGGATCAGCAGCAGCTTGCGCAACTGGCCGCCGAACTGCGGCAAGCAGACAGGCAGGCCGAAAAGCGGCTGACGGAACTGGCTGAAGCAAACACCGCGCAGCGGCAAGCCATCGGGCAGGTCGAAGCGGCTCTCGACAATTTGGCTGAAAGCTTGACGACTCTGACAGCGGAGGTGCAGCAGCAGAATGCGGCCCTGCTTGACCAGGCGGAACGTATCGATGTCCTGGAGGATTCCCTGCAGGGGCTGCAAAGCGAAATGGCCACCGGCAAGACAGCCGCCGGGCAGGATTTGACCGAACTCAAGACCGAGGTGGCTGCGGTTCGGGGCCACCTGGGGGAGAACCGGACCAGAGTGGGTGAACTTGAGCAGGAGTTGGGCAACCAGGTCGAGCGGCTCGCTCTTTACGGCGCGGGAGCCGCCCTGGGCCTCGTCATTCTGATGGCCATCGGCTTCGCCGTCCTGAAAAGCCGCGAATCGCCCATCTAGGAGCCTGTCGGACTATCCATGAACTGGCTGAAAAGCCGATGCTTCGGCTCGTGTGTCAGCCCCTTTTCCCCATAATTGCAACTCGATAAGCTCCCGGGGCTGCGGTTGTTTCGGCTGCGTTCCGAAAGCGGCCCACCAGGATGTTTGGAAAGTTCAGAGCAGCAGGCGGGCGATCTCCTGCCTGGCCATCGGCCGCACTTTGATCTGCTGTCGGTTGCCGCCGGTTTCGGCGACGACCTCTACCTCCGATTGGTCCTTTCCCTTGCCATAGGACGCCGTAATGGCACCGGCGGTTTCGATGTCTTCGGCTTCGGGATGGCCGGAAATCAGCCCGACCGGGCCGGCCAGTCCGGGTGTGTGCAGCAGGATATGTTCGGGTCCGGCTGCGGCGCGAATCTTCTCATTGTCCTGCTGATGCCGGCCCAGGGTCAGTTTAGCCTGCTCCGAAAGTCGGAACTGGCGACCGATTTTCAGGAGTTCCACCTCGGCGACCGAGCAATCCGGCTGGTATTCGAACAGATCGCGCAGCCGGTCGGAGAAATGCTTTTCGGTCAGCAGGCAGCCGCCGCCGGAAGAGGGATAGTCGACCAGGCCCCATTCGCGGGCCAAGGCCTCCTGAGGTTTTCGCGACCGCCCCTGGATGTCGAGCAGCTGTTCACGGTCCACCAGGCCAGCTTCCTCCATGGGGGTGATGGGCAGCAGCCGGGCACTGAGCGGTCGCAGAATCCGATCCGGGAACCCGGACAGGTTGGCGACCGACCGCAGCGCATTGGCGTTCTGGCTCATCGGCCGCTGGCCGAGGACCTCGCCGGAAAACAGGAAATCAAACCCTTCCCGCTGCATGACCTCACCGGCCAGACGGAACATCATGGCATGGCAATCGATGCAGGGGTTCATGTTCCGGCCATAGCCATAGCGGGGGGACTTGACCATGTCCAGGTGAACCTCGCTGATGTTCTCGATCAGCAGGGGGATTTCCATTCTGGCGGACATTCTCTCCGCATTCCGGCTGCCGAAAAAGGGCGTTACAAAAGAAATGCCGGTGACATCAATCCCCTGCTGCTTCAGGCAGAGTGCCGCCAGACTGCTGTCGAGTCCGCCGGACATCAAACCAAGCGCTTTGCTCATGGGGTTACTCCTTTGCAAAAAAATAAACGCTGTGCATACCATGATTCTAGCACAGGGAGCAAACCGGAAGGCGGGGGCCGCAGTTCGGCAGTTTTGAGCCACTTCTGCCAGAATGGCGCACCATTTTCCGGGCTCCAGGGGGGATGGCCAAGACCATCGACCGGATTATCGACGCCTTCCCGAGAGATCCGCAGAAGCAGGTGCCAACCATGCCGGACGAGAGTCTCAAGGGCGTCATCTGCCGGCAGCGGTTGCGGCGGACGGACAGAAAAGGCCCGCGGAGAGATTTCCGCAGGCCTGTAAGCCGTGGTTGCCGGTTTTTTCGGGAACGGCTTATTCTTTGACGTGGCAGCGCATGCAATTGGCCTTGGCGTCGAAGGCCCGCTCGCCGTTATGGCAGACGCCGCAGTATCTGCCCGCATAGATCTCTTCCATGGTGATCTTGACGGTTCCCTGCTTCATGGCGGGAAATGCTTCTTGGTTGTGGCAGTCTTTGCAGCTGTTGCCGGCTTGCTGGTGGATCTTGCCGTCAAAAATGACCTTGCCCATGGAGCTGTCGCTGAATTCCAGGGTCTTGCCGGGCGGGACCGCCAAAGCCAGGCTGACTGCGACCAGCAGAATGAGCATCGAAACAGCAAAAGTACGCATCATCGGACCTCCATGTTGTCAGTTCGGGGAATTTTATATCGGCTGCAGTATAGCAGACCGACCAGGGTCTGCAAAATGAATAAGGTCCGCCGCGGCCGACATTGACAGGTCGCAGGCCTGACCATAGAATAAGCCGACGAGGTGAGCATGGCCGTCAAAACCAGAAATATCTTTACCTGCCAGCAGTGCGGCATGCAGAGTCCCAAATGGCTCGGCAAATGCCCGGACTGCGGGCAATGGAACAGCCTGGTCGAAGAGACGATCGAGGTCGGCAGGAAAGGCCAGCCGATTGCAGCGGCCTCGGGCAGCCGGCCGACCCGACTGGCCGAAGTGACGGTCAGCGAAGAGGATCGTCAGCGCTGCGGCATCGGCGAACTCGACCGGGTGCTGGGCGGCGGCGTTGTGCCCGGCTCCCTGCTTCTGATCGGCGGCGACCCGGGCATCGGCAAGTCGACTCTGCTGCTGCAGGCCGCTGATTGCTGGGGCCGAAGCGGAACCGTGCTGTATGCCACGGCCGAAGAATCGGCGCGTCAGGTCAAGCTGCGGGCGGAACGTCTGGGCGTGAAAGGCAGTGATCTTTATCTGCTCGCGGAAAACAGCCTGGAAGCGATCATCGAGCATGCCCGTCAGCTGCAGCCAGGTTACCTGGTGGTCGATTCCATTCAGACCGTCTTCACGGCAGCGCTCGAATCCGCTCCGGGCAGTGTCAGCCAGGTGCGTGAATGTGCCGGCCGGCTGATGCAGATTGCCAAAGGCGAAGGGATTCCAACCTTCCTGATCGGCCATGTCACCAAGGACGGTGCCATTGCCGGTCCGCGCATGCTGGAGCACATGGTGGACACCGTGCTCTACTTTGAAGGCGATGCCGGCCATCCCTACCGGATCCTGCGAGCGGTCAAAAACCGTTTCGGGTCGACCAACGAAATCGGTGTCTTCGAGATGAAGGATGCCGGTTTGTCGGAGGTCCCCAATCCTTCCGAACTGTTCCTGGCCGAGCGCCCCCGCGACGAAGCGGGCAGCGTCGTCGTGCCGGCCATGGAAGGGACCCGGCCCATTCTGATCGAACTGCAGGCGCTGGTGTCGGGGGCGGCTTTCGGCAATCCGCGGCGGACGGCGATCGGTATCGACCCACACCGGGTTTCGCTGCTGGTCGCGGTCCTGGAGAAGAAGGTCGGCTATACCATGTTGTCCCAGGACATTTTCCTGAATGTCGCCGGCGGCGCGCGTCTCAATGAACCGGCTGTTGACCTCGGCGTAATCGCCGCCCTCGCTTCGAGCCATCTCAACCGATCCGTGCCGCAGCGCACCGTGCTGTTCGGCGAAGTCGGCCTGGCCGGGGAGGTGCGCGCCGTGTCGCGCCCCGAACTGCGGATCAAGGAAGCGGCGCGGCTCGGCTTCGATCGCTGCCTGCTGCCGGTCAACAATCTCAAGGCGCTGGAGCGGCCGGCAGGAATGGAAATGATCGGCGTCCGCACCGCGCAAGAGGCCCTGGAGATCCTGTTCGGCTGATCATTTCCGTTTGCCTTCGGAACCGGATCGTCTCCAGAGCCATAAGAGTATCCAGAAAACGATGAACGAGGAAAATATGGGTGAGAAACTGACGCATTTCGATGACCGGGGCCGGGCGCTCATGGTCGACGTGGGCAGCAAACCGGTTTCCGCGCGGGTGGCGATCGCCCGGAGCACGGTGGTCATGCAGCCGGCCACCCTCAGCCGGATCCTGGATCGCAGCCTGGAAAAGGGCGATGTTCTGAACGTCGCCAGGGTTGCCGGCATTATGGCGGCCAAGAAGACGTCCGAGCTGATTCCGCTCTGCCACTCTCTGCTGCTGCATTCGGTCGAGATGGACTTTCATCCTGATGCGGACCGCAATCGGGTCGACATCGAGGCGGTTGTTAAAACCTGCGGGCAGACGGGTGTGGAAATGGAGGCCCTGACGGCCGTGAGCGTGGCCGCACTGACGATTTATGACATGTGCAAGGCGGTCGACAAGGGCATGATCATCGACGGCATCCGGCTGGTCCGCAAGTCGGGCGGGCGCAGCGGTGACTACGTCAGGCGCGGGGAGACCTCTCAATGAATAAGCGGGCCGCTGACGGACAAGCTGTTTTTGTGATCCGCAGGTCGTTTCTGATCCCCCTCGGGCTGCTGGTCGCGATGACCCTGGCCCTGCTGGTCATCTGCGTGGTGCAGGACCAGCCGACGGCCAAGGTGGTCATCCTGGTCGGTTTAATGCTGCCGCTGACCGCTCTGTTCATCGAAAGCGCGGGGCGCAGGATAAACATCGACAGGGAGCGAATCAGGGCGGTGCGGCCTTTTCGCGACAAGCAGATCGCCTGCGCCGAGGTCACGGCCCTGGAAGCCGTCAAGGTGCGCAAGCGGGTCTTCCTGACGCTGGTTGCCGGCGAGGACGAATACCTGATCATTTCCAATGCCTACGCGCACTTTCCGCAGCTGGTGCGCCAGCTGGCCGCCGTGGTGCCGGAAACGGCCCTGACGGCCGAGACCCGCGAGTTGCTGGACGCGCCGCCGGTGCGCCAGACCGATGTCTTCGCCGTCTGGCTGGCCGTGGTTGCCATGGCCTATGTTCTGATCGCCCAGTTCCTCTAAATGAGACTATTATGGGTTGACTTGGGCGGGCTTTTCATTTAAGTTGTGCCAGTTCATGCGCTCAAGGAGAGGGATGGATGAATAAGGAACAGACCGAAGAATTCCGTCAGATTCTGGAAGCCCAGATGGACCAGCTTCTCAAGGGCGCTGACAAGACGGTTTCCGACATGACGGATGAAAAGACCAACTTTCCCGATCCCACCGACCGGGCCTCGCTGGAATCCGACCGGAATTTCGAGCTGCGGATCCGTGATCGGGAACGCAAGCTGATCAACAAGATCCGCGAAGCCATGGAACGAATCGAAGCGGGCGAATTCGGGATTTGCGAAGACTGTGGTGAAGAGATCGGTCATGCCCGGCTGAAGGCCCGTCCGGTGACCACTCTCTGCATCGACTGCAAAACCGAGCAGGAACGCCAGGAGAAAATAGGCTGACCTGTCCACCGATATCCGCCGGCTGACGGGAGCTTGTCATGCCGCGCGATCGATCTTCCGGAAGTTCTCTCCTCCCCAACACGGCCGACTCGTCGCCCGCCGTCGAAAATCCGCAGCGGCAGCTGCGTGAATTTCACCTGCTCTACCGCATTTCCAGAGCCCTGCACAGTACCCTGAATCTGGACGAACTGACCCACCAGATGCTGTCGATGGTCGTTCTGCCGAGAAGTGCCGGGTTCGGCCGCGCCATTCTGTTCACCGTCAATGAAAAAACCGGGATTTTGCAGGGCATGCTCGGTGTGTCACGCCAGAGCGCCGTCGAAGCCCTGCAGGCTGTCTCTGAAGATCTGCTTTCCGATCTGCCACGCCTCGACCCGCACGCTATCGAACAGCAACGCAGCACTCCCCTCAACCGTGCGGTCGTCAAGCAAAGGCTGCCGCTGAAGGCACAGGATAATCCCCTGGCCCGGGCTTATCTGTCCCGCAAGGTGGTGCTGGTCGAAGCTCCGTTGCAGCAAGCCGGTACCGCTGTGCAACTGGCCAGAGATCTTGGCCTTGCGCCTTATGCCTGCGTGCCGCTGTCAGGTCGCGACCGTACCCTGGGGGTTTTGCTGCTCGACAATCCCGTTTCCGGAAAGCCGATCACTACCGATTATCTCTG
>Ga0102929_1001236_pt1 | contig 15213 bp, 9 predicted proteins | sample SalPonR1_B_D2_MG_FD_78510 | JGI IMG/M metagenome (GOLD analysis project Ga0102929, IMG submission 78510) | Salt pond soil microbial communities from South San Francisco under conditions of wetland restoration - Salt Pond MetaG R1_B_D2_MG | ecosystem: Environmental > Aquatic > Marine > Intertidal... | reverse complement strand
GTGTTCTGGGCGGCCTCGGACGTCGGCTGGGTGGTCGGCCACAGTTACATCGTCTACGGGCCGCTGTTCCACGGCTGCACGACAGTGATGTACGAGGGCAAGCCCGTGGGCACGCCCGACGCGGGCGCCTTCTGGCGGGTCATCGCCGAACACGGCGTGAGCGTGATGTTCACGGCGCCCACGGCCTTCCGCGCCATCAAGCGCGAGGACCCGAACGGCGAGTTCCTGTCCCGCTACGACTTGAGCAAGCTGCGAGCCCTCTTCCTGGCGGGCGAACGCTGTGATCCGGACACGCTGGCATGGGCCTCCGACAAGCTGAACATCCCGGTGGTGGACCACTGGTGGCAGACCGAGACCGGCTGGCCCATTGCGGCGAATTGCCTGGGCATCGAGCAGCTCCCCATCAAGCCGGGGTCTCCGACCCGCGCCGTGCCCGGATACGACGTGCGGGTGCTCGGCGACGACGGCCAGGAAGTCCCCGACGGTGACATCGGCAGCATCATGATCCGCCTGCCGCTGCCGCCCGGCACTCTGCCGACCCTGTGGGGCGACGACCAGCGTTATATCGACGCCTACCTCAGCGCGTTTCCCGGCTGGTACCTGACGGGGGATGCGGGCTACCGCGACGCCGACGGCTACCTGTGGATCATGAGTCGCATCGACGACATCATCAACACGGCCGGCCACCGCCTGTCGACGGGTGCCATGGAGGAAGTGCTGGCGGCCCACCAGGACGTCGCCGAAGCCGCGGTCATCGGCGCGCACGACGAACTGAAGGGCGAGCTGCCCGTCGGGCTGGTGGTGCTCAAGTCCGGCGTGACCCATGCGCACGAGGCGATCAAGGAAGACCTGGTGCGGATGGTGCGCGAACGGATCGGGCCCGTGGCCGCCTTCAAGAAAGTCGCAATCGTGGACCGGCTGCCCAAGACCCGCTCCGGCAAGGTGCTGCGGGCCACCATGCGCAACATCGCGGACGGCAAGGACTACAACGTGCCGGCGACCATCGATGACCCGGTGATCCTCGACGAGGTCACCGACGCGCTGCGGTCCATAGGCTACGGCAAACCTTGACGGCCGCCTCCGGGGCGCGCGCCGAAGGCGCGCCCCGGAGCGCGATCAATCGGCGGGCTGCTCGAACAAAAAGCCGTCGGCCCGCAGATTTCATGCTCCGAGCCGGAGGGCGGCCGTCGTGCCGTGCGGTGAAGAGCTGAGTTCAAACCGCCAGCCATATCGCCGGCACAATCGCTCGACAATCGAGAGCCCGAGACCCAGGCCCGGGCTGTCGGAACTCTTGACGGCGTGCTTGGTGACTTCCGGCTTCAGCGCTGGGTCGATACCCACCCCGCTGTCGATGACCAGCAGGTCGTTGCCGTCGCGCTCGATGCGAACCGTGCCCTCCTCGGTGTAGCGGAAGGCATTTGACACCAGGTTCGCAATCAGGACCTGTAATGCTGCCGGGTCGCCCGCGACGCGCCAGTCCGGATCCACGGCGACCGACAGTTGCACGGCCTTGCCGTCGAGCAGAGATGCATGATTGACGACGCTGCGCTCGACAATCGGCAGGACCGCGGTCCGCTCAACGGAGCGCTCCGGACGATCTTCCCGGGCAAGCGCCAGCAGCCCGTCGACTGACAGGTGCATCGCCATCGCGGCGGAACGGATGCGCCCGATCAGCGCTTCCGCCTGGTCAGCATCTCGCGACCTGGCCAACATCGCCACGGAACTCTCGATGACGGTGAGCGGGGTGCGTAACTCGTGGCTTGCGTCCTCCGTGAAACGCTGCTCGCGATCGATGAAACGGTGAATCCGGCGGAAGGCCTCACGCAGCGTGTCGGCGAGGCGGCCGACCTCGTCCGCGGGATAGCGGCGCTGCCACTCGGTCGGCAGGTTTTCCGGCTGCAGGGCGGACACCTCGGCGGCAAGAGACCGGAGCGGCCCCGTCACGCGATGTGCAACGTAGGCGCCCGCGATCGCAGCGATCAGGGTGATGGCGAGAATGGCCAGCGCGAGCACCAAGGTGATCCCGGTCAGCACCGGTCGGACGGCCAGGTAGTCCTGGACCTCCAGGACAATCCAGGCGGGACCTACGCTGGCAGACGCCACCCTGAGCAGGTGGTAATGCTTGCCATCCTCGCCGAATACTTCGCGGCGACCCGGCTCGGCCTCCAGCGCGGCCTGCAGGAACGCCGGCAGCGTGCCGGCCTGGTAATAACTGGAAAAAGGCAATTCGGGTTCCGGCAGTGATTCGCCCTGGCCGATAGAGCCCTCCAGGTGCGCCGCCTCGAGCGCAAGCAAGCGGTCGAAAATGTGATCTTCAGTCGTGTAGGCGAACAGAATCGCAAGCAGTCCGCCGCAGACCCCGGCAAAAACCGCCATGGCGAGGAAGGCCGTGGCGATCGTCCGGCGCAAGCTCCGGTACTTCACTCTGGCACCTCGAGGCGCAAACCCACCCCGTGCAGCGTTTTCAGCATGGGCGTGGCGAAGTCGCGGTCGAGGGCCTGTCGCAGGCTGTAGATATGGGTGGCCAGCGCATCGCTTGTGGGCGGCGCATCGCCCCAGATCCGGCGGGAGAGTTCCGAGCGCGTGATGACGGCCGGGTAGGCTTCGGCGAGTGCCACCAGGATATCGAAGGGCGTATGGTGCAGGTCGAGAGATTCCCCGGCGCGGGTCGCGGATCGCCTGCGCCGATCGATGCGCAGGTCCCCGATCGTCAATAAATGGGTGCGATGCAGCTGGTGACGGCGGCCGAGCGCATTGCACCTGAGCAGCAACTCCTCCAGCGCGAACGGCTTCGTCAGGTAGTCGTCCGCTCCCGCGTCGAAGCCTTCTATCTTGTCATCCAGCGTATCGCGTGCCGTCAACATCAGTATCGGCAGGTGGCGTTCGGCGGTCTCGCGAAGTTGCCTGCAGACCGCCAGCCCGTCCAGCCGGGGGAGCCGGAGATCGAGCAGCACGACATCGTAGGAGCCGCCGAGCGCCAGGTCGAGGCCCTGGCGTCCGTCAGCTGCATAATCGAGCCGGTGCCCCTCGCCCTCCAGGAAGTCGATGATCGACGCGGCTATCTCCATCTCGTCCTCGATCAGGAGAATGCTCAGGCTGGCCGCGTCCCTCATCTCAATCCGCCAGCGCCTCGAGTCGCTCACGGGCTGGCGCCAACCCGGGTGACCGCTCAAGAAGGTCCGTGAGAAGCTGCCTCGCAGCATCCTTCTCACCAAGGCGCTCATGCGCCGAGGCCATCGCCAGGCCGACCGTGTCGTTCTCGAAATAGGGTTGGCTCAAGGTCATGAGCGTCAGCGCGTCGCGCACTTCCTGCGAGTGGGTTGCTGCGCCGAAGCGGTAATAGCCGAGGATGGCCAGGAACATCGGCTCGTAGTCCTGCGGGCTCTGCTCCAATCGCGCGGCGGCAGGTTCCAGGCCGTCTGCCAGGGCGAGCCCGGCAAGCTCCATGGTGGACTCGCTGCGATAAGGAGAGCGCGTTGCGGGCTCGCGGCCCATGGCACGAACGGTGGCTTCAGCAGCGCGCGCGGTCGAAAACGGGTTCTGTCCGGTGACGACCCGGCCATCCGCGACGACGTGGAGCTGCATCACTCCGGCGCTCTCGAACTGTCCGCCCTCTTCAAGGATGCGGTCCTCCAGCGACCAGCCTTGGTCTTTCTTGTCGCCGAACAGCGCCTCTTCCTCGTTGGTGAACGCCGTGACCCGGCGCCCGGCGAGAAACGGCCGGCCCCCGATCGTCACATTTACCAGCGCGGCCGGTCCGTGGCAAACGGCGCCGACCACGCCGCCCTGCTCGTAAATGTCCGCGATGAGCGCCTGGAGATCCGTGTTGGACGGCAAATCCAGGGCGGCGCCGCTGCCGCCGATGACGAAAATCGCTTTGTAGTCGACCGGAGCGACTTCAGCGAGCGGCGTCGTGTTCGCCGCGGCGGTCATCGCGCCCGGATCGTCCAGGAAGCGAGCATTGAAGCCCCATATGCGGTTGCGTTCCTCCGACTGGGGTTCGCCGCCGGCCGGGCTGGCGATTTCGACCTCGTAGCCATTGTCTGCGAAGGTCCACCAGGCCTGTGCGAGTTCGTCGAACTCGTAGCCGGATTCGGGGTCGGTTTCCGTGCCGGCGCTGGAGACGACCAGCAGCACCCGGTCGGCCGCAGCCGCTGTCATAAATAACAAAAGGCCGGCGATGGCAACGATGGGCCTGATCATGGTGCACACTCCTGTGGTTGAGTCAGCACCAGGATGCCTCCGGGCGTCTCAAACAAACCTCAGATAGTCCGCCCGCCTGCAAAGACGTGGCGGGCGGATAAAAAGGCGGGCTCCGCTGTTCGCGCCGGAACGCGGAGACTCGGGATCAGGTGTTGCTGGTCTGGTGCCCGGAGCCGGACTCGAACCGGCACAGCCTTGCGGCCGAGGGATTTTAAGTCCCTTGCGTCTACCAATTTCGCCATCCGGGCGACGATGCGGGCAAAAGTACCACAAGGGGATGGAGGCGCGGACCGGAATCGAACCGGTGTACACGGCTTTGCAGGCCGCTGCGTAACCACTCCGCCACCGCGCCGGGGACGGTTCCCCGCCAGGCAGGGGGGAATCCGGGCACGAACTCTACCACAACAGGAAACGATTTCGCCCGGCGAGCGCCACGCGGTTTGCGCCGTCTGCGCGCTTCGCCACGGGCCGGGCAACCGAGGGGGATATTCCGTAGCCAGCGCGTCATGCGAAGTCCGGTCACCGGTCGGGCCACACCGCCCCCGCTCGAGCCGCATTCAATTGGCGCGAAATCAGGGGTTTGCGTGCCTCGCGCGGGCTTGTGCTCACGTGGCAGCTTCTCTGATCGCCTACTAGACTCAGATTTATGCGCGGCAACGGCCGGCGCTCGCCGGCGACGCCGATGCCCCACTTCCCGCGTAGAGAACAGGCAGGGGCTGCCAACGGCCAGGAGGAGATTCGACATGAAGCTGAAGAAGGTATCGCATACACCCGAGCACGCGACGCGCAAGCCTCTCCACGCAGCCCTCGGCCGGGCCGTGGACCGGCGGACTTTCCTGCGCAACAGCGGCCTTGCGATTGGCGGTGGCGCCATCGCCACGACCCTGTCGCCCGTCATGATGCGACGCGGCACGGCACAGGCCCAGGAAGGGCGCGCCTCGCCCGCCGAGATAAGGCGCACCGTATGCACGCATTGCTCCGTCGGCTGCGGGATCATCGCCGAGATCGATAACGGCGTCTGGATCGGCCAGGAACCGGATTTCGAGTCCCCCATCAACCTCGGCGCCCACTGCGCCAAGGGCGCTTCGGTCCGGGAGCACGGCCAGGGCGAAAAACGCGTCAAGTACCCGATGAAGCTCGTAGACGGGAAGTGGCAGCGGATCTCGTGGGAAACGGCCATCAATGAAATCGGCGACCAGCTGCTGAACATCCGCGAGAGATCCGGACCCGATTCCTTGTTCTTCTGCGGTTCTTCCAAGGCCAGCAATGAAGGCGCATACCTGCAACGCAAGTTTGCCGCTTTCTGGGGCTCGAATAACTGCGACCACCAGGCCCGAATCTGCCATTCCACGACCGTGGCCGGGGTGGCGAACACATGGGGCTACGGCGCCATGACCAATTCCTACAACGACATGCATAACTGCAAATCCATGCTGATTTGCGGGGCCAACCCGGCCGAAGCCCATCCCGTCGCGATGCAACACGTGCTGCGCGGAAAAGAGAACGGCGCCAAGATGATCGTCGTCGACCCGCGCTTCACTCGCACCGCCGCGCACGCGGACCAGTACATACGCGTCCGCCCCGGCACCGACACACCCTTCATCTGGGGCCTGTTGTGGCACATTTTCGAGAACGGCTGGGAGGACAAGCAGTACATCGCGCAGCGCGTCTACGGGATGGACCAGGTCCGGCCCGAAGTCGCCAAGTGGACGCCGGACCGCGTCGCCGACGTGACCGGCGTGTCGGAAGAGGAAATGTACACATGCGCCAAGACCCTGGCCGAGAACCGCCCCGGCACGATCGTCTGGTGCATGGGCCACACCCAGCACCACATCGGCAACAACACGACCCGGGCGGACTGCATCCTGCAGCTCGCGCTGGGAAATATCGGCGTCGCGGGCGGCGGCGCCAACATATTCCGCGGCCATGACAATGTGCAGGGCGCGACCGACGTCGGCCCCAACTGCCATACCCTGCCCGGCTACTACGGGCTCTCGGAAGGCGCCTGGCAGCACTGGGCGCGCGTGTGGGACGTGGACTACGAGTGGCTGAAAAAACGTTTCGACTTTTCGCAGCAGTACCCGGAAGGCAGTTCGATGGCCTGGCGGATGAACACCGCCGGCGTGCCGGTCTCGCGGTGGATCGACGGCATCCTCGAAGACCGGGAGAATTTCCAGCAGCAGGACAATTTCCACGCGGTCTTCTTCCAGGGACACGCTGTGAACAGCCAGACCCGCGGCGTGGAAATGAAGAAAGCGCTGGAGAAGGTGGACCTGGTGGTCATTTCCGATCCCTATCCCACGCACATGGCGGTGATGAGCGATCGCAAGAACAATACTTATCTCCTGCCGACCTGCACCCAGTTCGAGCAGGCAGGTTCAGTCACGGCATCCAACCGGTCTCTCCAGTGGCGTGAAAAGACCATCGAACCGATGTTTGAATCGAAGCCGGATGCCGCCATTCTTTACCTGCTGGCGGGCAAGCTCGGCTTTGCGGAACCGATGTTCAAGCACATCGAGGTGGAAGGTGACATGCCCTCCCCCGAGGACACGCTGCGGGAAATCAACCGCGGCACCTGGACTATCGGCTACACCGGCCAGAGCCCGGAAAGACTGAAGGCGCATGCCGAGCACCGTCATACCTTCCATCCGACCACGCTCAGGGCCCAGGGCGGCCCCGTCGACGGCGAATACTACGGACTGCCCTGGCCGTGCTGGGGCGACGACAGTCAGCGACACCCGGGCACGCCGGTGCTCTACGACACGAGCATGCCGGTCGCCGAAGGCGGCCTGACCTTCCGCGCCCGTTTCGGCGTGGAACACGACGGCGAGACACTGCTGGCCGAGGAATCCTGGAGCAAGGGTTCGGAACTGGAAGACGGTTACCCGGAATTCACCTCGGAGATGCTCAAGCAGCTCGGCTGGTGGACCGACCTGTCCGACGCCGAGAAACGCGCGGCCGAGGGTCGCAACTGGAAGACCGATCTCTCCGGAGGCATCCAGCGCGTGGCCATAGCGCACGGTTGCGCGCCTTTCGGCAATGCCAAGGCCCGTTGCGTGGTCTGGAACTTCCCCGATCCCGTGCCGGTTCATCGCGAGCCCCTGTACACCCCGCGATATGACCTGGTGAAAGAATTCCCGACTTACGAGGACCGGAAGGCCTTCTGGCGCCTGCCGACGCGTTACGCGTCCATCCAGGCCAAGGACTACTCGGTCGACTATCCGCTGGTGTTCATCAGCGGCCGTCTTGTCGAGTACGAGGGCGGCGGCGAGGAGACACGCTCCAACATCCTGTTGGCGGAACTCCAGCAGGAGATGTTCGTGGAGATCAACCCGGAGGACGCCAAGGAGCGCAATATCAAGGACGACCAGCAGGTCTGGCTCGAAGGGCCGGAAGGCGGACGAATCCTTGTCAAGGCCATGGTCACCGAACGGGTCGGGCGAGGCGTCGTCTGGACGCCCTTCCATTTCGGCGGCTGGTTCCAGGGCAAGGACCTGGAAGCGAACTACCCGGAGGGAACTGCCCCCTTTGTGCGCGGCGAAGCCTGCAATACGGCCACCACCTATGGCTACGACTCGGTGACGCAGATGCAGGAGACCAAGGCCACCCTTTGCCAGGTCGCGCCCGCCTAGGCGCGGCGATCCCCGGGGGCTGAATCTCGTGGATCGGCAATAGCAAAGAAAAAGGGCCCCGGCCGATGGCGGGGGCCCCTTTTTTTACAAGTCATTGAAATCTGGAGCGGGAAACGAGACTCGAACTCGCGACCCCAACCTTGGCAAAGCTATTTTTCGCGTCTTCATGCGTTCATGTGCGTCTATAACCCATTGTTTTTCTTGATTATGGATTTTCATGGGTCCACAAGCGGGCCGGCGTCGATGTGTGGTCTGCCTCAGGTTGATCTTGCTGCCGTTCTCACGCAGTTCTCACTGCGTTGACTCGCCCTGCTCGGGCCGCCCGATTTTCCTGGCCAGTGGTAATTTGATGCGCGCGATACAGCCGGTCGCGTCACGGCGGTTCTCCAGTGAAATCGTGCCGCCATGATTTTCCACGACCGTCCGACTCAGGACGAGCCCGATCCCCGTACCGCCTGCCTTGGTCGTGAAGAACGGCACCCACAGATTGTCGGTGCGCGCGAGGCCGGGACCGTCGTCTTCGATCTCGACCACGAGCGCATCGTGCACCCTCCGCCACCGGACTCGTACATGGCCCGGCGCCTCGCTCGCTTCGACCGCATTTTTCAGCAGATTGATCAGTACCTGCTCCAACTGGTCCGCATCGGCTTCCAGCTCGATTGCAGGTCCCGGCTCCACCAGCACCCTCTCGCCGTGAAGGGAGGCCACACGGCGCAGCAAGCCGGGGAAATCCACGACCACCGGGGCGGGCTCCGGCAACCGGGCGAGCCTGGCATAGGCGCCGATGAACCGGCTCAGCGACTCTGCCCGGTCGTGGATCACCGTTAGCCCGGCATTCGCGTCCTCGCGCCAGTCAGCCGGCAACCTGTCACGCCCGATCAGCTGTCGCAGCATGCCTGCGATGGACTTGATCGGGGCAAGGGAGTTGTTGAGTTCGTGGCCGATGACGCGTACCAGGCGTTGCCAGACCTGCCGTTCCTCTTCGCGCAAAGCGCGGCTCAGGTCCGAGATGACGAGCAGCTCGTGGGGCCGGCCTCCCTCGCGAAAACTGCGTCGCTTGACTTCCCACCGGCCCGCGCCGCCTGGGAACACGTGCGACACGATGTGGCCGGATGCCTTGTCCAGCATCAACGCCAGTCCCAGGTTCCCGGCGGGACGGCCGAGCAGTTGGCTTGCCTTGGCGCCGAGAAGCGCCTCGCCGGCGCGATTCACGAGGCGGAGACGGCGCTTTGCATCGAAGGCGAACACCGCGATGTCCACCTCCGCGATGACTTTCTGGAGGAGCACACCGGCCTCGAGTGCCTCCAGCCGCTGGTCGTGCAGCGTCCGGCTCAAAGCGTTGACTTCGACCATCACCTCGCCAACGGCATCGTCCGGGTCCACGTTGCGCCCGCGCAGCGAATAGTCGCCTTCGCGGAGCGCCTCGAGGAGGTTAGCCATGGACTGCAGCGGATGCACGACATGCCGCCTGGCTGCCGCCACGCCACCGATCGCGAACACGGACATGAGTGCCAGGAGTGTCCAGCGCGCAGCCGCATCAGCGTCCCAGTGCCAGAGGAGCACGGCTGCAATCAGCCACGCGGGCGCCAGCGAAACGAGGACGATGAGCAGCAGGCGATCCTGCGACCGCAGCTTGCGCCGACGCCTCACAGCCCGTACTTCTCCATGCGCCGGTACAGGGCCGAGCGACTCAGGCCCAGTTCGTCAGCGGCGGTGACGACGTTGCCGTTGTGGCGGGCCAGGGCCGCCTTGATGAGCTCGTGTTCCGCCTCATCCAGGGTGACCGGACCACGGTCCGTTGCCGCCGCCGCGTCATCCAGCCGCAGGTCTGCCGGACCGACTGCAGCGCCGCGGCACATCAGGACCGCGCGCTCGATCACATGATCGAGCTCACGAATATTGCCGGGCCACGGATAGCGGCGCAGCGCCGAGAGGGCCGACTCCGTGAACGATTCCACCGGGCGGGCGTAACGCCGCGCATGACGTTCCAGGAAGCGTTGCGCGAGTTGCACGATGTCCTCGCCACGCTCGCGCAGGGGAGGCAAGTGAAGATGGATCGTGTTCAGCCGGTACATGAGATCGCTGCGCAGCCGGCCGGCGTCGATTTCCACGGCGATCTCGGCATTCGTTGCCGCCAGCACGCGGACGTCGGTCTGTTGCGTGCGCGACGAGCCGAGCCGCTCGAACTCGCCGTCCTCCAGCACCCGCAGCAGGCGCGCCTGCTGGGCCACCGGCAGATTGGCGATCTCGTCCAGGAACAGTGTGCCTCCGTCCGCCAGCTCGAAACGTCCGACCCGGTCGGTGCGTGCGTCGGTAAACGCACCTTTGACGTGGCCGAACATTTCGCTCTCGAACACGGTCTCGGCAAGGCTGCCGATGTTCACCACGACCAGGCTGCGCTCGCGGCGCGGCGAGAGCTCATGGATCATGCGCGCCACCAGTCCCTTGCCGCTGCCGCTTTCACCGGTGATCAGCACATTGGCGTCGGCTGGCCCCACGCGCTCGATGGTCTCGAGCACCGACTGCATGACGGGCGAGGCGGCGATCATCTCGCCGTCGCTACCGCGCAGCTGCCGGTTCTCGGCTTCCAGCGCGCGAGCGCGATGCAGGGCCTGGCCGAGCGCGACCTGAGTCCCGAGCACGGTCAAAAGGCGCGCGTTGTCCCACGGCTTCTCGATGAAATCCTGCGCGCCCCTGCGCATGGCCTCGACGGCAAGCTCGATCGTGCCCCACGCCGTCATCACCACGATCGGCGTGTACGCATCGAAGGCGCGAATGCGCCCGATCGCATCCAGCCCTTCGTCGCCCGAGGTCGTGTCGCGCGTGTAATTGAGGTCCATCAACACCGCATCGGCAGCGTGCTGGCGCAGCGACTCGATCAGCGCGTGCGGATGGCTGAAGCTCTCGGTCTGGTATCCCTCGCCCTTCAGTAACAGGCGCAGGGCCTCGAGAACATCACGTTGGTCGTCTGCGACCAGGATCCTGGGTGGGCGTTTCTTCATCAGGCGAGTATATGGGAGACCCGGCTACCGACCTCAATTCATCCAGTCGTCGAGCCGGCAACCGCCCGACCACCCGCTATCGAACCTATCGAGCCCGCTCAACAGCATGGCCTTGCCGGCCCCTGTGCGCGCCACGCTCGAAGCCGCGGGTCACTCATAGCGCAACGCCTCCATCGGCGTAATTCGCGATGCCCGGCGCGCCGGCAGGTAGCCCGAGACAAGCACGACGATGCCCAGCACCACCACCGCGCCAGACAGCACGACCGGATCGTAGCCTCGCAGCCCGAACAGCACGGCTTCCGCGGCGCGGCCGAGCAGGATTGCGAGCACCAGCCCGGCCAGGCCGCCGACCAGGGCCATCCATCCGACCTGACGCAGCACGATGCCGCGCAAGCGGAACGGAGTCGCGCCGAGCGCCTGGCGCAGGCCGAGTTCGCGGGTGCGCTGCACGACCGAGTACGACAGGACGCCGTACAGCCCGGTCGCCGCCAGCAGCGTCGCGAGGAGCGCGAAGCCACTCGATAGCAGGCCAATCAGGCGGTCAAGGAAAACCCGGTCACGTATGACATTCGGCAAGGTCGACAGGCTATCGACGGGGAGATTGGGATCGAGTGATGCGACGACCCCCGGCACGGCGGCGAGGACCTGTTCCGGCGCCAATGAAGTGCGCATGTAGAAGTTCATGAAGCCGAGATCCTGGTTCTGGCGCCGCGCGAGAAAGTACTGGGGTGGGACTTCATCCTTCACTTCGCTGTACTTCGCATCCTTGACGAGCCCGATGATCTCGATGTCAAGCTCGTCCGCTGAGCCGATCGCCATGCGTTTGCCTACCGCATCACTGCCGAGTCCGAACTTGCTCGCAAACGTCTCGTTGACGATCGCAACACGCGCGCCGTCCAGCGCGTCAGCTTCGTTGAAGTCGCGCCCGGCCAGGAGCGGGATCTGCAGCGTGCGGAGAAATCCCGGCCCGAGCTCGTTGTAGCTCGCGTTCTGGTCCGTATCGGGCCCCGCATCGAAGCCTTCGACGGTGACGGTGCTGGCCCAATTTTCGCCGGCGACCACCGCCACAATTGACGAGGCGACGCTGGCCACCCCAGGCAATGCGGCCAGTTCCTCCTCGATTGCATCGAACAGCTGAGCCGACCGCTCCGGGGTGTAGCCGTTCAGCACTGGCGCCACTGCGAACGTCACGACCGAGTCAGCGCGCAGTCCGAGATCGACCTTCCCGACGTTTGCGAGGCTTTGGGTGAACAGGCCGGCCAGCACCAGCAGGACCATCGAGAACGCGATCTGCACGGTCGCCAGGACGTTGCGAAAGCGGGCCATGCCGCGACCGCCGGACGGCTGCCCTGCCTGACCTTTGAGCACCGTGCCTGGTGGCGTGCGCGTCGCGGTGAGCGCCGGGAACAGACCGAACAACAGCACGGTGCCCATCGCGGCGACTACTGCGAAGGCGATTGCGGGACCGCTCAGCGCGAGCCCCACCGACTGTGTGGACGCCGGCATGATCGAGGCGATGACGCCGAGCGTGGCCGCCGCGACCGGCAGGCTGGCGAGGCAGCCGAGCGCGCCGAGCACGCCGGCCTCGGTCAGCAGCTGCGTAATCATCTGGCGGCGACTGGCCCCTATCGAGGCACGTACAGCCATCTCGCCGGCGCGCGCCGCACCGCGCGCGAGCAACAGGTTCGCGATGTTCACGCAGACGATCAGCAGCACCAGGCCGGTCACACCGAACAGGAGCGTCAATGGCATGCGCGCCTCCTCCGGCGCACTGCTCTGGCCGCGTTCGCCAGGCTCCAGCACCAGCGTCTTCTCCCTGAAACGCGCGAGCGTCTGCTCGGACATGCCGCTGTTCAGCGGCGCCTCGATGTCGTTGATGATCGCGCGGTACGGCCCGTTGATCTCGCGTGCGGCCTGCTCCCGCGTCATGCCCGGTTTCAAGCGTGCGAACATGTACACCCAGTAGGACTGCCGATCATCGTCGCCGAGCTCGAAGTACGGCTGCATGAGCCAGCGCAGGGTCAGCGGCACAAACACCTGCGGCCCGGGACCGAACGAGGTGCCGGTGAAACCCTCGGGCGCGACACCGATGATTTCAAGTGACTGGCCATTGACGATCAGCGTCTGGCCGAGTACGCCTGGATCGCCGCCGAGCGTGTTCTGCCAGTAAGCATGGCTCAAAACCACGACATGGCCTTCACCGACTCGGGGCTCATCTTGCGGACCGATCAGCCGGCCCAGCGCGGGTGCGAGCTGCAGCACCTGGAAGTAACCGCCGTTGACGACCAGGCCGCTGCCACTGACCGCCTTTCCATCGGCAGAGATGCTGGCCCCAAAGTTACGGTGTGCGGCGATGGCCGTGAACACGTTCTGCTCGCGCTCGAGATCCCGCAGCATCGGGTAACTGAACACGTAATCACAGCTGCCGATCCCGCTGCAGGAGACCGAGCCTGTCTTCGGGCCCGGAGAGCCCAGGTTGACCAGGCTGGCCGGGTTCGGCACCGGCAGCGGGCGCAGCAGAACCTGGTGGAACAGCGAGAACATCGCGGCGTTCGCCCCGATGCCGACAGCCAGCATCAGGACGACCACGACGGACAACGCGGGCCGCTTGACCAACTGTCGCAGGGCGAAGCGAAAATAATTCATGTCTTAGTGCCTCGATTGGCTGAATGTGCGCGGCGCGTCCCGTGCGCGTGTCGCGTGTGTTATTCGTATCGCAATGCCGCCATCGGGTTGACCCGCGCCGCGCGCCGCGCCGGCACGAGACTCGCCACGATGACGATCAGCAACACCAACGCCGTCGCCAGTTGCATGGCGGTCAGGATGGCCATGGTCTGTTGACCGCCGAATTCCTCGCGATACGGCTTCAGGTCCGTGGTCGCGCCTACGTTCCAGCCCGGATTGGTGTCGAGGATGGAAGCATAGAGCGTGGCGAACTCGGCCCGCGCCTGCTCGAGCGTCACGCCCTCGCGCAAGCGACCGAAAACCTCGACCCTGGCCGCCTCAGCGCGCGGCAGCGCGACAAGGTCGTTTTGCATCGGCACCCAGATCTCTTTGCGCGTCGGCCACATGAAGCCGTTCGGCATGACGCCGACGATGGTTGCCGGCGTCCCGTTGACCCGGATCTGCTTACCGATCACTGACGCCTTCGCGCCGTAGCGCTGCTGCCAGATCTCCCAGCCGATCACGAGCGCGAGCGGCGTGCCCGGAATGTCATCGCCGACGGCGAAGGTGCGACCCAAGGCGAGCAGGGTGAGCTGGGCGAACGCGTTCGCGCTCACGAAGGCGCCGTCGTATCGTACCGGACGCTCTTCTCCACGGACGTTGATCGTGCCCCTGTAGACGGCGAAGAGGCTGCGGAACGAGGTCTGGCGTTCGGCGAGGTCGCTTACATCATGCAACCCGATCTCGAAGCTATTAGGGCTCTCAGCAGAGACGAGCTCGATGTGCACCAGTTCATCAGCGTCCGGGTAAGGCAGGGGCTGCAAAATCACGGCATTGATGGCGACGAAGGCGAAGGTCGTCGCGCCGACGCCGAGTGCCATGACGATGATCGTCGTGGCGCTGAAGCCAACACTGCGAATCGTCGAGCGAAACGCGAGCCTGAGGTCATGGAAAACCGCCATAGTCGCTCTCCCGAGCTAATCGATCAGTCTCGTCCCCGCCTGGCCTGTTCGGCGATGCGCTTGTCCTCTTCGATGCGCAGGCGCTCTAGCGTCTCCTCTTCGACAACGCGGCCATCGAACATGTGGATCTGGAGATCCGCGTATTCCGCGTAGCGCGGGTCATGCGTGACCATGCAGATCGTCGCGCCTTCAGCATGCAGGTCCTGCAGCAAGGTCATCACCACCTCGCCGTTTCTCGAATCGAGGTTGCCGGTCGGCTCGTCGGCGAGCAGGATCGACGGCTTGCCCACCAGCGCCCGCGCGACCGCCACGCGCTGCTGCTGACCACCGGAAAGCTGCGACGGGTAGTGGCGCAACCGGTGCGCCATGCCGACACGCTCGAGTGATTCGATCACACGCTGCTTGCGATCCTTTTTGTTCAGGCCTGTACGGTAGGTCAGCGGCAGTTCGACGTTCTCGAACACGGTGAGATCGCCGATGAGATTAAAGGCCTGAAAGATGAAGCCGATTTCGCGGTTCCGGATGTGGGCCCGCTGTGAATGATCGAGCTCCTCGACTGCGGTGCCGTTCAGCTGATAGCTACCGCCGCTCGGCGTATCGAGGAGTCCGAGGATCGATAGCAGCGTGGATTTGCCGCAGCCGGACGGCCCGGAGATCGACACGTAATCGCCTTTCTTGATCGTGAAGTGCACGCCCGAGAGCGCGTGTGTCTCGACCTCGTCGGTGTAGAAGACCTTCTTCAGGTCCTCG
>Ga0102929_1001235_pt1 | contig 15225 bp, 9 predicted proteins | sample SalPonR1_B_D2_MG_FD_78510 | JGI IMG/M metagenome (GOLD analysis project Ga0102929, IMG submission 78510) | Salt pond soil microbial communities from South San Francisco under conditions of wetland restoration - Salt Pond MetaG R1_B_D2_MG | ecosystem: Environmental > Aquatic > Marine > Intertidal... | reverse complement strand
CTTCTAATGATGAGTTGCGTCTGGCCATGAACGGGATTTACCTGGACTTCACAACTGATCAAACCTATGCCGTAGCTACAGATGCCCATAAATTGGTGCGTTACAGTCTGAGCAGTGCCGGGCAACAATCTGGCGAGGGAATTATCATACCAAAGAAAGCCATTAAAATCATCAAGTCCCTTCTAGGTAACGCAGAACAAATTGGTTTTGGGTTTGAAGAGTCTTTTGTGTATTTCAGAATCGACTCCATGGCTGTTATTTCAAGACTGATCACTCAAAAATACCCGAATTACCAAAATGTTATTCCCACACAGATTGAAAGTAAAATGACCATCGACAGGGTAGACCTGCTGAATTCATTGAAAAGAACCTCCAATTTCGCCAATAAGACCACCAACCAGGTGAATTTCGACATCAAAGAGGATCAACTTAAATTGATGGCCCAGGATATGGATTTTAACAGTGAAGCTGTGGAAACCATTACTTGTGAATACAGCGACGAGCCTTTGGAGATATCCTTCAATTCTGTTTTCCTAATAGAAATGTTGAATGCTCTTGACGCAGAAAAGATTCAATTTCACTTTACTTCAGCAAGAACCGCATGTCTCATCTTCGGGTTGAATGAGGATCATCAAGCAGATGAGAAAATTTTGATGCTCATTATGCCGGTGGCTTATAATTAGAGAAGAGGAAAAGACAGTTTCTCAAATTACCTGTACTATGAAAATCGGGCTTTTTTTCGGGAGCTTCAATCCTGTGCACACGGGACACATGATCATTGCCAACCATATGGCTACCAGGACGGAACTGGATCAGGTATGGCTTGTCGTATCTCCCCACAATCCGCTTAAACTGAAGAAATCACTGGCAAATGACTACGATCGTTTGCATCTGGTAGAGTTGGCTATTAAGGGCAACCCGGTTTTGAGATCATCCAACATTGAGTTCTCCCTTCCTCAGCCCTCCTACACGGTAGACACCCTGGCCTACATGGTAGATAAATATCCGGATCATGAATTTGCTTTGATTATGGGCGGCGATAATCTGGCCAGCTTGCACAAATGGAAGAATTACGAAGTTATTTTGGAAAACTATGGTATTTATGTCTACTCCAGGCCAGGAAGTGAAACTCCTTCTCATATCAACATGGACAAAATACATGTTGCTGAGGCTCCCATGATCCATATATCTGCCTCTTATATCCGGCGTTCTATCAGAAAAGGGTACTCCGTGCGTTACCTGGTACCGGAATCCGTCCATCATTACCTGGAAAATTCTGCTATGTACAGGGACTGACCTCCCTTGGGTGGCTCATCCTTAATGGCGTTTACGTACAATATGTGTTTCTCAAAAGAGTTTATTTCTTGGAATTGCTCAGACCTATGAAGAACTATTTTTTAGCCCTGTTTTCGATTCTTTCATTTCTCGCAGCTACGGGACAAACTCAGGAATTGGCTATTGGCCAGTGGGAGGCTGTGATTCCCTTTCAATTTGGAGATGACCTGGTAGAAACCCCGGAAAATATTGCTTACTGCTCCAATGAAGGAATTCTATTGATTGATAAAGAGGATTTCAGCCTAGATTACTTTTCTAAAGTCAACGGATTGTCTGAAGCCGGACCTCAACATATCGCCTATTCTGAATCAAGCAATGTTCTTTGTATCTCTTATGAGAACAGCAACATGGATCTGATCACATCTTCTGGCATCATTGAAATACCTGTTTTGAAAAATGCTACGAATATTACGGGCAGCAAGGCCATCAACAACCTGGTTTTCCAGGACAGCATTTTATATATCCTTACCGATTTTGGCATCATCAAATTCGACGTTTTGGCCCTGGAAGTACTTACCGATCTGAGGACCAATTTTCCAGTCTACGACATCATTACTTACAGAGACAGGTTGCTGATGGCTACATCCAATGGTGTTTTTGAGAATGACGCCAATGTGTCAGACCGATTGTTTCCCTTTCTCAGCAACTGGGAATTGCTAGAAGATGAAGACGGCCGCCCGTTCAATGAACCCTACTGGCACCTGACTAAAGCGGCTGATCTGTTGTGGATGGGAGGAGGAAGGTCAGTACTGGAAACAATTGACAGTCAACTGAAAAGAGATACCTTCCAAAATTTCGTAGATGAATCCGTCCGATACCTGGCTACTGATGGTCAAAATGGTTTATTCTACAGCCTTTGTACCAATTCTGAGGATCCGGACAATGCATTTAATTGTACTGGCGACTTATACCACCTCAATGAACAATTAGAAGAGCAATTACTCGCATCAGAATGTGTAGACAGACCCACGGCAGCCCTTTTAGATGACAATGGCAAGGTATGGCTGGGAGATCGCTTTGGAGACATCCGGTGGCTTGAAAGCGTTGACGGTTCCTGCAATAGAATCACGACCAATACACCAAGAGACAAACAGGCTTATGACATTGCCTTTGGAGAAGACGGAGATCTATGGGTTGCCGGAGGCAGTTACGAGTTGACCAATGTAGAAAACTTTGCCTTCCGTCCAGTCACATATATGCGTCTTGAAAATGGAAGATGGGATTTCGTAAGTTGGGAAAATGATCAACTACTCAATGAAAACACCCTTGCAGCTGTTTGCAATATAGCTATAGATGCCGCTCGCAATAAGGTTTACCTCGCCTCTTTTATTGACGGTTTGCTTGAGATCCAGGGTGATCAGCGAACCGTCTACAATGATAAAGATGATCGCCTGGGAGTGGATCCCGGAGACCCTCAACGGTCCAAAGTTTTCGATGTAGAATTATCTCCAAATGGCGATTTGTGGATGTCCAATTTCCGGGCAAATCGCCCTATACGTGTTAAGCGGGTAGACGGAAGCTGGGAGAGTTATGCGTCGCCGGGCTCAAGTGAACTAACGGACATCGTCATAGATAATTTTGGATATAAATGGTTTGTTGATGCAGGCAGTTCGAGTGCCCTTGTCATTTATGACGACAACAACACTTCTGATCCTTCAGATGACCAGTTTCGACGCATCTCCGCCTCCAACTCTACCTTGGAAACCAACGAAAGTACATTCATTGAAAAAGACCTCGATGGAGCCATTTGGGTGGGCACAGCCTCCGGAGCTTATGTATTCGACTGCGGCGGCTCGGCCTTCGAGGAAATTTGCGACGGGTTTAGACCGGTCATCACAGTAGACGGCCTTCCTGAAAACTTGCTGAACGATGAGCGCATAACGGCTATTGACATTGATGGAGGCAATAGAGTATGGTTAGGTACGACCAATGGCGTATTCGTTTACGATGCCAATAGTTTCGAGGAGATTGCCCATTATAATGAGGACAACAGCCCACTGCTGAGCAATGCCATCAGCAGCATCAATATTCAAAAAGAAACCGGGGAAGTTTACATCAGTACACTGGCTGGAATTATGCGCCTTCAAACAGAAGCGCGCCGAGGGGCAGAATTTCACGAGTCTGAGATCAAGGTGTATCCCAACCCGGTCATGCCCAATTACGAAGGCCCCATCGCCATTGACGGGTTTGCTCAGGACTCAGACATAAAAATCACCGACATCAACGGGAGATTGGTCTTTCGAACAAGCAGTATAGGAGGGCAGGCGATTTGGTATGGCCGTGATGTGAATGGCAATAAAGTTCAACCTGGTGTTTACCTGGTTTTTGCTGCAACAACCCAAGGACTTGAATCTACGGGTGCTGTCGCCAAAGTACTCGTTATCCCTGGACGGCGCTAACCGATCGTTTAATGGCCATTTGGTAAACCTCTTCGTATTGAGGTACAATTTTATCAATACTGAATTCATTGGCATACGCCAGCGCATTCTCTCTAAACTGTTCCAGTTTATCCGGGTGATTTAAAAGTTCTAAGGCATTATGGGCCATATCGTCCACATCTCCAACATCTGATAAAAACCCTGTTTGACCGTGCTTGTTAACTTCTTTTAGTCCTCCGGCATTGGTGGTAATCAAAGGTACACCACATGCCAAAGCCTCAAGGGCCGCAAGTCCAAAGCTTTCTTTTTCACTCGCCATGATGAACAAATCCGCGATGGACAAAAGCTCCTCTACCGCCTGCTGCTTTCCCAGGAAAAAAACGTCAGAAGCAAATCCAAACTCCCGGCATCTGCGCTCATAGAGCTGCCGTTCGGGTCCGTCGCCGACTAAAAGTAGCTTCACAGGAATCTGTTCCCTCACTTTCTGAAAAACGTCTAAAATGTCAGAAATGCGCTTCACCTTTCGGAAATTAGAAGTATGGATGAGAATTTTCTCGCCTTCAGGTGCTATTACCTGTTTAAAATGACTTTTGTCCTGGGCTTTGAACCGGTTGAAATCAATGAAATTATAAATGACTTCTATAGAATGATTGATCTCGAAATAATCATAGGTCTGGTTCCGCAAATCGTTGGATACAGCAGTTACGACATCGCTTTTATTGATGGAAAATTCTACAATAGGCGCAAATGCCCGACGCTTGCCCACCAAGGTAATGTCCGTTCCATGCAGGGTAGTCACCACAGGTAAATACATCCCCTTCTCCTGAAGTATTTCACGAGCCATAAAACCAACAGCAGCGTGCGGGATAGCATAATGTACATGCAAAACATCCAATTCCACCGATTGAGCTACATCAACAATCGTGCTTACAAGGGCAGACTCATACGGCATTTGCTCGAATAACGCGTAATCAGGCTCAATAACCTCGTGAAAGAAAATATTCTGATTGAAATGATTGAGTCGTACCGGTTGTTTGTAGGAAATGAAATGCACCTGGTGACCTCTATTGGCCAGTGCCATGCCTAGCTCAGTGGCTACGACACCACTGCCGCCAAAAGTGGGATAACACAAAACACCAATTTTCATTAGACCGGGATTTTATCCATAACAAGAAAACAGTAAAACAACGACTTAATTACGCTGCACCAACACCTTAAAGGAATAAACCTGCTCCTTTGTTTTGATGGTGACAATGTTCATCCCATTTCTCAACTGATCAATACGCAAGTCTTCGAGGCTGGATGAAAAGGCCTCCAGCGAACGGCGATGCACAATTGCTCCAGAAAAAGGATCCAATACTTGCAGTTCCAAAAGATCTTGAACTCTTAGATTGGTCCTTAAATAGACTGTTCCATTGGAAGGATTGGGATAGAGCACAAAGTCTTCTTCAAGAGCCGCTAAGTCCGGCGCTTCATCCTGGTTGGTTGTCCTCAGGTCGAATCGATAAACGTATGTACAGCCCTGCTCATCTTCTATCGTTAAGCTGTAGCGCTCATTAGGCAAATTATATATACCCGGTACGTTGAAAAAATTATTGCTCCAGCTCAAGTCATAGTCGGACAAGTCACCCTCTATCGAACTGATCTCAATGAACCCGTTATACAAATTGCCCCCTTCATCCCTCGAAACATTGAAACTGATGTCCAGTTCATTGCCACAACTGTCCACAGTGTAAGTCCTGATTGTTGAACAGCCCAGGGTATCTGTAATTGTTACCGTGTATTCTCCCGCTGATAAACTATCGCGGAAACGCTTTGTAGATCCGTCGCTCCATTCGAACCTAAGCGGATTTGTTGCGTTTCTGAGAAAAAGGGATATTTCCCCGTCTACACTGTCCTGCACCGCGTGAATATCTGCCTGTATGTCAAATTCGGTCGGACAACCCCGGATAATAAAGTAATCCAGGGACGCCTGTATGCTATCGCCGGAATTGTTCTTGAATTCGAGCTCCACAAGCACATTCTCGCCCTCATAATCGGATAAATCAAAGGTATCACTCGGATACGGAGCGATGGGGTCATAATTCCCGGCATGGTAGGTTTGCAACAATTCCCTGTTTTCATCCAAACAATCCGTACTGATGTAAAGGCAAATGGTATCAGTGGACCCCAGGTCCAGGAGATCGCCTTCGTCATCAGCCCAGTTGAATGACAAAATCAATTGGTTATTTTCTGTAAGCGGCCCATATTCTGAAGTAACCACTTTCCAGCTTTCACCTGGAGACACAGATTTGAAGAGCACATCTGAACGAGCCGAATTGAAGGGAAACAACTCTCCTCCGTTCACCAACCAACCTTCCGGAAGCTCATCAAAAAGAAAGTCTTCCTCCACCGGTATCTCCGTCACAGGGTAAAAACTCACCTCCTGGGTAACAGAATTGTTTGAGGGATCCTCATCGCCAGTTAAAACCACTTCAGCAGAAACCACTGCCTGATTTGAGAAATTGGAAGCCCGGCCGAGATCGACGCTTATGACCGTATCCTTGAGGGGTGCGAGGTTGAAGGCATAATTCTGAAAGAAAACAGGGGAGTTATCCAGTTCCAGCTCTAAATCAAAACTGTTGACCCCAGAAGTACCCAGATTGCGGACTCTGAAGTCCATGATTAAGTTTTCACTACAATTGAGGTTTAGCGCATCGATGATGGGACTCAGCGCGACATCTGTATTTTGGCTTTCTGTAATTTCAACCCTGTCCAGCAACCACCCATCACCAGTGGCATTGGCTACCCGAAAGTACTGCCATCTGAATTGAACCTGATCTTTCCCTGCCAGTCCAGGTACCAGTGTTTCTGCAATGCTCCAATTCCCCGGTTCAATGGGGCGATTCCACACTTCATTATTTCTGCCCGTATTCCAATTAACTGAAATTTCAGATCGGGGAATGCGGTTCCAGTTGTCTCCGCCGTCTAAGGTGTATTCCAGTAACAGGACATGGTCACTACTAAGAAAATTATCCGAGTACAAAGCCACATGAATTATCGGGTCATTATCGAGGGCTGAGAAATCATAGCATGGACTAAGTAAGGAGGAAACAATTTGCTCTTCAAGACGAAATGAATCCCGTCCTCCCCAGACATAATTGCCATCAAAAGCGGCCACCTCCGGCTCGCTGCCTCGTCTTTGCCAAAAAGCACTGTCTAAATTCAGCGCATCCGCGTGCCAGCCCCCAGACCATTCCTCAAAATCCCAACTGTACGGCAGGGCCTCAACAACCGGCGCATTGGTCACCAGATAGCGCGCAGTGTCGTTAAACGGGTTTTGGTCCCGGTCCCAGGAAATCCAGATTTCATATTCATAATCCCCAGGCTCAGAATAAACATTGGGAAAATCAAATGCGTAAATATCAGAACTGTCCGTGCCCAACAAGCCAGTGTACAAACCATCTACGGGATATTCGGGATCCATGCCACGATCATTTAAACGGTAGTTGACCTCCACTAAAGACATCGGTAAGCCCCCCTCATTTCTCAATAAAAATCGAACGGAATCAGGAGATAGGTTACAGCCGGACAACATGGGCAAAACCTCAGCAACACTGCCATCTCGGGCAAACCGCGTGGTGAACTGAAATGGGCCTGCCTGAACAGGAGTATTGCTCACTGCGCATGTGTAGTTGAGGTAAAATTCGTAAGTGAAATTTTCCCTTAAACCAGTTAATAGAAATGAGCTGTCCGCAGTATTTCGTGTAAGCCCGTTTCCCGGCGTGAAGTCTGCAGAATCGTATTCTATCGTAATGTCAAAATCCTCACCCTCAGCAAAACTCCACGCCAAAAGCGCCCTGTCATGTCGGAGATCTCTGACTTCAACATTCTCAACCAGACAATCCTGTGCCCCTGCAAAAACACAAAGGGACAAGAATACTGACAGAAAAAGGAAACTTTTGAAGACCGGCATAGTTCTTATGTTTGTCGAAAGTTAATTAATTTTTTAATCACAAATCAGCTTTAGCTATGAACAGAATTCTCGTGCTCTTATTATTGTCAAGTTTCATTTTCGCCACCTCCTGCTCCAAAGCGCCTGAAGGGGAGAAAACAGAAACCTCTGAAAAAGAAACAGTTAAGGAAAAATCAGGAGAAATTACCAACATCAATATTAACCCTGACGAAAGCGTGGTCATGTGGACGGGATCCAAGCCTACTGGGCAACATCACGGCGTCGTTAAAGACATCGCAGGCAATTTCCAGGTCAATGAAAATGATGAAATCGTCGGAGGAAAATTCATTATTGACCTAAGATCCCTTGAGGATCAGGATTTAAAACCTGAAGAAGGGAAGGAAAAACTCGAAAACCATTTGAAATCAGCTGATTTCTTTGACGTAGAAAACCATCCACAGGCATTGTTTCAAATTACAGCGCTCAAGGCTGAAGAAGGGGAGGATTACAACCATATTATTTCAGGTAATATGACCATAAAAGATACTACCCTCAATATTAGTTTTCCGGCAATGGTCAAGCAGGATGGAGGTAAAATTATGGCCAATACACCGAAGTTTACCATTGACCGCACCAAGTGGGGTATCAAATACAAATCCGGCACCATTGGGACCATCAAAGACAAATTGATACACGATGAGATCGGATTGGAATTGAAGATACAGGCCGGTTAGGATGAATGATTGATTTGCCAGGCATCTGGCAAATCAATTTATTTAACATCACAGATCAAAATGACCTCTTTCGCGACTGACAGCAATGACGGAATGAGTCAGTACCCTTCGAAACGTAGATCAAAAAAGGAATATAGAAACTCTTAAGAGTCTAAATCCTTCTAATCTAAAGTCTGGCTTTTCAGCAGCAAGAGTGTAAATCATGCTGAAACATAGCCCTTATCGTTTTTCCTTCCTTTTTTGGTCCTGTCATCTGTGCTATTCCATTTTACGCATATCCCATGGGAAGTAAAGGCGCTGTTATTTTAATCCGTATTTAAACTTTTCTTATTTCCAATTAAATCATTGTAATTACTGGTTTTAAATGCAAAGCCTTTATCTTTAAGGTCAACTTTAAAAAGTAATTGTATGAAAAAAATCTATTTCGCCCTCACAGCTCTATTCTTGTTGGCTGCTCTGGGTCTTGATGCGCAAGATCTACCCAAAGAAGCAGAACCCGGTAAGTGTTATGTAAAATGTATTATCCCGGACAAGTTCGAGGAAATAACGGAGACTGTTATTGTGAAGCCCGAATACACGGTATTGGAAACTGTACCCCCTGTATACGAGACCATTACAGAAGAAGTTTTGGTTAAAGAAGCGTCCAAGGAACTCAAAGTCATTCCTGCGGTTTACGAAACTATAGAAATAGAATATATTTCGAAAGAAGAAGCAGAGAAGCTCAATGTCATACCGGCTAGCTTTGTCGATGACGCCAAAGAATTTGTGGTATACCCGGAAACTGGACGCTGGGAATACAAAATTTTGGAAGACTGTCCATCCGTCAACAAAGAGGACTGTATGGTTGCCTGTTTCGTTGAGTACCCTGAAAGAAGACAAACTGTTCCGCTGAAAAAAATCAATGCGGATGCCAGTACGGAACCTGAGGCCATTCCAAGAGAAAATGCAACTTATAAGAAACAGGTGGTAAAAACACCTGCCAGAGTAGAAGAAATTACGATTCCGGAAGAATACGCAACCATCACTAAAAAAGTGATCAAAGAAGAGGCACAAGTGGTGGAGAAAATTATCCCTGCGGTGACTAAGGATGTGACAATCACGAAGTTGGTTGAAAAAGGCGGTATGGCCGTATGGGAAGAGGTAGACTGTGGTTTAGTTGGAGTAAACAACCTGCTCCCTATCCTTTACGAATTTAACAGTGCCAGACTAACGTCCGAGTCCAAGCGCATAATAGACAATAGCTTATTGGAACTGATGAGAGAAAAAGAAGGGCTCATGATAGAACTGAGATCACATACTGATTCTCGCGGTAATGACGAATACAATATGGCACTGTCGCAGCAGAGAGCACAGTCTGTTGTCAATTATCTTGTGAACAAAGGCATCGCAAGAGAAAGACTTGTTGCCAAGGGATTTGGAGAAACCCAATTGGTGAATCGTTGTGGAAACGGTGTTGAATGCTCTGAGGCCGAACATCAGAAAAACAGAAGAACCGAATTTAGAATCATTACTGCCAAGTAATTTTTCTAAATCTTTTCAGCTAGAAAACAAGAACAGCAATTCGTTAAGAATTGCTGTTTTTTATTTTGACCATTTCAATGTCTGCCAGAACACCCGGAATAATTTCTATTCCGAACTGATAAAGCAACTCCTCTTTCATTAAGTTTTCAAAATTATAATGAAAGCTCCAGTCGTATTTCTTATTATCTCCACCCCTGTAAATAAATGTCTCGTTCTTCAATTCGCTCAGCAAGACACTAATTTCTGAAATGCTCAGGTTGTCCGCCTCAATACGCTGGTCACCTATGATATAATTATTACCCTGATTTTCTCCCCAGTCGATTTGATTGGTGTCCCACAAAAGGGAACGATTTACTAATTTGAGTTCCTTTACCTGAATCTTTTCTATACGCCGCTCAATGATCAGATTAAATCGACCATTGAGATATTCGATAATTAAATTCTTGTTATTGGCCCAAATTTCTGCATCCGCCCCAAACCTGAGCTTAATACTTACCTCTGTCTTAATACTTGACACGGGTAATCCCAATATTTTACTATACAAGTAATCAAGACTTCCCTCAAAGTAGATCCTGGAGTCCGTTTTAACCCATGCATTTGGGGATGTTCCTTCAGGTAAAGACTCGGCAAAAATAGCTGAGGTGTCAATACTGGAAAAACCCGTACTTCCCAGCGTATGGTCTCTAAATTCAAAAATGTCGCCCAGGCCGTTGAAATAATTTCCCTGCCTGTCTGCAAAATTTCTCAGCATTTCGACATTCAGATCAGAAGGTCTTCCGGCCCAGATCATTTTCCCTTCCGCATTCAAAAGAACAGAATAAGGCCTGTATTGCACGTCAAACTTATTGACGTTATAAAAATTATCATCCTGGTAAATCGCCATTCGAAGATCTTGTTTCTCAAGGAAACGTCTTATTTTATACTCATTTTCATCTGAGAGTCCGATCATGTAGACTTCTTCTTTTAATTGCTCCTGGTATATTTCCAGTTGACGTGCAGCTGGAATACACGGAACACACCAGGTAGCCCAAAAGTCAATCAGGATTAGCTTTTGACTCTTGAAGTCCGTAATTTGATTCTCCTGGATGATACTTGCAATGGGCAATTTTGATTGGGCATTGCCTTGAATGAAGGCGATAACCAGGACAAAGGCAATTAGCTTTGTTTTCATATGTATACTTACTTACTTTTGATTAAACGACTGATATTCTGTTTAATTTTAATATAAGCCTGAGAAGCTGGACGGAGAAAAAATGAACCCGCTTCTCCCTGAAAACTTCAAAAATGCCCCACATCTGATCTTGTATGTCCACGAAAAGCCAATTCTCATTCCAGATAAAAAATGATAGAAATACGTCATCTGGAAAAACCGGGAACAGTGCGTCTGAGTAGGAAGCTTTGAGAGATGCTCTGTTATTCGAATGAGAAAAGTACTGCTCTTCAATCCTATTTTTTATATCATTTAGCAGAAAATCCGAAAAAGATCATCGAAAAAATAAAACTTTGAAAAACAAGCTTCATAACTTCAATAAAAAAATAGAAATGAGGCACTCATTGATTATCACCATCCTGTTCGTACTTATTCATTTCTATGCAGGAGCACAAAGACCCTTTCAACAGCGCGTAGACGTATCCATCCAATGCCAACTTGACGATGAGGCTCACCACTTGCACGGGCAGATCAATATGGAGTACTTCAACAATTCCCCGGATACGCTCTCATTCATCTATATGCACCTCTGGCCCAATGCCTACAAGGACAGAAACACGGCATTCACTCAGCAGAAACTGAGAATGAAAAACACCGATTTTTACTTTGCCAAAGAAGAGGAAAGAGGGATGTTGGACAGCCTCGACTTCTCAATCAACGGCTCCCGGATCGATTGGGCACTGGATGAGGAATTCATTGACATTGCAAAAATCAAGCTTTCTCAACCACTACTTCCCGGTCAGTCCTGCACGATATCAACCCCCTTTTTATTAGATATCCCGGTCTCTTATTCACGACTTGGCAGGGTGGGCACCTCCTACCAACTCACGCAATGGTTTCCCAAACCGGCAGTCTACGATCAGGATGGATGGCATCCCATGCCATACCTGGACATCGGAGAGTTTTACTCAGAATTTGGAGATTACGAGGTGGAGATTACGCTGCCTGAGAATTACGTCGTCGCAGCTACCGGCACCTTACAAGAAGAATCGGAGTACGAATTTCTCAATCGTCGCATGCAGGAAACCCTGGACACACTGGCGACCAATCCAAAGTCCTCCAATCACCCTTTTCCCAAAAGCGCGGACAAAATGAAGACCATCTCCTACAAGGCGGAAAACGTCCATGATTTTGCCTGGTTTGCAGACAAGCGCTTTTATGTGATTCGCGATACTGTCACCATACAAGACGGAGACCGCGACACCTGGGTATTTTTCACCAACCAGGAAATTGAGCTGTGGAAAGACGCCATCAATTATGTCAATCGCTCCGTTGAATTCTACAGTGAGAAAGTAGGGACTTATCCCTACCCCCAGGCAACAGCCGTCCAAAGCGCCCTCAGTGCCGGGGCAGGTATGGAATATCCCATGATCACTGTCATTGGCCTCATGGGAGATGCTGCGGCACTGGACAACGTCATCACCCACGAGGTGGGACACAATTGGTTCTACGGCATTCTCGCCTTCAATGAACGCGATCATGTGTGGATGGACGAAGGCATCAATTCTTACTACGACCACCGGTATATGGACGAGTATTATCCCGGCAAACCCTTGATGGCGCTACCACCCATTCTCAAAGGTCACAGTCCGCTGTCTACAACAGACTACGCCCTGCTCTACAAAATGCGCGACCGGGCAGACCAGGCGCCCACCACCCACTCCAATAAATTCAACAGTGAAATCAATTATTTCATTGGTGGTTATGAGAAACCTGCTCAGGCCTTTAAATATCTTCAAAACTACCTGGGTACGGAACGCTTCGATCGCATCATGCAGGATTTTTACGAAGAGTGGAAATTCCACCACCCGCAACCTGAGGATTTCAGGAATTATTTTGAGCAAAAAGCCGGGGAGGACCTGTCCTGGTTTTTCGATGGCCTCATCGGCAGCAATAAGCACATCGACTACAAGATCGCTGACTACGATGAAAAGTCAGGAGAAGCCAAAATCCGGAACAAGGGAGAAATTCCTGCTCCAATTCCGCTCGGTTTTGAGAAAGAGGAAGAGAAAAAAATGCAGTGGCTGGATGGTTTTGATAAGAAGAAAGTGGTGCAGTTGGAGAAAGAGATCGATCAGATCACCCTGGACCCGCTGCTTTGGACCCTTGACGTACGTCGAAGCAACAATTACTGGGATACGAAAAAGTTCTTGCCCGGAACAGAGCCACTCAAAGTACAATTACTGAGCAGGCTGGCCAATCCCGAGGAAAACCAGTTATTCGTGTTGCCTACAGGAGGATGGAATTACTATGACAAAATCATGCTGGGCCTGGGTGTGCACAACATCGGAATGATCCAACGGCCTTTTGAGTTTGCTTTATTGCCCATGTATGGTATGGGCTCCAATGATGTCATTGGAGTAGGCACAGTGCGCTACCATCACAACTGGCATTCAACTACCATTCAGGGTCTGGATCTGGGCTTAAACTTTAGACGCTTCAATTATGCGGATCCTCCGATTCTTGATGATGACCATCTGGCTTACAATCGATGGAACCCTTTTGTGAAATTCAATTTTATCCCAAAGGCAGGAACCCCTCGACAATCCTGGGTGAAATTTGAGGCGATTCATTTACAACGGGAAGAGGTAGCTCTTGGACAGGATCTCAATAACCCTGGTACCGTCTCGGTGGACAATACCATTTACCGTGCCAAGTACAAATGGAGCGATAATCATGCCATTCAACCCAAGAACTTATGGATGGAACTGGAGTACCAGGATTTTGAAAACCGTAATTTCAGTTCTAATGAGTACCTCAAGCTAAGCGCTAAAACCACAAGAAAATACCAGTACAAAAAGAATAAATTCTTCCGTGCCAGCCTTTTTGCCTCCTATTTTATAGTCAATGATGCGCGGGAGTCCGGGATAGTAAACAATCCCATTCAATTCAATGGGGCCAACATTGCCCTCAACCAACACGCCCTGTCTGACTATGCCTTTGACGATGTATTCTTCGCCAGGACGGAGCGATCTGATCTTTTGGCCCGTGCAGTCAGCACCACCCGCGGACCGGAATTCAAACTTCCGATCAACCAATGGCCCAATAGCAACGATAACCTGGGATTATCCAACGATTTTGCCGCTTCGCTGCATTTGAGATCTGACTTGCCATTTAAATTGCCGGCCCTCTTACCCCTGGAGATTTATTTTGACCTGGGTTATTTTCGAGCCGCTCCTGATTCAGACTTGGATGAAGTATTCTGGAGCGGAGGATTTATGCTGAACTATGCCGATGGGGCTTTCCAGGTATTCTTCCCCGTAGCCCATTCAAAAGATGTACGGAATGCTTTGGATGAAATGGGAGGCAATTATCTCCGGAGCGTCACCTTTGCCTTCAATTTGTCAGGCAGCGATCCGCTGGATTTGAGAAAGAGTTTGTTGTAGGCGCGATGGTAGGATTGAAGAGCTTATTTGAGCAGGGTGATGACAGAGAGGACTTCATTTTTACGGCAAGTGCTTTTTAGTCGAAATCGTTCAAATAACTCTGTCTGATTTGATTGAAGAACAAGGAACACCGATTCACGATTGCAGAACTACTTCCGGCAGAATAATTTACACTACCTCCTTATGTTTTTCTGAGCAGTTGCTATACTCCTTACAAAAATGAATATTCGTTCATTGTTTTCCACTTTTGCCATCTCAATTTTCGTTTTTGTTTTATACAGTTGGGTTCTTTCGATAATTTTCAGACAAATAAATGTTTCACGCAATTCTTTCAGTACAATTTTCATCTTGTGAATAAAGTCTTTTCTGGATTCACCACTTTGTGCTTCACCGTCATTGAATGCAGCTTAAAATCCTTTCCTGCGGATGCCTCTTCACTTAATCCTCATTCATTCCAAAATCATCATTCCTTGTTCGGTGTTCTTTCTCTTTTTAAAGCATTTCCTTCGTGCATCAGATAAAGCTACAGGCAGTCAACAAGACTCAGACATAAAGGGTGATTTACTTTTCGTTTCACGTGCGATAACCTGAATAGTGATCAAGTCAAGAGCGGAGTGGATGAAGCTTCCCCTGATTTAGAAGTCGGTGCGTGAAGAAAAGTCGAATCCTTGGAGACTTTTTAGCACTGATCTTCGGCCCTTAGGCAAATCATTGGAAGCTTCTTGAT
>Ga0102929_1001232_pt1 | contig 15246 bp, 13 predicted proteins | sample SalPonR1_B_D2_MG_FD_78510 | JGI IMG/M metagenome (GOLD analysis project Ga0102929, IMG submission 78510) | Salt pond soil microbial communities from South San Francisco under conditions of wetland restoration - Salt Pond MetaG R1_B_D2_MG | ecosystem: Environmental > Aquatic > Marine > Intertidal... | reverse complement strand
GGTAGTAAGTATTGACCTGGGAAGGCCTTTTTTCTTATTTTCCGCATTTGAGCCATACCATTTTTCACCGCAGATATTATATTCTCCGCCAAGATAGGCTATCATGGCCATAAAACGTCGATCTGGACCTGTTACAGGAATATTGAACCTCTTTTCATCAGGGAACCATAACATCTGTCCATGTTCATTCTCCAGAGGGCCCCCCATAAGGTAGTCTCCCTTACCCAGGAGTTCGAAAACGCCCTCGATTACGTCAACACACCTGGGCATATCCTGAACTCCGACCTTGACCAGGTCCTCCTGTGAAAGCATTAATGTTTTTACATTTGGTTCTTTCAATTTGAAAACCTCCGAAATTAATTTATGTATTATATTGTGTTAAGGTAACTAATAAAGTTATGTATAACATTACATTTTTAAAAATATTGTGTGAGGAAATTTAGGCCGCCATTTTTCTCAAAATGGCGGCCTAAATTTATTGTATTTAGTCCAAGATACCTTTTTCTTTGTAGTACTTTACGGCTCCTGGATGAAGAGGCACATCATCAAGCCCATCAAGGGCAGTTTCAAGGGTGACATCTTTGCCTCTTGTGTGAGACTGTACAAGCTGATCATGGTTTTCAAACAAGGTTTTAAGCATATTGTAAACAAATTCTTCAGAAAGATCTGCTCTTCCTCCAAGAACGGCTGGAATGGCAAGGGTAGTGCAGTCTTTCTTCATGCCTTTGTAAGTTCCTGCAGGTATTGTTACTGACGAAATAAAAGGCATAGTTTCCTTCAGCTCAACAATTTTCTGTTTTTCAATTGAAACAAGAGATATCTTATTCAGAGAGGCAAGATCCATAATTCCTGAGGTGGGTACTCCTGCCCAGATAAAGCCTGCCGCTATTGTTCTATCCTTGAGGCCGGTTGAAGCTTCTCCAAAGCCAAGATAGTCTTCATTTATATCATCGTATGTTATCCCTTCAATTGCCAGAAGAGCTTTAGCCATTAGTTCGGTTCCGCTACCAAATGCTCCAACAGCTATTTTTTTACCTTTCATATCGGCAATGGAGTTTATGCCTGAATCAGCAAGAGTAACGATCTGAACTGCCTCAGGGTAGAGACTCAGGATGCCGAGTACATTTTCAACAGGTTCATTTTTGAATGCTCCCTTTCCATGAACAGCATCGTAAAAGATACTTGAGGCTGACATACCAAGTTGGGATTCTCCCTTTTTCATTAAGTTGATATTTGATACTGATCCTCCAGTTGATTCGACAGAGCAATTAACTCCATCCATATGCATATTCATTACAGAAGCCATTCCTCCACCCAATGGGTAGTAGACACCTGACACTCCGCCGGTACCCATAGAAACAAACATCCTATCTGCACTGGCTACCCCTGAAAGCATAAAAACAGCTAGGATAGCGACTACTAAAACTGAAAACTTCTTCATAATTAGTGTTCCCCCTTATATTTTTTGTTCTCTTGCATTGGTGAGTTCCAGATATTACCTCCTAAAAAGAAAGCTATTTCCTGACTTAGAGAAAAACAACTTCAGTTCCCCACACAAAAGATAAAACGATTATTCTTCGACTGTTGCTGTGACAATTTCCTCCTTTCTGAATCTGATTTTCTGGAGAGCGATAACGCTAAATAGTATTACCAATCCAATAACATCACCAATTACTCCCACTGAAAGAAGAAAGATGGATCCGGTGAAAAGAAGGACCCTTTCATAAAAGAAACAATTTGTGATGAAATAACCTCCGAGGCCGGCACCAAGAGAGATTATTCCAGCTATTGCTGTGATCAGGGCAATAATTAGGGTAGGTAAGGTTACGTCTATAAAAAGAAGTGTTGGAGAATAAATAAAAAGATAGGGGAGCAGAAATCCAGCAAATGAGAGTCTTAGACCGGCAAATGCAGTTTCAACTCCTGGAGCTTTTGCAACAGCGGCTCCTGCATAGGACGTCAATGCCACTGGCGGTGTTACTTCTGCAATGATCCCGTAATATAAAATGAATAGATGAGCTGCTATCATAGGTACACCTATCTGTATTAGAGCAGGTGCTGCTATGGTTGCAAGGACAATATATTTTGCAGTTGTTGGCAGTCCCATTCCAAGTACAATTGAAGCGATCATTGTAAGGAAAAGAGTCAGGAAGAGTTTTCCACCAGAAACGAGAAGAATAAACTGTGCCATTTTAAGGCCAAGACCTGTCAAAGTTATAATTCCTATAACTATTCCACATGCAGCACATGCAGCAGTAACGGCAATGGAATTGATTGCTGATTTTTCGAGACATCTAAGCAGCTTCTTCGGTGTCAGTCGAGTTTCTTTTGAGAAGGAAGATGAGATTATCATAATTCCCGTTGCGTAATATGCGGCCTTCAAGGGTGTATAACCCGTTACAAGGAGATATATTATGGTTCCTACAGGAATAAGCAATGGGATACTTTTTTTCAAAGCATCTCTTACTAACGGTAAATCTTTGCTGGGAGTGGGTTTAAGTCCAAGCCGTTTTGCTTCAAGATGGACCATGACAAATATTGAAAAGAAATAAAGTATAGCTGGTATTGCTGCTGCTATACATATTTTCAAATAGGGAATCCCTGTCATTTCGGCCATTATGAATGCTGCTGCTCCCATTACAGGGGGCATTAACTGTCCTCCAGAAGATGCGGCAGCTTCAACACCACCAGCAAAAGAGGGTTTATACCCTACTTTCTTCATTAAGGGTATAGTAAAACTTCCTGTTGTAACAACATTTGCAAGAGAGCTGCCAGAAATAGTTCCCATCATTCCACTAGCAAGAACTGCTGTTTTGGCAGGACCTCCAGGGCTTCTTCCAGCAAGTGCATATGCCAGGTTAATAAATAACCTTGATCCGCCAGTGACCTCAAGGAAGGATCCGAAGAGAATAAATGCAAAGACAAAAGTAGTCATAACCGATATAGGTATGCTGAAAACGCCCTCTAGTCCTGTATACATGTGTGCAGCAATTCTGGTAATGGAATATCCCTTATGTCCAAGAAGACCTGGGAAGTGAGGACCCAAAAGCCCGTAAAGGAGAAAGAAAGAAGCAACAAGAGTAAGAGGCAAACCAATGGTTCTTCTGGTAGCCTCAAGTGTGACTAAAGTAAATATTGCGCCAAGCACTATATCGGAGGTATTAGGATCCCCACCCCTGAATACCATTACCTTAAATTGAGACCAAAGGTAACCAACACAAACAAGAGTAATTATTATAAATATTATATCCAGAAAATCTATAGTTTTTCTGTTTCCTTTAGTTCTTAGACCATAACCAATAAAAGATAAAAGAAATGCAAACAGAACTGTCGTAGATCTTTGAATGATCGCTGGCATTAGTCCAAAAAGTCCAGTATAAAGCTGGAAGATAGACCACGATACCGCAATTATGGTGAAAATTAATCTGGTGTTAGGTCCTAATTCATCAATTCTGCATAGAGCTCCATTTTCTTTGGGAATTTCAGTTTTTGGTTCATTCTCCTTTTTTGAAAAAAACTTCATTGTAGACATACCCCTCCTGGCTAAAGGTTTTCCCCTCAATATAGATATGGGATTCATCAAGATGTTTAATGTTTCGAGAGATCAGTTAGATATCATTCACTTTTGTTTCTTCATAAAGATAAAAGCAGGATTTATTTTGAACAATAATGGGGATATCAGTTCATTGATCTGAAATAGTAATAACCCCCTTATTCCCATCTACTATTAAAGTGTTTCCCGTTTCAATGATTTCAAAAGGATCCTCTTGAAGATCCGTCACTACAGGTATCTGAAGAGCAGCAGCTGCTGAAGCTGTTCTGGAATCCATTTGCGGAAAAATCATCGCTGCTGGACCAACCCCATTTATGCCTGCTGCATGAATCCGGCAAGACCAGCCTGTAGAACCTCTACCTCCTGACATAACAAGGACCTTCCCTTTGATATTAAAACCTTCCAAGGGGTGACCTTTCTGTATGATCTCTCCATTCTTAAGGTCAATGGCACTGTCTCCCTGGAGAGAAATGTAGCTCACAAGGGCTTCAGCTTTTACAATACCAGGGATAGCTCCTCTTCCTTTAATTATTTGAGAATTCATTTTCAGTGTCCCCATTTCCCCGAAATTGCAGCATTAAGGCACTGCTCTCTTGAACCGTGAAATATATTGGAGTTAATTCTTGGCTTCATGTAGTTTGCCTGTTTTGCAGAATCAAAAGCTAAGCCTGATGCATCTTGAGGCCATTTGCCAGTCAGGATTGGACAGCTCCCACAAAAAATCTTGCCGCCGCTTTTTTCAATGGATGCAGTGTATCCACAATGGTCTGCGATGGCTTTTATTGGATAGGCTGTCCAGATCTGAAGCTCAACATCAGAATTTATTTTTTTATCATCTAAAAAGTTTGCGACTTCTCTTATTTGTTCAATTGAATAATGAGGACATCCAAGGCTTACAAAATTTATTGCTCCGTTATTAGCGGAATTCAAAAACTCTTTTGTTTTCCTAATGTCATCACTTGTTACAGGGATAGAATCTTTGGGAACTTTGCCCCCGAATGCAGTTTTTAAATCTGGAGCTTCAGGGGTAATACCAGGGAAATGACATAGTTCAACGCCTCCCGTTGTTGCCATAGAAGCAAAACAACTCCTGAGCATTTCAAAATCGGGTTTTTGTGCAATGCCATCAATTACCGGTATCGAGAAAGGAGGACATTTACTTCCAATTGTGAAGCCTAACAAATCCCAATCGTTAATTGTTTCAATCTTACTATCGATATGAAACAGGACATTACCTTTCCTTTGTTCCGGAATGTGGTTTCCCCAGTAGGGAGTTCTCCCTGAAAAAGCAGAACAGAAGGAAGCTTCTATTCCATCTGCATTGGCACATGCTCCCCAAAGAGAATTCATAAAAATGATGGCGTGAGATTCTGTCGAAACGTAATGTTCGCCCATTAGTGGAATGAAACCAAGCATATAGGGGACACAGGAGCCGATTACATGAATGCCTTCCTGCAAGTAGCGGCTGAGATAATGATCGTTCTCTTCGGCTTCCTCTTTTGAAAAACCCAGATTTTCCCATTGCATGGGATCCATTGGACCTGCGTCAGTTTGGGCAAAACATTCGACCTTTCCCGGGTTTAGCTTTTCATTAGAACAGAAATGCATAAGGGAAACAGCAGATTCAATATCATTAAGATCTATGGCCTTCAAATATGAATGTGCTCCTGCGAAAAGATGAGCCTTGGTAACTTTGCAAAGCTTCTCTGCATCTAAGACATTTGCATATCTGACAATGAACTCAAGGGATTTCTTTTTAAGCGGGCCGTGTTGTCCATCAAGAATTTGTTTTTCCTCGTCAGTAAGATACATTTGATTCCTCCGTAGGGAAATAAACTATCAAAAATAAGAAATCTATGTTACATTTACTTTTGTAAAACGTAATATTTATTACATCTTATTGAAGTATAAGGCCCATAAACTGTTTTAGTCAATGGTTAAGAATAAGATTTTAAAATCTGCGTTTTTTGTTTAAGCTTGAAGCATCCCTTTAGTTTATTTATTGTTATGAAGTTGCTAAGAAAATTTAAATCTGAAAGGTGAATAAATATAATGGAAAGATCAAATAACACTACAGAATTAGGAGCCAGGCTTTTTTCAAAATTAAGGGACGCATTAGAGAAAGCACCAAAACAACAGAAAAAAGTGTGCCATTATATTCTTGAGAATTATCAAGAGGTTTCATTTATGACAGTCCAGTTACTCGCTGAAAAGGCAGGAGTAAGTACTGCAACAGTAATAAGAACAGTTAACGGATTGGGGTACTCTTCCTTTATTCTCTTTCAAAAACAGCTTCATGAACTGATAATTTCTACTAATGCCTCGGTCTGGTGGAGTATTGAAAAATCTCTATCTCCTCGTCCCGATGGCGAAAGAAACGCTCTGGAGAGGGTAACTGAGGATAACATCAAGGCAATTTCAGAAGGTCTTTCAGAAATGAACATAGATTGCTTCAAAAATTCCGCGAAAATACTTTCTGAAGCAAAAAATATTCACGTACTTGCGTTACGAACGTCTCGGGCTGCAGCAATGGCATTCTACTCTCTGTCACACCAGTTTCTCTCTAATGTAAAATTGCCCACCGCCATGGGAAGTGAACATATGTATGAATATCTGATAGACCTTACTCCTCAGGATGTTTTGTTAGCTATTTCAATTGGAGGACCTCATTATGCCATTAGAACTATTGATGCAATAAAATACGCAAACTCAAAAAAAGTACCCGTTATTCTGATAACTGACAGTATTTCCAATCCTGCTGTAGAGTATGCAAAAGAGGTTATAAGTATTACTACTCCTTCAGATCATTATTCTCTTACTCCTGTCATAACTGTTCTGGATGCACTATTAGTTGAGATAGGTAATCGAAAGAGAGACAAGGTAATTGAAAGATTACACTCTATGGAGAAATTACTTGTACAACAAAAAATTAACGTGTAATTATTTTGCTGAATTTAAATCGAAGATTGTTTTTTATTCATGAATTTTTAAAGGGAGTTCCATTAACGAGACAGGAGTGAGTATTATGGGAAAGATGGATTATCTGCAAAATAAGCCTGTAGCTGTTCTCGGGGCCGGAGCGGTAGGTAAGACTTGTGCCGCTGATTGTAAGTTGGCGGGGCAAGAAGTACGTTTATATGATATGGAACCTTTTGCCGAAACCACGCTAAGGAATGTAAGGGAAACAGGAATTGAAATAGATGGTATCCAGAGGAATCTATATAATTTCAAGCGTTCAGGTACTGCCAAACTTGACATGGTGACTTCTGACATTGAAGAAGTCATGAAAGATGCAGGCATAATAATAATTGCCACAACAGCTCTTGGTCATGAGATTCTTTTTAGAAAAATGATTCCCTGTCTTGAAGACGGTCAGGTTATTCATATCACAACTGATAATTTTGGTACACTTCTATTCAGGAAATTAATGAGAGAACTCAATTGTAATAAAACAGTAATTGTAGGTGGATGGTCAAGTGCTCCCTATGGGACAAGAAATGAAGTTGCTGGAGGTTTTACCTTTCCCAGGTGCAGCATGAAGTACAGGGCTATCTCTCTCAGGGGTGCCACGTTGCCAATGTCGGATATAGATGATTTTATGGCAACAGTACCCATGATAGGTTGTTTAGATGCTGTTACCAACGGGGATGGTCCTGTAAAGGGTAACACTGTTCTTGATATAGGGTTTAGCAATATTAATCCAGTAATCCATGTGCCAGCAACAATTCTTGGTGTTTCTACCATGGAAAACTGGGGCAAAATTTTTGGGGATTTTGACAAGACTGGTTATTCCATGTATGCCCATGCCCTTTGTCCTTCTATATGTGAGATTCAGTACAGGTTTTATCAGGAAGAAATTGCTCTTGCAGAAAAAATAGGAGTAGGGGTTGAAAGCTACGATTACGAAGATTTCTTCTCAAGGAGAAGTGTCCTGGCAATAGAATATATGGGAAAAGGTAATTATTATCTTCCTCTTGATCAGCCTACAACAGAGAGTAACACAGGGCCGAACAGCATCTATCACAGATATGTTACAGAGGATGTTCCTGTAGGTTGCAAAATTTATCATGATCTGGGTGTAGCTTATAATGTCCATACTCCCATCATTGATTCTATGATAACAATTGCTTCAGGGATGGTAGGTAAAGATTATTTTACTGAAGGTTATTCTCTTGAATATCTGGGATTGGACGGCATGAGCAGGGAAGATCTGCTGAATTATCTTAACCGGGGAAATATCAGATAAAAAGAATCGAAGGTTAATGAAAAGAATAAAGCGCTTATTTATTTTTGGTTCCAGAGAAACAATAGCTAAAATCTATAATAAAAAATTTAAAATACTGATAATGAAACATTAGCAAGAGCCCAGGACAAGTAAGTGGTCAGGGATAGATGTGAAAATTGATATAGTCGGAACCGCGAGTTTAGAGAAAATTCTGACAAAATTTGCTTTTGTATATTGACAAAATGCTAAAAGGCGTATAAAGTAGCTTTTAAATTAATTTAAATATTGTTTTAAGTCGACGAAAGGCAGGTGTATCCCCCGTGAAAAAGAATAATTTTGTTCTTTCCAGCTATTATTTTTATTACTGGTTTATGGAGTGCGGGGACTCACCTGAGGTGGTCGGCGTCTAACACTGCTTGACCAGGATTCTCAGGCCGGGTGCCCGTAAAGGGTACCCGGCCTTTTTGCATTTTCAGGTGGGGGAAGGTTATGGATGAAAGGTCTCTCTTGCAACAGAATATGGAAGATAACGAACAGGAAAGTTCCTTTGCGTCAGGTTTTATATACAGAGATTGCCTGTTTTTTTCTGACAAAGGTTTTCTTGGGTCCTCCGGGAATGTAAGGAGCAGGATTATACCAAACAGTTGGAGAAGTTAGCGAAAAAATCTTTCAGAGGGAGGTAGCCAAAATGATAGAGACAGGAAAGGTAGCTATGGAGGGAAAAGAGCAGGTTTTATTTGAGAACAATCCGTCAATATTGCCGTGTCTATGTTGAGATCAGGAAAGGAGGCAGGTTGCAATGAAACATGAAGACAAAAAAGATGTTGTCCTCGGGGATGTTGAGACAAGGAACAGAAATAATCCACCAATGCTGCCATGGCTGAGCTGATGTTCTTTGAGCCGGCACAGGGGATGTTGTGGAGTGTCTTAGGGGCATAAATCAACATCCACTGTGCCTTTTTTTGTTTTTCCAGGGATTGCAAAAATCCCTGTAAGGATTCTAAACATATTTTGCCAGGAGGAATATTAATGAATGTCCAGCTTTTAATTCTTGTTATCTACGTAGTCGCCCTGGCGGGTGTATCTCTGTTCGCGAACCATCTCAGAAAAAAAATGAAGAAAGGAGTAACAGGTTATCTTCTGGCTGGAAGGCAACTGCCGGTGATAATGGTTGCTACAATGCTCGCTGGTTTGGCAATAGGAGGAGTTTCAACTGTTGGAGTGGCACAGAATGCTTATACCAGCGGAATTTCGGCAGGGTGGTATAACGCTGCCTGGGGAGCAGCCGGAATCCTCGTAGGTATATTTGCTGCCAGGTATCTGAGAAGCATCCAGGTAGTTACAATACCAGAAATGATGGGCAAGATGTTCGGAAGAAAAGCTCATGTTATTGGAGCCTTTGCACAGCTTCTGATAATGATGGTGATCACTTCTTTGCAGTATGTTGCTGGCGGAGCGATCCTCGCGGCTCTATTGCCTGAAATATTCACTTTTCATACCGGAATGATAGCCACAGCAGCTCTCTTTGTAGGGATAGCCCTTACGGGAGGATATCTGGCTGGTGGTCTGGCTAGTATTATAAATGTTATCGTGATCTATTTCGGAATAGGAGCAGCCCTGGTCTCAAGCCTGAAGTCAGTAGGCGGAGTAACTGCTCTGGTCGAATCTTTGCCCTCCGGTCCCTGGTTCGATCCGATTTCCGGTGTTGGTCTGGCTGTGGTAACGGCCTGGATGGTGGTAATGATAACACAGGGTTTTTCCCTGCAGGCAATAACCCAGATTGCTTTTGCGGCCAAAGATGAGAGTACGGCAAGAAAGGGCTTCATAATTGGAGGGATCATAATCCTTCCTGCAGGATTTTTATGCGCGGTTTTTGGAGTAATTGCTGCCCTTCAATTTCCAGGGCTTGAAAATTCCGCAATGGCTTTGCCAAGGTTGCTGACAACTATAACTCCTGCAATAGGGGGAGTTTTCCTTGCCGCCCTCTGGGCTGCTGATATCTCTACAGCAGTAGGCCTTCTTTTGGGAAGTACTACGCTGGTGATGCAGGATATTTTTGCGAAAGTCTGGACTGAAGGCCTTTCTCCCCGAAAGGAAGTTTTTCTTTCAAGGATATCGGTACTTGTGGTGAGTGCCCTTACGTTTTTCCTTGCCCTCACCGCAGTGAGCATATTAAAGATGGTCACTACAGCTCTTGCTATAACTGTTTCCTTTACTATTCTCATTCTGGCTAATATTTTCCTGCCTGGTTTGAGCAAGAGAATATCAGGGTTCTGGACAATTCTCGCATCAATACTTGTATGGCTTGTATGGACCTTGCTTCCCGAAACAAGGATCGTGCCTCATGTTATTTATCTTGAATGGCCCATATGCCTTGCTGTTTTCCTTTTGACAGTGGTTGTAGGCAAAGAGCCGGCAGGTTCGATAGTTTCGAACAGCGAAGTTCCGGAAAAGAATGAACTTGGAGATACTCTTGTCGAGGAGGCATAGTTTTTATGAAGTCTATTGCGTTAAATGATCTTGAAAAACTCACATCCAGTATTCTGAAAGGTCTGGGTTACCCTGAAAAACAGGCAGAGATAACAGCTAAAGTGCTGGTTGAAGCAGATGCCAGGGGCATTCCTTCCCATGGAGTAGCGAGACTTGCATTTTACAGGAATAATATAAAAGGTGGGTTTGCCTTTCCTGAAAATGAACCCGAGACAGTATTTGAAACGCCACTTTCGGTGGTTGTGGATGGACATTCCGGAATAGGCCCATACATTGCTCAGAAGGCCATGGAGAAGTGTATTGAAAAGGCTGAAAAAAGCGGAGCAGCTTTTGCTTCTGTACGAAATTCGAATCACTTTGGCATAGCAGGATACTGGGCTGAAATGGCAGCCAATAGGGACATGATAGGTATGGCTTTTACAAATACCAGAAAATGTGGAATTGCTACATATGGAAGGGAAAGACTCCTTGGGACCAACCCTATCGCCTTTGCCTTTCCGACATCAGAAAAAGAACCATTTCTTCTTGATATGGCAACTACAACTGTAGCCCATGGGAAGATAGAGGTGTATGACAGACGTGACAGGGAAATGCCCCTGGGATGGGCCGTGGATGAAAATGGACAGGGAACCACCGATGCACACCGAATTGAGGAGCTCTTTGCAACCCACGATTCTCTCGGTGCCCAGCTCTTTCTTGGTGGTGAAGGAGAGTTGCTTGGAGGACACAAGGGATATGGACTCGGCCTTATGGTGGAATTACTCTCTTCAGCCTTGTCCCTGGGAAGATGGAGCAAACAGACTTTTGAAGGAGAGGGGGCTGGAATAACCCATTTCTTTGGAGTTATAAGCCTGGATCTTTTTGGAACTGGAGAAAAGATCCGTGATCATGCTGCATCTATTCTGGAGGAGATCAGGCAGAGCGAGAAAACTGTCGACCAGGAGAGAATATACATTCATGGTGAAAAAGAAGCAGAGTGTAGAAAAAGAGCTTTGGACCATGGAATATCCATAGACGAAGCTACATGGAGTCTGCTTGATGAGTTATCTTGTGAGTTTGGCATTGATTTATAAAAAGGTTTTGAATACAGGGAAAGCAATAAAAAAAGGGGAAATTTTTGCTAAAAACAACTTGACATTTTATAAGTAACGGTTACAATACCACGTAATGTACATGCTGTAGACATCCTGCATACAGGCTGAAAGCCCATCACAAGAGGGTTTAAAGCTTTTTAATTGAAAAATTGCAGTTGACAAAAATACAGCGTGCGTATAAAGTATACAGCGTGCCTGGATATTTTTCGAATAATGAAGTTATTTCTTCGTTATTGTGATAAGGAATTTGACAAGAGGTTATTTGCCTGCAAGGTTGGCTCTTCACTCCCCAGAAGATTTGTTAATTTTGCCTCCTGAAAGTAAAAAATCCCCCTTTTTTCCTTTACAGGCAATAACCTCAAGTTCCTTGCACTTTCCAGGTGCAATAAATTCTCGTTATTGCGATCATACCTCCACTTAACAGAGAACCCGGACATATGTCCGGGTTCTCTGTTTATCTGTAAAGGGATAACTGATCCAGCAATTTTTTGGATAATGCATTGACACGAACTCTTTATATCTGTACAATACCGTAAATTAACAAAATTCTGAAATATATCGGGATTTAAGTCCTGATATTCAGAATTCCAGGGACGGGAAGGTATCGCCATGTCAGGAAAGATTCCCCCCCTTCTTTTTCTGAGGTTCCCCTTTTTAAAGACCTTAAAGTTATGGTGATGCCTTTTGACCCACCTGGTTTGACAGAATCTTCAAGGCACAAACATAAGGCTGTCCCTGTTAACAGGGACAGCCTTCACTTTTGTTTTTCTTTTTTTATCTTTAAAATTATTCGAGAGTAATTGCCTCAACGGGGCATACTGAAACACATGCTCCGCAGTCAACACATTTTCCCTCGTCCACTTCAGCCTTGCCTTCTACCATAGAGATAGCCTCAACGGGGCAGGCGCTGACACAACTTTCGCAACCAACACAAGTATCCTTATCAACCTTTGCTGCCATGATATTTCCCTCCTAAATGAAGAAAAAGTACTTTAATTTTCCCAATATCTAACTTCTGGATTATACAATATGCATTCATGGGTTGCAAATGTCGGTTATTCTATTATTCTGCAATTTGTGTTGAACAAAAGGCTGGGACTTTCCCTGTTATAAATGATATGTATAATTTTTAACTGAAACTGTTTTAATTCAAGAGGTTATTCCTGACACGATAAAAAGGGTTCAACAAAATTGGTATAATCATTGAATATTACGGTCTTATAGAGCCGTGGTTCCGGAGTCAATTGAGCCACCGTTCCGGAACCATAGAGCCACCTCTATTTACTGTCTAAGAGAATTGTTTAGTCCATATACCTCACGCATAGAAATATCTTTGGATGGGTCGATATTTTCTATGTCTATCCGGTAGGCATCGTGAACAATCCGGTCAAGAATAGCATCCGCCAAAGGGCTATTTTGACCTCCAAGTTGTTCATACCAGCCTTCAACCCTATATTGTGAGCAGAAGATCGTAGAAGACTTCCTACGTCTTCTGTGAAGCAGTTCGAAGATATCTTTGCATTCTGTCTCTGTTGGTTTCATTAACAGCCATTCATCGATTATTAACAATACAGAGTTGGTATACTTCTTCATGACCCTCTTGTAGTTTCCCATGGTCCTTGCATTCTCAAGGTCAATCATAAGATCGGGAAGACGAATGTATTGTACCTTATAGTATTGCTTACAGGCTTCCATGCCAAAAGCGCAAGCCAGATAGGATTTGCCGCTGCCTGTAGCTCCGGTGATGAAGATGTTACGATAATCGGAGATGTATTCGCACGATGCAAGTCTCTGTATCAATGACTTGTTGATCTTGCGTCCCGAAGTATAATTTATGTCCATGATGCTGGCGTCAGGCTGGTCTAATTCAGCGTTATGGATAAGCCGACTGCGCCGGTTGTTCTTGCGCTTTGTATATTCGATATCCACAATCATGCCAAAACGGTCTTCGAAAGGTACTGCTTTCATTTTTGGATCAGAAAGTTGCTGGAGGAAGGCATCCGACATGGAAGTGAGGCGCATCTCGACAAGCTTGTCTACGGTACTTTGATTAATCATTGGGCATACCTCCATAATAACTTGCACCTCGTACTATCCCGTGTTTATTCTCAAAAGATGGAGAGCCTTCAATGGTTTTTGACGTCTTTTTGGTACCTGCAGCAATTATATTCTTGATGCTCTTGTAACTGGGGCTGGCTGTTAAACTCAGTGCCTTTTCACAGGCATCTTCAAGTCTTTGGCTTGAGTACCTGTCAGCTAATTTAAGGAGTCCCATGCAGCTTCTGTATGCTTGCTGTTCGACTCGTTTGGCGTTAAGGATGGCATCAATTGCCAGAAAGGAATTTTCTCCTATTTCTTTAGCCCATTCTCGATAACTATCGCCATCCCACTCCAAATACCTCTTGTGCTCCTGGGGCATATGGCCCACTACGGTGCTATATTGGCCTTTTCGGCCATACATCCGTTTATGAGAAGCGATGCGGTTATGATTATAAAAAATTTCCACGATTAAACCTGTTGACCTTACTTCCACTTTACGTCTGATGTATTCGTAAGGTACGGAATATAGCATTCCATCCAGGGATATGTGATAATTAAATTGAACTGTAGCAGTTTTCCATTCAGCAAATTCGTAAGAGGTAGCGGGTAGTGGTGCCAGCAATGGCTTTTCTTCGTCACGGAAGAGACTCAACCGGCTACCTTCTTTCTTTTGGAAGATCCTTGAGTTGAATTGCTCCAGCTTGTCTTGTATCGCACTGTTCAACTCCTCAAGGGAAAAGAACTGCTCCCCACGAAGTGCCGCAGTAATCCAGGTAGAAATATTACCTACAGCTCCCTCTGCGTTAGGCTTATCTTTAGGCGACCTTACTCTGGCAGGTATGATAGCGGTTCTGTAATGTTCTGCCAGCTCATGATATACCTGATTCACTTTCTGGTTGTACCATCCTTCGTTATGTATTACTGCAGTTTTGCAGTTGTCGGGCACGAGAATTCGCGCAACTCCTCCGAAATATTCATACATATGGACGTGAGCCGTGATCCAGGCATTCTGTTTTTCGTTTATAAATGCCTCTACATAAGTGTACTGGCTATATGTCATTACTCCTACGAAGATATGGGCCTTTGTAATTTCTCCTGTGTCTGGATCTATAATGGACGCTGGGTCTCCTGCCCAGTCAACCTCTATTTGTTCGGCTGGTTTGCGTTTGATGTGCATGGTTGCACGATGCTTCTGCTCGTCTTGCTGGATATGGTAACAGAACTGAGAATACATAAGAGGTTCTTCACCATTAAGACGACAATCTTCCATGTACTCGGTCCAGAGTAGTGTCCTGGTGACACCGTTCTTCAGCAGTTCTTTTCGCACATAAGAATAATCTGGAAGGCGCTTCGTCGCTTTGGGGCTTTCCTGAGGAAACAGCGTTGACTGAATGACAGCGTTCGTTTGATCTTCTTGCAAAGGCCAGGAGATTTCCAGTTCATTCGCCTTTTTTAACACACTGGATACGGTATTTCGCGAGCAAAGGCAACTTAGGGCAATATTGCGCTCACTAAATCCCAGACTCTTGAGTCTCAGGATTTCTCGATAATTGGTCATGTAGATGACCTCCTTCATAATGTATTTACGTCTGAATGACGTAAGAATGCATTATAAGGGAAATAATATGGGGGTGGCTCTCGCTCCGGAATGCTGGCTCACTTTAAAACGGAATAGTGGCTCTCAAGCGCCGGAACGGTGGCTCAATTTGATCCAGAATACTCAATATAAAGCCGAAATTTTTAAAGTAGCTGAATTTATATAATGTTCTGAACCAGATTTTTCAACTGTTCTGTTTTAGCGTATTCCAAACTTCCTTCACTGGCATTATGCTTTTTGGCTCGAT
>Ga0102929_1001226_pt1 | contig 15323 bp, 11 predicted proteins | sample SalPonR1_B_D2_MG_FD_78510 | JGI IMG/M metagenome (GOLD analysis project Ga0102929, IMG submission 78510) | Salt pond soil microbial communities from South San Francisco under conditions of wetland restoration - Salt Pond MetaG R1_B_D2_MG | ecosystem: Environmental > Aquatic > Marine > Intertidal... | reverse complement strand
GCAGGTTGTCCCGGGCTTCCTCCACCACCTCTTCGGGGGCGGAGGCCACGAATTTCGGGTTGTTCAACCGGCCACGCAGCCCGCCCAGTTCTTTCTCGAGCTTGCCCAGCGTCTTTTCGAGCCGCGCCTTTTCCTCGTCGATGTCGATGATATCGGCAAGCGGCAAACCAAAGCTTGCGCCCTCGACGGTCACGGTCACGGTGCCTTTCGGGAAGCTGTCGACATGGTCGAGTGTTTCAACGCGGGTGAGGCGTTTGATCATCGTCTCATTGCGATCCCACGCGGCCTGACCGGCCATGTCGAGCGATGTGACAACCATGGGAATTTTCGCCCCCGCCGGGACGTGCATCTGCGCACGCGCGGAGCGGACGGCATCGATCAGGGAAATGACCCAGTTCATTTCCCGGTCGGCATCGGCGTCAATCAATTCGGCACCGTATGTTGGCCAATCCGCGTGAACAAGCATCTTGTCACGATCGCCGAGCGTGTCCCAAAGCTCTTCGGTGATGAAGGGCATGATGGGGTGAAGCAGAATGAGACATTGGTCGATGACCCACGCCATCGTGGCTTGTGTTTCGGCCTTGGTCGCGTCCTCGCCATCAAGCAGAAGGGGCTTGGAAAACTCGACATACCAGTCGCAGACCTTGCCCCATACGAAAGCGTATAGTGCTTGGGCCGCATCGTTGAAGCGATAGCCTTCAAGCGCCGCATCGACGGTTTCGCGCACCTGTGCCACCTCACCGATGATCCAGCGGTTGACGGTCGATTGCGGTTGCGGCACCTGCCCCGCGCTGCCGGTGGCGCCGTTCATCTCGGCGAAGCGGGCCGCGTTCCAGAGCTTGGTGCCGAAGTTGCGATAGCCCGCGATGCGTTGCATGTCGAGCTTGAGAACACCGCCGAGCGAGGCCATGGCGCAATTGGTAAAGCGCAGCGCGTCGGCGCCGTATTCGTCGATCACCTCGAGCGGGTCGATCACGTTGCCGGTGGATTTCGACATCTTCTTGCCCTTGGCGTCGCGGACGAGGCCGTGGAGATAGACGGTATCGAACGGCACCTCGTTCACGACGGCAAGCTGCATCATCATCATGCGCGCCACCCAGAAAAAGAGGATGTCCTGCCCGGTGACGAGGGTGGAGGTGGGGAAATAGCGTTGCAGTTCCGGCGTATCCTCGGGCCACCCCAGCGTGCCGATGGGCCAGAGGCCGGAGGAGAACCACGTGTCGAGCACGTCGGGGTCGCGGAACATCGGAACCTGCATCGGGCCGTCGAAGCTGCGGATCGCACCTTCATCCTGCACATCGAGCAGTTTCATCTGTTCGGCCAGGATGCTCGCGGCTTCCTGCTGATCCGCGACGATGCGGAACTCGGTGCCTTCGGCGGTGCGAAGGCGGGCCTTTTCAAGCGCCTCTTCCTCGTTTGCCGCACAGACGGCATACCAGTCACCTTCCACCGGGAAATACCACACCGGAATCTGATGCCCCCACCAAAGCTGCCGCGAGATGCACCACGGCTCGATATTCTCGAGCCAGTGGAAATAGGTTTTCTCGCCGCTTTCGGGCATGATCTTCACGTTGCCATTGCGCACGGCAGCAAGCGCGGGGCCGACGACCTTCTCGGCATCGACGAACCACTGATCCGTCAGCATCGGTTCGATCACCACCTTGGAGCGGTCACCGAAGGGCTGCATGATGGGCTTCGATTCCACGAGCGGGACAAGCTTATCCTCTTCTGTGCGCGCCTCGCCGCCCTCCTCGGGGGCTGTGGGGGTCTTTATAGCGGCACTTCCGAGCCGGGGATCGGCCGCGTGGGTCATGACCGCGAGCCCTTCGTCAGTGATCTGGTCGACCACGCGATCGCGCGCCTCGAACCTGTCGAGGCCGCGCAGATCGTCGGGGACGAGGTTCACGGCATCCGCGTCGGCTTCGGTCAACTCGCGCTCACCACGCGCGACGGCCAAAGCGATTTCCGCCGCCTCGGCATAGGGCGCGCCGTCATCACGCATGATTCCGCGTGTGTCCATCAGGCGGTACATCGGAATGCCGCCACGCTTGGCAACCTGATAGTCGTTAAAGTCATGGGCACCGGTGATCTTGACGGCACCGCTGCCGAAATCGGGATCGGGATATTCATCGGTAATGATCGGGATCAGGCGGCGGTGTTCTTTGGGGCCCACGGGAATTTCGCAAAGCTGCCCCACGAGCGAGGCATAGCGTTCGTCCGAAGGGTGCACCGCGACCGCACCATCGCCCAGCATCGTTTCGGGGCGCGTCGTGGCGATCGAGATGTAATCGCGCTCTTCCCGGAAGATCACGTTCCCGTCTTCATCTTTCTCCAAATACTCATATGTCGCACCGCCCGCCAAGGGATACTTGAAATGCCACATATGGCCCGCGACCTCGAGGTTCTCGACCTCAAGATCCGAGATTGCGGTTTCGAAATGGGGATCCCAATTGACGAGGCGCTTACCACGATAAATCAGGCCCTTTTCATACATGTCGACAAAGACCTTGATCACCGCGTCATGGAAATTGGCGCTGTTTTCATGGCCGGTGCGTGTGTCCCCTGCCGCGCCCGCCATTGTGAACGCTGTGCGCGAATAGTCGCACGAGGCGCCGAGGCGCTTGAGTTGCTGGATAATCGTGCCGCCAGATTGCTCTTTCCATTCCCAGACCTTTTCGAGGAACTTCTCGCGCCCCATTTCCACACGGGACGGCTCACCGTTTTCGGCAAGCATCCTCTCCACCACCATCTGCGTGGCGATCCCCGCGTGGTCCGTGCCCGGCTGCCAGAGCGTGTCATAGCCCTGCATCCGCTTCCAACGGGTCAGAATGTCCTGAAGCGTATTGTTGAACGCGTGCCCCATGTGCAGAACACCCGTCACGTTGGGCGGCGGGATCATCACGCTAAAGGACTCGGCCCCCGGTTTCGCGTTGGCGCCGGCTTGGAATGCATTCTCCTGCTCCCAAGCCTCGAAAATGCGGCGCTCGGCCTCGGCTGCGTTGAAAGTCTTGTCCATCGCCATCTGCGGTGATCCCATCACTTGCGGTCATTTCGGTGTCGCGCCCGGAATAGCGAATGTGCCGGGCAAGGGGAAGGCCGAGCTTGCCCAGTGCGCGAGGCGAGACACATCATAGGTTATGCGAGAACCGATTCCGCCCACCCCGCCAAGCGCCATGCGCCTTTTCCTGCGCATGGGAGGGTGGTTTGTGCCGGCACTTGCCGCGTTGATCACCGCCCTCAGCCTGTGGGCCGATAGCCGCGAAAGGCTGGCCGCGCGCTTCGAGGGTGAAGCCCGCAGCACGCAGGCGCGCGTGGTTGAAAAGGTCGATCAGGCGCAGCCGCGCGTGGACGGGTCGGTGGCGCATACCTATTTCGTCGATCTTTTGTTTGCGACGCCCGCCGGGCAATCGGTGGTCGTGCGGCGTCGGGTGGATGCCGAGCGGTTCACGCGGCTTGATCATGGGGGGAAGGTCGCGCTGAGTTATCTGCCCGATGCGCCAGCGCGCGTGTCGCTCGCCAACCGGTCCAGACCGGGCAATGAGCAAGGTTTGCAACGGGCGGCACTGGGCCTCGGGGGCCTTGCACTCTGGCTTCTGTGGCGCATTGGGGGCCGGGCCGTTTCCGGGGTGCGCGCACGGCGCGAAGGGCAGCCATGTCTGGCCCGGTTGACCGCGGTTCGCCTGTCGCGAATGCCGGGGCCGGGCGGCACGCAGGCGCGGATCGTCTGGCGTGACGGGGACGGTGTCGAAGGCCGCAGTCTGCCCCGCGCCCACAGTGCGCTCAGGGGTCTTTGCCCGGGCCAGAGCGTCACCGTCTATCGCCATGCCGACCGGACATGGTGGGCCGGAGATGTGGGCAAAAGACCCTCCAGATGACTGTCACGCACAGGGTGACCTGCGCCGCGGCATCAGTGTCCGCACCGGGAGGCGGGGCGCGCAACCCTGTTTCTTCCCGCTGACCAATACCTAAAGGTCAGCGGGTCGTCCCGATCACGGCGATCAGCGTTCGGCGGCAACTTCGGGGTTGACCAGCGGTTCGCGCGTGCCGGGACGGATTACTTCGGGGTCATATGGCGTCCGGTCAAAAACCTGTTCAACCATCGGAGCGAAAAATTCGAGCGGAAGGTCCTCATAGTCAGGGTCAAAGCTGGCCTGATCCCAACGCTCACAGAACGTGGCGCAGTCGTCGAAATACTGATGGCCGGCGTGGCGGTCGCGCTTGTTGGGGTCCGCTCCCTCAAGGTGATGACCATAGTAGACCATCTGAAAATCGCCATGTGTGGCCACGCACCAGGTGCATTGTTCGCGCACGAAGGGTTTGAGAATGGTGGCAGCATATTCGTCATGATTATAGGGCGCATAGATATCGCCGATATCGTGAAGAAGCGCCGAAACGACCCAGTCTATATCCGCCCCGTCACGCCATGCGCGGCTAGCCGATTGCACCGAATGGCCAAGGCGGGTGATCTGATAGCCCGACAGACCTTCGTCAAGATCGACCAGCGCCTTGAGCAGGCGTTTGGCGGTGTGCTTAGTATGATCGATCTCGTGCGCGGTGAGAAATTCGTAATCCTCTTTCGTGCCGTCCTTCATCTGGGTGAAGCTGACCTTGTCCATTACATGTCTCCCTTTTCTGAACCGTTGCGCCATGACGATCGGCGCGGCGGGCCGCCCCGGTGACGCGCGTCGCCGCCCGATCCTGCCTGATCCAATCACAGATCGCCAGCACTCGGCGCGAAATCGGTCAGAGATGCGGCTATCGGGCGCGCAATACAGGCTTTGCCTTATCCCTGTCGTTTAAGAACCGCCATGCCCTCACTTGGCGCATCACGGGGATGTTTGAACTCGTTGACTGCATCACACCGCAAAAACCATTATCTTGAAAAACGGGATGGCGTGCCACATCAAGGCCACGCCAAAAGACAAGGATACCGGCCACTGACATGTCACTGAAAACCTGGTTCAAAAGAGTTTACGATCTGGTGCGGCCTGAAATGCGCCAAGACCAGAGAGGACAGATTCGTCAGCGCGGGCCGATGACGCATGTCATTATTCTGGACGGCACGATGTCCACCTTGTCAGAAGAGTGTGAGAGCAACGCCGGCCTGACCTACAAGCTTCTGGACCGGGTCGGCGGTGTCGAGCTATCGGTTTACTACGAGGCCGGGCTACAATGGTGCGACTGGCGCAGCACGCATGACATCATTACCGGCGGCGGCATCAACCGACAAATCCGGCGCGCCTATGGGCACCTTGCCAGCAGATATCGCGAAGGCGACCGGATTTTCCTATTCGGCTTTTCGCGCGGGGCCTTCGCGGTGCGATCTCTGGCCGGAGCGATAGATCGCGTTGGGCTTCTGAAATCCGACCACGCGACCGAGCGCAACGTCCGGCTTGCCTATCGCCACTATCGCGCCAACGAGATCACCGAAGCCTGTGCCGCGTTTCGTGCCGCGCATTGTCATGAGGCGGCAGAGGTCGAGATGGTCGGCGTCTGGGACACGGTCAAGGCATTGGGCTGGCGTTTGCCGGTGATCTGGCGCTGGCAGAAGGACGCGCATGGGTTTCATAACCACGAATTGGCGCCTGTCGTGCGCAACGGGTTTCATGCGCTTGCCCTGCACGAGACGCGCATCGCGTATACGCCGATCATTTGGGATACGCCTCCGAGCCACAACGGCCGGATAGAGCAAGTCTGGTTTCGGGGCACCCATGGCGATGTGGGCGGTCAGCTTGGCGGTTTTCACGAGGCACGACCCCTGTCCAACATTTCGATGGTCTGGATGCTGGAAATGGCCGAGGCCTGCGGCCTTGAACTTCCAGAGGGCTGGCAAGACGCGTATCCTCAAGATCCCGACGCGCCGTCGGTGGGCAAATGGCGCGGGTGGGGCAAAATTTTCCTGATGCGGCGGGCGCGGCCTGTCGGACAAGACCCGAGCGAGCGGCTTCATGACACCGTCCGGGACCAGGATTACCCGGCATTGCGCAACACGGAATTGCATGCGGACAGTGCGTGACCCTGTTTCCGCCTTTAACAAATATGCTTATTTCGCCTGCATGATCAGACAGGTGGTCGAACCCGTGGCATAGAGACGATCATCATCCACCCCGCGAATTTCACCCATGGCAATGCCGGTGCTTCGCCCGGAATGCTGAACCGTGCCGGTGGCCCTTACAAGGGTGCCCAAGGGAATCGCGCGGGTGATGTTCACCTTGTATTCAAGCGTCGTGTAATAGGCACCACGCGGCACGCGGGTCATCACCGCGCAGGCCATACAGCTATCAAGGATCGCGCCATACCATCCACCGTGCAAACCCCGCATCGGATTGGCGGCGGCGAAGGCCGGCGCGCCATCGAAGGTCACCTGACCGTCCTCGACTCCGGTCAGGCAAAAGCCGAGCGTTTCACCGATGGGCGGGCCGGAAAGCTCACCGCGCAGGACCGCCTGCATGAACTCAAGCCCGGAACGTGACAGAAGCGCCTCGGCATCGGGAAGGTCGTCAATCGTGGTGGCGATAGGGTTGGTCACGGGCAAGCGCGGCTCCAGTCAGGACTGTGCGCCGGTTATCGGAGCCGCGTTCGGAGCTGTCAACTCCTGCCGCTCAGGCCACCTCGCGCAGTGCGACCGCCGGAGTGACGCCCAGCGCATGACAGACATCGCGCGTGAGGTCAGGACGGTTCAGCGTGTAGAAATGGAGCGTATCGACACCTTCGTCGAGCAGATCACTGCACAATTCGGTTGCTATGGCCGTGGCCAGAAGATCATGCCGGTCATCGCGAATGGCGGTGGTGAACGCATCCTCGAGCCATGCAGGCACGTTTGTGCCGCACGCCGTGGCGAAACGACTGGCGCTCTGCCAGTTCTCGATCGGCAGGATGCCGGGGATGATCGGCGCGTCGATGCCCGCCGCAACACAGCGATCACGGAACCGCAAGAAGGTTTCGGCCTCGAAGAAAAACTGGGTGATCGCCTCCGTGGCGCCTGCGTCGATCTTGCGCTTGAGCCAGTCGATATCCGCCTTGTCATCCGCCGCTTCGGGGTGGCGTTCAGGATAAGCGCCCACGCGAATGTTGAAGCCACCTTCCTCGGCCAGTGCCGAAATCAGTTCGCAGCTGTCGGCAAAGCCCTCGGCATGGGGTTGGAAGGCGCCGCTTCCCTTGGGTGGATCACCCCGCAACGCCACCAGGTCCGATACACCCGCAGCCGCGAATTCGCGCGCGATGCCGAGTGTTTCGTCGCGGCTTGCATCCACACAGGTGAGATGGGCCGCGACACGAAGCCCGGCCGAACCCTGCAATGCGCCAACCGCTTCACGCGTGAGATGGCGCGTGGCCCCACCCGCTCCATAGGTGACAGAGACGAAACGCGGATCAAGCGGCGCAAGCGATTGCACCGTGTCCCAAAGCCGGAAAGACGCCTCAAGCGTCTTGGGTGGGAAGAATTCGAAGGAAACGCTTGGAACGGTCATGGCTTTATCCTCGGCAAAAACTGGTCTTGAACCTTGTCGCAGGGTGGCGATAGTTAGACAAATTCATAATTTTCACTAAGAACATGAGGCGCGCTTGGGGATGCATATCGAATTCCGTCATCTGAGGACGATCCGAGCCATCCATCAAGCCGGCGGCCTTGGCCGCGCCGCCGAGCTTTTGCACATCACGCAATCGGCCCTGAGCCACCAGATCAAGGGGCTGGAGGATCAGGCCGGTGTCGAGCTTTTCGTTCGCAGGTCGAAGCCGATGAAACTGTCAGCAGCGGGCCATCGTCTCTTGCGGGTGGCAGAACGTGTTCTACCCGAGATCGAGGCCCTTGAAGCCGAATTCAGCGGCGTCCGCGCGGGCAGTGCCGGGCGGCTTCATATCGCCATCGAATGTCATGCCTGTTTCGAATGGCTGTTTCCCGTGCTGGAAGAGTTCCGCAAGCCCTGGTCCGAAGTGGATGTGGATATTCGTCCGGGCCTTGCCTTTGACGCGCTGCCGGCGTTGCAAAAGGAAGAGGTGGATCTTGTCGTGTCCTCCGATCCCGAGGACCTTCCGGGCATCACCTTCAAACCCTTGTTCGACTATGAGCCCGTCTTGCTGGCGCCGCATGATCACCCGATGGCCGCAAAACCCTATGTCGAGGCCGAGGATTTTCGGGACGAGACCCTGATCACCTATCCGGTGGATCGCTCCCGATTGGACGTCTTTACCGAGCTTCTGACCCCCGCCAAGGTCGAGCCGCGAGCGGTGCGGCAGGTCGAGCTGACGGCTGTGATCCTGCTGCTTGTCGCGTCGGGCCGGGGTGTCGCGGTTTTGCCCGACTGGGTGGTGCGCGCGCTGCGGCAATCCGGCGACTATGTGGTGCGCCCATTGACCGAAACCGGCGTGACCAAACGCTTGTTCGCCGCGATCCGGGAGGAGGACGAGAACAAGCCCTATATGGCGCACTTGATCCGTCTTGCCCGTGACATTCCCATCAAACTGCAACGCCGCGGGGTTGCCACGGCGGACGTTGCCACCTGATTTCCAAATCCCGCCGCAAAACTGGCTTCAGATTGTCAAGGTGCTCTGACAGCTTGAAGTTTCCCCGTGACGCACGCTTTTGGGCAGGCTTAAAGAAAAATTACTGATCCCACTCTACAAATGATCTGCGGGAGCAAGGCAGACCGGTGCAGGAGGTTTTCGTGCCAACAACATTCAATGTTATTTCGTTGGGTCAACTCAGCGATATCGACACTTTCGAAGGCAACACCCAAGCCGAGAATGCCGCCGCCTTGGTCGGGCTGACCTTTGGTGGGGAGGGTGACGCCCTTGTGAACGATTTCTTGACGCTCTCACCGGTGGGCGATCCGGGATCGTATTATGATCAGGACAACAGCCCCGCAGAGAGCTTTTCAATCGATGGTGGCCCTGCGCAGACCTTCGATGCCACCTCGGTCTATTCCGCGACGGTGACTTATACCGATGGGAACACATCAACAATTTCCGCAGTGCTGATGCAGGATGTGGACGGGAACACCTATCTCGCGCCCGAATTTTCAAATAATGCGGATCAGGCCGCGCTCGAAGCCGATCCCATCCGCTCGATCACGCTCGACAGCCTCATAGGCAACAATTACTCGGGCACGACGGCGGATCGGCAATCATGGGATTTTGTCACCTGTTTCACCCGTGGCACGGAAATCACCACGCAGACCGGCAACCGCCCGATCGAGGACATAATGGTGGGCGACCTTGTGCTGACCCGGGATCGCGGGTTTCAGCCCGTGCGCTGGACGGGCTCGCGTTCGGTGGCGGCGGTCGGCAATTTTGCCCCTGTGCTGATACGCAAGGACGCGCTTGGCAATACACAAGACCTACGCGTCTCACAGCAGCACCGCATGCTTCTGCGCGGATGGCAGGCCGAGATGGTCATGGGCGAACCCGAAATCCTGATCCCTGCCCGTCACCTTGTGAACGACGACACGATCACCATAGAAACCGGCGGGCAGGTCGAATATTTTCATCTGCTTCTTGATCAGCACGAACTTGTCTATGCCTCTGGAATCGCTTCGGAAAGCTTTCATCCCGGTGCAACCTCGTGGACCACGCTCGACGAGGAGACACGTGCGGAAATCATCGCGCTTTTCCCCGAGCTTGAGACAGATGGCCCAAAGGCATATGGCCGATCCGCACGCCGCACTGCGCGGCGGCATGAAGCAGCATTGCTGCTGAGTCATTCGCTCTAGGTTTTCGCGTCCCGCGTGCGTGTCGCCGCATTCTTGGGTCAGGGGGCAAGCCGCGCATCGAAAAACCGCACGTCAGAAGGGTGATCAGTGCCGGATCGGCCCTTGGCAAGCGGCACCACCCGGCGTATACGCGCGGCTTGACGAAAAGGAGCCTCACGCCATGGTCGGCAGCGCCAATCTCAACATCATGATCAAAGCCGCGCGCAAGGCGGGCCGGTCGCTGGTCAAGGACTTCCGAGAGGTCGAGAACCTTCAGGTTTCCATGAAAGGCGCAGGCGACTTTGTGAGCCGCGCCGATATCGCTGCCGAGGCGCTTCTCAAGGAAGAGCTCATGGCCGCGCGGCCCACCTATGGCTGGATCGCCGAGGAAGGCGGAGAAGTCGAGGGCGCGGACCCGACCCGCCGCTGGATCGTTGATCCGCTTGACGGAACCACGAACTTTCTGCACGGCCTGCCCCATTGGGCAGTCAGCATCGCATTGGAACATAAGGGAAAAGTGGTCGCCGGCGTTATCTTTGACGCCGCCAAGGACGAGATGTTCTTTGCCGAGAAGGGCGAAGGCGCCTGGATGAACGAAAGCCGCTTGCGCGTGTCCGGCAGGGCCAAGATGATCGAAGCGATCTTTGCCACCGGCGTTCCCTTTGGCGGGCGCAGCGACCTGCCCCAGACGCTTCAGGATCTGGCGCGGCTGATGCCCGCCTGTGCGGGAGTGCGCCGCTGGGGTTCTGCGGCGCTCGATCTCGCTTATGTGGCGGCGGGCCGTTATGACGGCTTCTGGGAGCGCAGGTTGAACGCTTGGGATCTGGCTGCGGGCACGATCATCGTGCGCGAGGCCGGCGGCATGATCGAAGCGATGAACCCCGAAGGTGACATTCTGGAAGACGGGTCGGTCATCTGTGCAAACGAGCCGATTTTCGAGAAGTTCGCCAAGGTCATCCGCAACGCGTGAGAGAGTGGGTTAACGCAGCGACCGGAACATCGGTATTCACGTCGGCATTCACGTCGGTATCGCGTCGGTGCGCGATTGTGCGACGATTTGGCGATCCGCCGGGTTTGAACCCAACGGATTTATCCCCATATCGATGGGACGCGGTCCCGTGACATCCGGTAGATTTGACCGGGAGGGATCGCGCGAACAAATGAGGAGGCGACCATGAAATGTCCCGTTGATGGCGAAACGCTGGTGATGGCCGAGCGTAACGGTGTCGAGATAGATTATTGCCCGGCTTGCCGCGGTGTCTGGCTTGACCGGGGAGAGCTTGACAAGATCATCGAGCGGCAAGTTGGCGAAGCGCCACCACCGCCGCCACGCGACGCACCACGCCACGGCGATCATGACGACCGGTCGCGCGGCAAGAAGCGCAAAAAAGAGTCTTTCCTGAGCGAGCTTTTTGACTTCTGAGCGATAAGCCCCGTCAAACCGGGTCGGGGCGGTCAGAGGTCCGAGGGGTGATTGATGCCGTCGTGCCAGCCAATCGGTTCATGATCGGCCGGATTGACCCCCTCAATGGCGCCCATGTTGACGCCGTACTCATTTGGGGCCGAGCGCCTGCGGTGATGAGTGTAAATTCCGCAGACCGAGCAGAAGTAATGTTTCGCCGTGCCGGTGCCCCATGTGTAAAGCGTGAGCTTATCCGCGCCACGCAGCACGGTGAGCCCTTCAAGCGGCACCGATACCGCGGGCGTGCCACGGCGGCGGCAAAAGCTGCAATCGCAGCGGCGCGCGGTGGCCAGCCCGTCGGATAAAGTCACGCGCAGCTCAACCGCCCCGCAATGACATGCGACCCTGACCGGTTCATGGAAGGGATCACTCATTTGCGGCGTCTCCGGACTATTGGAATATTGGATGGTTCGAACTCATAGCGCGCTTCGGGATGCGGCGGGTGACCGTCTGTTCGCGCCCAGAAGGCCGGGCCGCCGAGCCGCCAGAATAATGGCAGTGTCAGCAGGATACCGATGATGAATCCACCGGCATGGGCCCAATACGCCACCCCGCCCATATCGGGGTCTACGCCGATGCCGTTGTAGACCTGAAGGATAAACCACAGCCCCAGCATGAGCCATGCAGGGACCGGGAACACCTTGAAGAAGATGATCAGAATGAGAAGGATGTCGACCCGCGCCCGCGGGAAAAGCAGAAGATAGCCGCCCATGACCCCCGCAATCGCGCCCGATGCGCCAACCGTGGGCACCATGGAGCCGGGGGCCGAGAGGTAATGAACCGCGCCCGCGCCAAGCCCCGCAGAGAGGTAGAAGAAAAGATATGGCAGGTGGCCCATCTCGTCCTCCATGTTGTCTCCGAAAATCCAGAGAAAAAGCATGTTGCCTGCAAGATGAAGCCAGCCGCCATGCATGAACATCGAGGTGAAGAAGGTATGAAACTGATACCCTTCCGAGATGAACCCCGGCACGAGAGCGAAGTCCGAATAGATGCTTAAAAGCGCGTAATCATCGCGGGCGAGCGGGTAATACAGGAAAAAGACAACAATGTTCAGCCCGATCAAACCCCAGGTCACATAAGGTGTGCGCCCCGAGGGGTTATGATCACGGATCGGAAACATGGCGCGAGGTTGGCCCCGGGGCCGCGTGGCGTCAAGCGTGGAAGAGCAGGCCGCGCCCTGATGCAGCGTCGTCCGTGTGACAAAGGCGCGGGCATACTGATTTTCATGCCTCCGGCGGGGATATTTCCGGCAAGAAGAAAGAGTGGGTGCGGCGCCCGGATCGGACGCCGCGCTGTCTGTCAGGCGACCCCGCCCAGAAGTGCCGCGTTGCCGCCCGCCGCCGTGGTATCGACGCAGACATGCCGTTCATGACATGCGTGACCAGTATCGGGCGCGCCGGTAACGAGCGGCAGGATGGGCCCGTCGCGTTCCGAGAGGGCCTTGGCGTAGGCGCGGGCCGTATCTTCGTCACCCCACCACAAGGCGCCCGAGGCCCCGCTGAGCGTGGTGAGCGCTTCGGGCGCGACATGGCCTGTGGCGGCGACCGCCTGACCGCCCAGCGCGAGCACCGCATCGACCTGGGCTTTGGCCGCCTCCTTGCCCGGACCGAGGCAGAGCAGCGGATCGCGCGCGAAAACGGTGAGCTTGTTCGATTCGCCGGTGGGACCGGGCAGGATGAGGGCGCGGGGTTCGGCATTGCCCTGCGGTTTGGCGAGCACTTTGGTGATCGCCTTTTCGTCCATATTGCCATCCCATGCGCTACCCGAGATGGGCGCCGGCCGCTCGGAGAACCGTGTGAGATAGTGCGGGCCACCCGCTTTGGGCCCGGTGCCCGAGAGCCCTTCGCCGCCGAAGGGCTGTGAGCCGACGATGGCGCCAATCTGATTGCGGTTGACGTAGATATTGCCCGCATGCACCGCCTCGGTCACGTGCTGAACGCGGTCGTCAATCCGTGTCATCAGGCCGAACGTCAGGCCATATCCGGTGTCGTTGATCGCGCCGATCACGCGGTCGAGGTCACGGCTTTTGAAGGTGGCGACGTGGAGAACCGGCCCGAAGATTTCCCGCTCGATATCCTTGATACCGCCCACCTTGATCAGCGAGGGGGCGATGAAGGTGCCCGCGTTCGGTGTCTTGAGTTCATGCAGGAGCCGGCCATCGGTGCGGGCCTGCTGAATATGGTCGGCGATGCCCGTCCGCGCCTCTTCGTCGATGACGGGGCCGCAATCTGTCGAGAGCTTCCATGGATTGCCGATGCTGAGCGCATCCATCGCGCCGGTAAGCATCTCGAGGAAACTTTTGGAGATATCTTCCTGCACGTAGAGGCAGCGCAGGGCCGAGCACCGCTGACCTGCGGATTGGAACGCGCTTTCGATGATGGCCTGCACCGCCTGTTCGGGGAGCGCGGTCGAGTCGACGATCATCGCGTTGATGCCCCCCGTCTCGGCAATGAGAGGCGCGCCGGGTGCAAGATTCTTGGCCATGGCCGCGCGGATCTTGCGCGCCGTTTCGGTGGAGCCGGTGAAGGCCACGCCGCCGACACGCGGATCGGACGTAAGCGCCGCCCCCACCGCGCCGCCGCCCGGAAGAAGCTGAAGCGCGGTGCGGGGCACGCCGGCCTCGTGCATCAGGGAAACGGCCACATGCGCGATGAGGGGTGTCTGTTCGGCGGGTTTCGAGAGGACTGCGTTGCCCGCCGCCAATGCCGCTGCGATCTGACCTGTGAAGATCGCCAGCGGGAAGTTCCACGGGCTGATACAGGTGAACACGCCGACGGGTGGATCGGCGGGGGCATTCGCCGCGTAGTAGCGCAAGAAATCGACCGCTTCGCGCAGTTCGGCCACGGCATCAAGCTGCAGTTTGCCCGCCTCGCGGCCAAGTGCCGCGAAGAGCTCTCCGAAATTGGCCTCATAGAGATCGGCCACCTTGTTGAGGATGCGCGCGCGTTCCTCGGGAGAGGCGTCCCATGGCGTGGCATTTGCGAGGGCCGTTTCGATGTCGGCCTCGCTGGCCTCGGCCACGGTGCCGGGTGCATCGGCGGGATCGGCCGGGTTGATCACCGGCTGCGGATCGTTTGGAGATGCGTCCTGCGCGAGAACGGGTGCCGCGTGCCATTGGTGCTGTCCGGCGGCGAAGGGCGCGCGCGCCTCGTCGATCAGGGCCAGCGTGGGTGTGTGCGTCAGGTCGAACCCGCGGGAATTCTCGCGCTCGGGCTGAAAGAGATCGGGCCCGGTGGTGATCTGTGGCTCGGCGTCTTGGAACACGTCGAAGGGATCACGCGCCACCTCTTCGGGGGGCACATCCTCGTCCACGATCTGATTGACGAAGCTGGAGTTCGCGCCGTTCTCGAGAAGCCGCCGCACGAGATAGGCGAGCAGATCGCGATGCGCGCCGACGGGGGCGTAGATGCGGCAACGCGTGCCTTCGGAGTCCATGACGATCGAGTGGAGGGATTCGCCCATCCCGTGCAGTCTCTGAAATTCGAAACTGTCCTTGTCATTGCCCGCCATATCGAGGATCGCCGCCACGGTATGCGCGTTGTGCGTGGCGAATTGGGGATAGATACGGTCGGTCATCGACAGAAGTTTGCGCGCATTGGCCAGATAGCTGATATCGGTGGCGGCCTTGTGGGTGAAGACCGGAAAACCATCGACACCTTCGACCTGCGCGCGCTTGATCTCGGTGTCCCAGTAGGCCCCTTTCACAAGACGCACCATGATGCGGCGGTCGTGCTTTTCGGCGAGGTTATAGAGGAAATCGAGCGCGTGGCCCGCGCGCTGTCCGTAGGCCTGAACCACGACGCCGAACCCGTCCCAACCTTCGAGCGCGGGTTCCGAGAGCACCGCCTCAATCACGTCGAGCGAGATGGCCAGACGGTCGGCCTCCTCGGCGTCGATATTGAGGCCCATGCGCGCCGATTTCGCCAAGAGCGCCAGACCGCGCAAACGGGGCATGAGCACCTCCATCACCTCTTCGCGCTGCGCCTCTTCATAGCGGGGGTGCAGGGCGGAAAGCTTGACCGAGATACCCGGATTCTTGCGGATGTCCTTGTGATGGCAGGCTTCGGCAATGGCCGAAATCGCGCGGGAATAGGAGAGGTGATAGCGCGTGGCATCGGCATCTGTGCGCGCGGCCTCGCCCAGCATGTCGTAGGAATAGGTGTATCCCTTTTTCT
>Ga0102929_1001223_pt1 | contig 15357 bp, 14 predicted proteins | sample SalPonR1_B_D2_MG_FD_78510 | JGI IMG/M metagenome (GOLD analysis project Ga0102929, IMG submission 78510) | Salt pond soil microbial communities from South San Francisco under conditions of wetland restoration - Salt Pond MetaG R1_B_D2_MG | ecosystem: Environmental > Aquatic > Marine > Intertidal... | reverse complement strand
TGACCCTTCTGCCAAAAGCGCACGATTGGTGAGATAGGAAACGGATTCAACAGTGACCGGAGGGTGATATTGCTCCTCATCTAGGAAATACCGGTCGACCTGTCGGCGCAGTGTGGTTTCGACCGGTGGCAGAATCCAACCGAAATTCCGCATATCATCGAAGGTCAGTTCAGCCGCATTGGCAAGCGGGTGGGTGGACCCGACCAGAAGCGTGATTTCCTCTTCGTAAAGAGCGATCTGATCAAGCTCCTGCCTGTGGCGATGGGCGGGCAGGCGCCCCACGACAAGATCAATTTCGCCTGCTCTAAGGGCCGGCATCAAGACTTCGTTCGTCCCCTCGACCACCTTGATCATGACATTTGGTCGCTTGGCCAGAACCCGCGCAATGGCCATCGGCAGCAAATGCGACGAGGCCGCGAGAAGTGTGCCAACGACGACCCGTCCGCTGGTGCCTTCGGTCAGATCGTCGAGTTCTTGCGCCGCATTTGAAATCTGGGCGAAGATCAGCTTGCCGTGACGGATCAGCGCCTCGCCGTAAATCGTGGGAACCACGCCCCGGTTCGTCCGGTCGAACAGGCGCACCTCAAAATCGAGTTCGAGATCCTTGATCATTTTGGTCGCCGCAGGTTGGCTCACGTTGAGTTCACGGGCCGCGGCCTGAATGTTGCCGGTGCGCCCGACGGCCACCAGAAGGCGCAACTGCCTGAGCTTGAGCCGGGTCAGCGCGCGCTCGACGATGCGGCTGTGACGGGCGGGCATCCTCTCAGAACCCTATGGTCGTGCGCTGATCCAGTATCGCCGCGAGGGTGCTCATAGCTGCAAGTGCCGAACTGCGCGGATTGTCAGGCAGAGCCTTGCCTGCAATGGAGAAACGCATTTCGCCGAAGGCGCCCGCCGCCTCGATCTCGTGGACATTTTTGGTAATGGACGGGTCGGCGATCAGGTCCACCTGCGTGTCCTCGAACCCGAGCGAGGCCAGCGCGACAGCGGCGGCCACGTTTGCGTTCTTGGGATACTGTGTCGCAGCCGCCCCCGCACTACCGGAAAAATGTGTGGCCGCTGCGGTCAGCGAACCGAGGTCGAGCACATCTTCGGCGGGAGAGCCGCGCCATCCCGCAGGCGGCTTGCGCCCCACATAGCGCACATGGTCAAGCCCGCCTGTCCGCGCCGCGCGCAGGGCATCCAGCGCACCGATGGCGCCGCTGGCGAGTCGCAAGCGCGCATGCCCCTCACTCGCAGCCTGGGAGAGCGCCGCATACAGGGATTCGTCTGCCAATGCCCCAAGCGACACGGTGATAACATCGATACCCCGTGCAAGGGCCGGGGGGCCATGATCGCGAAGCCCGGCATGACCGGCGCAATCTACGACAAGGCCGGTATCGGACGGCAGGTCCGAGATGCAAGTGACGCAGGGCGCGCAGCGGATCGCGCCTGTGCGCCCGGGGCGCATGATCAGGGCCACGATTTCGACCGGATGCGCCGCGATGCCCGCTTGAACATAGCGGGAAATCGCACCGTCTCCGATGAGGGCGATCTTCAAGGGAAAGTTCCGGTTAAGTGACATGAGGCAGGTTTACTTCGTAGCAGTGGCTCTGGCTATCCATTTCGGTTATATCCGGTTGCCGACTTTCGATTATGCGCTCATGTGCGGCCCGTGATCAAATGACGAAACGGCATCACCATCCGCGCGGGCAACATGCGATCGTCTATTTCCTCTCCTCTAGGGCAGCCACTACCCAGCCGCCGCTCAGGTGCTCTTGTCGCCGGGCATGGCATGTATGCTGGTGATGTTCCGCTTGAAAATCCATTGCACTTGAGCTTTCTACGCGCCGACATGGCGGCGGGCCGCATTGAAGCGATCGAGACCGGCGATGCTCAGGATATGCCGCGCGTCGTGGCGGTGCATACCGGTGCCGATGTCGCGGGGCTCGGTCGGCTTGCGGTCAACGAAGTGATTCCGCTTGTATGTGAAACGCCTTATCCGGTGCTGGCTTCGGATGTGATTCAGGCGGTGGGACAGCCCGTCGCCGCCGTGCTGGCCGACACGCGACATGCAGCGCAGGATGCCGCCGAGGCGATATGGCTGGATGTCGCCGAGGCCACGACGCCTCCGCCCGAGGAGGTGGCGGCGCAAAGCTGGACTGCCGGGGACGTGGCCGCGCGATTTGCGGCTGCCGATGTGATCGTTGAGACCTGTGTGCAGCACGCCCGGCTTGCCCCAACACCAATGGAGCCCCGAGCGATCGCGGTGCGATATGATCCCGAGAGCGAGGGCGTGACCATCTGGACCTCGAGTCAGACGCCGCACCGGGCGCGCACTCAGCTTGCGCGTATCCTCGAAGTGGAGGAAGCGCGGTTGCATGTAATCGCGCCAGATACGGGCGGCGCGTTCGGTATGAAGGCGTCGCTTTACCCAGAGGAAGTGTTCGCGGTGTGGGCGGCACTTCGCCATTGCAGGTCAGTCAAGTGGACGGCCACCCGTTCAGATGAATTTCTATCGGCCACCCAAGGCCGCGGAGCCCGATGTCAGGGGCGACTTTCGGTAACCGAAGATGGACGCTTCACGGCGCTTGAGGCCAGTGTCGAGGCCCCGGTGGGACGATGGCTTCCGAATAGCGCGTTAGTGCCCGCTTGGAACGCAGCACGGGTCTTGCCCGGAGCCTATAAAGTGGTGGCTGTTGCGCTGGAAACGCGTGCCATGGCCTTCAATCTCGGACCGGTTGGCATCTATCGCGGTGCGGGCCGCCCCGAGGCGAATTGCCTGATGGAGCGGCTTGTGGACAAGGCGGCACGGGCGACGGGTCTTGACCCCGTTGAAATTCGCAAGCGGAACCTTTTGCCGCCGGGCGAGCTGCCGCATGAGACCGCCACCGGCAATCTCCTGGATTCCGGTGACTATGCCGGGGTGCTTGATCGGCTGTGTGCCGTTGCGGACTATGACCAAGCGTTGGTCCGCCGGGATGCCGCGCGGTCCGAGGGCCAGTTGTCAGGTGTCGGGATCGCCTTTTACGTCGAGCCGTCCGGCGAGGGCTGGGAAAGCGCGCGCGTGACGTGGCATGACGAAAACCATGTCGAAGTGGCCAGCGGAAGCTCAAGCCAAGGACAGGCGCGCGACGTGACGCTGGCACAGATCGCGGCGGCGGAGCTGGAGGTGCCGCTTGAGGCGGTCGATGTGCGATATGGCGACACCGCCACCTGTCCCGAAGGTATCGGCGCCGTCGCCAGCCGTTCAACCGCCATCGGCGGCAGCGCTGTGCATGAGGCGTGTAGTGCGCTCCGGGCGCGCAAACAGGCGGGCGAGGCGCTCCCTCTTGTCGTCGAGACGCGCTATGAGACTAAAGGGCAGGCATGGGGTTATGGCTGTTATATGGTCGAGATCGAAATTGATCGTGACACCGGTCAGCTTGTCATCGGGCGGGCGGTGTGTGTCGATGATGCGGGCCGGGTCATCAATGCCGCGCAAGTGCGGGGGCAAATCCTTGGTGGTTTCGCGCAGGGGCTTGGCGAAGCGATGATGGAGCAGGTGGCCTACGATGAGGATGGACAGCTTCTGACCGGGTCTTTCATGGATTACGCCATGCCGCGTGCGGATGATATGCCGCCACTTGTCATCGACAAGATCGAGACGCCAAGCCCGCTCAACAGCCTTGGCGCGAAAGGGGTGGGAGAGGCGGGCACCATCGGTGCCCCTGCCGCGATTTTGAATGCCGCAGTCGACGCGCTGACGCCGCTCGGAATTACCGACATTGACATGCCGCTGACACCGGGGAAGCTCTGGCAGGCGATCATCGCGGCCGAGGGAAAGGACGAACCATGAATTACTCGAAACTCGACGCCAAGGATTACGCGCGTGAGCACATGCGCGGCATTTGGGCCGCGGCGCTCAACCCGTTTCGCGAAGATGGAGCCTTTGACGAGGAGGGGCTGCGCCATAATATCCGGCACTGGGTGGATGATCTCGACATTCAGGGCCTCTTTATCGCAGGCAAGCAGGGCGAGTTCTTTTCCATGTCGGTGGAAGAACGGAAGCGCAATTTCGAAATCGCGGTCGAAGAATGCGACGGCAGGGCGGGAACGATCATGTCCGCTTCGGATCAGAATTTCGACACCGTGCTCGACTTGGCGCGACATGCACAGGATTGCGGCGCGGATTATATCGTTGTCCACGCGCCAATGCTGCATTTCGTGACGGATCAGGACGAGACGGTTTATAACTATTACAAGGCTATCTGTGATGCCGTGGACATTGGTATTGCGATGTGGAGCCATCCTGACAGCGGCTATCTCATGAGTCCCGAGCTTTGCGCGCGGGTGGCCGAACTGCCCAATATCGTGGCCATCAAATACTCGGTTCCGCGCGAAATGTATGTGCGGCTCACCCATATGGTTGGGGACAAGATACAGGTTTCAACCGCTTCCGAAGCCGAATGGCTCGACAATATCGAGGAGTTGGGTTGGAAACTCTACCTCTGCTCGTCGCCGCCTTATCAGATTCAGACCAGGAACGATCAGCGGATGAATGAATATACTCGTCTGGCCTTCGAGGGAAAGTTCGATGAGGCACGCCGTGTCCGCGACAGCCTTGATCCGGTGCGCGACGCGATCAGGACCACCAAGCCGGGTGGCAAGCCGCAGGCACATGGCAAATACTGGCAGGAGCTTTTGGGGCAGGTGGGTGGCACCGTGCGTCTGCCGCTTCTACAACTGACCGATGACGAAAAGAACCGCACACGTGAGGCGTTCGAAAGTTGTGGGCTGAAGCTGTGATCCGGTCCGAAGGGACCGGTTCAGAACCTTGGGCCGGTTGGTATCACCCGATGTGACCGGCCCGGCGACATCGCATTGAAACCCCGAATCGCAGTGCGGTGAGCAATGCCGCAGCCTCTGTGCTCGCCTCAGGTAATCAAAAAGTCGCAGTCGATAGAGTGGCGTTTCAAGTCATGCGAAGGCGGTTGATTTGCTCAATGCCAAGACTGAGGAGATGCTGGCTTGGCCCCCAATGTAAACGTTGTAGGGGTCAACGGCGCTAGCTCTCTTCAGCGCCTACGGCTTGTTTGCGCTCTTTCCTGTTGGGTCTGGAAACCCTGACTTGATAAATAGCCTCAAAAAAAGGATAATATTGGTCAACTTTGGTATATGATCCGAAGGCTTTTTTGTATGGTTTTCGCATTTCACATGTTTGCCTTAGGTACTGGCCAGAAAGTAATTCGCAGTTCGCAATCAGCGACACCCGTTTTTTCCGGTTCCCGCGTTTTAGGTGAGCCAGACGGTGAGACATTGGGTCAACCTAAAAAGGCCACGGTTTTCCATGTTTGAAAGATTCACCATCAAACTTTTGCAAATGGAGCGGCGCAGTAAGCGTATCGTGCAATTGCTTGCCGATGCATTCATTGTTCTTGTCAGTTTTGCCGCGGCGATGGTGCTCAGGCTTGAAAGCGTGGCTCCGCTCGCACAAGCGGGGGTGTGGGTGGCCTTTGGAATCACCCTTCCGATCAGCCTGCTGATTTTTATGCGCCTGGGATTCTACCGTGCCGTGATCCGGTACATCACCGTGCGCGCGATGCAGATCATCCTTCTCGGCGTATTCATCTCGGCGCTGACTCTCTTGGGTGTTTCCCAGCTTTTCGACTTTCCCATTCCGCGCTCGGTGCCAGTGATCTACGGGTTGCTCGCCATGTGCCTGCTGGGTGGCGTACGTATGGCAATGCGGCGGATTTTCGGACGCAACGGACGTCACTCGCGGGCGAAGGTGCTTATCTACGGCGCTGGCGCTTCGGGGCGTCAGCTTCTGAGTTCCCTGCAACAGAGCGACGAATGCAATCCCATCGCCTTCGTGGACGACGCGGTCGAGCTACAGGGCAACGACGTTGGTGGTCTTCGGGTCCATGGGCCGGAGGCAATGGAGTCACTGGTTAGATTGCGTGGAATTGAACTGGTGCTTTTGGCGACGCCAAGCGCGACACGCGCCCAACGCAAGAAAATCGTGGATCGGCTCGATATGTTGCCGGTGCGTTTTCAGACGATTCCGGGTATGGCCGACCTTGTCTCGGGGCGTGCAAGGGTCAGTGAACTGCGCGACGTCACAGTCGAGGATCTGCTTGGGCGTGATCCGGTCCCTCCGCGATCGGACCTGATGGCAACGAACATCACAGACAAGGTCGTGATGGTCACCGGCGCGGGCGGTTCGATCGGAAGCGAGCTTTGCCGCCAGATTGTCCAAAATGCCCCCCGAACCCTTGTGCTTTGGGAGCAGTCGGAGCTGGCGTTGTACTCTCTGGATATGGAACTGCGCGAATTGATCGTGGCAGAAGGGCTGGATGTAAAGCTCGTTCCGTTGATTGGCTCGGTTCAGAATTCGGGGCGTTTCAGAACCTCGTTGCAGCGTTTCGGTGTGCAAACGATCTATCATGCGGCGGCCTACAAGCATGTGCCCTTGGTCGAACACAATGTGGTCGAGGGGCTTCGCAACAATGTCTTCGGCACCAAGACGGTTGTGGACGAGGCGATTGCGGCCGGGGTCGAGGCGTTTATCCTTGTTTCCACCGACAAGGCGGTGCGCCCGACAAACATCATGGGCGCGTCTAAACGGCTGGCCGAACTGGTCTGCCAATCCGCAGCCGAGCGCAACACCGGAACCGTCTTTTCCATGGTGCGCTTCGGCAATGTTCTGGGATCATCGGGGTCTGTTATTCCAAGGTTCCGCGCGCAGGTCGAGGCGGGAGGGCCGGTGACCGTTACGCATCCCGAGATCACACGCTATTTCATGACCATTCCCGAGGCGGCACAGCTTGTGATTCAGGCTGGTGCCATGGCCGAGGGCGGGGATGTCTTCGTGCTGGACATGGGTGAGCCCATTTGCATCGTTGATCTTGCCGAGCGGATCGTGCGGCTTAGCGGGCTTACGCCATATCGCACGGACATTCTGGGCGACGATGGCCAAACGGCCACCGGTGACATCGAGATCAGATTCACCGGTCTGAGACCGGGTGAGAAGCTTTACGAAGAACTTCTGATCGGGGACGACTCCAGCCCCACCCAACACCCCCGTATCATGACTGCCAAGGAAAACAGCCTGCGTCCAACCGCCTTGGAAGACCTGCTCGACAACATCCTCGCGGCCTGCAAAATGCAGGACATCGCGCGCTTGCGTATGCTGATCCGTAACGCGCCCACGGGGTACCTTCCAGATAGCGAAATCGCTGATTTGTTGTGGGACGAGGGGCAAGCGGCGCTGGACGGACAGTTAAAAGCGGGAGAGTGACCCCAGCCGTTGAGTTTCGCAGTCTTCCGTTCCTGCGCAGGCTGCGTGGAAGCGGCATAATCGCGCGCCAGCGCCGTTGCCCCCTCCGTGCGAATGTGCCAAACTAAGCGGACCGAATTCCGAACCGATGAGCTTTGACAATGACCGACTACGCCGCACGGCGCACGATGATGGTGGATACACAGGTCCGCCCTTCGGATGTTACTAAGTTTCCTATCATTGACGCGATGCTTTCGGTCCCGCGTGAGGCCTATGTGCCTGCGTCGCTCCGAGAAGCGGCCTATATGGGCGAGAATGTCTCGCTTCGCGGCGACCGCGTGCTGCTCGAACCGCGGACTTTGGCCAAGATGCTGGATGCTCTCGACGTCGGTAGTGACGATCTGGTTCTCGATATCGGATGCGGGCTTGGATACTCTTCGGCGGTCATCGCGCAGATGGCCGAAGCCGTGATAGCGGTCGAGGAGGATGAAGAGATGGCTCGCGAGGCAGATACGATTCTCATGGAGCATGCTGTCGATAACGTCGTGCTGCATACCGGCCCTCTTGCCGAAGGCGCAGCGGAACACGGCCCATATGATGCCATTATGCTTCAGGGCGCGGTTTCCCGTCTCCCCGAGGCGCTGCTTGGTCAACTCAAGGAGGGCGGGCGTATCGCCTGTCTCTTTGCCGAGGATGTACTCGGTGTGGTGCGGATCGGCTATAAAATCGATGGTCGCATGACATGGCGCGATTCATTCAACGCGGGCGCGCCGGTTTTGCCAGGCTTTGAAAAGCGCGCGGCGTTTACTCTGTGATGCCGGGTGCGGCAGAGAGGCAGGCACGATATGCTTAGGCTAATAAAGGGAATGGCACGCCGTAGCGGATGGACCTGCGGAGTCATCCTGTCGGCGGCGTTTGCCCTTTCTGCCCCAAGCGACGCCAAGGCCGAAACCCTGGCAGATGCCCTTGTCGCGGCTTACAAACATTCGGGCCTTCTTGATCAGAACCGCGCGCTTCTGCGGGCCGCTGATGAGGATGTCGCACAAACCGTGGCCGGGCTGCGCCCGATCGTGAACTGGACGGCGGATGTAACGCGCACCTTCTCGGAAGGGCGGGGCGCCAATGTCGGAGGCGTGGCACGGTCAAGCGGCGACACCGATGCCAATCTTGGCATCTCGGCTGAACTTTTGCTCTACGATGGCGGGCGCACCAGGTTTCAGATCGAGGCGGCCAAGGAAACTGTGCTTGCCACGCGTCAGACGCTGATCGGGATCGAACAGCAGGTTTTGTTCCGCGCGGTGCAGGCCTTCATGAACGTGAACCGCAACTACGAACTTGTCTCGCTGCGGGAGAATAACCTGCGCCTGATCAACGAGGAACTGCGCGCCGCGCGCGAGCGGTTCGAAGTGGGCGAGGTCACGCGCACTGACGTGGCACAGGCCGAGGCCCGGCGCGCAGAATCCGTGAGCCAGCTTGCCGTGGCGCGTGGTGATCTTGCACAGGCACTTGAGGAATACACCGCCGCGATTGGATACCGCCCCAATCGCCTGACGTCTGCCGGCCCGGTGCCCAACATCGAACGGTCTGCCGACTCGGCCAAGGCCGTGGCTATTCGCCGCCACCCGGACATCCGAAAGGCGCAGCATGACATTGCCGCGGCTGACCTGAACGTCATGGCCGCCGAAGCGGCGATGAATCCCCGTCTGTCCCTGAATGGCAGTTTGGGGTTGAACGAGGAATTCAATTCCGATGCCTATGGCCAGACCGGGAGCATCGGCCTGCAACTCAGTGGCCCTATTTATCAAGGGGGGCGCCTGAGCGCGGCGGTCCGTCGCAGTATCGCTCAGCGCGATGCCCTGCGTAGCGCCTTGCACGTGACCCGTCATGCGGTGCGGGCCAATGTCGGCAATTCCTATGCCGTGTTGCGGGCCGCCCGTGCGCAGGTCGAGGCAAGCCGGGCGCGTGTGCGCGCGGCGCGTGTCGCCTTCCGCGGTGTGCAGGAGGAGGCGAAGGTCGGGTCGCGCACGACACTTGATGTCCTCAATGCCGAACAGGAGCTTCTGGACGCGCAGGCCACCCTTATTTCTGGACAGGCTGACGTGTATATCGCGGCCTATGCTGTCTTGTCGTCGATGGGTCAGTTGACAGCGAGCGCCCTCAATCTCGGAGTTCAGACCTATGATCCTTCGGCCTATTACAACCTGGTCAAGGACGCGCCCACAGTCACCAGCAAACAGGGTAAAAAGCTGGATCGTGTGCTCAAGGCACTGGGTAAAGAGTAAAACGCCGCCTATCTGTTGTGCGAATGGCCCGCCAAAGGTAAACTGGGGTGAGGCAAGAGTGGTATAAAAAATGTCAGATCCCGTGACCAATGTGGAAATCGAGGACGTTCTGTCTTCTATCCGACGACTCGTTTCCAATGAAGAAAAGCACCCCCCGACGCGGCATGACCCTGCGCAGCGGGGCGGCGATGATGTGCAAAATGCGGACGAATCGCCAGTGGATGGGGATCGGCTTGTCCTGACGCCATCGCTCCGGGTGGACAACTCCAAGGCCCCCGAACCCGACATTCAAGACCCGGACGAGCCGGACGAAGAGCGTGATCTTGCCAATGACCGCTCCACCGGGTCTGATGAGCCCGACGCCGCTGACGAAGGTCAAGCGAGAGATGCGGTGGATGCCGAGGAAGAGACTCCCTCCGATGACGCGGACACGCCTGACGCTGCTCGGGCCGACACCGACCCGACCGAAGAGACACAGGCCACGCCAGAACCCGAGGGCGAATCCGAGGCTGCGCTAAAGGCGAGGGTGGCGGCAATGGAGGCCGTCGTGGCCAGCCGCGATGAACAGTGGGAGCCTGATGGTACAACTGATGACGCCTATTCCGGCAGCGCCGGAGAGCCCCTTCCTTGGGAAGATTTCGATCCGGACGAGGCCGAGGCGAAGGGCGCTTCGGATACCGAGGAGAAACCCGATTTTGGCCCTGCGGACAGTGGCGAGATGTGGGATAGCGCGGATGTTCCGGAACACGAACCCATGGCCGATCCCGCGCCGATGGGCGACGCGGATGATCTGGGTCTGAAGGAAGAGGGCAACGCCGATCTTTCTGCGGAAACCCCGCCTGAAGATATTCTTGACGAGGATGCGTTGCGTGATCTCGTGGCTGATATCGTGCGCGAGGAGCTTCAGGGCGCGCTGGGTGAGCGGATCACACGTAACGTCCGCAAGCTGGTGCGGCGCGAAGTCCACCGTGCTCTTGCCATCCAAGACCTCGAATAGATCATCAGGCGCGAGGCTCTTCGGCGAGACTTAGCAGACGATCCAAATCCATGTGCGTCTCAAGATGCGCGGCCAGCGCGTCAAGCGTTTCCTCAACCCCGTCTTCAAATTGCAGGTCGGACGCGCCGCCGCGTCCGGCCAGATAAGCGGCGCGGAAATCGTCAGACGCGAACAGCCCATGCAGATAACAGCCCCGCACCCGTCCCGTGGCGTTGGCCGCGCCTTCATATCTGCCATCAATGTCAAGCCATGCGCGCGCACAATCGGGGCCGGTTGTCTGACCCAGATGTATTTCATAGCCGTTCACCTGCGTATCCGTGATCCGGCACCGCGCACGCGTTTGAGCGAGCCGTTTTTCCGGGCGCATCACCGTCGAGATGTCGAGATGCCCCAAGCCCGCAACAGGGCCTGCCGGACCTTCGATCCCGTCCGGGTCGTCAATCCACTGGCCAAGCATTTGATAACCACCGCATAGGCCCATAACATGCCCGCCACGCCGGATATGGGCCGTCAGGTCGATATCCCAGCCTTCGGCACGCAATAGGGCGAGATCGGCAATCGTCGATTTGCTACCGGGAAGAAGCACCAGATCGGCGTCGCCGGGCAAGGGGCGCCCCCGGTCAATGATGTCGAGGCTGACACCGGGTTCAGCCGCCAATGGGTCGAGATCATCGAAATTCGCGATCCGTCCAAGGCGCGGCACTGCGACCTTGAACGCGCCGCCCTGACGTGATCCGAGGTCGAGCGCATCTTCAGCAGGTAGTTTCCACGCGGCGTCAAACCAAGGCACCAGACCAAGCGATGGCCAGCCTGTCATCGTTTCGATCGCGGTAAGCCCCTCGTCAAAGAGGCGGGGGTCGCCCCGAAACTTGTTGATGGCGAATGCGCGGATATGAGCTGCGTCCTCGGGAGGCAGCACCGCCTTGGTGCCCACGATCTGCGCGATCACACCACCACGGTCGATGTCGCCAACGAGGATCACAGGCACGCCCGCCGCCTCCGCGAAGCCCATATTCGCGATGTCGCCCTTACGCAGATTGATCTCGGCCGGGCTTCCCGCGCCTTCGATCAGAACAAGGTCGGCATCCGCGCATAGACGCCCGAAACTCTCCATCACCGGGGCGATCAGCCGGGGCTTTTCCTGTCCGAAATCGCCGGCTCTCAAGGTGCCCACGCGCTGCCCTTGAACGATCACCTGCGCGCCTGTCTCACTTTCGGGTTTGAGCAGGACGGGGTTCATGTCGGAGTGAAGCGGTCGACCTGCGGCGCGCGCCTGAAGCGCCTGCGCGCGCCCAATTTCACCCCCGTCCACCGTCACGGCGGCGTTGTTGGACATGTTCTGTGGTTTGAACGGCACCACCGAAAGCCCATGGCGCAAGTAAGCCCGCGCCAGACCGGCCACAAGCATGGACTTCCCGACATTGGAGCCGGCGCCCTGAATCATGATTGCCCGTGCCATGGCATTGCCTCATGCTGTTCTCGCGGCTCGTGATAGAGGCGCGTCACCCGCGAGAAAAGCCATGAACACCCCGGCCCATGTGATTTTCGCTTTTGCTGCCTTTGCCCGACCCGGCGACAAGTGGCGAAACGTGGCGGCGGTTGCTGGCGGTCTCGCACCTGACCTGTCGCTTTATCTTCTGGTCGGGGTCTCGCTCTATGTGCTGGGTTTTGGGGCCGAGCAGGTCTTCCGCGACTTCTATTACTCGAATGCGTGGCAGGCCATTTTCGCGGTGGATAACTCGTTCGTGGTGTGGGGTGCGGCGCTGGCCATCTGTTTCTGGCGGGGGTGGGGCAATGGCGTGATTCTTACATTGTCGGCGCTTTTGCACCTCATGTTCGATTTCGCTCTGCACCATGACGACGCGCGACGCCATTTCTGGCCTGTCTCGGATTGGATTTTCGTCAGTCCCGTCAGCTATTGGGATCACGCGCATTATGGTGACATCATAGGCCCGATCGAAATCGCGGTTTCGCTGCTTTTGTGTGTCGTGCTGGCGGTGCGGTTCGGAGGGCGTGGGGCGCGGGCCGGCATCGCCGTTCTGGCTTTGGCGCAACTGTCGCCGTTGATCATCTGGGCGGCGATGTTCTAGAGCGTATTGCGCTCAATCAGAAACGGGCATTCAATCGGGTAGGCGAGGCAGGGTTTGCGCTGCATAACCCGTTCGCCTGTCCAATTGAATCCAATTTTGCGCAACACGCTGTAAAGCCCATGCAAAAGAAAAACCCCCGCCGGGCGCGCCAGCGGAGGTTTTTTAAACAACATGCCGATCCTATGCCGGTCGGGTCAGGCGGCTTCGGCCTGAGCAGCGGCGGCATGGCGGCGCTCACTCTCTTCGCGTGAGAGCGCGACCGAGGTGCGCACACCTTTCGACACGAATTCCATCAGGCCGGAGACCACGCGTTCGTTCGGGTCGATTCCGGCACAGCTGAGCACTTCGCGGCCATCGCGCGAACGCGCCCAACGGGCGATCTGTTCAGGACCATTGCCATATTTCTTATCGTCAGAGATGGCATCGTCCAAAGCGGCCAGTACGACAGCCGCAAAAAGTTTGCGTGCGCGGTTGCCTTGCTCATTGTTGAAAGCGGCACCGTCAACGAAATCCGTCATGGTTCGTCCTTATTGTTATTGCTCTTGCGTTTCTGGGTTGGTGATGGTTATGACGAAGTTTGGTCGATTCGGATAGGCCATATATGCATAGCTATCATGCATTTTATGCATATCTTTCTGCAGTTGCAGCACGACATTCGTCTACTTGCTCCCAGAGGTGCATCAAGATATAGACCGCGCCAGACTTCGATCAAGCTTTCGCCAAGGTTTTGCCACAATGCCCAAGATCAATGGAAACGAAATTCGCCCCGGTAATGTGCTCGAGCATAACGGGGGACTCTGGTCCGCCGTAAAGGTCGATCACGTCAAGCCCGGCAAGGGCGGTGCCTTTGCTCAGGTCGAGCTTCGCAACCTGCGAAACGGCTCCAAACTGAACGAGCGGTTCCGCAGCGCCGACAAGGTCGAACGCGTGCGCCTTGAGCAGAAGGATCAGCAGTTTCTCTATGAAAGCGACGGGATGCTCGTGTTCATGGATGCCGAAACCTATGAACAGATCGAACTGCCCGCCGAAATTCTGGGTGAACGCCGCCCCTTCCTTCAGGACGGGATGACGATCACCGTGGAATTCTATGAGAGCGAGGCGCTAAGCGCATCACTGCCGCAGAAGGTGACCTGCACCATCGCCGAGACCGAGCCGGTGGTGAAAGGTCAGACCGCCGCCAATAGCTTTAAGCCGGCAACGCTCGAAAATGGCATCAAGATCATGGTGCCGCCTTTCGTGGGTCAGGATGAAGATGTCGTGGTGAACACCGAAACCATGGAATACGCCGAGCGCGCCTGACGCTTGCGGTCGGGCGCAACGGCCGTGATGGCGCTTATTCAGCCATCCGAAGTGTGGCGTCGCCGGCCTCCATATCCCCTTTGGCGCGGTCAAACCTCAGATAGGCGATGGCCTGATTGTCCGCCTGAGTATAGACCGTGCCCACGGGTTTGCCCCCGGCGGTGATCGGCGTGCCGACAGGCACACTGCCGTCGATTTCCACGGTGGCAAGCCCTTTGCGCAGTTCGGTTTTGTGCTTCATGCGCGCGGCGATCTCCTGTCCGACATAACACCCTTTGCGGAAGTCCACGCCGTTGAGCCGTTCGAAGCCGACTTCGAGAATGAACGTGTCAGGTGTAAGCTCGACCCCGGTCTCGGGGATGCAATGGGCCACGCGAATGCTTTCCCAATCGCTACCGTCATCGCCCTCTTCGCTTCCATAAAGGCGCCAGCCGAGCGCCGGATGACGCGGATCGTCCAGAGCGCCTTTGGGTGGCTCACCGGTGCCGCGACGGACCTTCACATTGGTTTCCGTCAGGGTCACGTCAGCGCGCAGCTTGTACATGCTCAGCCGCTGCATGAGCGATGGTGCGAGGTCTTCATCCACGTCGAGCCATATTGCGTCATCCGCAGGAACCAGAAAGAAATCGGCGATGTATTTGCCCTGCGGTGTCAGGAGCGCGGCATAGACGAGGCCCTCGCTCAGTTTTTGGATGTCATTGGTCACCAGACCCTGAAGAAAGTCCTTCGCTTCGGGCCCTGTGATTTCAATAATGCGACGCGCCATGATCTCTCCCCTCGCTGCCTTATGTGGCGTATAAAGCGTTTCGTCAAAAACCTGAATCAGGAAACTGGAAACGCTTCATTGCGCGATATGGGCGCTTTGCGGGCCTTGTGAAAGCCCCGGCATCGTTTCCCCGAGGTTTCACGATACACAGGACAAAGTGCGAGAAGGGCAAGTAAATGCGGGCAGAGCTATCGGTGATCATCCCCACGCGGGACGCGGGTGCGGTGCTGCCCGCCTGCCTTGCGACGCTTTTCGAGGGTGTTGAAACCGGTTTGATCCGTGAGCTGATTATTTCGGACGGCGGTTCTGGCGATGGCACCAGCGACATCGCCGAGGAGGCGGGCGCGCGGCTGATCACAGGCCCCCCCTCACGAGGTGGACAGTTGCGGCGCGGGGCCGATGCCGCGTCGGGGGCTTGGCTTCTTTTCCTTCACGCGGATACGCGGCTTTCGCCGGGGTGGACCGAGGCCGTGCGCGCGCAGATGGCCGATAGCAGGCCGGCTTGGTTCCGCCTACGCTTTGACGACGGGTCATTGCCTGCTCGGTTGGTGGCAGGCTGGGCCAACCTGCGGGCGCGGGTGCTGGCGCTGCCATATGGCGATCAGGGACTTCTTATCGCGCGATCGGAATACGATGCGGTGGGCGGCTATTCTGACATCCCGCTGATGGAAGATGTGGCGATG
>Ga0102929_1001221_pt1 | contig 15361 bp, 12 predicted proteins | sample SalPonR1_B_D2_MG_FD_78510 | JGI IMG/M metagenome (GOLD analysis project Ga0102929, IMG submission 78510) | Salt pond soil microbial communities from South San Francisco under conditions of wetland restoration - Salt Pond MetaG R1_B_D2_MG | ecosystem: Environmental > Aquatic > Marine > Intertidal... | reverse complement strand
CCCGCGTTCTCGGAAAAGGACCGGATGGCCATCAGTGGCTGATTGAGTTCGTGACTGATACCCGCCGACATCTGACCAAGCGCCGTCAGCTTGCCCGCCTGAACAAGATCTGCCTGCGCCCGGCGCAAAGCGGCTTCGGCGTCCTGACGTTCGATGACTTCGTGGCGCAGGTTTTCATTGGCACGCGCCAGCGCCTCGGTGCGGTCCGCCACGCGCATCTCAAGCCCGGCATTGGCTTGCGCAAGGGCGCGGCGCCGCTCGGACGACAGATAGATGATCGCCCCGAAGGCCAGAAACAACGCCGCGACGACCGCGGCCTGAAGCGCCGCGATACGGTCGGCAGGTTCGGTCGAAACAAGCACGTGACCCTTGAGCCCGATAACCGGAAGATCACGCGATCTGTAGGCCGCCTTGTCCGGCACATACCGCCCCTCGTTCAGACGCCAGACTTCGATTCCGGCGGTTCGGTTCCGTGCCTCGGGCACAAGACTGGCGCCATCCAGACTTTGAAACAAAAGCTCAGACCGGTTCGACACGAAGATGCGCGCCTGATCATCCGTGAAGAAAGCCACATGAGGCGAGCCGCGCCAGCCGCTCTCTTCGACTGCCTCAAGATCGACACGCACCGAGACCGCGCCAACCGGGCGCCCCTGATCAAAGACCGGAGCCATGAAGACAAACACCCGCGATCCATCACCGCCGGCCAAACCATGCGCAAAGCCAAGCGCACCGGTCGCTGCACGCGCCAGTGCGGCACGATCCTCGGGCATCGACAGGTCGCGGTCCATATCGGATGCTGCAAGACGACCTTCTTTCAGATCGTGATAGGCAATCTCAAGTGCGCCGGTCTGATCCGCCGCCTGCCGAAACAACGTGTCCACCGGCACGTCATCACCGGCAGCCAGCCCCACGACCAAGGGGTGATCGGCAAGCCGCACCGCCACGAGCCGATAATTTGTCAGTTGCGCAACAAGCTGATCCGCCGCGGCCCTGAGATAGGCATCGCCCCGGTCCGCCACCTGTAAAAGCGCCGACCGGTAACCAAGCCACCACGCGACCGACGCCGAACCGAGCGCAAGCAGCGTGAACAGCATCAGTGCAAAGATACGGCGCATGGATTCTCTCCCCTTCAGCAGGATAGAAAGGCGGCACTCGGAATACAATTCGGCACGCGCCCTTCTACAACTGCCGCGTTGATCCTTCGCGTCACCTCGGATATCCGGGGGGCATCGCTGTTTCCCAATCAGGTCTCTGTATGCGCCCTATACTCGCCGTTCTTTTCCTTTTGCTCGCGGCCTGCACCGAGGGCGTTCCCGCCGACGGAAAATCTCGCGTGCTGATGATGGGCGACAGCCTTTTCGGAACGCATCAGTTAACAGGACAATCCGTGGGACACGTACTTGAGCGGCGCATAGATGGGCCGGTGACGGATCGTTCGGTGATCGGGGCCCGGATGATTTATGCACTCCCGATATCCGGAAGCCTCGGGATCAAGATCGCACGTCAATATCGTGCCGGACCTTGGGAATGGGTTGTTCTGAATGGTGGCGGCAACGATCTTTGGTTCGGATGCGGATGCGGGCGGTGCAAGGGCAAACTCGATCGCCTCATTTCACCTGATGGAACCCAAGGAGAGATACCCAAACTGCTCGCCCGGTTGCGCGGCACCGGGGCCCAAGTGATTTACGTGGGCTATCTGCGCAGTCCGGGTCTCGGATCACCCATCGAGCACTGCAAGAACGAAGCCGATGGACTCGAAGGCCGCATCGCCGCACTGGCCAAACAAGATCCCGGCCTGACATTCCTGTCGCTCAGTGACCTCGTTCCCGAAGGCGACCGAAGCTATCACGCGCTTGACATGATTCACCCTTCGCCCAAGGGCGCGCGCGCCATCGCGGGCCGGATTGCCGACGTGATACAGGCGCCCTGACTCAGACGCACCCGCGCTGTCGGCTTGACAAAAATTTATTTGAGCACTTAAATAAATACACACCTATTCAAGGACTGCCGCGATGACACGCCACGAAACGCCCCAGACGCCAACGGATTGGGACCGGTCAGGTCTGCCCAAATGGAGCTTTTTCAGCGAGGAAATGCTCGAAGCGGAAAAAGCACTGCTTTTTCGTCAGCACTGGCAGATCGTCTGCCACCTCTCGGACATCCCGGAAGCCGGCGATTTTGTGACACTCGACATGGTGGGCGAACGCGCTCTGGTTATTCGCGACCGCGAGGGGCAGGTGCGCGCGTTCCACAATCTCTGCCGGCACCGCGGATCCCGCGTCGTTGCCGAGGAACAGGGCCGCTGCAAATCCGCCATCATCTGCCCGTTTCACGGATGGGTCTACAATCTGGACGGATCATTGCGTGGCGCGGCACAGCCGGATTCTCTTCCGGCGATGGACCCTGATGAATGGGCGCTCAAGCCGATCGAACTGGACATATGGCAGGGGTTTGTCTTCGTACGGTTTCAGCCGGGGCCACAGCCCGCAATATCCGATATCCTGGCCCGACACGACGACGAGGTCGCACAATACCGGCTAGACGCCATTCAGCCGACCGACGGGCGATTCTGGACCGAAAATGTAGACGCCAACTGGAAATGCGTGCGCGACGTCGATAACGAAGGCTACCATGTTCCGATGGCCCATCCAGGCCTTCATGATCTCTATGGCAACGGATACTATGACGAGCCGTTTCACGACGGCACGGCGCGATCGCTCGGTGCGTTTCGCGAAGGCAGGGGGCGGCACTGGAGCGTACGGAACTACAAATCCATCCTCGAGGCCCCTGAACACATGGATGATGCGCACGCGGGCGCGTGGCTCTATATCGGGGTCTTCCCAAATTTCGTTCTAGGCTTCTATCCTGACAGCGTGATCTTTTATCAGGAATACCCAACCTCGGTCGGCACATGTGTTCAGCGCAGCACAACCTACCGTCACGGCGACGAAGATCGTCGGATGCGCCTTGCCCGGTATCTGAGCGGGCGTATCGACCAGATCACGAGCGATGAGGATCAACAACTTATCGAATGGACGTGGGAGGCCGCCTTTTCAAGCGGGTATGACGGGATCATCCTGTCGGATCTGGAGGTCGGCGTTCACAGCTATCACGAGGCTCTGAGACGTCATTTTCCGGTTTTGCGCGACCCCGAGGCCCCGGCGCCCGGCACATTGCTTGACCGAAACAAAGAGCTTCTCGAAGGTGAGACATGAGCGATCATTACGACCCAAATCAGACCGGCCTTCTTCAGGCGCTATGGGGCGAAGGGTTCCTGTCACCCGGCGGTCCCGACGAGGTGGCACGCGTGATCGACGGCCTTGATCTTCGCGGCCGCCGCATTCTGGATATCGGTTGCGGCACAGGCGCGATACCTCTTCTTCTCGTCCGGGACCATGACGCGGGGCACGTGACAGGCATCGACGTCGAGGGCGGTGTTTGTGCAATCGCCCGTCAGCGCGTCGCCGATGCCGGGGCCGAGGACCGGGTAGACATCATAAAGGTAGCGCCCGGACCGCTTCCCTTCGAGGCGGCCGAGTTCGACGTGGTCTTTTCCAAGGACAGCATCATCCACATCCCGGACAAAGAGGCCCTCGCCCAAGAAGTGTTTCGCGTCTTGCGCCCCGGCGGCGTGTTTGCCGCTTCGGACTGGCTCATCTCGCATGATGATACACCGTCACCCGAAATGCAGCACTACCTGGCGCTCGAAGATTTGGGAATGGAGATGGCCTCGCCTGATCGCTATGCGCAGGCATTGCGCGGCGCGGGGTTCGAGGACGTCGTCACCCGCAACCGCAACCAGTGGTATCGTGACGTGGCGCGCCAAGAACTGGAAACGATCATGGGGCCGCGCCGATCCGAATTCGAAGCGTCAAGCGGCGCGGATTTCGTCGAGCGGTCGATTGAAACCTGGCGCGCCATGATCCACGTGCTCGAAACCGGAGAGCATTGCCCGCACCATCTTCGCGGCCGCAAACCTGCCTGACACCCGCGAGCGCCGTGCTTTTCTTCTTGCGTCAAATATCCCGGGGTGTGTGAGGGGCTGGCCCCTCACTCCCACATCAATCACCCGATCAGAGATCAAGCTCCTGGGAAACCTCTTCCAGAGCTTCCTCTAGTATGCCGAACATCGTATCGATTTCATCGCGCGTGATCACAAGCGGCGGCGAAAACACTGCCATGTGGTAAAGGGGCCGAACCAGAAGTCCGCGTTTCTCACAGGCTTCGTCCAGCAGAGCGCCAAATTTCTTGTCCGCGGCGAGGGTCGATTTACCCTCGAGCGGCTTGCCCTCGACACAGGCCAAAAGCCCTTCGCCCCGCACGTCGCCCACGATATCGAACCGCGCCAACTCCTGTAGCTTCGACTGGAAATAGGGGCTGATATCGCGCACATGCTCAAGAATTTTTTCGCGTTCCATGATCTCGATATTCTTGAGTGCTGCGGCACAGCTTACCGGATGCCCCGAATAGGTATATCCATTCGAGAACATGGCCGGCGTCTCGCCCGCCATACGCTCCATGACGCTGTCCGAAATGATGCAGGCACCAAGTGGCAAATAACCACTCGTGAGGCCCTTCGCACAGGTGATGATGTCGGGCACTATGCCAAAGACCTCCTCGGATGCGAACCAATGGCCCAAGCGCCCGAAACCTGTCACGACCTCGTCCGAGATATAAAGGATGTCATGCGCCCGGCACAGCTCCCATGTCCGTTTGTGATAGCCTTTTGGCGGCACGATCACGCCGCCGGAACTCAGGATCGGTTCGGCAATGAACGCTCCGATCTTGTCGGCCCCGACCTCTTCGATCAGCCGTTCCAGATCCCCGACCTTTTCGTCACACCACTGGGCTTCGGACATGCCTTCGGGCCTGATATAGGGGTTCACATCCGGCAGAAACCGCACCAGATCGCCCGCCTTGTCGAGGATCGAGACTTCACGCTCCTTGCCGGTGACGGACGCGGCCATGTAGGTCGAACCGTGATAGCCCTTGTCCCGCCCGATCACGATTTTCTTGTCGGGCCGGCCCAAGCGGTTGTTCAGGAAATGCATCGCCCGGATCGCGCTGTCCACGGCGGTCGAGCCACCGGTGGTGAAATGCACGTTGTTTAGATCGCCCGGCGTCATGTCAGCGATTTTTCTGGCCAGAATCGCGGCGGGCTCGGTGGTCGAACTCCATGGCGAGTTGTAGGGCATCCGCATGACCTGTTCGGCGATCGCCTCGGCCATTTCGCGGCGTCCATAGCCGATCTGAACGCACCACATGCCTCCGGGACCGTCGATATAGCGCCGTCCCTGATTGTCCCACAGATAGATGCCGTCGGCCTGCGCCATGACCGGAAGGTCATAGCCCCGCCATGCATCCATCGCCACCCAAGGATGGATATGATGGGCACGGTCCCAGTCGCGCAATTCTTCTGCGGATGGTTGATTGGTCATGAGATGGTCCTCCCTGTTGGAACGAAGATAGGTGACCTAGGCCGCGCGGTAAAGTTTTTTTGAGTGCTCAAACAAATTTTTTCTACTGACACCGCCGCCCTTCTGTGGAATGACTGATGAAAACGGACGCGCCCATGACCGACAACCCGACCAAACCCCGCAAGGAACGCAAGGAAAACGCCGAGAAACGGCGCGTGCAGCTTCTTGAGGCGACATTGCGGTCGATCGCGACCAACGGCCTTGCGCGGACAACACTTGCAACCGTCGCCAACGAGGCGGGATTGTCGCAGGGTGTGGCGGTCTTTTACTTTCAGTCGAAGAACGGTTTGCTGACAGGCGCGATGCGGGCGATTTACGATCTCTATGATGCCACATGGCGGTCTGCGCTCGATGCGGCGGGCGATGATCCTGCGGCACGGCTCGCGGCGCTTATCAAGGCCGATTTCGATCCGGCCATCTGCAATTCCGAGTCGCTCTCGGTCTGGTTCGCCTTTTGGGGTGAACAGAAGTTCACGCCGCAATTCGCCGAGGTCTCGGCGGAATACGATGCCCCGCGCGGCAGGGCCATCCGAGATGTCTGCGCCGACTTACGACCCGAGGCCAGCCGCTCCGAAACCGATCGTCTTGCCGACTGGATCGACACGCTGACCGACGGGTATTGGCAGCACCTGCATGTTTTTCCCAAAACCACGGACCGGACGGCCTCCATGCGCGCCGCCCTCGAGCTTGCCGCGACACTTCTGCCCCAACACGCGGACAGGATCACGCGCTGACAGGCTCCTCAAGCGCGTGGGTGTAGACCACGATCAAACAGCCGTTTTTCGTGGTTGAGCAGTGTTCCGTGCCATCCGCGAGCCAAACCAGATCACCGGCCCGATATTCGGTGCCGTCATTGTCGGTCAGGTCGCCTTCAATGATATAGAACTCCTCGGCCCCCTTGTGCTTGTGCGCCTGAGTGGTCATGCCCGGGGCCATCCTGTAAATGTAGAAGCCTTCTCCCAGCGGCTTGTCCCGCCCGAGCTGAAGGATTTCGCCATCCGGTTCATTCCCGGACATGAACTGTGTGTAATCCGCGTCACGGACGTTTACGACACGGCGGTTTTCCGGCTTGATCGGGTCCATTGTAATCTCCCTATTCTGCTGTATTGGCCTGTTTCATTCTCTTGAGATAGCCCGCGTAGAATGAACGGATACCCCACTCCATGCACGAAAGCGGCCCCGGTTGGAAATAGTGCGAATTCACCCCCTCCTGATTGATCCGGATGATCCGTTCGTCGTCAAGCGAAGTGACATGCCATAACCATGTCAGGGCCTCGATATCGTAATCGCGCCCCTCCTCCGCGTCCTCCCGAACGAACCAGATCACTTCGATATCGGTCTCTTGGACCGACCTCGGCACAAAGCGATAGCCGACCACGTGATCGCTGTAGATGAGGAAATTGTTGATGACGCCCACCTGCATATCCGTCGCGGCGCCAACGGGTGCCTTGAGATCACCCAGCAGCGGCGCAAGCAGGGCACCCTCCCGGCTACCGGTTTCATACCCGGGATAAAGCGGATAGCGGCCAAGGTAAAAATCCATCGGCGCGTTTTCTTCCAGCCCGTTTATGGCCAGATCAGCAGGCCCCAACCCCGCCTGCGTGAGCTGAGCATCCACCGATGCCAAAAGCGCATCGGTAATGCTTGCAGGATCCTTGAGGCTGTGCGAGCGGGAATACTCCTGATGCGAAGGCGCACAGTGATAGCATTCCATGTAATTCTCGATGGCCAGCTTCCAGTTCGCGGGCACCGGATAACATGCCTCGTGGGCGATTTTCAGCTTCTCGAGGCCAAATGGCGCAACGCTTTCGCGCATCCGTGCGAGGCCCGCATCTATGTCCGGCGGTGTCTCGGCTGTGGAAACGAAGATCATCCCCTCGAACACCCGCAAATGGGCGCGGAAAAGCCCATGCGCCGCCGGATCGAACCCGTCTCCCATATGCTGTGCGCGCCGCAACTTTCCGTTCAATTCGAAGGTCCAGGCGTGATACGGACAGGCAAAGACACGTCGGTTGCCCGACCGTTCGACACAAACGCGGCTCCCCCGGTGGCGGCATACATTGAGGAATGCTCCGAGTTCACCGTCGCGGTCACGCGCGACAATGAGTGATTCCGGGCCATAGTCGAACAGGAAGAAATCACCCGGCTCGGCAACCTGTGAGATATGGCCGACCCATATCCAGTGGTGATTCCAGTAATCCCGAATGTCAGCCTCGAAAACATCCGGCTCCGCATAGAACTCCCGTGGCAGGGCATATCCCGGGCGGGCGCTCTCGCAAAGTTCGCGCAGCTTACCGGCTTTGACATCATCCAGCATCGGACCCTCCCATCGCTATGGTTTCACGTCGAAACATCTCGGCGTCGACTTCATCCTGCGGACGCCCGAAGGCGCGCGCAGCGGCGTGACCGGCATAAACCGCATCTGCGATCAGCCCCGGCTGTGCCGCGTCACCCAAAAGTTCGAGCGTGCCAAGGCCACGGCCCGCCAACGCCTCATAAAGCGCCGTTTCACGCGTCCGTTCGGTCACCAGCACAACCGAGGCACAGGGAATGACCCGAGTGCGCCCCGTATAGGTGCAGGCAAGCGTGGCCTCGCCATCCGTGATCTTCGACGCGAGATGCCCGGTCACGACAGTGACGCCCGCCTCCAACAGCTCGCGCTGAATACGCTCCTGCTCAAGGGTCATCTCGGTCCAGGGTGACACCACTGGCGCAGGTGTGACAAGTGTCACATCATGCCCTTCGTCGCAAAGATGACCGGCAAGCACACCGCCCAGATAGATTTGATCATCATCGTAAATCACCAACGGGCCACCCGCCGGGCGCATACCGTCCATGATATCGTCGGGTGTGATGACCGTAACGGCGTCCGTCACGTCGATACCGCGCCGAGAAGAGCGCCCGACACCGTCACGCCGCCATGTTGCACCGGTCGCGATAAAGACGTGCTCAACCCCAAGCTCGATCACGTCATCGGCCGAAAGCGGGCTTTCAAGATAAATATCCACTTCCGCGCGCTGACTCAGGTCGTGGGTCCGGTAATCCACCACGCGCGACCATGCACCAAGGCCTTTCAATCCGGCCTCACGCCGGGCACGTCCACCCAACTCCGGCCCCGCCTCGGCCAACGTGACGTGACAGCCCCGCCGCGCAAGTTGCATCGCGCATTCAAGTCCCGCTGGACCCGCCCCCACGACAAGAGCAGCCTCGCCTTCCGGCGCCGGCGCGATCTCTTCCGGGTGCCAATTCCGGCGCCACTCTTCGCCCATCGTGGGGTTCTGAGTACACCGGATGGGCACGCCCATATTGTCCGACGCCACACAGATGTTGCAGCCGATACATTCGCGGATGTCGTCAATCCGCCCGTCTTCGATCTTTTGCGGCAGGAACGGGTCGGCAATGGAGGGACGTGCAGCGCCTATGAAATCAACCACGCCCTTTTTGACCAGCGACACCATGTGATCGGCCGAAGTGAACCGGCCCACGGCGACGACCGGCTTTGACGTCACTTCCTTGACGAACCGGATATAGTCGGTCTGATACCCCTCTTGCGGCTCGAACCGGGATGTGGCGCTGTCATTCGACCAGTCCGAGACATTGACGTCCCAAAGGTCGGGAAGTTCGGCAAGCATCTCGACGACGGCGCGACCCTCCTCATGGGCCTGCATTCCATCGCGGCCCATCATCTCGTCAACCGCAAAGCGCAGGGCCACAGCGCAGGAATCGCCAATCGCCTCCCGCGTGTCCTCAAGCAATTCACGCAGAAGCCGGGCGCGGTTTTCAAGGCTTCCGCCATACTCATCCGTGCGGGTATTAAGATGCGGTGACAGGAAATGCTGTGCCAAGGTCATGCCATGACCCGCATAGCAGTAAACGATATCGAAACCGGCGTCCTTGGCGCGCAAGGCCGCGGCACGGTGCCAGCGGCGCAAGTCGCGGATGTCCGTCTTGTCCATCGCACGGGCCTGTTTCGGCACCAGTGTATGCAGCGCCACGTCAGACGGCGCCAATACCGGCGCCCGGCTCCCCAGGTTGGCCGCGTGATAGCCATTATGCACCAGCTCGATCGCGGCCAGCGCACCGTTGTCATGCACGCTCTGTGTCATCACGCGCAGCGCGGGGATGTCACGCGCGTCCCACAGCCGATGTTCGGGAAAGGGTGTGAGGTCCGATGTGGGGTGAATTTCGGTTTCCTGATTGCTCACAACAGCCCATCCACCTGCGGCCTTGATCGCGCGGGTGGCCGCGTCAGCGAGCGGGCGCAGATGGCCCATCCCGGTGCAGTGCGGCACCTGATAAAACCGGTTGCGTGCGGTGACGGGGCCGATGCGGACCGGCTCAAAAAGAACGGAGTAACGCGTGTCTGACATGGAAATCCCCGAATGGACGATTGTCCATTTTTGCCCTGCCCACGGGTGAATTGTCAAGAATTTCTCTTGCAGGATGTCGATTGTTGCTCTCATCTTATACCATGAGTGAGAGAACTTCGGACAATCGCCTCGCGTTGATAGAGGCTGCGTTGACCTCGATTGCCGAGATTGGCCTCATTCGAACCTCGGTTACGGAAATCATTGACCGCGCAGGATTGTCGCGCGGCATGATCCACCTGCATTTCGGGGGTAAGGATGCCCTGATCATCGCGGCGGCCGAACATGCGAACGCGCAGTATTACCAGATACTCGAACGGGATATGGCGGCGGCCCCTGACGGCGCGGCGGCGCGGATTGCTGCGATGATTCACAGCGACCTGAGCGCCGAAACGCTCAACCCCAGATCCGTCGCCATCTGGTACGAACTGCGCGGCGCGGCCCGAACGAATGCCACGATCGCCGCCTACAGCGACACACGCGACATTCGTCTGCGTCGTGTGATGGAGGCCGCGTTCAGCGGGGTTTCCCCGGCGGACACGCCACAATCGCTTGCCCAGGAGGCGGCGATCGCGACCATTTCCATGGTCGAAGGCATGTGGACCGATTACATGCTGCACCCTGAGAATTTCGACCGCGCGTTCGCCGCCCGCATCGTCTTTCGGATGCTGTCTTCGCTCTTTCCCGATGCGTTCGACCTGAACGGTGCGCGCGGGCTTTAACGATAGGACGAGGGCGGCTCGCCATAAGCCTGCGCATAAACCGTCGAGAAATGAGAAGAATTGGCAAATCCGGTCGCCAGCGCGATTTCGGTAAGGCTCAACGGCGCATTGCGCAAAAGGGCACGCGCCGTTTCAAGCCGCAGGTCACGGTAATACCCCATGGTGCTGCGTCCAAGCCGGTCATGGAAAAGCCGATTGAGCTGTCTGGGTGACACGCCCGCCGCATTCGCCAGATCGCCGAGCTTCACCGGATCGGCCACATGGGTTTCCATCATTTCCACCGCATCAAGCACAGCCGGAACATTGCAGCCGACACGTTCGACAAGCCCCGCGCGCTGTGGCCCAGCCGAAGGGCGAACTTCGGTGTGCATGAACCAGTCACTGACGAGACGCGCGAAAGGCGCACCATGGTGCCGCGTGATCAATGCGTGCATCAGGTCGATCGGTGCGGTGCCCCCCGCACAGGTCACGCGGTCTCGGTCGATGACGTAAAGCGTCCGCTCTATCATGAGTTGCGGGGAAAGCTCGGCCAGAGCCGCGGCATGCTCCCAATGCACCGTCATGCGGCGACCGGCCATCAGGCCCGCCTTCGCCAGGATTACGGGGCCGCCCGACACGCCCCCCAGTTGCACCCCCTTGCGCGCCACGCGCCCAAGCCACGCCATGATCCGCGCATCGTCAAACGACATCGGATCGCCGCCCGCGACCACAAAAAGATAGTCGAGGTCTATTTCGGTACCGACACGCGCCTCACAGGCCACCTGCATCGCGCCCGAGCTTTGGACCGGCCCATCTTCCGGTCCGATATTGATGACGTCATACAGGCGTTCGCGGCTCAGAAGGTTGGCCGCCCTGAGCATTTCGACCGTCGACGCATACGACAGCGCGGCAAATCCGGGTATCGGCAACACACCAATCCGGCGAACACGCACAGGTTCTAAACCAATTTTGTCCATAACAGACAATTTAACGTCCTTTTGGGAAAAGTCGAGAGACGCGAAAACCGCGATGCTGAGGCGATCAGTTGATGAGGGTGACCTGTGATGCGCTACTCCGCGTTCAAAGTTTTCATGCAAGGGCTCACCGGGAACAAGGGGTGGAAGCCGGTCTGGCGCGAACCCGAGCCCAAGCCGGAATATGATATCATCATCATCGGCGCCGGTGGCCACGGTCTCGCCACCGCCTATTACCTCGCCAAGGAATTTGGCCTGACCAATATCGCCGTGCTTGAAAAGGGCTGGCTCGGATCGGGAAATATCGGTCGCAATACCACGATCATCCGGTCAAATTACATGCTGCCCGGCAATGAACCTTTCTATGAATTCTCGCTCAAACTCTGGGAGGACCTGGAGCAGGATTTCAACTACAATGCGATGGTATCGCAACGCTCGATCCTGAATCTCTTCCATTCGGATGCGCAACGGGATGCCTTCGTAAGGCGTGGCAACGCGATGTTTCTTGCGGGTGCCGACGCCGAGCTCGCGGATGAGGCCCAACTCCGCCGCGAGCTTCCTTTTCTCGATTTCGACAATGCGCGCTTCCCGGTCAAAGGCGGTCTCTATCAGCGGCGCGGTGGCACGGTTCGTCACGATGCGGTGGCCTGGGGCTATGCCCGTGGTGCCGATAGCCGTGGCGTCGATATCATTCAGAACTGCGAAGTTACTGGCATCGACGTTGAAAACGGCGCAGTGCGCGGCGTTCAAACCTCGCGCGGGCCGATCCGCGCCCGCAAGGTCGCGATATGCGTGGCCGGGTCCTCGGGCCGTGTGGCCGCTATGGCCGGCATGCGCCTTCCAATCGAATCCCATGTCCTTCAGGCCTTCGTCAGCGAAGGGTTAAAGCCCGTTCTCCCCGGGGTCATAACCTTTGGCGCGGGCCATTTTTATGTCTCCCAATCCGACAAGGGCGGATTGGTCTTCGGTGGCGACATCGACGGCTACAACTCCTATGCACAGCGTGGCAACCTGCCCGTGGTCGAGGACGTGGCCGAGGGCGGCATGGCGATCATGCCGATGATCGGACGTGCCCGCCTTCTGCGCAGTTGGGGCGGCATCATGGACATGTCGATGGATGGCTCACCCTTTATCGACAAGACGCATATCGACGGTCTCTATTTTAATGGTGGCTGGTGCTATGGCGGGTTCAAGGCCACACCGGCATCGGGATATTGCTACGCGCATCTTCTGGCGCGTGACGTGCCCCACCCCACCGCCACGGAAATGCGCCTTGACCGTTTCAAACGCGGCCACCTGATCGACGAAAAAGGTCAGGGCAATCAGCCCAACCTGCATTGAAGAGGGACAGAACATGATCATCAATCACCCCCTTCTCGGCCCCCGCGATGCCGCTGAATTCGTCTATCTGGGCGATGCTTCGCTGATTGATCGTCCCGATTGGGAAGATCCGGACGCAGACGATAAATTCTATGAATACGGATACTTGCGTGACAATCCGGCAGGCGCACATCAGGAACTCTGGTATCACGAACAGGGTGATCGCTCGTGGCTGGTCGTGACCCGCAACACCCTGAGTCACGAAATCACCAATGTCGAACTGGCACGCGATGTTGCCAAATCCCGGGGACGTGACAGATGAGCCAGGTAAATCGTATCGGTGGCGGCCTTATCGACCGCTCCAAAGTCCTGAACTTCTCGTTCAACGGGCGCAATATGCAGGGGCATCCGGGCGACACGCTGGCGTCCGCGCTTCTGGCCAATGGGCAGACCCTCGTGGGGCGGTCCTTCAAATACCACCGTCCACGCGGCATTCTCACCGCCGGATCGGAAGAGCCGAACGCACTTGTTCATCTTAGATCCGGGGCCCATCAGGAACCGAACACCCGCGCCACGGTGACCGAGCTTTTCGACGGGCTCACGGCCACGAGCCAGAACCACCGTGGGTCGCTGGAACACGATCTGATGGCGATCACCGACTTCGCGTCGCCGTTTCTGAGTGCTGGCTTCTATTACAAGACGTTCATGTGGCCCAAGGCCTTCTGGGAAAAGGTCTACGAACCCGCGATCCGCAAATCTGCCGGCCTTGGCAGGCTGTCGATGAAGGATGATCCAGACCGCTATGACAAGGGGTTCCTGCATTGCGATCTTCTGGTCATCGGCGCCGGGGCGGCCGGGCTTTCCGCCGCGCTCACTGCGGCGCGCTCGGGGGCGCGGGTTATTCTGGCCGACGAAGATTTCACTCCCGGCGGACGGCTTAATTCCGAAACGCTCAGCGTCGAGAACATGGCCGGCCAAGACTGGGCGCGCATGACCGTGGCGGAACTCGCCTCGATGCCGAACGTCCGGTTGATGACACGCACCACCGTGTATGGCGCCTATGATCACGGCACCTATGGCGCGCTCGAACGCTGCACCGATCACCTTGCCACGAGCGACGGCAAGCCGCGTCAGGTTCTCTGGCGGATTTACTCGAAACGCACGGTGCTTGCGGCAGGCGCGACGGAACGTCCCATCGCCTTTGGCAACAATGATCGACCGGGCATCATGATGGCGGGCGCGGTCCGGACATATGTCAACCGCTACGGCGTAGCTCCCGGCAGGGATGTCGCCGTTTTCACCAACAACGACGATGGCTGGCGCACGGCGGCAGACCTTGTTGCCCGGGGCGTCAATGTCACGACGATCATCGACAGCCGCGATGCCCCTGCGGTGATGAACATCGCCGGTGTGCGTCACATTCGCGCCACGGCCGTGATGGATACGGTCGGGCGCAAGGGCCTGAAATCCGTGACACTGACAAGTGGTCAGGTTGTGCCCTGCGATTGTCTTGCCGTTTCGGGGGGGTGGAATCCCAACGTCCACCTGACCTGTCACCAGCGTGGCCGCCCCGAATGGCGCGATGACATCTGTGCTTTCGTGCCCGGCGGGCCCCTTCCGGTCGGGATGGCCGTCGCGGGTGCGGCGAACGGAGCGATGACACTTGGTGCGGCCCTTGCCGAAGGCCATGCCCAAGCCACCGCACAGCTTGATGCGCTTGGCGTCAAGGCCAAGGGCGACGCACCCACAGCCGAGGATGAACCGCGCGCTTGCGCCGCCTTTTGGCATGTCAAGGAAAGCACCAAACGCGCTTGGGTCGATCAGCAGAATGACGTGACCGTCAAGGACATCAAGCTTGCCAATCACGAAGGGTTTCGTTCGGTCGAACTCCTCAAGCGCTACACGACGATGGGCATGGCAACGGATCAAGGCAAAACGTCGAACATCGCGGGCCTTGCTATTCTCGCCGAGGCGTCGGGCAAGACGATCCCCGAGGTCGGCACCACCATTTTCCGCCCGCCCTACACGCCCGTGCCTCTTGGGGCGCTTGCCGGCCGCTGCCGTGGCGAGGATTTCCGCCCATACCGGCTCACGCCCTCGCACAAGTGGGCCGAAGAAAACGGCGCAACCTTCGTCGAGGTCGGCAACTGGCTTCGGGCCCAATGGTTCGCCCGCCCCGGTGAGAACGGCTGGCGCGACAGTGTCGATCGCGAGGCGCTGCAAACCCGACAGTCTGTCGGCATCTGCGATGTGACCACGCTGGGCAAAATCGACGTTCAGGGCAAGGACGCCGCCGAGTTTCTCAACAAGGTTTATGCCAATGCCTTCCTGAAATTACCGGTGGGCAAGGTGCGCTATGGGCTGATGCTGCGTGAGGACGGTATCTGTTACGATGACGGCACAACTGCGCGGATGGCCGAAAACCACTTCGTCATGACCACGACCACGGCCAATGCCGTGCTTGTGTTCCGCAGGCTCGAATTCGCGCGGCAATGTCTCTGGCCGGGTCTCGACGTGCATCT
>Ga0102929_1001220_pt1 | contig 15374 bp, 14 predicted proteins | sample SalPonR1_B_D2_MG_FD_78510 | JGI IMG/M metagenome (GOLD analysis project Ga0102929, IMG submission 78510) | Salt pond soil microbial communities from South San Francisco under conditions of wetland restoration - Salt Pond MetaG R1_B_D2_MG | ecosystem: Environmental > Aquatic > Marine > Intertidal... | reverse complement strand
GACGGAGGAACTGGTCGAAGAGTCCGACCACGCCGCTCACAGCGAGGCCCTCGACTACCTGCAGGGCTACGGTCACGCCCTGGGCCCGCGCGAATACCTGGCCCTGGTGCGGGACGCCAAGCGGGCCGTGGACATGCCGGTGATCGCCAGCGTCAACTGCATCAGCAGCGAGCGCTGGGTCGAATACGCCCGGGAGCTGGAAAAAGCCGGCGCCGACGGTCTGGAGGTCAACATCGGCTTCCTGCCCAACGACGCGAAGATTCCCGGCACCGAAGTCGAGGAGCGCTACGTAAAGATTTTGGCCGCGGTGCGTGCCCATGTCGATCTGCCGGTGGCCCTGAAGGTCGGGCCCTACTTTTCTTCCTTCGCCCACCTGGCGGATCGTCTCGCCAACGTCCGCATGGCCGCCCCGCCGTTCACGGTCGGCTGGAGCGGGCCGGGCGAGACCGAAAAGAAGGTCACCTGGCAGGGCGCCGATGCCCTCGTCCTTTTCAATCGCTTCTACCGCTTCGATATCGACATCGACAATCTGCAGCTGGCCGGCGGCAACCCGTACAGCACCTCCGAGGAGATGCACGTGTCGCTGCGCTGGATCTCACTGCTGGCCGGGCGGGTGGACTGCGACCTGGCCGCCACCACCGGAGTCCATACCCCCCAGGACGCGATCAAGCAGCTGCTGGCGGGCGCCACGACCGTCCAGCTCTGCTCCGCCCTCTACCGGCACGGCTTCGCCCGCATCGGCGAGATCCTCGACGGCATGCAGAGCTGGATGGAGGACCACGGCTATACGCGGCTGGACGATTTCCGCGGCCGCCTCAGCCAGGCCCGCAGCGACGATCCGGATGCCTTCGAACGGGTGCAGTACATCAAGGCTCTGGTCGGCATCGAGTAAACTTCCGCTTCTGGCGCTTACTTGTCTTTTCAAACCGGCGGAATTATTATGGCAGTCTTCCAATCATCCAAGCTTGCACGGGTGTTGCGGATTCGGCCGGACCGCTTGCAGGCGGCGAAGAGTTTGATATGGATTTGCACGGACAGGACCCTATATCTGCGGCAGGTCAGACTGACGGCCACAACAGACTGAGGACTTAATGGGCATTGCTGCCGACATTGTCATTATCATCGTTGCCGGCCTGGCGGGAGCGCTGGTCGCCCATCGCCTGAAGCAGCCCCTGATGCTGGGCTACATCCTCGCCGGCGTCCTGGTCGGACCCTTCACCGGCGGCATCACGGTCGGTGACACCCACGAGATCGAAAAGCTGGCCGAGATCGGCGTGGCCCTGCTGCTGTTCGCCCTCGGCCTGGAATTCTCCCTGAAAGAGTTGAAGCCGGTCCGCGCCGTCGCCCTGATCGGCACACCGATCCAGATCGCCCTGACCACGCTGCTCGGTTTCTACATCGGCCGCTGGTTCGGCTGGGATATCCTGCCCTCCCTCTGGCTGGGTGCGCTGGTCTCCTTTTCCAGCACCATGGTGATCCTCAAGACCCTGATGAACCAGGGCGTCATGGGTACTCTGTCCAGCCGGGTGATGATCGGCATTCTCATCGTGCAGGACCTGGCGGTGGTGCCGATGATGATTATTCTGCCCCGCATCAGCGACCCGCAGGCCGGCCTGCCGGTGCTGGGGCTGGCGGCGGCCAAGGCCGCCGTGTTCCTGACCCTGATGCTGTTTCTGGGCACCCGCTGGCTGCCGCGTCTGCTGGCGATGATCGCCCGCTGGGAATCCCGGGAGCTCTTCCTGCTGTCGATCACCGCCATCGGCCTCGGCATCGGCTACGCCACTTACCTGATCGGTCTCTCCTTCGCGCTCGGCGCTTTCGTCGCCGGGATGGTCTTGAGTGAATCCGATTACGGCCACCAGGCCCTGAGCGACATCATTCCCCTCCGCGACCTGTTCGGTCTGCTGTTCTTCACCTCGGTGGGCATGTTGCTCGACCCGCGGTTCTTCGCCGCCAACTGGCAGGCGGTGTTGGCCCTCGTTCTGCTGGTTGGTGTGGGCAAGGGCGCCATCATGGCAGCCCTGGCCCGGATCTTCGGCTACGGCAACGTCATTCCCCTCGCGGTTGGATTCGGCATGTTCCAGATCGGCGAGTTTTCCTTCCTGCTGGCTCAGGCGGGCTTCGGCAGCGGCGCCCTGAGCCAGGACCAGTACTGGCTGATTCTCTGCGCCACGGTCATCAGCATGGTGCTGACACCGCTGCTCTCCGGCCTGACCAAGCCTCTCTATGATCTGCTCCAGCGGGTCTCCAGTAACACCCCCCTGACCTCCATCCATCTCGCCGAAGATGTCCTGAAAGATCATGTGGTGGTGGTCGGCGGCGGGCGGGTCGGTCAGCATGTGGCCAAGGTTCTGCGCCAGCTCGAAGTGGCCTTCGTCATTATCGAAGTCAATCATCGGCGCTTCGAGGAATGCAAGACCGCCGGTTTTCCGGCGATCTTCGGCGACGCCAGCCAGGACGAAGTCCTGCATGCGGCGAATATCGAGCATGCCCAGCAGCTGCTGGTCACCGCCCCGTCAATTACCCAGGCACGGCAGATTGTCCAGCATGTCCTGCAGCATCATCCTGATCTCAACATCGTGGTGCGGGCGGAGGGCGAGGAGCAGATGCGCGCTCTCTACCGCCTCGGAGTCTACATGGTGATTCTGCCGGAACTGGAAGCCGGCCTGGAAATCGCCCGGCAGACCCTGCTGCATCTGAAGATGCCGATTCCCGTCATTCAGCAATACACCGACGCCATCCGCAAGGAATTCTATCACCCTCTGGCCGAAGGGAAGGAAGAAGAGGCCGATCTCCGGCTATTGAAGCATGCCCGGAATCTGCTGGAGCTCTCCTGGGCCCGCCTGGCGGAGGATGGCCCCCTCAACGACAGATCCCTGGGCGAATTGGAGATCCGGCGCCGCCTGGGCGTATCCATCGTCGGCATTATCCGCAAAGGCCAGTTCATCCCGAACCCGGACGTAAACTTCCGCTTTACCCAAGGCGACCTGGTGGCCGCCATGGGCAATGCCCAGCAGCTCGACGCCTTCAAAGCCTATCTCGAACAGGGGACCTGAACCCCTGGTCCCCTTTCCGAAACTGCATCTTCAAGCAACTTCCCGGAGACTGCGTTCCAGGATCTCCAGGCCCTCGCCGAGTTGGTCATCACCGATCGTCAGGGGTGCCAGCAGGCGGATGGTGTTGCCGTAGACCCCGCAGGACAGCAGGACCAGACCGTTTTCCAAAGCTTTTACAGTCAGTCGTTTGGCGCGGTCCGCATCCGGCTCATGGCCGCCGTGGGCCTTGACCAGTTCGAAGGCGACCATGGCGCCGAGTCCCCGCACGTCGCCCATCGGCGGGCCCTGGGCTTGCGCCTTAAAGGCCCGGAGCCGCTCCAGCATCCTGCGGCCGATCACCTCACTGCGCTGGCACAGGCCCTCTTCCTCAATCACATCCAGCACGGCATGGGCCGCGGCACAGCCCAGCGGACTGCCGCCGTAGGTACCGCCCAGGCCGCCGGGCTCCGGCGAATCCATGATCGCGGCTTTGCCGATCACTCCCGACAGGGGCAAGCCGCCGCCCAGGGCCTTGGCGATCGTCATCAGGTCCGGTTCGATGCCGTAATGCTCGATGGCGAACATCCGGCCGGTGCGGGCGAACCCGGACTGCACCTCGTCGCAGATCAGCAGAATGCCGTATTGATCGCACAGCGCGCGCAGCGCCTGCAAAAACTCCGGCGGGGCGATGTAGAAACCGCCCTCCCCCTGCACCGGCTCCAGGATGATCGCTGCCACCTGATCGGGTTCGACATCCGCCTTGAACAGCCGCTCCAGGGCGGCCAGGCTGTCCGCCACGCTGACGCCGTGATGGGCAATCGGGAAAGGCGCATGGTAAATGGAATCGGGAAACGGCCCGAACCCCGCCTTGTAAGGCACCACTTTGCCGGTCAACCCCATGGTCAGCAGGGACCGGCCGTGAAAGCCCCCGCTAAAGGCGATGACCGCCGGCCGGCGGCTGGCGTGGCGGGCGATCTTGACCGCGTTCTCCACCGCCTCGGCGCCGGTGGTCATGAAAATCGTCTTGGCCTGGTCGATGGGCGCCAGCCGGTTGAGCCGCTCGGCCAGGGCGAGGTAAATTTCGTAGGCGGCTACCTGGAAGGCGGTGTGGACGAAGGCTTCGCTCTGCCGGGCCACCGCGGCCATCACCCTGGGATGCCGATGGCCGGTATTGCAGACGGCGATGCCGGCGGCGAAATCGAGGTAGCGCCGGCCCTCCACATCCCAGAGCTCGGCATTTTGCGCGCGTTCAACAAAGATCGGCGTGGCCGAGGCCACCCCTTTTGGCACCGCCGCCGCACGGCGGGCCAGCAGATCGGCGTTGGTCATAATCGTTCCTCATCGGTCAGGAGTTATCATCAATCTGTCTGTTGGCCGGCGATCAGCAGGCCTCGAGCAGGGTGGCGATGCCCTGGCCGCCCCCTACACAGGCAGTTGCACAGCCGTAGCGGACCTCTTCGGTCTGCAAGGTGCGGGCGAGCGTTCCGACCAGGCGGATCCCGGTGGCTCCGAGAGGATGACCGATGGCCAGGGCTCCGCCGTTGACATTAACCTGGTCCGGGTTGAGCCCCAGCTGTTCGACTGCGTGCAGAACCACCGCACTGAAGGCTTCATTGATTTCCCAGCGTTTGATATCCGTCACGACCAGGTTCGCCTGAGCCAGGGCCTTCCGCGAAGCGGGAACCGGTCCCGTGCCCATAAGCTCGGGGCGAACCCCGGCGCTGGCCGTGGTCAGAACGCGCGCGGCAGGCTGCAGGCCCCTGGCCTTGGCCGCCCCCTCACTCATCAGCACCATGGCGGCAGCACCGCTGGTCAAGGGGGAGCTGTTGCCGGCGGTGATCCGGCCATCGTCTTTAAACACCGCCCGGAGCTCTGCCAGATCTTTGCTGCTGGTTTCCCGGCGCAGGCTCTGATCAATCGCCAGTTCGGCAGCCAGTTTCCCCCCAGGACCGCCGACCTGGAAAATTTCCCCGCGGAAAAACTCCCGGTCCAGCGCTGCCGCTGCCCGCTGGTGGGAAAGCACGGCAAACTCATCCATGGCTGCGCGGCTCAGTCCCTGCTGTTCCGCGAGAAGTTCCGCGGTCAAACCCATATTCAAGCCGGTGACCATATCCCAGTCTGCCGTCCGGCGATAAACCTTGGGATTGACCTTCATCAAGCCCTTTTCAAACAGGGCGGGGCCGACCGGCACGCGGGTCATATGCTCCATGCCGCCGGCCACGACGATCTCCGCCTGGCCGGCGGCGATCTGCAGGCAGGCGGTTTCAATAGCGGCCATTCCCGAACCACACTGCATATCGACAAACCGCCCGGGAACGGCGGCCGGCAAACCGCACAGCAGGGAGGTGGTTCGCCCGCCAAAGGTCCATTGCTCGCCAACGCCGAGGGCACAGCCGACGATGAAATCATTTACTTCTGCGGGCTTGACCCTGGCCTCCTCCAGCAATTGCGGGACAATTCCGGCCAGAAGCTCTTCCCCGGTCAATGGGGCGAAAGGATCTTTCTGCGGCTCTTTGGGCCGGGCCCGGCTGAAGGCCGTGCGGCCGTAACTGCCGATGACGACGGAACGCATGCCTGCTCCTTATTCGCTGAGTCCGCACCATTCGCTCAGGAACAGTGCGTAGGCTTTGGCGGTCTGCATCACGCTGTCGATCCGCACCCGCTCGTCGACGCCGTGAATCGATTCCGACACCGGACCGTAGCAGGTGCCGCGGGCCCGGCCGAAATGGTGGAAGGCCCGCAGGTCGGTGGTGCAGGTGGAAATGTACTCCGCCGGCGGTTCGCCGGTCAGCCGCTGGTGGCAATCGGCCAGGGTCTGCAGGACGGGCTGCTCCGCCGAGACGGTATGGCCGTCCGAGCGAAAGCCGTAGAACGAGACCTCCGGCGGATACTCGCGCAGCCAGTCGTCCCCGGCGGCCGCCTCGGCCACGGTGGCTTCGATGCGGGCGGCGACCTCGGCAAACGCCGTGCCCGGGAAATAGGACATGCGGCCATGAATTTCCGCCTGGGCCGGCACCGTCGAGGGCCAGTCGCCGGCGGCAAAGATACCGATGTTCAGGTTGAGGGGATGGTTGAGACCGGCATAGGCCGCGGGCACGTTTTCGACGTTCATCTCCGCTTCGAGGTCACGCAGGGCCTGAATCACCGGGAAGCTTTTTTCGATGGCGTTGGTACCCGCCGGCGCCGACAGAACATGCACCGGCTTGCCCCGGATGAGGATTTTAAACCAGAGCACGCCCACCTGGGCCGTATACAGGGTCGGTCCGAAGGGCTCCGGGATCAGGACCGCGTCGGCGTCGTAACCCGCCGCGATGCAGCTGAGCGCGCCGTTGCCGCAGCACTCCTCATCGACCACCGTTTCGATGGTCACCGGCCCGTTCAGGCCGAAGCCGGCCGCATCGATCGCTTTCACCGCATAGGTCATGGCGGCAACGCCCGACTTCATGTCGCCGCTGCCGCGGCCGTGCAGCCAGCCGTTTTCGATCAACGGCTGATAGGGGTCCCGGCTCCAGGCGGCGGCCGGTTCAGCACTGACTACGTCCAGGTGGCCGTTGAACAGGGCGCTGCGCCCGCCCTCGCCGTCGGCGGGGCGTACCGCAACCAGATTGTCAATGCCGTCGTAATTCCAGGGACCCGGAGCGAAGCCGGGATGCTCCGCCAGCCGGCCCAGGTCGACCGGGACCCGGACCGGTGGATAGCCCAACGCCCTGAGTCTGTCTTCCATGACCGAAACTGCGCCGGCCTGGTTCTCGATGGTGCTCGGCTGGGCAACCAGGGCCAGGGTCAGATCGAGAATGTCGTCATGCAGTCCTGCGACCGCCTGGATGATGCGGTCCTGCTGCGGGGTCAGGCTCATGATGTCACCTGCTGCGTTTAAAAATGATCAGAATGTCGGCAGCTGGCCCGCAGGGACCAGCAGCTGCGCTTCGGTTTTGGCCACCACCTCGTCGACCGGGACCCCGGCCGCCAGCTCCCGCAGTCGCAGTCCCTCGCCGGTGACCTCGATCACCGCCAGGTCGGTGATGATCAGGCCGACGCAGGCCGGCGCGGTGAGCGGCAGGCTGCAGGTTTTCAAAATCTTGGGTGCCCCCGACTTGTTGACGTGCGTGGTCAGAACCACCACCCGCCGCGATTTCTGCGCCAGTTCCATGCCGCCGCCGATGCCCGGCGTCATTTTGCCGGGAATGATCCAGTTCGCCAGGTCGCCGTTCTGACCGACCTCGAGGGCGCCGAGAAAGGTCAGGTCGATCCGTCCGCCGCGGATAATGGCGAACGAGGTCAGGGTGTCGAAACACGCCGCGCCCGCCACGCAGGTGGTGTAGGCGGCCCCGGCATCGATCAGGTCGGGCTGTTCGCAGCCTGGAGCGGCGCGTCGGCCCATGCCCCAGATGCCGTTTTCCGAGTGGACGAACACCTGCTGTCCCTCGGGCAGGTAGTCCATGATCAGGGTCGGGATGCCGATGCCGAGATTGATATTCTGGCCCGGCCGAATTTCCCGGGCGGCCCGCTGGGCGATCCTATGCTTGTAATGCATGATGTTTCAGCACTCCGTAATCGGAACCGGTGCTTTCGATCAGAACCACGCGGTCGACGAACGCCCCCGGCAGATGCACCTGATCCGGATCGAGCGCGCCGGCCGCCACGATTTCCGCGGCTTCGACGATGACCAGGTCAGCCGCCATGGCCATCGCCGGGTTGAAATTAGAGGCGGTCCCTGTAAATACCAGGTTGCCCATCGTGTCGGCGCGCTCGGCGTGAATCAGGGCGATGTCGCCGCGCAGGGCCGGCTCGATCTTATATTGTATCCCGCCGACTTCCACCAGCCGGGAGGCCGCCGGGTTTTCCAGGTGCAGGCCGATATCGGTCAGGATGCCGCCCAGGCCGACCCCGCCGGCGCGGATTTTTTCCGCCAGGATGCCCTGCGGGTAAACCTCGATCTGCAAACGCCCGGCATGGCTCATGGCAACCGCCAGCGGGTTCAGGCCGACATGGGAGGCGATCAGCCTGCAGACCCGTCCCGCCTCGATGAGTCTGGAAATGCCCAGACCGGGCTCGTTGGCATCGTTTTTCACCAGCGTCAGTTCCCCGGTCCCCTGCGCCAGGACCTGGCCGAGCAAGGTGTGCGGCGTGCCCGGCTGGCCGAATCCCCCCACCAGCAGGGTCGCACCGTCGCGGATCGGGCGGCAGGCTTCGGCCGCTGTCTGCAGCTTAGACATCGTCATGAGCCACATCCGCGAGAAACTTCTTGGTCCGCTCGTGTTGAGGATTGCGGAACATCTCGGCAGGTTTGCCTTCCTCGACAATGTAGCCGTCGGCCATAAACACCACCCGATCGGCGACCCGCTCGGCGAACCCCATCTCGTGGGTCACGACCAGCATGGTCATGCCTTCCTCGGCCAGGTTTTCCATAACCTTCAGCACTTCGCCGACCAGTTCCGGATCCAGCGCCGAAGTCGCCTCGTCGAACAGCATGATATCCGGGTTCATGGCCAGCGCCCGGGCGATGGCAACCCGCTGCTTCTGCCCGCCGGAGAGCGTTCCCGGGTAACTGGCCGCTTTCTCGGCGATACCCACCTTGTCCAGCAGTTCGCGGGCTTTTCTTTCCGCGTCTTCCTTGGCTTCCTTGAGAACGTTGAGGGGTGCCTCCATGACGTTTTCCAGCACGGTCATGTGCGGGAACAGGTTGAACTGCTGAAACACCATACCCACCTTGGTCCGGATGCGATTAAGATGGCGCTGGAAGGAGCGCTTGCCGAGAGAGGTGTCGTTCAGCAGCACGCCTTCGATATAAATCTCGCCCGAGGTCGGCTCTTCAAGATGATTGACGCAGCGCAGCAGCGTGCTCTTGCCCGAACCACTGGGCCCGATGATCGCCACCACTTCCGATTTCTCGACATTGAAGTGGATGTCCTTGAGGACCTCGTTTTCTCCGAAATACTTCTTCAGATTATGAATTTCGATCATCTGCATGGCTTTGTTTTCGGCCCCGGTCATCACTCACCTCCGCTCGACAGCGATTTTGGTTTCCAGCTTACTCAGCAAAACGCTGGTCGTCGTGGTCAGAATCGCATACAGGAAAGCCGCCATCAGGTACATTTCAAACGGCTTGTAAGTCGACCCGATCAGGCGCTGAGCGGTCAGGGTCAGTTCGACCAGGGTGATCGTCGAAACCAGCGACGTGTCTTTGATCAAAATCACGAAGTTGTTGCCGAGGGCCGGGATGGCCATGCGGATGGCCTGCGGCAGGATGATGCGTCGCATGGCCAGTGCCGAGCCCATGCCCAGACTGCGCGCCGCTTCCATCTGGCCGCTCGGCACGGAGATGATGCCGCCGCGAATCGTTTCCGCGTTGTAGGCACCGGTATTGATCGCCAGGGCCAGGACCCCGGACATGAACGGGCCCAGGTCGATGCCCACCTGCGGCAGCCCGAAATAGATCAGGAACAGCTGGACCAGCAGCGGGGTGGAGCGAATGATCCAGACGTAGAAGCCGCCGATCCAGCGTAAAACCACATTCGGCGACAACTTTAAAAGCGCTGCCAGCAGGCCGAAAATGAAGCCGAACAGCAAAGCGATCACCGAAATCTTCAGGGTCAGCAAAGCCCCCTGAACCAGAAACGGAAAATAGTGAACGATGATACCCCAGTCCAACATGGTGGCCTCACTCTCGCCGGAAGTGACAGATGCCCGCCGGGCAAAGGCCGGAGGCGGCCGACAGGAGCCGCATCCGGCCTGCAGGGTCAATCATTCAGCGCACATCAATGCCCAGCCACTTCATGCTGATTTCGTGATAGGTGCCGTCGTCCTTCATGGCCGTCAGGGCCTCGTTGATCGCCGCCTTGAGCTGCGGGTTGCCCTGGTTGAGGGCAATGCCCATCTTTTCTTCATAGAGCAGGTCGCCGACCAGCTTCAGGGGCGCGCCCTTCTCTTTGATCGCCAGCGCGCCGACGATCTTGTCGGTGACAAAGGCGCTGATACGGCCGTTGGCGGCCTCCAGCACCATGTCCGGAACGCCCTTGTAAGTCCGGATGTCGGCGCCTTCGATATTTTTGCGGACCCACTCCTCGTAGGTGGTGCCCAGCGTGACCCCGACCTTCTTGTCCTTGAGGCCGTCGACCGAGGTGATGTCCGAGGACTTATGGGTAAAAATCTGGGCGCCGCTGCGGTAGTAAGGATCTGAGAAATCGATCGTCTCCAAGCGCTGGGGGGTAATCGCCATACTGCCGCAGATCAGGTCGTATTTCTTGGCCAGAAGGCCGCCGATAATACCGTCCCAGGCCGTGGTGACCGGCACGCCCGCAACGCCGAGACGCCGTGCGATTTCCTTGCCGACCTGGACATCGAAACCGGTGACCTGGTTGTTTTCATCGACAAAGTTGAAAGGCGGATACTGCCCGGTCAGGGCAAAGGTCAACTCCCCCTCGGCCTTGATCTCCTCCAGCTTGTTGGCACTGGCTGGCAGCGCCAGTAGCAGCATGGACAGAACCAGCATTCCCGCAACAGTACATTTTTTCATATTCACCTCCTGATTGGGGTTAACGTCCCGAATAGGACACCGGACCGAGTTGAATCGTCGTTTGCGCCAGAGCGCGATCGAGCAAAAACAGAAGCTTGTCGATGTCTTCCCGCGTCGCGGTCAAGGGCGGCGCAATCATGACATGGTCGCCGGACAGGCCGTTGATCGGCCGCCGGGGATAAATGATCAGCCCTCCCGCAAAAGCATGATCCGTCAGCATTTCGTTGACATAGAGGTCGGGGTCGAATGGTTCCTTGGTCTTACGGTCCCTGACCAGCTCGATGGCCATCAACAGGCCCTTGCCGCGTACGTCGCCGATGATTTCATACTGTTTTTTCAATTTCATCAGGCCGCTTTTCAGCCGCGCACCCATTTTCACGGCGTTTCCGGCCAGATTCTGCTCGAGAATCAGGTTCAGGACCTCAAGGGCCACGGCGCAGCCCATCGGATTACCCGCCAGGGTGTGACCATGGGCGAAGGTGCCCTTGTCGAGCATTTCCTCGACAATCCCCTCCTTGACCAAAATCCCTCCCATGGGGTAATAACCCGAAGTCATCCCCTTCGACATGACCATGACATCGGCGTCGATGTTCCAGTGCTCATAGGCGAACATGGCTCCCGTGCGGCCGAAGCCGGTCATCACTTCGTCGAGAATCAGCAGCACGCCGTATTTCCGGCAGATGCTCTGGACAACCTCGAAGTATTGGTCAGGAGCGACGATAGCCCCGGTGCTGGCCCCCCCGACCGGCTCCATGACGAATGCGGCAATGGTGTCAGGGCCCTGTTCCCGGATGACCCGCTCCAGGTACCAGGCGCATTTCAACCCGCAGGCCGGATATTTTTTCTCATTGAACGGGCAGCGGTAGCAGTAAGGCGCCGGGATCTTCGGGTGCGTCATCAGCATAGGCCGATAGGGGACCTCGAGCTGGGCGGAAGAGGTCAGGGAGAGAGCCCCCAGGGTCGACCCATGGTAGGAAGGATTGCGGCTGATGAACTGATAACGGGAGCGCTCTCCCTTGTTGTAGAAATACTGGCGAGCCAGCTTCATAGCAGCTTCCACCGCTTCCGAACCGCTGGAAACGAAAAAGGAGCGGTTCAAACCCTTGCTGGTGACCTCGGCCAGGCGTGCGGCCAGGCGGTGAGCCGGCTCATTTTCGAACTGGGTGCGGTAGGCAAAAAACGTTCGCCTGGACTGCTCGGCAATCGCCTGCAGAATGCGCGTGCAGCCATGACCGATATTGCAGTTGATCGCGCTGGAGCATCCATCCAGATAGGCCTTGCCGTCTGTGTCGTAGACATAAACCCCATCAGCATAGTCAACGAACGGCAGTTTTTTTCGGGACTGATAAAACAAGTAATCGGTTTTGAAATCACCTTGCGCCATTGTTGAATTCCAAGTTGCGTCAAGTCGCTTCAATTGTTATATTGCTTACGATTATAGTAAGTGATTTTCACTTTAAGTATATGAAGTGTTGCTCGCTACTGTCAATCAAAAATCAGGTTAACCGCCAACTTTTTTCAACTTTTTCTTCTTTTTTTTCAGATACTTAAAAAGGTTAAGAGCCGGCCGGAGGAGTTTTTCCCGTCGTGATTTTCGCCCCTGAACAGGAACTGACATCATGCCGGAGAGACCCCAGGATTACTTTGCCAAAACCCTGGAGAAAGGCCTGCGGATTCTGAATCTGTTCGACGAGCGCAGACCGAGCTGGGGCCTGACCGAAATTGCCGAACAGGTTGACCTGAATCTGACCTCGGTCTACCGTCTGGTAAACACCTTTGTCGCCCTTGGCTATCTGAAAAAAAATCCTCGCTCGAAACAGTTGAGGCTGGGACCGATGGCCGTTGCCCTGGGCGGCCAGCTGCTGCATGGCTTTGACATCAGGCAGATGATCGAGCCTCTGGTCGAAGGGGTACACCAACAGCACCAGATCAGCATCGATGTTTCACTGTTTCATAATGACCGCCTGATCCGCATCTGCAAAACCGAATCGCCCAACACTCTGACCTACCGCCAGGATACGGTCTGCCAACTGCTGTATTGTACCGCATCAGGCAAATCGGTCCTGGCCTTTCTGCCCGTTGCCGAGTGCGAGACCTTGCTCAGCCAGCAGTCCTTTGCTCGGCTGGGGCCCCGAACCCTCGTCGACCCAGACGCCTTGCAGCAGGAGCTGGCTCAGGTGCGCCGCAGGGGTTACGCCAGGAATAATGAAGAATACGTCAAAGGGCTGATTGCCATCGCCGCCCCGCTCCTTGGCAGGACAAGCGGCTATCCGCTCGGGGCCGTCTCATTTACCTCGACCACCCTGGACCACACCCTGACAGACTTCGAAAACCGCTACGCCGGCATTCTCCGTGAGCTGGCCGACCAGATCGCCGCTGTCATCCATGAGCTCTGAGGTGGGCCGACCGCATCTCAGGCTGGAGGCAAAGCATGTATCCCCACCCGCTCATCCTGTACACCACCGCCATCAAACCGGAATGGCTCGACTACAACCAGCATATGAATGTCGCCTACTATCTGCTGATTTTCGACCTCGCCATGGAAGAGCTGCTGCGCTCCCTGGGCCTGGGTGAAAAAGCCGCCCGGAACCGCAACATTTCCGTCATGGTTCTGGAAGCCCACATTCTTTATGATCGGGAAGTCTCGCTCGGCCAAACCGTCGAAGTATCGGCTCAATTGGTCGATCATGATCGTAAGCGGCTGCACCTCTATCTGGAAATGCACGTCCAGGGCGGCGGCGGTTACCGGGCCGCCAGGCTCGAACAGCTGCTGCTGGGCGTTGACCTGAAACAGCGCAGGGCCGCCAGCTTTCCAGAGGATGTCATGACCGGAATAACCAGGCTGGCACAGTGTCATGCCGGTTTGGCCCGACCGGAAAGCCTCGGGCGAACAATCGGCATTCGCAGATAAATTCAGAACCACGCCGCCGGTGCTTTGGCCGTTCCGTTTTCAGCCCGCCCGAATGGGTCTTCCAGGCATGACCGGATGCACAGCCGCCAGGGACTGGCAAGATGGGCCGGGGACTTTTCTGCTTTATGGTATAATCACGGAAAGCAATGGAATAGCTGGCCATAGCCGCTGATTTTTCCTAACCCGCGGAGCATGGCTGTTTTTTTGGTTCTTGCGGATCGACCCGCGGAAGATCCGGGGGCACCCAAGGGCCAAGCAGCTCCATGCCATGAAAAGGATTGACACGATGCAGCTTTTCATTCTGGGCCTGATCCTGTTCTTCGGGATCCACACCGTTTCGATCGTCAACGAATCCTGGCGCGACCGGATGGCAGACAAAATCGGCGTCTGGCCCTGGAAGGGCCTTTATTCCCTGATTTCGCTGGTCGGGCTGGTGTTGATCATTTACGGCTACGGCCTGGCCAGGACGGCCTCCACGGTTCTTTATTCCCCGGCTCCCTGGCAGACGCATCTGGCCCTGATCCTGCTGCTGCCGGTGTTTCCCCTGCTGCTGGCCACTTACTTCCCGGGCCGCATTCGACGCCTGGTCGGACACCCCATGCTGATCGCGACCATCCTCTGGGCGGTCGCCCACCTGCTGGCCAATGGCCGGGTCATCGACCTTCTGCTGTTCGGGGCCTTCCTGGTCTGGGCGGTCGCCGATCTGATTTCCATGGCCCGGCGGGACCAGCGCCCCCTCCCGGGCGCGCCGGAAACGGACATCAACGATGTGATTGTGGTTGTGGCAGGACTCGGGCTTTATATTATGTTCGTCGTCTGGCTGCACGCACTGCTGATCGGGGTGGCGGTGCTCTGAACACGTTCGTCCGGGCATTTCGGGACGAAATCCCTCCCGGGCCTCTTTTCCATCCCTATCTTTCAGGTTCGAAGTCGAGTGACACGGAGTTGATACAGTAGCGCAGCCCGGTTGGGGCAGGCCCGTCCTCAAAGACATGGCCGAGATGGCCTTCGCAGCGGGCGCAAAGCACCTCGGTGCGCTTCATGAAAAAGCTGAAATCGGCTTCCTCGGCGACATTCTCCTCGGCAATCGGCGCCGTGAAACTCGGCCAGCCGGTCCCGGAATCGAACTTGTCCGCCGACGAGAAAAGCGCCAGGCCGCAGCCGGCGCAGCGGTAGATGCCGGCTGCGTAATGCTTGTCATACTTGCCGGTGTAGGCCCGCTCGGTGCCTTTCTCGCGAAGGATGTGAAATTCCTCGTCGGTCAGCTGCTGCCGCCATTCCGCAGGGGTTTTTTCCACTTTATCGGTCATGACGTACTGTCCTTGATCGGGCGCATAAACGCGAATCTGCTCGGCCGCCGCGGCGACGCCGACGGTCAGGCCGCAGATGAAAAGGGTCAGCGAAATGATGAAACGACGCATGGTCCGGGTCCTTTCCTTTATACGGTTGGTGATCTGCTTTCACTATAGCAGAGGGGTGTGAAGGGTGGGCAAAGGGGTGGTAAAGAAATGGTAAATTTTTGCTTTTCTTGCCCAGGGGGCTGGAGTATTTAAGCATCTAATTTATATCATAAATTCAAAACCGGCGGGTTTCGTCCCGCCAGCCGACATACTCTTTTGCTGGCTCAAAAGAGTATGCAGAAAAGAGCCTTTTTTTCTTTCCGAACTAAAGGCGTTGCTGCTCTCCACAGGCATTGCCGGTTGGATGCGATTCTGCTGCTATTGGAAACCGAGGGCCTGATACATTGCGGCCCTCGGATGCTGCTAAGGTGGAGACTGTACCAAGATCCTAAAAGAAACAGCCTTTCCTATTTGCAGTTAAAAACTGTAAGGCAGCGGCAATGGGTCTGCGGAGCCTGACACTGGCGACACGCAGCGGCAACCGAGGGCCGCAATGTATCAGGCCCTCGGTG
>Ga0102929_1001216_pt1 | contig 15397 bp, 14 predicted proteins | sample SalPonR1_B_D2_MG_FD_78510 | JGI IMG/M metagenome (GOLD analysis project Ga0102929, IMG submission 78510) | Salt pond soil microbial communities from South San Francisco under conditions of wetland restoration - Salt Pond MetaG R1_B_D2_MG | ecosystem: Environmental > Aquatic > Marine > Intertidal... | reverse complement strand
TAAACTTCGGTTCTCGTTTCTCGGCGAACGCCGCCTTGCCCTCGCTGTAATCCTCGCTGGCATAGCAGCGCTCGGTCATGCCCCTCAGCGCCTCCGTCTCCGCCGCGACGCGCCCCTTGGCGATGGCGATCCCGACCGCCTTGGCTGTGGCAAGGCTCTGCGGCGCGTTTTCCGCGATCCACCCGGCTTGGTCCGCGACGAAATGCTCAAGCTTGTCGGTTGGCAGAACCCGATTGACGAGCCCCATCCGGGCGGCCTCTGTGGCATCGAACTGGCGGGCGGTGAACATCATCTCCGCCCCGTAGCCCGGACCTACCAGATCGAAGAGACGTTTTTGCGAAGCGGGACGATAGCCGATGCCGAGCCGCGCCGCAGGAACGCCAAAGCGCGCGTCTTCCGCGCAGAAGCGCATGTCGCAGCAGAGGGCCAACGCAAGGCCTCCGCCAATGCAGTAGCCGGAAATCTGCGCGATCGTCGGCTTAGGAAAGCTCTCCAGTCGCTCATAGACGCGGCCCGAGACCTCCCGATAGTGCCTGACGGCGTCGGCGCCGGTTCGTTCCTCCTCGAACTTCGAGATATCCGCGCCTGAGGCGAAGGCTTTGCCGCCCGCGCCGAACACGACGAGGGCCCGAACCGCTTCATCCTCGGCGAACTTCTCCAAGGTCTCTGACGCGGCTTGCCACATGTCGAGGCTGAGGGCATTGCGCCGCTCTGGGTTGTTGATGCCGAGCATGCCGATCGCTCCGGTCCGGATCGCCAGAATCTTTCCATCAGCAGCGGTCATCCGATCCGTGATATCTGCGCCTTTCATCAGCAGAAGGCCTGTATGCCGGTCTGCGCGCGCCCAAGGATCAGGGCATGGATATCATGGGTGCCCTCGTAGGTGTTTACCGTCTCGAGGTTCACCACGTGGCGCATGACGTGGTATTCATCGCTGATGCCGTTGCCGCCATGCATGTCGCGGGCGGTGCGTGCGATGTCCAGCGCCTTGCCGCAGTTGTTGCGCTTGATGAGCGAAATGCCCTCTGGCGCGAGCGCCCCAGCATCGAAGAGCCGCCCGGCCTGAAGCGCGGCTTGAAGCCCCAGCGTGATCTCGGTCTGCATGTCGGCGAGCTTCTTCTGCACCAGCTGATTGGCGGCGAGCGGCTTGCCGAACTGCATGCGGTCGAGCGTGTATTGCCGGGCGCGGTGCCAGCAATCCTCGGCTGCGCCCATCGCGCCACAGGCGATCCCGAAACGCGCCCGGTTGAGACATCCGAAGGGACCGGCAAGACCCGTGGCGTTAGGAAGCAGGTTCTCGAAAGGGACGAACACATCCTCCATGATGATCTCGCCTGTAATTGATGCGCCGAGGCTGAGCTTTCCCTCGATCTTGGGCGCGCTCAGCCCCTCCATGCCTTTCTCGAGGATGAAGCCGCGGATGATGTCATCGTCGGTCTTCGCCCAGATAACAAACACGTCGGCGACGGGGGAATTCGTGATCCAAGCCTTTGCGCCGCTCACGCGGAACCCGCCATCTGCACTGCGCGCCCGGGTGACCATGCCGCCCGGGTCGGAGCCGAAATCGGGCTCCGTCAGGCCGAAACAGCCGATCCATTCGCCGGTGGCGAGCTTGGGCAGGTACTTCATGCGCTGCTCTTCCGTGCCGTAGGCATGGATCGGGTGCATGACAAGCGATGACTGCACGCTCATCATCGAGCGATAGGCGGAATCGACCCGTTCCGTCTCGCGCGCGACGAGCCCGTAGGCGACATAGCTGCTACCCGCACCGCCGTATCTCTCTGGGACCGTAAGCCCGAGAAATCCCAGCTCACCGAATTCGTGGTAGATGTCGCGGTCGAACACCTGATTGCGATTGGCCTCCACGATGCGCGGCAGCAGCTTTTCCTGCGAATAGCTGTGCGCTGTGTCGCGGATCAGGCGCTCCTCATCGGTGAGGAGGCTGTCCAGTCGGAGAGGGTCCTCCCAAGCGAAGTGCCCGTACTTGTTGGCGTCGACTTTTTCGGCTTTGGCCGGGAGTGCTGGGTGGTTCATGATACGTCCTCAAATCTGTGGACCTTGCCGCTGGGTTAGGCACCGGAATGTGTGGCGGCGCGTTCGGCCCGCTGCGTTTCGCCGAGATCGGAAAGCACTCGCGCGTATTGCGACCAGCTTGGTTTGCTGGTGGGAAAGCGCGCAACGCGCTCGGAAAGCAGGTTGCGTGCAGTTGCGAGCCGACCGCTCTTCACAGCGGCGTCGATCAGGATCTGTGTGAAGAGATCGCGCTGCGCGAGGCTACCACCGATGGGCGCCAGCTCGTTGCGGATCGGCCAGAGCAGATCGCAGGCCTTTACGTATTCGCCGGCCTCGTAGGCGAGCATCGCCTCACAGAGCGGAATGAGCGTCGTCTTCGTCGCTTCGGCGGTCCAGCCTTCACCCGACCGGGCGAACACCGTCATCGAGTTGATATGCTCGCGGGCCACGTCGAAATTCCCTTTCGCCGCCAGCGCGAGGCAGAAATGCGCATCGCGGAAGGGCAGAATGTGATCGTTGATCCGCGTGGCCGAATGCTCCGCCAGAAGATCCCACCTGTCGCCTACGTCGACGCCTGCGATCTCCAGCCGTTTCAGTAGCGCCGCCTGGTTGGACACGTCGATATACTTGTCGGAGTTGATGGAGGACAGTTCGTTGTCGAAAAGCTGGATAGCGCTCTGATAATCCCTTTCGGCGATGTTGAAGAGCGCTGCGTGCCACCAGACATGCGCCTTGAACATGTTCTTGCTGGCCCATTGCTCCGGCGAGAAGTCGAGCCACTTAGTGCCTTCTTGCGTCCGGCCCTGCATTTCCATGACATGGGCGACGGAATGGATGGCCCATAGGTCTTCGGGATTACGCTCGGCCGCCTCGCGGCCCCAGCGCTCCGCCTGTTCGTAATCGCCGCATTCCTCCAGCGCATAGGCATACATGCCTTGCACGTTGGAATAGCCTGGTGTCCCTTCATCCCATTCGCCCAACACCCCGGATACCACCGATCTCAGGACATTGCTCCGACCGGTGTAGAACGCCATCGTGTGATGAAGCTTGAGCGCCATCAAGTCGCGTGGATATCTTTCGAGGATCTGCTCCCATGCGAGACAGGCGTTCAGCAAATCGCCCTTAACCCAGCCCTGCAACGCTTTGACATGCAGGCGTTCGCGCGGGTTGAGGTCCGGCCCACCCTCCGAGAACTTGTCGAGGATTTCCTGGATTTTCGGAAAGACCGCGCGGTTTTCCAGCATCATCAGCAGGTAGCCCCGGTAGCATTGCGCCAGCGCGCAGTCAGCATCCTCGCCCAGCGCTTCCTTGACCAGGCTGCCCGCGTTGGTGCCGTAATCGAGGTAATCGGCCACGGCGAGGTCTAGCTTCCGGGTCGCCGTCTTGCTCGACGTGCTGACCTCCAATCCGCGAGTGTCGTATTCCATGGCTGATCCTCCTTTTTCCTCCCCGCAGCCTACGCGGATCACGGTATTTAGGCGTCACGCATCTCCACGTTTAACGCCCGCAGTACGCGTTCCGGCGTGGCCGGAAATGCCCGAAGGTCGCCGCCTTTTCGGCTCAGGGCGTCGTTGATTGCGCAGGCGATGGCCCCCACCGCCCCAATGATAGAGCCTTCGCCACAGCCCTTGAAGCCGCCAATCGCACCCGAAGGAGTGTTGGCGTGATGCAGCTCGATCTTCGGGATCTCCATCGAAGAAGGTACGAGATAGTCCGCCAGCGTGACGGTGCGCGGCTGTCCGTCTTCGTCATAGATGAGCTCCTCGAGCAGCGCCTCGCCGATGCCCTGCGCGATGCCGCCGATGATCTGACCTTCCACCACGGCGGGATTGATGACGCGACCCACGTCCTCGACCGCCACGTAGCGGACGATCTCTACGTCGCCTGTCTCAGGATCGACATCGACCACGACGGTGTGCGCGCCCGCAGCGAAGCTGCCAAACTTGGGGTCGTAGAATGAGGTGATCTCGAAGCCTTGGTTGAGTTCGTCCGGGATATGTTTGGCGGAAAAGAAGCTTTGTTCCGCCAGGTTGGCGAGCGATATGGACTTGGACCTGTCGAGAGTCTGGATTGCCGAATCGACGATCCCCAACTCCTCTTTAGGCGTTTCGAGAAGATGTGCGCCGAGAGCCAGCAGCCGCTCTCGCAGCTCTTGCGCCGCCTTGATTACCGCGCCGGATCCGAACACGGCAGTGCGGGAGGCGAACGTGCCGAACCCATAGGGCGCCATGGCGGTATCGTTGGTCACGCAGTTCACATCCTCGAGCTTCATACCGAGCTCGTCAGCTGCGACCTGGCACATGGCCGTGGCGATTCTCTGGCCCTGCGAGGGCAGTGCTGCCGCGATGGTTAACGCGCCGCTCGTCTCGAGGCGCAGCGTCACGGCATCGCGCCCCGGCTGCAGCAGCGTCCCCGGGCCCACCGCCGTGCTGGTGCCAAGCCCGGTAAGTTCCGCGAAACAGGCCACGCCGATGCCGCGCAGCTTGCCATTTGGCGCGGCGCTCTCCTGCCCCTCGCGCAGCTTCTGATAATTCGCCTTGGCCGCCGAGAGATCGAGACAAGCCTCGTAGTTCACGTGATCGTGCAAGAGGTTGTTGGCGTTGCGGTAGGGCATCAAGTCTGCGGTAATGAGGTTGCGCTTGCGCAATTCCACCGGGTCCATGCCAAGTTGGCGCGCTGCGTCGTCGAGAAGAAGCTCGAGCGAGGTGGACGCCGTGGGCCGACCAACCGCGCGGTAAGGGCCGACGGGCGTCTTATTGGTTGCCACGCCGCGCGTCACGTAGCGCATCGCTGGCACCTTGTAGGGCCCAGGCATCAGGCCCGCGATCTGTAGCGGCTCCATGCCAGCCGACCAAAGGTAGGTCGAATAGGCACCGACATCGGCCCATATGTCCGAATCCAAAGCAAGGATATGCCCGTCCTTATCGAAGGCAATCTTCAGTTCGACATCGTTTTCCCGGGCGTGCGTCGAGGCGACCATGTTCTCCAGCCGATCCTCCACCCACTTGATGGGGCGGCGCAGCTGAAGCGCGAGATAGGAGCAAAGGAATTCCTCAGGGTAGATTGAGGCTTTTTGCCCGAAACCGCCCCCCGTCTGCGCGGCAATCACCCGAACGTCCGTTTCCCCCAGCTTGAGATGCTTGGCGAGATAGTGGCGCACAACGTAAGGCAGCTGGTGGCTCATCCAGACGCTGAGTTTGAACGAGCCCTGCCGGAACGCCGCGACACAGCCGCGGCCCTCAAGGCACATCGCCTGCTTGCGGCCGATATGAAAACTGCGCTCGACCACCGCATGGGCATTTGCGAAGGCCTCATCGACCTCGCCACGCTCATATTCGCGCTTGATGAGGTGGTTGTTGGCACATTCGTCGTGGATGCGCGGCGCGTCGTCCATTTCGCCCTCGCGGGCTTTCGTGACAACGGGCAGCGGGTCGTAATCCACCTCGATCAAATCGACGGCGTCCTCGGCCGTCGCGCGGTCTTCGGCAACAACGGCACAGATCGCCTCGCCGCAGAAGCGGACCTTGTCTACGGCAAGCCAGTGCTGCACCGACTCGCCGCCAGAAAAGCGGTTCGGCATGCTGCGGAACGGCTCGACCTTGCCCGCCAATTCTGCCCCCGTCATCACCTTGATGACCCCGGGCATGGCCCGCGCTGCTTCCGTGTCGACTGACACCAGCCGCGCGTGGGCATACTGGCTGCGCAGGAAGGCCACATGATACATTCCCGAAAACGAAATGTCGTTGATGAACCGCCCTTCGCCCTCCAGCAGCGGGATGGCTTCATCTGGCAGAACCGACGTTCCGACAATCTTTTCGTTCGAAAACCGCATTTTTGTTTCCTCGTTCAGCCTCTCAGGGCGGTCACGTCTTCTGCAACTCTAGCATGTCGCGCGCTGCGGCCATTACGGCAGTCACGATGGCGCTGTAGCCGCTGCACCGGCAAATGTTGCCTGAAAGAGCCTCGCGCACTTCGTTTTCGGTCGGATCCGGGTTCTCCTCCAGCAGCTCGATCGCAGTGATCAGAAAGCCGGGCGTGCAGTAGCCGCATTGCAGGCCAAAATTCTCGTGAAAGGACTTCTGAATCTGGTGCCATTCGCCGCTGTCGCTCCGCAGCCCCTCGATGGTGACGATATCGGTTTCGTCTGCCTGCACCGCCAGCGTGAGGCAGGAGCGCACGCTGCGCCCGTTCATCAACACTGTGCAGGCGCCGCAAACACCGTGCTCGCAGCCCAGGTGGGTACCGGTCAAACTCAGAGTATCGCGTAGGAAATCTGCCAGCGACTGGCGCACCGGGACCGATTTTTCGTAGGCGCGGCCGTTCACCTTGCACGTTATGGTTCGATCTCTGGCCATGTCACACGCCCCCTGTTCTCGCGAATGCGGTTATCAACGCCCGCTTGGTGAGAACACCCGCGAGATGGCGGCGGTAGCCAGACGAGGCGTGAACGTCCTCGGCTGGGTCGACTTCGTCCATCACCTTGGCCGAGGCCGCTGCGAAGAGTTCGGCGCTGGTAGAGGCATCGAGCGTTTCACCGGTCAGTATATTTTCGGCACCGGTGGCGCGGAAGGGCCCATCGCCCATGCCGACGATCGTGAGGCGGGCGCGTTCACAGGTGCCATTGCGCACCTCGAGGATCGCGGCCACGCCGGCGATTGCAAAGTCGCCCAGACGGCGGGCATATTCGACGAAGGCTTGTCCGGCGCCCGGGGCCGGGCGCGGATAGCGCACCTCGATCACCATCTCTCCAGGCTCGAGGATTGTGCTCATCATGCCATCCGAAAATTCCTCGGCGGACACTTCGCGTGTGCCCTCCGTGCTGGCGATCACCACCGTGCCGTCATAGGCAGCCAGTACGCCGGGATGCTCGGCGGCAGGATCGTTATGGGAAATGCTGCCGCAGACCGTGCCCCGGTTGCGGATCGCGATGTGGGCGATCTGCGTCGTGGCCTCGGCCAGAAGCGACCAGCCTTCCCGGATACTCTTACTGCGTAGCACGTCCGCATGACGCACGAGCGCGCCGAGGCGCAGGGTGTCAGACTCGACGGTCAGATGGTTAAGGGCGTCGATGCGATTTATGTCGACGAGATGGGTGGGCGCCGCGATGCGCATGTTCAGCATGGGCATGAGGCTTTGCCCGCCCGACAGTACACGGCCATCCTCGCCCGCATCGCGCAGGGTCTCGAGGCCTTCTTCCAGTGTGCGGGGCGCTTGATATTCAAACCAGGGAGCTTTCACGCGTTTCTCACTATGTGGATGCGCCTGCGGCGCTTAGGCAAGTTTGAGTCAGTCGGATTGTCGTGCGCGCTACCAAAGGTAGAAGCAAGTCATTATATGAAAGACCATTGCTATGGTTGCACGCTCGGCGCGAGTCCGTCAACACCGCTTTTCCTTTTTATATTGGCTTTCACACGTCAATAATACAGGTTGACGCAGCACCCGCCGACAATTTACTCATAGGTAAGCATGAACATATGATAAACGTCTGTCGGTCGCATGGGACCCTGATGGGCACACATGATTGGCATAACGGTGCCGACAGGCGTAGGCCGGAACGCGGCCGTTACATCAGGAACAAGCGGAAGTGAAAGATGGAACTCGTCGATTCAGTGAGCATCAACCAGAGCCGCGATGTCGTTTGGCGTGCGCTCAAGGATACCGATATCCTGCGGGAAGCGATCCCCGGCTGCGAAGCGCTCGAGCAGGTGGGCGACAGCCACATGTCGGCAGCCGTCTCTCTCAAGATAGGTCCGGTGCGGGCGCGATTTTTCGGCGAGGTGGAGTTCTGTGAGGTCGATGAGCCCGACGGCATGGTGCTGACCGGCGAGCGCAAGGGCGGCGCCGCAGGCTTTGCCAAGGGCAACGCGAGGGTCATGCTGGAGGAGGCCGGACCATCCGAGGCACTGCTGACCTATGCGGCCAACGTGCAAGTGGGTGGCAAGCTAGGACAACTCGGCGCACGCCTGATAGATTCCACCGCGAAGAAGCTGACGCGCCAGTTTTTCAACGATTTCAATGCAGCCGTATCACCCTCAGGCGAAACCTCCGAAACGGCAGCGTAAGAGGTGTGACAATGAAGATGCACTTTCTGGATGGCGGGCGGTTGCGCATGAAGAAACGGGTGTTCGTGCCCGGTGCGGATCGCGAGGAGATAATCGAGATGCCGGTGATCTCGACCCTCTTCCGGCATGCGAAGGGCAACGTTCTGTTCGATACCGGTTGTCACCCCTCCGTGGGTGCCGATGCCGAGGCGCGCTGGGGCGGCTTGGCGCGCTTCATGACGCCCATCGCCCCCCCTGAGACAAACGTCGTCAATAGCCTCGCCGAAGCGGGGCTTGTGCCCGAAGACATAGACATCGTTGTGAATTCGCATCTCCACCCGGATCATTGCGGCTGCAACGAGTTCTTCACCAAGGCGGAGTTCTTCTGCCATGAGGAAGAGCTTGCGGCGGCCGGCGTTGAGGAGGCTGAGAAGGTTGGATACCTGCGCGCGGAGTGGGATCACCCGATGCCGATGCACGCCATCACCTCGGATTATGATGTGTTCGGAGATTCCCGCCTCGTGACCATCGCGCTGCCCGGCCACACGCCCGGGATGACTGGTCTGCGCGCGGAGCTGCATCGCGACGGGGAGTTCTTCATCGCCTCCGACGCCGTGAGTCTGAAGCGCAATCTCGACAACGACGAGGCCCCGATCAACGCGTGGGACGCGGAAAAGCTGCTCGCCTCCTATGATACGGTGCGCGAGCGTGAGCGCGCCGGAGCGACGATCATCTGTGGCCATGACGACGAACAATGGCAGCGCCTCAAGACAGGCGTAGAGACATATGAATAGCCGAGAAAAGGCCTGCCGGCGTTAAGCCGAAGGCAGGCACGAGAGGGAGGACGAAACATGGAACTTGGTCTTGCGGGCAAGGTCGCACTGGTCACAGGCGGCGGCCGGGACGTGGGCGGGGACATCGCACGTTTGTTGGCGGCGGAGGGCGCGAAGGTCGCGGTCAACTACCGCAACTCGGAAGCCGAAGCCGCGGCTCTCGTCGATGAGATCACCGCGGCCGGCGGCTTGGCCAAGGCTTGGAAAGCCGACATCAGCGATTACGATGATGTGACGGCCATGATGGATGGCGTGGTTGCCGATTGGGGGAGCATGGATATCCTCGTCAACAATGCTGGCCTCGTGAAATACCAGCGCTTCGTCGAGTCCTCGCCCGAGGACTGGAAGCCTCAGATGGATGTCTGTCTCTATGGTGCTCTGAATTGCTCGCACGCTGCTGCCCGGCATATGGTGGAGCAGAAAAGTGGGCGGATCATCAATATCGTCGGCGACAGTTCCCGCATCGGTGAGGCGAACATCTCCATCGCCGCCACCGCGCGCGGCGGCACGATCGCGCTTGGCAAGTCTATGGCTAAGGAGCTGGGCCGATACAACATCACGGTGAACACCATCGCGCTCGGGCTCGTCGAGACGGCCCACCAAGACCCGGATTTCCTGGCCAAGCACATGGACAGGATCCTGAAAGCCTACCCGTTGAAACGCATAGGCAAGCCGGAGGATGTCTCTCCGATGGTGGTCTTCCTGTCCTCGCAGGGAGCAGGGTGGATCACCGGGCAGGTCATAAGCGTCAACGGCGGCTTCAGCATGGTCTGACACGAAGGTGGTCAGGGGGAGAAACGAAGATGATCAGAAGCGAACTCATTGCACCCGTTTCGGAACTCCTGGAACGTCAGGCCAAGCGCTGTCCCGACAAGGTCGCCTACAGGGATGCCGCACGGTCCGTTACCTTTGGAGAGCTTGAGCGCGATACGCGCCACCTCGCGACATGGCTCTGTAAGCTCTCCGGCGGGGCAAGGCCCGTGGTCGCGGTGTGGCTTCCCAACAGCGTGGACTGGATCGTGACGACCCTCGCGGCGGTGCGCGCCGGCGGCATGGCCGTGCCGGTGAGCTATGATTCCATGGTCAACGAGGCCGCCTACCGGATCGAGGATGCCCAATGCACATTCGTCGTGACCCGGGCAGAGCGTAGCGGGATGCTCGACGAGATCGACAAGGCAGGGGAGGTCAAACGCATACTGGTCGATCCGCCAGCCGGGGTGGGGGACAGTGCGGACCCGAGCGATTTCGTCGCGCTTTGCGCTCAACCCGCGGAGGGGGTCGAGTTGCCGGTCGAGGATATCGACGAGGCCTCCTACATCATCTACACCTCCGGCACGACGGGTTTGCCCAAGGGCGTGCTGATCTCCACGCGCGCCATTCTCTGGACGACCGCCGCCTGTTGGTGGCCGACGCTTGGCATCAACGAAAACGACCGGCTTTTGTCGCCGCTGCCGCTCTTTCATTCCTATGCGCTGACACTGCCGGTGCTCGCTGTCCTGGCCACCGGCGCGGAGGTCTATCTGATGGAGCGCTTTTCGACCAAAGGCGCGATCGAGATGCTCAAGAGTGGTGATTTCACGTTGATGCCGGGCGTGCCGACCATGTTCCACTACCTGATGCAGGCCGCCGCAGACGAAGAGGAGACGCTTTTCGGAAGCATGCGCTACTGCATCTCCGCGGGGGCGATCCTGCCGGGCACGCTCAACAGGGATTTTGAGAAACGCTTCGGCGTTCAACTGCTCGATGGCTACGGTATCACGGAAATGTCGACCATGGTGACGATGAACTGGCCGGGCGCCGCGCGCATTCCTGGCTCCTGCGGGCCGCCGCTTCTGGGGCTGGCGTTGCGTGTCATCGACCCTGCGACCGGCAAGGACGTGCCCTTCGGCGAGGAGGGTGAACTAATCTGCCGGGGCCCCAACCTGATGATCGGCTATAACCGCATGCCCGAAAAGACAAACGAGGTGTTGCGCGATGGCTGGTATTACTCGGGCGACCTCGCCCGCAGCGACAAGAACGGCTTCATCACCATAACCGGTCGTGTGAAGGAGATCATCATCCGCGGCGGCCAGAATATCGCGCCCGCCGAGGTTGAAGAGATCGTGACCGAGCTTGACGAGGTGCTCGACTGTGCCATTGTGGGCATCTCGCACGAGAGCCTCGGCGAGGTGCCCGTCGCCTTCATCGTTCCCAAGCCGGGCAAGCCGGTGGAGGAGGAAGCCGTGAGGAGCCATTGTGCGGCGCATCTGTCGGCCTACAAGGTGCCGGCGAAAATCGAGCTCGTGGAGGAGATCCCCAGAACGGGATCGGGGAAAATCATGCGCTTCAAGCTCCGCGAAAGACTGGAAGGCAAGGCCTGATCCCGGGTCGAAGACCAAAGAGAGAAAGGGCCCCGGACATGGCGCAGGCCGAAAAAAACATCGCCGTCACGCTCAGCGCGAAAGACGGTGAGCGCAAAGTGACCCTGCCAGCTCGGCGGCTCCTTGTCATGGGCTGGACGGCCCGCGACGTGAACGCGATGGAGGCGCATATCCGCGAACTGGAGGAGATGGGCATCCCGCGTCCCGACCGCACGCCCATCATGTACCGCAATTCCGTGGCGCGGCTGACGACGACGGATTGTATCGAGGTGAGTGGCGGCAACACGAGCGGTGAGGTCGAATTCGTGATCGCCATGATCGACGGCGAGAAATGGGTCGGCGTGGGGTCTGATCACACCGATCGAGAACTGGAAAAGCAGGGCATCACGGTGGCCAAGCAGATCTGCGACAAGCCGATCGCCCCGGTTTTCTGGCCCTATGACGAGATCGCGGGCCATTGGGACAAGCTGATACTGCGCTCGCAGATCGACGAGGAGGGCGGCACCGTCACCTACCAGGACGGTACGGTGAACGCGATGCGCCCGGCGGAAGAATTGATGTCGATCCTCGCGGCAGACCATGACACGGGCGGCATGCGCGATGGCGACGTGATGATGGGCGGCACTCTCCCCGCGAAAGGGGGCATCCGCCCTTCCGGCCGGTTTTCCTTCGAGTTGATCGATCCGGTTCTCGACCGGCGGATCGCGCATTCCTACGCGATCACGGAACTGCCGATAGCGGGCTGAGCGCGCGACCCCGGCGGGGGCCGCGCCATGCCTTCAGCTCTCGTCGTAGTAGTGGGTTTCCAGCAACACGCAGCCGCCTTCCGACTTGAACGGCCCGTGATAGGCACCAGGCGGGCGGCAGGCATACGTGTTGGGCGCAAAGCTCTCTCCGCCTTCGCCGTTCTCGTCATTACCCACCGTCAGATCGCCCGAGACGAGATAAACCTCTTCCCAGTAGTCATGCACGAAGGGCTTGGTGGTAAAGACGCCTGGTTCGAAGCGAAGCAGCCGCGTCCGGTTCCCGGTCTTGCCGGTCTCGTCGAGCCTGCCGGCGAGGATCTTCTGCTGGATGCCCGCGGGATAGCCCGGTGGCGTGGCCCAGCCACTCTCCATGTCCACTGGGTGAAATTCCAAATGTTCCTTGTCGATTGTCATTCTGTCCCTCCTTATTCTGCGGCGTGTGCCATGCGTGACAGTTCGTCTTCCAACGAGTAGCCGTCCAGTATCTGATCGACCATGCCCGCGCTGCGGTCCCAGTCATAGGTACGGAAGCTGTGGTTCTTGGTGACGAAGGTCGCCCCGGAATAGAACATCTCGTATTGAGTATGCCGCGAGGCGAATTCCGAGCCTATGGCGTCCCATGCGAGCTTGAAAAACTTCACACGCCCCTCGGAATCGGCCGCAGGGGATTGCTGCGTCTTACCGATCAACTCCGCAAGCTCGGGATTGTCGAAATCGGCGATGGAGGACGGAAGCATGATCAGCCCACCCCCGGCCAGGTCGCGCAGGGTGGTGATCAGTTGTGGGTAGAGCTGCTGGCTCAGCACCGCCGCCGAATAGAGTGTATGGCGGTCGGGTACGAAATAGGGGCCATACTTGAAGCCCTTGGCCTCCATCGCATGCACCATGGCGTCGATCATCGAGCACTTGGCCGCAAGCTCGCCCAGCGTTTCGCGCACTTGCGGGAAATTCACCACGCCGTTCACTTCCGCGATACGCCGCCCCAGTCCGGCCATGAAGCGCAGCTTCACCATCAGCCGCACCTGTGCCTGATAGTTCTGGTAAACATGCGCGGGCGTCGCGTGGAACTGCTTGTTGCACATCTCTGTGTCTTGGTTGATGAACACCCGATCCCACGGAACCTTCACATCGTCGAAATAGAGCACCGCGTCATTCTCGTCGTAGCGGCTCGAGAGCGGGTTGTCGTAGACGTTCTTGGCATCCGCCTCGTAGGATTTGCGCGACAGGATTTTCAGCCCCTTGGCGTTCATCGGGATGGCGAAGGAAAGAGCATATGGTTCCTCGCCCTCGGACAAGGGCTGAATGCACGTCACGAAGACCTCGTTGGCCATGATGCCGGCGGTGGCCAGCATCTTGGCACCCCGGATCGTGAGACCCTCCGCGTCCTGATCCACGACGCCAGCGGTGAGGAACTTGTTCTGCTGTTCGTGCGCGCCCTTGGAACGGTCCGCCTGCGGATTGATGATGACGTAGGTGAGGAAAAGCTCGTTGTCGCGTGCGTAGCGGTAGTAGTCGGCCAGTGCCCCGGCGCGGTTCTTGTCATAGGCCTCGAAAACGTCGAGCCCCATATACATCCCCGAAATGCACGAGGCTACGTGATCGGGCGAACGGCCGAGGAAGCCGCAATGCAGGCTCGACCACGCCTCGAGTGCCTTGCGGCGCTGCACGAGTTCGTCATAGGACGTGGGCAGTTGCCAAATGCGATTGGCCCTCTCGCCGGTATCGTCGACTTCGTAGGTCATCAACTCTGCGTTTTCGGGTCGTGACTGGAAGTCGTAAATGCTGCCGACCATGGCGCAGGCGTTGCGGAACGCCGGATGCACGGTCACGTCACCGGCCAGATTGCCATCGATATAGACTTGGCGGCCGTCCTGTATGGAATTGATATGTTGGTCACCTGTCTTGATCATGTAACTTTCTCCCTTGAATTCGGTTCTCGGCGCACGTCGCCTAGTAGTGAATGTCGAGCGGCCAAAGCTCCGCATGGACTCCTTCGGTGCCAAGGGCATGGTAGGAGCCTTGGTAGAACATCAACGGCTTGCGATCGCCAAAGGTTTGGAACCGCGAGACGCGCTCGATGAAGAGCACGTGATCGCCGCCATCATGCGCGGCATGGCGCTGGCATTCCATGACGGCCGCTGCCCCCGAAAGGATCGGTGTACCATTGTCTTGGGTGCGGAAATTCAGCCCCTCCCACTTGTTGGCGTCGGGTCGGGCGAACCGGTTCGAGAGATCGCGCTGCTCCTGTGACAGAACATGGATTGCGCAATTGGCAGCAGCCTCCCAGGCTGGCAGGCTTTGTGCGCGCCTGTCGATGCTGAAAAGTACCAGCGGCGGCGCGAGCGAGAGCGAGTTGAAGGAACTGATCGTCATGCCGATTGGGCCCTCATCGCTGGCGGCTGTCACAATGCAAACGCCGGTCGGGAATTGGCTTAGGCATTTGCGGAAAGCCATCGCGTCGAACGGGGCAGAGGAGGCGTGCGTTTTCATGCCTTGCCCTCAGTGACGGACAGCAGGTAGTTCGCCAGCGCAAGCGCTTTGTCCGCACCCTTACGCAGGTCCGCCGCCTGAGTGGCAAGTGCGCCGAACCCTTCGGAATCGAGAGAGTCGAAGATCGCATCGTTGATCTCGCGCTGCATGGGCGCGAGCGCGGCCAGTTGCGCTTCGCCCTGTGAGGAGACCTGAAGCAACACGCGGCGCCGGTCCGAGGGGTTTGGGCGCTTGGTCAGCAGTCCCTGCCGTATGAGCTTGCCGGTTTCGATCGTCACGAAAGCACCCGAGAGGCCGAGATGAGCTGCAATGGCCTTGATGCCGACCCCGTCTTGCGCCTGTAGATGGCTGACTGAGACGAGGATCGTGTATTGGATGCCGGTTAGACCAAGGTAGCTGCCGAACTTTTCACGCACGGCTTCCAGCCGCGAAGAGAAGGCCAGAAGATCATGCACCAAGTGCCGGAACGTGCCGTCGTCTCCATTGATCAGAAGTTCCGGGCGCGAGACGGTCAGCGCACGTCCGACGTCTGTCTTCTCGACCTCGTCGGGGTTGCCCTTGGCAGTGGCGTCCAGCTTGCTGTCCATGAGTTTCTCTAGTTAACGGCTTTGTAAAAAAGGTAACTTACAAAGTTAAATAATTCAAGGCATAATTCCGCCCTGGCCAAGGGATGGCATCCTGCGCGTCAGCTGCGCTGGGCGGCTTCCTCTTGGTCGCGCAGAGCGCGGCGATCTATTTTCTGAAGCGTGGTTCGGGGCAGTTCGTCGACGAAGGCTATCTCGCCGGGAACCTTGTATCCGCCTGCATTGGTGCGCACGCGATCCTGCAAATCGGCCACGAGGGCCTCGTCGCCCGAGGTGCCGGCCCTGAGGACGACGAAGGCCTTGACGATCATCAGCCCGTCTTCGCCATCG
>Ga0102929_1001215_pt1 | contig 15401 bp, 15 predicted proteins | sample SalPonR1_B_D2_MG_FD_78510 | JGI IMG/M metagenome (GOLD analysis project Ga0102929, IMG submission 78510) | Salt pond soil microbial communities from South San Francisco under conditions of wetland restoration - Salt Pond MetaG R1_B_D2_MG | ecosystem: Environmental > Aquatic > Marine > Intertidal... | reverse complement strand
CGGGGTGGGGGTCTGGGGGCCGCTACGCACCCGAGATGGGGTGTTGACCGGTGTGGTGCCCGCGTCTGGCAATCCGCGACCGCCCGCCCAGCAACTGGCGCGCGCCACCGGGCGTGTTTCAATCGCGTTGACCAAGGCCGAGCAGGCCGGGTTTGCGCAATTGGTGGTCAGCGATGAAAACATGCTGGGTGCGCCGCGCCGAAATCTGCGGCATAGGACTCTTTACGACGACGCCGGGCAGCGCATGGCGCGGTTTGCACAGGCCTTTGGCCAAGGCGTGAGCCGTGTCGTTCTGTCGATCCGGGGGCAAGACAGCTATTGGAGTTCGGCGCTGGCCTTTGCGGTGGCGCGTGGGCACCGTGTGCCAAACCGCGATGATCTGGATCGGCTGGTCACGTCGCCGCGCCATTGGCGCGATGTGATCGCCGATGTGGCCTGCGCCTTTCCGCGAGCGGATATTCAAGTGATGCCCTATGAAGTGTTCGGCGGGCAACCGGAACGCAAGCTTCAGGTCATTACCGGGCAGGCGACACCGCCAAAGAAACATGCGCGGGCATGGCTGAACCGTGCCCCGAAGATCGAGACACTGCGCGCAATCGTGGCCGAACGTGGCGGAAACCCCGCCCGACTGGGCGAGGGCGAGGGGCGTTGGCAGCCGTTCGATGCCGGGCAAACCGCGGCCCTACGCGAATCTTATGCGGACGATCTGTTCTGGCTGCGCGCCGGGGCGGATGGTCTGGCGACATTGATCGAGGAAACCGGACCGGGAGAGGCGGGGACACATCCGCCCCTCGGTCAGACGACAAGAGGACATTCAAATGACGACGAAAAAAGACGAATGGCGTAAGATTGCCGAGGCCGAGCTTAAGGGTCGGCCGCTGGACGATTTGACCTGGAAAACACTTGAGGGCATCGAGGTTGAGCCGCTTTACACCGAGGAAGATGTCGAAGGGCTGGCGCATCTGAACTCGATCCCCGGACAGGCGCCGTTCACACGCGGGCCACGGGCCACGATGTATGCCGGCCGCCCCTGGACCATCCGGCAATATGCCGGGTTCTCGACCGCCGAAGACTCGAACGCCTTTTACCGGCGCAATCTGGCCGCAGGCCAGCAAGGTGTGTCGGTGGCGTTCGATCTGGCCACGCATCGCGGCTATGACAGCGACCACCCGCGCGTGGTGGGCGATGTCGGCAAGGCCGGTGTGGCGATCGACAGTGTCGAGGACATGAAAATCCTGTTCGATGGCATTCCGCTGGACAAGGTCAGCGTGTCGATGACGATGAACGGCGCGGTGATCCCGATCTTGGCCAGTTTCATCGTCACCGGCGAGGAACAGGGCCATGACAAAAGCCTTCTGTCGGGCACGATCCAGAACGACATCCTCAAAGAGTTCATGGTTCGCAACACCTATATCTACCCGCCCAAACCGTCGATGCGGATCATCAGTGACATCATTGAATACACCAGCAATGAGATGCCGCGCTTCAACTCGATCTCGATTTCCGGCTACCACATGCAGGAGGCTGGCGCGAACCTGGTGCAAGAGCTGGCCTATACGCTGGCCGATGGCCGCGAATACGTGCGCGCGGCGATGGATGCGGGCATGGATGTGGACAGTTTCGCGCCGCGCCTGTCGTTTTTCTTTGCGATCGGGATGAATTTCTTCATGGAGGCCGCCAAGCTGCGCGCGGCACGTCTGCTGTGGCACCGTGTGATGACGGAATTCGATGCCAAAAGCGAAAAATCCAAGATGCTGCGCACGCATTGCCAGACAAGTGGCGTCAGCCTGCAAGAGCAAGACCCCTATAACAACGTGATCCGCACCGCATACGAGGCGATGAGCGCGGTTCTGGGCGGCACACAATCGCTGCACACCAACGCGTTAGATGAGGCAATTGCCCTGCCCACCGATTTCAGCGCCCGCATTGCGCGTAATACGCAATTGATCTTGCAGGAAGAAACCGGGGTGACCAATGTGATCGACCCGCTGGCGGGCTCGTATTACGTTGAAAAGCTCACATCGGACCTGGCCGAAAAGGCATGGGAGCTGATGGAGGAGGTCGAAGAGATGGGCGGCATGACCAAAGCCGTGGAGTCTGGCATGCCCAAGCTGCGCATCGAAGAAACCGCCGCCACCCGTCAGGCGATGATCGACCGGGGTGACGAGGTGATCGTCGGGGTCAACAAATACCGCAAGGATCAGGAAGACCCGATCGACATTCTGGATGTCGATAACGTCAAGGTGCGCGAAAGCCAGATTGCGCGGCTGGAAAAAATCCGCGCGACCCGCGACGCGGCGGCCTGTCAGGTGGCCCTGGATGAAGTGACCCGCCGCGCCAAAGAGGGCGGCAATCTGTTGGAGGCGGCGGTTGAAGCCGCGCGCCAGCGTGCCTCGGTTGGAGAAATCAGTATGGCGATGGAAAAGGAATTCGGTCGGCATCGCGCCGAAGTGAAAACGCTGGCCGGTGTCTATGGCGCAGCCTACGAGGGCGACGAAGGCTTTGCCGCCATTCAGAAATCGGTGGAAGAGTTCGCCGAGGCCGAGGGGCGACGCCCGCGGATGCTGGTTGTCAAGATGGGGCAGGACGGCCACGACCGCGGCGCGAAAGTGATTGCGACGGCCTTTGCCGATATCGGGTTCGATGTGGATGTGGGACCGCTGTTCCAGACCCCGGACGAGGCGGCACAGGATGCTGTGGATAACGACGTGCATGTGATCGGGATTTCCAGTCAGGCCGCGGGCCACAAAACGCTGGCTCCGCAACTGATCGAGGCGCTGAAAGCCAAGGACGCGGGCGATATCATCGTGATCTGTGGCGGTGTTATCCCGCAGCAGGATTACGAGTTTCTGAAAAAGGCGGGGGTCAAGGCGATCTTTGGCCCTGGCACCAATATTCCCGAGGCGGCGCAGGACATTCTGCGCCTGATCCGCGATGCGCGGGGCTGATGGCGCGGGTTGTGAGGGGGCGTTGCCCCCTCTTGGCCTTTGGCCAATTCACCCCCAGAGTATTTTGAGAACAATGAAGGGGCAGGGTATGGGTATGCGTGCGCGGACAATGGCGGCGTCGGGCTTAGGGTTTTTGTGGGCGCTGCTTTTGCTCTGGGCAGCTGCGCGATTTGTGCAATTGCCGGTGTTTACGTTGATGCCGACGATCATGACCGCGTTTTTCGCGCCCGGTTTGGTCATGGCGGCCATGGTGATGCGTGTGGCGACGCGAAGGCTGGGGGATGAGGCCGCGATGCAAGGCGCGCCGTTGCAGGGTAAGGCCGCCGTGGATCAGCGCGTGTTGCAAAACACGTTGGAGCAACTGGCGTTGGCATTGTGTATCTGGCCTGCGGCGGCGGTTCTGCTGGCCGAGAACGGGCCGGGTGTGATCATGGCGCTGGGTGCGGGATTTGCCGTGGCGAGGGTGGTTTTCTGGCTGGGCTATCACCTGTCGCCGATGTTTCGCGTAGTCGGATTTGCGGCCACGTTCTGGCCAACTGTTTTAGTGGCGCTTTGGGCCTTGTGGCGGCTGGCCACGGGCATGGCATAGGAGAGAGGCGGATGTTGGAGCTGGATCATCTGGCGGTTGCCGCTGCTACCTTGGAGGAGGGGCGCGCGGCGGTCGAAGAGGCGCTTGGTGTGCGCTTGCAGCCCGGTGGGCAACATGCGCATTTTGCCACACATAATATGCTGTTGGGATTTGATGATGGTCTGTATCTTGAGGTGATCGCGGTTGATCCGGGGGAGGCTGCGCCAAGCTATGCAAGATGGTTCGATCTGGACCGGTTTGAGGGACCACCAAAGCTGAACAACTGGATTTGCCGCAGTGATGATCTGGTGGCAGATGTCGCGCGCTTTCCCGATGCAGGGCGGCCTGTGGCCCTGACGCGGGGCAATTTGAACTGGCGTATGGCAGTCCCGGAGACAGGCGTTTTGCCCTATGACAATCTGTTTCCGGCATTGATGCAGTGGGATTGTGCGGACCATCCGGCGCAGCGGTTGCAGGCGTCGGGCTGTGCCTTGGCGCGGCTGATTGTCAGCCACCCGGCGGCTGGTGAACTGGCCGGGTCTTTGGCACCTGTGCTGCACGATGATCGGGTGCAGTTTGAAAAAGGTCCAACCGGTTTGCGCGCCGAGATCACGACACCAGCCGGGCTGAGGGTGCTGGAGTGACACCGCGCACCACGCAAGAGGCCGATGCGCAGGCGATCTGCGATATCGTCAATCCGGTGATCCGCGACACGACGATCAGCTTTAATTCAAGGGAAAAGGCCCTGCAGGACGTTGTTGCCGAGATCCGGGACACCTGCGCCAATGGGCATGGTTTCATGGTCGTGGAAGAGGCGGGCAGTTTGCTGGGCTTTGCCAGCTACAAACAGTTCCGCGGCGGGCCCGGATATGGGCGCACGGCGGAGCATTCCATCATGTTGGCCGCCAATGCGCGGGGGCGCGGTGTGGGTCGGATGCTGATGCAGGCGCTTGAGGATCATGCGCGCGCGTCGGGCATGCATTCGATGATTGCCGGGGTCAGCGGGGAGAACCCCGGCGGCGTCGCGTTTCATGATCGGCTTGGATATGCGCAGGTTGCCGTGTTGCCGCAGGTGGGCTGGAAGTTTGGCCGGTGGCTGGATCTGATCTTGATGCAAAAACTTCTTTAAGGGCGCGCTGACAAGCCCCGCGAAAGGGGCTAGGGTGCCGCGCATGTCGATCTGGACCCGCATCTCCGAGGCTGTGTCGGCCCTTGCCAAAGGCGAGGGGCTGAGCGCGGTGTTTGACAAGCTGCGCAGTCCGCCCGAGCGCAGCGTGGCCTTTACCATTGCGGTGATTGCGCTTGGTGCGAAAATGGCCAAGGCTGACGGGATGGTGACCCGCGACGAGGTGACGGCCTTTCGCGAGGTGTTCCAGATCGCCCGCGAGGATGAGGCCGGGGCAGCGCGGGTGTTCAATCTGGCGCGACAGGATGTGGCCGGGTTTGAAGATTACGCCGCCCGTATCCGGCGCATGTTCGACGATCAGGACGGAACCTTGTGCGATCTGATGGAAGGTTTGTTTCATATCGCCATGGCCGATGGGGAATATCACCCGCGCGAGGATGCGTTCCTGCGCCGCGTGGCCGAGATTTTCGGGCTGGACGAGGGGGATTTCCGCCGCCTGCACAGCCGGTTTGTGGCCGATGCCGACCATGATCCATACGCCATTCTGGGCGTCACGCCGGATATGTCCATGGGGCAGATCAAGAAAGTTTGGCAGCAACATGTGCGCGACAGCCACCCCGACAAGATGATGGCGCGCGGTGTGCCGCAAGAGGCGATCAAGCTGGCCGAAAAGCGGATGGTCGATATCAACCGCGCATGGCAAGAGATCAGCCAGAAAGAGACCCATGCGGATCGCCACGTATAACGTCGAGTGGTTCAATGCGTTGTTCGACGATCGCGGACAGTTGGTGGCCGATGACGGATGGTCTGGTCGCCATGACGTGACCCGTGCCGATCAATTGGCGGCTTTGGGGATCGTGTTCACCGCGCTGGATGCCGATGCGGTTATGGTGATCGAAGCCCCCGATGAGAACAGCCGCCGCGCCAGTGTGCCCGCGTTGGAAGCCTTTGCCGCGTTCGCCCAGATCCGCGCGCGCAAGGCGGTGATCGGGTTTGCCAATGACACGCAGCAGGAAATTGTGCTTTTGTATGACCCCGACGTGATGTCGTGCCGGCACGATCCGCAAGGGGCTTTGGTTCCGGCCAAGGGCGATGACAGCGCGCCGCGCTTTGACGGGGTGTTTCGGATCGACTTGGATATCGACGACACCGAAGACCGGGTTGCGTTTTCCAAACCGCCGCTGGAATTGGCCTGTGAAACGGCAGGCGGCATAGCGTTTCGGATGGTCGGGGCGCATCTGAAATCCAAGGCGCCGCATGGTGCGCGCAGCCGCGATCAGGTGATGCGCATGGCCATTTCCAACCGGCGCAAGCAGCAGGCGCAGGCCGTTTGGCTGCGTCGCCGGATCGAAGAGCATTTGCGCGCAGGTGATCCGCTGATTGTTTTGGGCGATCTGAATGATGGCCCCGGACTGGACGAGTATGAGCACCTGTTCGGGCGCTCTTCGGTTGAGATTGTGATGGGCGAGGGGGATGGCGGCGCCTTGCGCCTGACTGACCCACATGCGCGACGGGCGCTGACCCGGCGGATCGGGGCCATGAACACCACCGCGCGGTTTTATCTGTCCAGCGAGAAACGCTATTTGCAGGCGCTTTTGGATTATATCATGGTCTCGCCGGATTTGGCGGCGCGGCGGCCTGCGTGGCGCATCTGGCATCCGTTCGATGACCCCGGCTGCTGGAAGGTGCCCGAGCTGCGTCAGGCGTTGATCACCGCGTCAGATCATTTTCCGGTGACTATGGATGTTGATCTGTGACTTAAAATTGTCGTCAGCTGCGCCTATATAGTGGCCATGACACGTTTTGCCCTGATCACCGCCGCCGTTCTGTCGTTTGCCGCGCCGCTCTCCGCGCAGGAGGCTGAAGACGACCCATCAGGCATGTCGTTGATGGAACGTGGCGCGCAGATGTTCATGGAAGGCATCATGCGCGAGATGGAGCCAGCCATGGAAGACCTCAAAGGGCTGGCCGAGACCATGGGGCCGGACTTGCGCCGCTTTGTCGAGGAAATGGGCCCGGCCTTTGGCGAGTTGATGGGCAAGATCGACGATCTGAGCGTCTATCATCCGCCCGAAATGCTGCCAAATGGCGATATCATTCTGCGCCGCAAGGTGCCTTTGGACCCCGACGCACCGGACCAGTCCCCGCTGGACGAGGGTGAGATTGAAATCTGAATGTCAGTCGCGTGCGGTTTTGATTGCAGGCTCTGCCGACAGCGACGCCGCCAGCGATTGAAAACGTGCCTCGGCGACTTCGCCGAATAGTGCGGCGGCTTGTGGCGATAACCTGAGCTCAAGCTTCTTTTTCTTCGGATACCACCGTATTTCGCCCAGCTTGGCATCTTCGCGCAACCACAGCATGGCGGCAAATCGCATCGCTCTGCCCAGAACCTCGGCCTGTTGGGCATCCTTTGGGTCGATCAAATCATACAGATCGGCAAATCGCGTGCCTTCGCGGTTGTTGGAATAGCGGTGTAGCAAGGCCAGACCAAGATAGACCCGTTCAGAATGCTTCAGCCCGCCCAGATTGGCGCGTGTGGCGTTATCAAAGCAATCTGCGGCGCGGTAATCTGGGTGCGAGCGCCAGCTGACATCATGCAGCAGACATGCGGCCTTGATGATCCGGCGGCGGTCGGGTTTGGCGGATTTGAACAGTGGCTCGATAAAGTCATAGACCACGCGGCCAAAGCCGGGCAGACGGGCATCCTTGGATTCGGCAAAGCGACAGGATTCGATCAGCGGATCACGGTCGCGCAGTTGTTGGGGCATCTGTTCGTATAACAGGCCCTCGCGGATGCCATAGCTTGAGATCGCGATATCGCGCGGCTTGAAGGTGCGGACGATTTCGCGCAGCACTTCGATGGCGTAGGGCAGCAAAACGGCCCGTGCCGAAGAAACGCCTGCACGGTTGCGCAGATCGTCCAGATCGTTCTTGGCGATGTATTTCGCGGTTTCGCGCACGGCCTTGGGGGTCATGCGGTATTCGTGTAGCACATGCAGCGGATAGCCGCGCCGTTCCATGTCGATCTTGGCGATCGCGCGCCACGATCCGCCCACCAGAAACAGGCGGTTTTTCTGCTCGCCCAGTTCCGCGCGCATCCGGGCCACGGTATCCTTGATCACGGCCTTACGGGCCTTTTTGCCGCCTTTGAGGTCGCGCAGTTTCAGCGGCCCAAGCGACGAGGACATGCGATTGCCCACGGTGCCGCCGTCGATCTCGGCCAACTCCATGGAGGATCCACCGATATCGCAGACCAAACCATAGGATCCGGGCCAGCCCAGAAGAACGCCTTGCGCCGACAGGCGGGCCTCTTCGCGGCCGTCGATCACCCACAGACGAATTCCGGTTTCGCGCTCAACCTGATCGCGGAATTCTTGCCCGTCTTCGGCATCACGGACGGCGGCGGTGGCCACGGCCACCAGCGGGCCGGTGCCCATCCCGTCGCCCAACAGTTTGAACCGCTTCAGCGCATCCAGCGCGCGCACGCGCCCCTCGGGGTTCAGCCGCCCGGTTTCGGACATGCCCGCGCCAAGCGCGCACATGATTTTTTCGTTGTAAAAATAAGCCGGGCTACGGGCCGCGCCGTCAAATACCACCAGCCGGACCGAGTTTGAGCCGACATCCACCACCCCTACGCGGCTAAGCGCGCGGGCAGAGGGTTTATCGAACAGGGGGCGGCCAAATGGCCCGCCATCTTCCTGCGCCGGATCGTTGCTGCCGTCCATTTGCCCCTCGGGTCACTTTGGGTGTTCTGTATGCGACAGTGTGGCCGTGCCGTCAATCTTCGGTATGGGTCAATTTCGGAACGTCCCCGGCGCCGGCGCTTCCGCGGCCGGACAAAGATGGGTTTTCCATGAAGAACCGATGGCAATTGAAGGCGAACGCGCCTTGGGGCGGTTCAGCACGCGCAAAGCTGCCATCGGGGGCCATGACCCAGCTTTGGGCGATATCGGCCATGTTGGCGGCCATGACCTGACTGACGATTTGCGCCTTGACTGTGGGGTTGTCGATTTCAACCAGTGTTTCGACACGCCGGTTCAGGTTGCGGCCCATCCAGTCGGCAGAGCTGATATAGACCCGCGCCTTTTTCGACGGCAGATCGGCGCCGTTGCCAAAACAGACGATGCGCGAATGCTCCAAAAAGCGACCGATGATGGATTTGACGCGGATATTCTCGCTAAGGCCCTTGATGCCGGGGCGCAACCCGCAAATGCCCCGCACCACAAGGCTGATTTTGACCCCGGCCTGACTGGCGGCATATAGCGCGTCGATCACGTCGGGTTCGATCAGGGCGTTCATCTTGGCCCAGATCGCGGCGGGCTTGCCGGCGCGGGCGTTCGCGGCCTCGTTCGCGATCATCTCAAGCAGTCGTGGCTTGAGCGTTATGGGGGAAAAGGCAAGGTTTTCCAGCTTTTCGGGCTGTGCATAGCCCGACAGGTAGTTGAACATCTTGGTCGCGTCCCGACCAAGCGAGGTATCGCAGGTGAACAGGCTGAGGTCGGTGTAAATCCGTGCAGTGATCGGGTGATAATTGCCGGTGCCATAATGGGTATAGGTCACCAGCTGGTCACCTTCGCGCCGGACCACTGTTGAAATCTTGGCATGGGTTTTCAGGTCGAGGAACCCATAGACCACATGCGCGCCCGAGCGTTCCAACCGTCGGGATTGGCGGATATTCGCGGCCTCATCGAACCGGGCTTTGAGCTCGACCAACGCGGTGACCGATTTGCCATCCTCGGCGGCCTCGCACAGCGCGCTGACAATCGGGCTGTCCTTGGACGTGCGATAAAGCGTTTGCTTGATCGCCACAACATCGGGGTCGCGGGCGGCCTGATGCAGAAAGCGCACCACCATGTCGAACGTCTCATACGGGTGGTGCAGCAGCATGTCCTTTTGTCGGATCGCGGCGAACATATCACCGTCATGGTCCTGCACGCGTTCGGGCACGCGCGGGGTAAAGGAGGGCCACAGCAGATCGGGGCGATCATCCAGCACCAGTTCCTTGAGGTCGGCCAGCCCGATCATACCGTCCACCTCGACCACCTCGTCGGGGATGACGTGCAACTCATCCATGATCACGCGGCGCAGGGCCTCGGGCGCGCCGGACGAGATTTTCATCCGCACCACTTCGCCGCGGCGGCGGCGTTTCAACGCCACCTCGAATTCGCGCACCAGATCTTCGGCCTCTTCCTCGACCTCAAGATCGCTGTCGCGCAATACCCGGAAGGAACAATGCCCCTTGTATTTGTAACCGGGAAACAGGCTGTCGAGGTGGACAAGAAGCAATTCTTCCAGCGGGATCACCCGATGCGTGCCGGGCGGGGCGGGCAGGCTGACGAAACGGTCAATCTGTTGGGGGATTGGCAGCAACGCTTGCAAGGGCCGCTTGTCGGATTTGCGTTCCAGTTGCAGCGCCAACGAATAGCCAAGGTTGGGAATGAACGGGAAAGGGTGCGCCGGGTCAATCGCCAAGGGCGACAGGACCGGGAACACGTTGTGCATGAACACATCGGCCAGATGCTCGCGGTCTTCGGCGGTCAGGCCCGCATTGTCGAGGATCGAGATATTCTCGTCCTCCATCTCGCGGCGCAGGGTTTCATAGGTGTCCTGTTGCGACTCAAGCAGCTTGCGGGCGTTCTCATTTATCAAAACCAGTTGCCCGGCGGGTGTCAGCCCGTCGGCGGCGGGCGTTGTGTTGCCAGCATGGGCCAATTCGCGCAGGCCCGCGACGCGCACGTTGTAAAACTCGTCCAGATTGGTGGCCGAGATCGACAGAAAGCGCAACCGCTCCAGCAAGGGAACGCGGGGGTTTTGCGCCTCTTCCAGAACGCGCCAGTTGAAGCCCAGCCAGCTGAGCTCACGGTTATAAAAACGGCCCGGTCCCGTTATGTCCAGATCGTGGATGTCGACGGGGTCGGGCATCGGGGATTTAAGAAAATCAGCGTGTGTCATATGGGCCTTATGGCTATATTCTGTAACGGAATAGTGACCAATCGTGCCGTCCAAGTGGTCAGTTGTCCAGCAGCTTTGCCGCCAATCTGCGATTGATCGGGCGGCCTGATGACAATGCCAAGGAGTCCAGCCTTTCGACCACATCGCGCGCAGCCGCAAAAGATCGGTCGATGCGCCGCACCAGATAGGGCACGGTATTGGGGGTGGGCGTCACTTGCCGATCGGCAAGCAGCTTCAGCATGACCACGCCAAGCAGCGTGTCGTCGGGCTCATGCAGGGGGCTGGCGGGGGTGCCCTGCATCCGGCTGGCCAGATCGGGGAGTGTCAGGTTCCACAAATTGGCAGGTTTGGCGGCCGTGAATAGAACAGAGCGGCCTTCGGCAAGGGCCAGATTGTGCAGGTGAAACAAGGCTTCTTCGGCGGCGCGGTGTCCGGCGATGGTGTCGCAATCTTCAACCGCGACGTGGTTGCTGGCAAGCGCGGGGATATCGGCGGTGACCAGATCAGCCGCCTGCACAATGCGTCCGCCCGACAGCTTGGCCCAGACATGCACCAGATGCGTTTTACCCGCACCGGACGGGCCAGTCAGCACCAGCTTGTTTGACGGCCAGTCCTGCCAGCCTTCGATCATCGCAACCGCTTCGGCATTGGCGGGCGAGACAAAGAAATCCTCGCGGCCCAGTGCCTCGCGCACGGGCAAGTCGAAAATGAGTTGTTCGGCCATCAGTCGTCTGTTTTCGACAAGCCGCGATAGAGACGGCTATCGGTATATTGGCTGATGGCAAAGCGCGCCAGCACGCCGATTGCGGCGGCCACGGGAACCGCCACCAACATTCCGACAAAGCCGAACAAGGCGCCGAATACAGACAGCGCGAAGATCAGCCAGACAGGGTGCAGACCCACCGAACTGCCCACCAGCTTGGGGGTCAGGAAATTGCCCTCGGCCACCTGACCCAGAACGAAGATCCCGGCGACCAGCCCGATCGACAGCCAATCCCCCCAGAACTGAAACAGCGCGAGCCCGATGGCCAAAGCCCCACCAACCACAGCGCCCACGTAAGGGATGAAGGTGATCAACCCGGCCACCGCCCCGACAACAAGGCCAAATTGCAGCCCGACCAGCATCAACGCCACGGCGTAATAGGTGCCAAGGATCAAACAAACCGTGCCCATACCACGGATGAAACTGGCCAGCGTTCTGTCGATCTCCCCCGCCAGTTGCCGGATAACCGGGGCGTGATCGCGGGGCAGCAGATCGTCGATGCGGGCGATCATCCGATCCCAGTCATAAAGCAGATAAAACGCCACGACCGGCACGATCACGAACAACAGCACGATATTGATCAGGCCCGCCGCCGAACTGAGCACCGATTCCAACACCTGCCCGCCGCGGTCGCGGATGGTTTCACCCACGGCGATCAGCGACTTGCGCAGGGTCGAGTCGGCATCGACAATCGACGGAAAGCGGTCTGTCAAAACTTGTTGGATCTGGTTGAACAGTTTCGGGGCCGTGTCGAACAGGCTGACCGTTTGCTGGATCAGCGTGGGCACGACCAAAAGCGCCATGATCACGAAAATAAGCAGGGCAACCAGCGTTATCAGGGTCACGGCCACGGCGCGGCTGGTGCCCATGCGTTCCAACCGGTCGGCGACCGGATCAAGGAAATAGGCAATTGCGCCGCCCAAGACGAAGGGCAAGATCACATCGCCCAGAAACCAAAGCACGATCAGGAACACCGCAGATACAATGCCCCAGTATTTCATTTGTGTGCTGACCGGCAAAGCCATGTGCGCCTCGGGTTGTTGTGCTGCATACACATCGCCCAACGGGGCTGCGCTTGCAAGAGCGGCGGGGCGAAATCAGCGCGCGGTGGCTTGTCTGCCAAGCCGCAAAGCCATAAACGGGGCGAAACGCAATATCGCCGCGAGGGTTTACCATGCGCCTGTCCCGCTATTTTCTGCCTGTTCTCAAAGAAACGCCCGCCGAGGCGCAGATTGCCAGCCACCGGCTGATGCTGCGCGCGGGCATGATCAAACAGGCCAGCGCCGGGATTTATTCGTGGTTGCCGCTTGGCTTCAAGGTGCTGCGCAAACTCGAAAACATCGTGCACGAAGAACAAGTGCGCGCGGGCCATATCCCTATGTTGATGCCGACCTTGCAATCGGCCGACCTGTGGCGCGAATCCGGGCGGTATGATGATTATGGCGAAGAAATGCTGCGCATCACCGACCGGCAGGGACGCGATATGCTGTATGGCCCCACCAACGAAGAGCTGATTACGGATATCTTCCGCAGCCATGTGGGCAGCTACAAGGATCTGCCGCTGACGCTGTATCATATCCAATGGAAATTCCGCGATGAAATCCGGCCCCGCTTTGGCGTGATGCGCGGGCGCGAGTTTTTCATGAAGGACGGATACACCTTCGACCTGACGAAAGAGGATGCGCTGCACGCCTATAATCGCCACATGGTCAGCTATCTGCGCACCTATGAACGGATGGGCCTTCAGGCGATCCCGATGCGCGCCGACAGCGGCCCGATCGGCGGCGACGACACGCATGAATTTCTGGTGCTTGCTGAAACCGGCGAATCCGAGGTGTTCTATGACAGTGCGATCACCGATCTGAAACTGGGTGACAGATCAGTGGATTACGATGACTGGGATCAATGCGCGGCCATTGTGAAAGAGTGGACGACGCCCTATGCGCGCACCGACGAAACCCATGACGAGGCCAAGTTTAACGAGGTGCCCGAGGCGCGGCGGATGAAAAGCCGCGGCATCGAAGTGGGGCAGATTTTCTACTTTGGCACTAAATATTCCGAACCGATGGGCGCGACGGTTCAGGGCAAAGACGGCAAGCCGGTGCCGGTTCATATGGGCAGCCACGGGATTGGCGTCAGCCGCCTTGTGGGCGCGATTATCGAGGCCAGCCACGATGACAAAGGCATCATCTGGCCCGAGGGCGTGACCCCGTTCCACGTGGGGATTGTCAATCTCAAGCAAGGCGACAACGAGGCCGACGCGGCCTGTGAGGCGATTTACAAATCCATCGAGGCCTTGGGCCTTGAGCCGCTTTATGACGACACCGATGATCGGGCGGGCGCCAAGTTTGCAACCCAAGATCTGATCGGGTTGCCGTGGCGGATTACTGTCGGGCCGCGGGGCTTGAAAAACGGGGTGGTTGAACTGACCTGCCGTCGCACTGGCGCAAGCGAAGAATTGCCGCCCGAGCAAGCCGTTGAAAAGATTTCGCAAATCTACGCGCCGCATCATCATTCCGAACGCCCCGAGCCGATGGCGAAACGATCCTTTCATACTTGGATGTAAAATTGCTATCCTGCCTCAAAAACCAATGAGGCAGGACAGATGATCATCAGGGCAATCGCACTGGCGGGCGGCTTGGCCGTTTCGGTTGGGGCATCGCAATTTCCCGAGTATTCTCAACAGTATATGCAGCGTCTTTCAGGTGCTGTGGATGAGTTGTCGGGTGTGGTTGCGCAATTCGATGCGGATGCGGCCGGGTTGGGCCTTAGCCGGGCAGATGCCTTGGACGAATTGCGCGCAGGTAGCCGGATGGGCGAAGCGCGCGCAATTTCAATGGGTTACGTTCTAAAGCGTCACCAAAGGCTAAGCCGTGATCTGGCCGTGCTTAAAGAGTCAACTGTGGCCGGTAAGCTATTGAATGCAAATCATTTAATGGACCTTGAATTGGCGCGTGAGGCATGGGGTGACTTTAAGCCTGCAGTGCCGCTTTCGGCGGCAGGTCTTGCTTTTGCTGGGCTGGGCTTTCTTACTGGCTACGGTGTTGTGGGTGGTATCGTCAAAGGGGTGGCGCGATTGCGCCGTCGGCGAAAGATCGCGACAGCCTGACGCATGCGCGCCGCGCGGGGTTCAAACCCGTCATATCTTTCATATGTCAAAATCGGAATACGAAAGACGGGGCCAGTTCAGGTGCCGCACATCCGAAAGGAGGAAGCGTATGACCGAGACGATGAAAACCACGCAGCCGATCGTTGAACTGGCCAAGGCCAATGACGAGTTTCGCAAAGTTGTGATGACCGGCGACAAGATGCAGGTGGTTTTGATGGCCGTTCCCGAAGGCGGAGAGATTGGCGCCGAAACCCATGACGGACACGATCAGGTTCTGATTTTTGTCGAAGGTCAGGGCAAAGCCAAGATCGGCGACATAGAAACCGATGTCACAGCCGGTGATTTGAGTTTCGTGCCATCGGGGGAGTTCCATAATTTCGTGAACACCGGAAGCGGTATGCTGAAGCTTTACACGATGTATGCGCCGCCCGAGCATGATGCAGGCACCGAACACGCCACCAAGGCCGAGGCCGAGGCGGATCCGGCCGAGCATTAAACCGGGATCAAAGGCCGCCGCGCAGCGCAAAGGCAAGCATCGCGGCGGTCAGCACGACACAGACCAGCAGTACGGCGTGCAAAATGCGCTGGCTGCTGGTTTTTTGTTTGAACGGATCAGTCATAGGTGAATTGCTCGGACAGGATATTGGCCATGGGCACGCCCATGTCCAGCAGGGCGCATTCTACATTTTGCAGCATGGCGGGCGGGCCGCACAGCACATACAGCCAGTCGCGATGCGCAGGCGTGCCGAAATGCTGGCGCAACAGGGCGTCGTCGATCAGGCCTGTGGCCCCGGTCCAGCCGGGGGCTGGGTTTGACAGGATGTGGTGCACCTGTGCGCCGTGGGTTTTGGCGATCTGGTCCAGCTCGTCACCGCTGATGATCTGATTTTGCGCGCGGTTGCCATAGAGCAGGACGGCGGGGCGCGGATCATCTG
>Ga0102929_1001211_pt1 | contig 15429 bp, 16 predicted proteins | sample SalPonR1_B_D2_MG_FD_78510 | JGI IMG/M metagenome (GOLD analysis project Ga0102929, IMG submission 78510) | Salt pond soil microbial communities from South San Francisco under conditions of wetland restoration - Salt Pond MetaG R1_B_D2_MG | ecosystem: Environmental > Aquatic > Marine > Intertidal... | reverse complement strand
GGAACACAGCCCTTCAACCCGGTCCACGCCGCCGACCTGACCCAAGCTGTCGACCACCTTCTGCGTCACCCGCCCGGTCCGGGCGTGCATGAGATCGGCGGCTCCGAAACCGTGACACAGGCCGATATGGCGCGCGGTCTACGCCGCTGGCTGGGCCTGCGGCCCGCGCGGCTCATACGCCTGCCCGTGCCTCTGGCCCGCGCCATGGGCCGCATTGGCGATGCGCTGCGCATGGGGCCCATCTCGGCCACGGCGGTCACACAGCTTCAATCCGGCGTTCTGGCCAATCCCGGCCCCGCCATCAGCACCTTGCCCCGGCCACCGCGAGCCTTCTCGGACTTCATCGCGTCCCGCCCCGCAGGCACACAAGATCTGTGGCATGCCCGCCTCTATTTGATGCGACCGCTTTTGCGCATCGCGCTGGCGCTCTTGTGGCTGGCCTCGGGCCTTCTGGGCCTGCTGTTGCCTGCCGCGGATTTCCTGCCGCTTCTGCCCAAAGCACCTTTGTCTGACGGCACGCTCATCGCGATGGCACGCCTTGGGGGTGTGCTTGACCTCGGCATCGCGGTGGCCCTCTCGCGTGGCTGGCGGCCGCGGCTCATGGCGTGGGGGCAAGCGGCGGTCGTTCTGGGCTATACCGTGGCTTTCACAATGCTCAACCCGTCGCTCTGGCTGCTGCCACTCGGCGGCCTGCTCAAGAACCCCTTGCTGCTTGTGCTCATATGGGTTCATGGCATTCTCGAGGATGAAAGATGAGCGATCCGTATCTCATCGCCAAATGGCTTCACATCCTGTCTGCGACTGTCCTCTTCGGCACCGGGATCGGCACCGCGTTTCAGATGGTCTGGGCCATGCGCGGCGCGCGGACCGAGACGGTGCGCTCCGTGGCCTCCGGCGTTGTCGTGGCCGATTGGCTATTCACCACTCCCGCAGGGATCATGCAGCCTCTCACCGGGGTCTGGCTCGTCCATCTCGCGGGATATTCACTGACCGAGCCGTGGCTGCTTGCCAGCTATGCGCTTTATGCCTTGGCGTTCGCCTGCTGGGTGCCGGTAGTCCACCTGCAAATGCGCATCCGCGACCTTGCAGGCGCGGCATCGGCGGCGAACGCGCCCCTGCCCGACGCGGCGCACCGGGCCTATCGGGTCTGGTTCGCACTGGGCTGGCCTGCTTTCGCCGCCCTTCTCGTGGTGTTCTGGCTCATGGTCACGAAACCCGCACTTTGGTAAGGACGCTCCCATGACCGACAAAACAGTTCGTGACTATATCCGCACCATCCCGGATTTTCCCAAGCCGGGCATCATGTTCCGCGACGTGACCACGCTGTTCAGCAACGCCGCGGGCTTTCGCATGGCGATCGAACAACTGGTCGAGCGGCTGGACGGGCAGACGGTGGATGCCGTGGCCGGGCTCGAGGCGCGCGGCTTCATCCTTGGCGGTGCGGTGGCCGACCGGCTGGGCACCGCTTTTGTCCCTGTCCGCAAGGCGGGCAAGCTTCCGGGTGCCACGATTTCCGAACGCTATTCCCTTGAATATGGCGAGGCCGAACTTGAGCTGCACGAGGACGCTATCGAGCCCGGCGCGCGAATCCTTGTCATGGACGATTTGCTGGCAACCGGCGGCACCGCAGCGGCGGGCGTGCGCCTGATCGAGCGTCTGGGCGGTCAAATCGTCGCCTGTAGTTTTCTTGTCGATCTGCCAGACCTTGGCGGACATGCCCGGCTTGAAGCGATGGGCCTCGATGTGCAGGTGCTTTGCGCCTTCGAGGGCGACTGAACCGCGGCGCCGCGCATTTCGTCGCGCCCGCGCGATTTTCCCTTTCGCTTTTTGTGCGGGGCGGACTACATGGGCCTCAGAAACGCACGGAAAGGACCGGTCCATGGCCAATGATCCCCTCTTCTGGGTGGTGGCAATCGCCTGCCTCGGCGTCGGTGCCATCCTGATCTTCGGCATCGGCACGTTCGGACGTGGCGGCGAATTCAACCGCAAACACGCAAACCGGATCATGCGTTGGCGAATCGGGGCGCAATTCATCGCCGTGATCGTGATCCTCGCATTTGTCTGGCTGCGCTCTGGGGGGCAATGACATGATCGTTCTCAACAAGATTTACACGAAAACCGGCGACGCGGGCGAAACCGCGCTGGGCAACGGCATTCGCGTGGCCAAGCATTCGATGCGCGTTACGGCCTATGGTACCGTGGATGAAACCAACGCCGCCGTCGGGCTTGCCCGCCTCGAAGCCGAGGGCGACATGCACACGGCACTCGGGCGCATCCAGAACGACCTTTTCGATCTGGGCGCAGATCTCTGCCGCCCGGACATGGCCAGCGACGCCGAGGCCGAATACACCCCCCTGCGTGTCACCGACGCTCAGGTTGCGCGCCTCGAAGCCGAGATCGACAAGATGAATGCCGACCTCGAACCGCTGCGAAGCTTCGTGTTGCCGGGCGGTTCACGCCTCGCGGCGCAGTTGCACCTCTGCCGCACCGTCTCGCGCCGCGCCGAGCGGATGTCGGTCGAACTCGCCACCATGGAAGAGGTGAACCCCGCTGCGGTCAAATACCTCAACCGTCTGAGCGACTGGTTCTTTGTGGCCTCGCGCATCGCCAACGACAATGGCCGCGCCGATGTGCTGTGGGAGCCGGGGGCGAACGGCTGAGACCCGGGGCTTAGGCCCAACCGAAACCCGGTGCCGAAAGCAACGCAGTTTCCGATACGCACCGCAACACGACGTCACAGAGCCCAAACGTGACGATTTTGCACTGTCCCGCATGGGACTGAGCCTGTAGAACCACGCCGGAGACTGCGCTCCCGACTCTTCGGGGCGCGGTGGCAAAATGAGGAGACCATGCCAATGAAGGTGCTCGTGCCTGTCAAACGTGTGATCGACTACAACGTGAAAGTCCGCGTCAAGGCGGACGGATCGGGTGTCGATCTCGCCAATGTGAAAATGTCGATGAACCCCTTTGACGAGATTGCCGTCGAAGAGGCCATCCGCCTCAAGGAAGCCGGCAAGGCGGACGAAGTCATCGCCGTATCGATCGGCGTCAAACAGGCGCAGGAAACGCTGCGCACGGCACTTGCGATGGGCGCGGACCGCGCGATTCTTGTCGTCGCCGCCGATGACGTCCACACCGATATAGAGCCGCTCGCCGTGGCCAAGATCCTCGCCAAGATCGTCGAGGAAGAACAGCCCGGCCTTGTTCTTGCAGGCAAACAGGCGATCGACAACGACATGAACGCCACCGGTCAGATGCTCTCCGCGCTGCTCGGCTGGAGCCAAGGCACCTTTGCCTCCGGTCTCGACATCGACGGCGACAGTGCCAAGGTGACACGCGAAGTGGACGGCGGCCTTCAGACGATCAGCGTCAAGATGCCGGCGATCATCACCGTTGACCTGCGCCTCAACGATCCGCGCTACGCGTCGCTTCCCAACATCATGAAAGCCAAGAAAAAGCCGCTCGACGAAAAGACCGCCGATGATTACGGCGTCGATGTCAGCCCGCGTCTCGAAATCGTCAAGACCGACGAACCCGAGGCCCGGAAGGCCGGCGAAATCGTGGGCTCGGTCGATGAGCTTGTGTCGAAACTCAAGGAAGCGGGGGCTGTATAATGGCTGTTCTTCTTCTCGCAGAAGTTACCGATGGCGAACTCAACATGGACGCGACCGCCAAGGCCGTGACTGCCGCCACCAAGATGGGCGATGTAACGGTGCTCTGTGCCGGGGCGTCTGCGGCTGCGGCCGGTGAGGCCGCCGCCAAGATCGACGGCGTGGCCAAGGTTCTCGTGGCCGAGGACGCGTCGCTGGGCCACCGCCTTGCCGAACCGACGGCCGCGCTGATGGTCAGCCTCGCCGGCGATTACGAGCATATCGTCGCGCCCGCCACCACCGACGCCAAGAACGTCCTGCCCCGCGTTGCGGCGCTTCTGGACGCGATGGTCATCTCGGATGTCTCCGGCGTTGTCGACGGCAACACGTTCGAACGTCCGATCTATGCCGGTAACGCGGTCCAGACGGTCAAATCCTCGGACTCCAAGAAAGTCGTCTCGATCCGCACATCGACCTTCGATGCCGCGGGCGAAGGTGGCTCGGCTTCGGTCGAAACCATTTCGGCGGCCGACAACCCCGGCCTGTCCGAATGGGTCGAGGACAAGGTCGCCGAAAGCGACCGCCCCGACCTCACCTCGGCGGGGATCGTCGTCTCGGGCGGCCGCGGTGTCGGCTCGGAAGAGGACTTCAAGATGATCGAGGGCCTCGCCGACAAACTTGGCGCCGCTGTCGGGGCTTCGCGTGCCGCCGTCGATTCGGGCTATGCACCCAATGACTGGCAGGTTGGTCAAACCGGCAAGGTCGTGGCACCGGACCTCTATATCGCGGTTGGCATTTCAGGCGCTATTCAGCACCTTGCCGGCATGAAGGACTCCAAGGTCATCGTCGCCATCAACAAGGACGAAGAGGCGCCGATCTTCCAGGTGGCCGATTATGGCCTCGTGGCCGACCTCTTCGAAGCTGTCCCGGAGCTGACCGAGAAACTCTGAAGCCGTGACGGCTGCGACACAAGATGAAAGGCCCGCCCTTACCGGCGGGCCTTTTTATTTGGGCCTGCCCGGTCCGCCAGCACGGCGGCAAGCTTCGCCGCCGCCTCGTCATGCGCCGCAGGGCCCAGAAGCTCACCTGCCGCGACCGTGTCAAACTCGGAAAACACCATGCCATGCGTGCCTGCACGGATCGCGTTCACGCTGGCCGTGGCATCCACCACCGTCAATGCGACGCGCGCAAGATCGTCAATCATCTCGCGCGTGACAAAGGCCGGATCGGCGCGGATATCCGGCACCTCCGCCGCCCCTTCCATCGGGTGCCGCGACATCCACAGAAGGATGACCGGGGCCGCGATCTGCTCAATCAGAAGGCGCATCCGGGCGCGCCATGCCGTCTGCAACTCCTCGCGCAGCATGCAAAACCGCTCAGGAGAGGTCTCCTGTAACCGCGCGAGCATGTGCCGGTTAAAGTGAAATTCGGTGAAATCCACCTCGGGATAGATCGCACGCAGCATGGCCGACGCTTCGAGAAAACGATCATTGCGTCGCGGATGCACCCGGTAGAACCGGTTCGACATGTTCTGCGCGGGCGGAACCTGAAGCACGCTGACCGCACTGTTTGCCGCCGCGGCCAGCACGTCGGCGTCGTTCAGAAACACATCGATTCCCGCATTCGGCCAACCGAAATTCACACATTTCAATCCGGTTTGCGCCTCAACCAGCGCCGGATAGGGGCGCGGCACGAATTTCCCATATGTTTCGGTCCCGCCAAGGAACGCGGCGTATCGCCCGCTCAGGCTTCTTCGTGGACCACGAAAGAGTAATTTTGACGCACCATACCGGCACGGCATGTAATCAAGCGAGGTTTCCCCCGGACGTTCATAAGCCATGTCACCCACCAAATTTTCCCGAGGAGAGATTCGGCCAATCCCGTTGAGAAAAGGCTAATGCGTGCATTCGTCTCAATCTTTCCACATTGCCGCCCCTTGCGGCCACTCGCCGGGCATGCCTATCCTGCGGCCAACTCAAGAACGCGGAGCGCAGCAGTATGGACATCCGGAAAATAGGCGTCGTAGGCGCGGGCCAGATGGGCAACGGCATTGCTCATGTCATGGCACTGGCCGGCTATGACGTGCTGATGACCGATATCAGCCAGGAGGCGCTCGACCGCGCCATCGAGACGATCACCGCCAATATGGACAGGCAGGTGAGCCGCGGCAAAGCCGAGCAAAGCGACCGCGACGCGGCACTCGCGCGTATCTCGACCACCCTCAAGCTTGCCGATCTGGGCAAATCCGATCTGGTCATCGAGGCCGCGACCGAGAAGGAGACACTCAAGCAGGCGATCTTCGAGGATCTCGTGCCGCATCTGGCCGACCATACGATTCTGACCTCCAACACCTCGTCCATATCGATCACCCGGCTGGCGAGCCGGACCGACCGGCCCGAGAAATTCATGGGGTTTCACTTCATGAACCCGGTCCCAGTGATGAGCCTGGTTGAGCTTATCCGGGGCATCGCCACCGACAAGGAAACCTTCGACGCCTGTCACAAGGTAGTCCAGAAGCTTGGCAAGACCGCCGCCTCTGCCGAAGATTTCCCGGCGTTCATCGTGAACCGCATTCTTATGCCCATGATCAACGAGGCGGTCTATACGCTCTACGAAGGCGTCGGCAATGTCTCGTCCATCGACAAAGCGATGAAGCTTGGCACCAATCACCCGATGGGGCCGCTCGAACTGGCCGATTTCATCGGGCTCGACACCTGCCTTGCGATCATGAACGTGCTGCATGACGGGCTGGCCGACACCAAGTATCGCCCCTGCCCCCTCCTGACGAAGTATGTCGAGGCCGGTTGGCTTGGCCGCAAGACGGGGCGCGGGTTCTACGACTATCGCGGAGACGAGCCGGTGCCGACGCGATAAGGCGGGTCATTCGGACAGGCCAGCGTGATTGCGATTGCCGAAACTCTGCGGCCCGCTACATACCCGTCAAGCGCCAGCCAACAGATCGGACCTGCCATGCCTGACATCCCGGACCAGAAGACGCTGCTCCTGACTGGTGCCAGTCGCGGCATCGGCCATGCCACGGTGCGCAAGTTCGCGGCCGAAGGGTGGCGCGTGCTCACCTGTTCACGGCAGCCGTTCTCGTCCGATTGCCCGTGGCCCGGCGGCGAGCGCAACCACATTCAGCTTGACCTGAGCGACCCCGAGGCGACCATCGCGGCGGTCGAAGACATACGCGCACGGCTGGATGGCGGGCGGCTGCACGCCCTAGTCAACAACGCGGGCATATCACCCAAGTCCGACGATGGCGGGCGGCTCAACACGCTCGACACCGACCTGCGCACATGGGGGCATGTGTTCCACGTCAACTTCTTCGCCTCCGTCGTCCTCGCGCGGGGGCTCAAGGAGGAACTGGCGGCGGCGCGTGGCGCGGTGGTAAACGTCACCTCCATCGCGGGCGCGCGGGTGCATCCCTTCGCCGGTGCGGCCTACGCCACCTCCAAGGCCGCGCTGGCCGCCCTTACCCGCGAAATGGCGCATGATTTCGGCCCCTTGGGCGTGCGCGTCAATGCCATCGCCCCGGGCGAGGTCGAAACCTCGATCCTCAGCGACGGCACCGACAAGATCGTCGAGGGCCTGCCTCTGCGCCGCCTCGGACAACCCTCCGAAGTGGCCGATGTCATCTATTTTCTTTGCGCCGACGCCAGTGCCTACGTCTCGGGAACCGAGATCGAGGTAAACGGCGGACAGCACGTGTGAGCCACAGCCCGAAACCCTGAAAAGATTTCGCACCGCTTTCTTTTCAAGAAAGCGCCGCCTCGTCATCGCCCCGCGCAAAGACCGTGATCCCCGTCACAAGGCAATCCAAGCTGTCGGTCCAGGTCTCCGCCGGGCCAAGCGCCTGTGTCAGAAGTGATAGCTCGGTGCAGGCCACAAGCAGATGATCCGCGCCGTCGCGCAGCATCCCCTGCGCCAGCGCCGCAAGCCGCGCCTCAAGTGGTCCGATCTGCGCGCCCGCCTTTACGCCGCGGATAATGGCCAACATCTCGGCCTCGTCATGTGTCCATACCGGCACAAGCCCCGCGCTCTCAAAATGCGGGGCAAAGATCCCCACCTGCCGCACCGCCGGCGAGGCAAGCATTCCGATCCGTCGCGCGCCCTTCGCACTCAGCGCGGCAGTGGTCAGCGCCAGCATGTCGAGAAACGGCAGATCGCTCGCCGCACGCACGGCCCCCGCATAATGATGCGCGGTGTTGCACGGCATCGCCAACGCTTGGGCTCCGGCGCGCTCCAGATCGTGCGTCATTCGCTCCAGCACCGGGCCGGGATCGTCACCCGCGCCGTCGATCAGCGCGGAAATCCGGCTCGGCACTTGTGGGTTCTGATGCACGATCAACGGTATGTGATCCGCGTCATCCCGTGCCGGCACGGCCTTCAGAACCTTCTGCATCAGCAGGATGGTGGCCTCGGGCCCCATCCCGCCAAGAATGCCCACCGGTCTCATTTCGGAACATCAAAACAATGCGTATAGCCCGTAAGGCCGATCGCGCCCCCGGTATGCAGAAAGACGATACGCTCACCCTTCTTGAAATGCCCCTTGCGAATGAGGTCGATCAGGCCCGCGGCCCCCTTGGCCGAATAGACCGGATCAAGCAGGATCGCCTCGGTCCTCGCAAAAATATCAATCGCCTCAAGCGTATCTTCGGCGGGCATGCCATAGCCTGGTCCGACATAATCGGTGTTGGCCACCACATCCTCGCGCGTGACGACACCCGGACAGCCAAGCTTTTCGGCGGTCTTCTCGGCCAAGGCAAAGACATTCGCCTCCTGCTTGTCCTTCGGAGCCCGCACCCCGATCCCCAGAAGCGGGATCTGCGCGTTCATCGCCTTAAGCCCGGTGATCAGCCCTGCCTGCGTGCCAGCACTACCGGTGGCATGCACAATGTGATCCACATTCAGTTCCATCTCGACAAACTGATGCAAAAGCTCGAACGCACAGTTCACATACCCCAGCGCGCCCGTCGCATTCGACCCGCCGCCGGGAATAGTGTAAACGTTGCGCCCCTGCGCGCGCGCCTTTTCGGCGGCCGCTTCCATCTCGGCATTCATATCAAGATCGGGGCCGCGATGCTCCATCGTCGCACCATGCAGGTGATCCAGAAGGACATTACCGTTATACTTGTAGTTCTCGTGATTGTAGCCGGTCCGGTCCTCAAGCAGGATATGGCACTCAATGCCAAGCTTGGCCGCCGCCGCAGCCGTTTGCCGCGCGTGGTTTGATTGCGTGGCCCCCTGCGTCATCACAAGGTCGGCCTCCTGCGCCTGCGCCTCGGCCATCAGGAATTCCAGCTTTCGGGTCTTGTTGCCCCCGGTCGAAAGCCCCGTGCAGTCGTCGCGCTTGATCCAGATTTCAGGCCCCCCCAGCGCCTCGCTCAGGCGCGGCATGTATTCAAGCGGCGTGGCCAGATGCGCCAGACGGACACGGGGAAACTTGGCGAGATTCATGAGACTGTCTCTTTCTGATTGGCTGAGGCGCGGCGCGCTCAGGTGTTGACGGCCCGCACCGCGGGCGTTGTGAATTTTTCAAGCCGGATATCCGCCGACCGTGCATGGCCTTCCATGCGTTCGGCGCGGCTGATCTCTCCGCTGACCCGCGCGAGGTCGGGAAGAACCCGCGCGTCGACACGCTGCCATGTCACGGTCTTGAGGAACTTGTGCACCGACAGACCCCCGGTATAGCGTGCCGCACCACTGGTGGGTAGCACGTGATTGGGACCAGATGCTTTGTCCCCGAACGCCACCGTGGTCTCTTCTCCAAGAAAGAGCGACCCGTAACAGGCCAACCGGTCCAGCCACCAGTCAAGATCGCGCGCCTGCACATGCAGGTGCTCGGCCCCCTTGTCATCGGCAAAAGCGGCCATCGTCTCGCGGGTGTCGCACAGGACAACCTCGCCAAGATCGGCCCACGCGGTATGCGCAACGCTTCGGTTGGGTTCGGGCAACTCGTTGATAAGGTTCGGAATACGCGCGATCACCGCCTCGGCCAATGGCCGGTGCGTCGTCGCCATCCAAACCGGGCTTGTCGCGCCGTGTTCGGCCTGTCCCACAAGGTCGATGGCAACCACATCTGGATCCGCCGTTTCATCAGCCAGAACAAGGCTGTCGGTGGGGCCTGCGAACATGTCGATCCCCAAGGGCCCGAAAAGCTGTCGCTTTGCCTCGGCCACATAGGCATTGCCCGGACCGACAAGGATGTCCGCCAAGGGGGCCCCGAACAGGCCAAAGGCCATGGCGGCAATGCCTTGCACACCCCCCAGACACAGGATGCGCGTGGCCCCCGCAACATCCATCGCATAGAGCATTTCATCCGGTATGCCCCGCCCCCCGCTTGGCGGTGAGACGGCGGTGATGTCGGCCACCCCGGCGACCTGCGCGGTCGCGATGCTCATCAGCGCGCTGGCGACATGGGTATACCGCCCCCCGGGCACGTAACAGCCCGCAGCCCTTACCGGAATCTGCTTCTGTCCAGCGACAAGGCCGGGGCGAAGCTCGATCTCCATGTCCTGCGCCGTGGCGCGTTGGGCCTCGGCAAAGCGACGGATATTGCCATGCGCCCAGTCTATATCAGCCCTGAGCGCCTCCGGAACGCGGGCCTTGGCGGCCTCGATCTCGGCCCGCGTGATAACGATCTCCGCGGTCCAGCCATCCAGCTCCCCGGCATAGTCCAGCGCCACCTGAGCGCCCCCGGCCTTCAACCGCGCCAGCATCACCTGAACCGTGTCGGCCACGTCGGTCCCGCTCGCGGGCGCGTTGCCATCCGCATGCTTGAGATAGGTCACTGTCATCGGCATTCTCCTCACCCAGAGGAATGGGCCTCTCGGCCTGTGATGGGCAACCCCTCTGCCGACTTGCGCACAGTCATTTTTCGCGTGCGGAAGCACAGTTTCAGAAAACCCGAAGCTCCGCCCGCCAACACGCATCCTCAACCAAAAAGGTACGCCGGGCGTTTGCGCATATAGCACAGCGCCTTATGCTATGCGTTGCAGCAGCGATTTTCGGGGCGCGACATGGGACAGGGCAATATCGTCATCCTCACCGGCGCAGGCATCTCGGCCGAAAGCGGGCTTGGCACCTTTCGCGACGAAGACGGGCTCTGGGCCCGCCATGCGATCGAAGATGTCGCCACACCCGAAGGCTTCGCCCGCGACCCCGGCCTCGTCCATGCCTTCTACAATGCGCGCCGCGCGCAGGCCGCCGCCGCCACGCCGAACCCCGCACATGCGGCGCTGGCCCGGCTTGAGACCGGCTATCCCGGTGAGGTGCTGATCATCACCCAGAATATCGACGACCTGCATGAACGCGCGGGGTCACGCAACGTGCTGCACATGCACGGCACGCTTGCGGGCGCACTCTGCCATGCCTGCGATCACCGCTGGACGGCCCCGCCCGAGATGACTGCGGAGGCCCCCTGTCCGGCCTGTAGCGCCGCCGCCACCCGGCCCGATGTCGTCTGGTTCGGGGAAATCCCCTATGGCGCCGAGGTGATCGACGCGGCCCTCGCCACGGCCTCGACCTTCGTTTCAATCGGCACCTCGGGTCAGGTCTATCCCGCCGCCGCCTATGCCCAGCACTGCCGCCGCCTTGGCGCGCAAACGGTCGAACTCAACCTCGAACCGTCGCGCGGCGCACGCGACTTCGACGAGTGCGCCTACGGCCTGGCCAGCAGGGTGGTTCCCGGCTGGGTGGATCGCGTTCTGCAGGGCTGATCACCGCACCACGCTTCGGGCTGTGGCGAAGCGTTTGCCACCACGCAGCGCCCGCGATGCGCTATGTCTGGACTCTCAAGCAAGGAGCCATTTCGCCATGATCCAACCCGCCCCCACATCCACGAGATTCACCACACAGCATGGCACCCGGTGCGTCGTGCAGGTTCCTGAAATCCACGCGGATCGGATCACGTCTGCGATTCTCGAAACCGACACATTGCGCCACGGAGATTACGACAGCGTCACCTTCACCTCGACACCGGGTCGCCAACGGTTCAGGTCGCTCGGCACGGGCCGCAACTGCGCCACGTCCAACGTCGTCGAGGTGGCCTGCATCGAACTTTCGTTCTTCCTGCCGGACGACAGAGGAACGTTGCAGCGTTGCCTCGAGGCGATCTACCACGCGCACCCCTACGAAGAACCGGTGATTTTCGTTTCCGAATGCCTGCGCCCGCTGCACATACGCGGCATGGACGAGGACAATGCCAATCGCTTCTGGAACGACCCCGTCGCGGACTGGGTGCCGTCTGAACACCGCTGACATCGCGCCCGCGCAACGCCGGAACCGAATACCGCACATGACAACAGCCCCGCCGTCACCGGCAGGGCTGCACACAATGTCATTCGTCAGGCGTTCAAGCGGTCGCGGTCAGCGCCTTGGCGATTTCTTTCTTCACCTTCAGGGCGGCATCCGACAGGTCGGTGTCTTTCGCCTTGGCGAGATAGGCGTCAAGCCCGCCACGGTGATCGACAGAGCGCAGCGCATGCGCCGAGATCCGCAGCTTGATGCCACGCTTCAGCGATTCCGACTGTAGCGTCACGTCATTCAGGTTCGGCAGATACCGACGCTTGGTCTTGTTGTTGGCATGGCTGGAATTATTGCCAACCATCGGGCCTTTTCCGGTCAGTTCACAGCGGCGCGACATGGGGTCATCCTCGTAGCTAGTCCATGCAGGCCGTGGCCTGCCGGGAAATGAAACGGGCACCGCCACAGGCAGCGCCCTTAAATCCGTTGCGGGTCATTAGGCGGAATCGCCCGCCCCGTCAAGACCCGCCTCCCCCGCTTCTTGCAGTTGTGCGCGTCTTTCTTCTTGCCGGAAATATCCCGGGGGTGAGGCCGCAGGCCGAGGGGGCAGCGCCCCCTCCCTGCATCACCCATCGCCAGCCCCAAGGAACCCACCCGATTGCCGCGCCCAGAGCCCCGCATAAACCCCGCCCCGTGCCAGCAGCGCGTCATGCGTGCCCTCTTCGACGATCCGGCCTCGATCCAGAACGACGATCCGGTCCATCTGCGCGATGGTCGACAGGCGGTGCGCGATGGCAATCACGGTCTTGCCCTCCATCAGCCCGAAAAGCGTGCCCTGAATGGCGGCCTCGACCTCACTGTCAAGCGCGCTCGTCGCTTCATCCAGCACAAGGATCGGCGCATCCTTCAGGATCACCCGCGCGATCGCGATACGCTGACGCTGACCCCCCGAAAGCTTGACACCCCGCTCGCCCACATGGGCGGCATACCCCCGGCGTCCCTCCGCATCGGCCAGTTCGCGAATGAACGTGTCGGCCTCGGCCCGGCGCGCGGCGGCGATCATCGCGTCGTCGCCCGCATCCGGGTTGCCGATCAGGATGTTCGCGCGGATCGACCGGTGCAGAAGCGAGCTGTCCTGACTGACCATCCCGATCGCCTGCCTGAGCGAACTTTGAGTGACGCGGCTCACATCCTGGCCGTCGATCTCGATCCGCCCGGCCTCGGCGTCGCGGAACCGCAGGAGAAGATTGACAAGGCTCGATTTACCGGCCCCCGACCGGCCCACAAGGCCGACCTTCTCGCCCGGCGCGATCCGCAGGGTGACATCGTCCAGCCCGCCATGCCCCTTGCCATAGTGATGCGTCACCCCCTCAAATGCGATGGCCGCGTCCCGCACCTGCAGGGGCCGGGCATCCTCGGCATCCACCACCGCATGCGGCACCGAAAGCGACCGAAGCGCCTCGCGGATGACACCCGCATGCTCAAAGAGGCGGATGACGACCCACATGATCCAGCCGCTCATCCCGTTCAACCGGATCGTCAGCGCCGCCGCCGCCGAGACCTCGCCCACCGTGATCGCACCCGTTGACCACAGCCACAGCGCCGGCCCCAGCACCCCCAGGATCAGCACCCCGTTGATCAGGTTCAGCCCAAGCGTCAGCTCGGTCATCAGCCGCAGGAACCGCTGAAACCTCAGCCGCAGCCGCCGCATCGCGCTCAGAACATAGCGTTCCTCCGCCCCGTCCCGCGCGAAAAGCTTGATGGTCTCGATATTGGCATAGGCATCCACGATCCGCGCCGTCACCATCGACCGCGCGTCCGACCACTTTTCCGACGCGATCCCGACCCGCCGCGCGACATAGCGCACATAGCCGGAATAGAGCACGACCCACCCCAAAAGCGGCAGCGCCAGCACCGGATCGACCCCGCCCAGAATGACCGCCGCGCTCAGCACATAGGTCAGGGCATACCAGATACCCTCGAACGCCATGTAGGTGCCGTCCTCGACGGCCTCGCCCACCTGCATCACCCGGTTCGTGAGCCGCCCGGCGAACTCGTTCTGAAAGAACCCCGAGGATTGGCCCAGCAGGTGCTTATGCGCCCGCCAGCGCACCTGCTCTTGCATGTTCGAAGCCAGCATCTGCTCGAGCAGCAGGTGATTGAGGACAATGAACACCGGCCGCAGAAGCAGGATGAACAGCCCGGCCAGCAAAAGCTCGGCGCCATGCCGGCTCCAGAAGGTTTCGGGCCCGCCCTCGCTGATCAGGTCGATGACCCGGCCGGAATAGAAAATGAGCCCGGTCTCAATCAGCGCCACAAGCACGCCGGAGGCGGCAAGCGCCACCATCCATTTGCGAAACGGCGCATATTGCGTGCGCAGATAGGCCCAGAGGCTATCCGGCGGCGTGCGCGCAGCAAAGGTCGCAAAAGGATTGATGAGGGATTCGAAGAAACGATAAAGCGGGGACATGTCGAACGCCTTTCACGGGCGATTATTCAGGGAAAATGCGATGCGGTGGCAGCGGTGTGAAATCACCCGGCCATCAGACGGATTCCGGGTGTCTCAGCTAAAGCTGTTCCAGATCCCTCTGTACATCGCGCACCCTCCTTGCATGTCTGCGGTACTCCTAGCGCAAGTCCGCACGCCTGTCACGCCGCTTTGCGCTCAAGGTGCCGGGCATGTGGCCGATGGGTTTCTGTTCCGGCCATGTCCCATGCCGAGCCGCGCATCGTCGGGTGGCAGCGCAGCGATCCGCAGCGTCAGTTCAGCGGGACTAAGCGGTCATAGAGCCTGCAGGTTATACGCTATGAAATCAGCGCGCTCTTCGACCCCCACCAAGGGAAGCTCGACAACCTGATAGCCAAGCCTGGTGTATGTTGCAGCCATGACTTTACCGGTTGCCTCGGCCTCTTGCCGATCCTGCTTGCGCTCGGCGTCCTGTGTGAAAATTGCATCCCAGAACGGCGCAAGGAAAACCCGCTTGTCGTAGGGATACAGTTTCGCCGCAACCTCGACATGTGGAGGAACAGGCAGGTCGCAAAGCGTGAAATAACCGACAACATCGGGTATCCCACGATCCATAATGACGGGCGCATCACTTCCGAGCGCCTCTCGATAGGAACGCAACTCCCAACCAAGCATAAGTTCAGCGAACATCGTTCTATCCGCCCAAGGCAAGGCCGATCCGCCGATCGTGACCTGATCCTGAATAATCGCCCGTCCAGCCTCAGGCATAGTGCGGAAGCCACGCCGGGCCATCGCTTCGACCACACTGCTTTTGCCGGAACCAGGGCCTCCGGTCACTACAACTATATGGTCACCCATGTGCCATCCTAGAATTGTTTTATAGGGGATACGTTGGCCGCCCGCACTTCAATCAAGCCGGTCCACTTCGTAGGGTAGTCCTATCTGTTGAATTCAGCGGCCACAATGGATCTCACCCGGCTTTCGCCGCGCACTATACAAATAACCGCTGTCGGGACAACGCGCAAACCTTTGCAAACTCCGCTTCCTGCGCATAGCCGCCGTTTTCCGCAGTACGGTGTTCGGCAACCCCCTCTCCCGTCACACCGGCCATCAAAGCCTGCTCAG
>Ga0102929_1001208_pt1 | contig 15453 bp, 12 predicted proteins | sample SalPonR1_B_D2_MG_FD_78510 | JGI IMG/M metagenome (GOLD analysis project Ga0102929, IMG submission 78510) | Salt pond soil microbial communities from South San Francisco under conditions of wetland restoration - Salt Pond MetaG R1_B_D2_MG | ecosystem: Environmental > Aquatic > Marine > Intertidal... | reverse complement strand
CCGCCGGTTGTGGACAATACCTTCGTGATCGCCGCAGTCAACGTCGTCTTGCCGTGGTCAACATGACCGATCGTCCCGATGTTGACGTGGGGCTTGGTCCGCTCAAACTTGGCTTTGGCCATCTCTCTGTCTCCTTATAAAGTCTTCAGACTCAATATTGCTATTATGCTTCGCCCCTGGCGGCCAGATCTTCAGCCAGCGCCTTGGGCACCTGTTCGTAATGATCGAAGGTCATGGTGTAGGTCGCCCGCCCCTGGGTGCTGCTGCGCAGGTCAGTGGCATACCCGAACATGCTGGAAAGAGGCACGAAGGCGTTGATCACCTGGGCTGAACCGCGCTGCTCCATGCCGCTGACGCGGCCGCGACGGCTGCTCAGGTCGCCCATCACATCCCCCATGTACTCATCGGGACAGACCACCTCAACCGCCATGATCGGCTCCAGCAGGACCGGCGCGGCCTTGACGGCGCCCGCCTTGAAGCCCATGGAACCGGCGACCTTGAAGGCCATTTCCGAAGAGTCGACATCGTGATAGGAACCGTCATAGCAGGTCACCTTGATGTCGACCATGGGGAAACCGGCCACCACGCCGTTCTGGGCGGCCTCCCTGGCGCCGTTGCCGACCGCCGGGATATATTCCTTGGGAATCACGCCGCCCTTGATTGCATCGACGAATTCGAAACCACTGCCGGCCTCGAGTGGCTCAATGCGCAGCCAGCAGTCGCCATACTGACCGCGGCCACCGGACTGGCGGACGAATTTGCCCTGAACCTCGACCTGCCTGGTGATGGTTTCGCGATAGGCCACCTGGGGAGCGCCGATGTTGGCCTCGACCTTGAACTCGCGCTTGAGACGGTCGACTACGATCTCAAGGTGCAGCTCGCCCATGCCGGAGATAATCACCTGGCCGGTCTCTTCATCGCTGCGTACCTGCAGGGAGGGATCCTCCTGGACCAACTTCTGCAGGGCCGTACCCATCTTCTCCTGATCACTCTTGGTTTTCGGCTCGATGGCGATATGGATGACCGGCTCGGGAAACTCCATGGCCTCGAGCAGGCAGATATCCTTGGGGTCGCAGAGCGTGTCGCCGGTTGAGGTACTCTTCAGGCCGACGCCGGCAGCAATATCGCCGGAATAGACCATCTTGATTTCTTCCCGCTTGTTGGCGTGCATTTTCAGCAGACGTCCGAAACGCTCCTTTTTTGACTTGGTGGCGTTGAGGACGCTGGCCCCTGATTCAGCATAGCCGGAGTAGACGCGAAAGAACGTCAGCTGGCCGACAAAGGGGTCGGTCATGACCTTGAAAGCGAGGGCGGCAAAAGGCCCGTCATCGTCTGCGGGACGGGCCAGCGGTTCGCCAGTATCGGGATCCAGGCCCTGGATCGGCGGCACATCGAGCGGCGAAGGCATGTATTCGACGACCGCATCCAGCAGGGATTGAACGCCCTTGTTCTTGAAGGCCGAACCACAAAGCACGGGGTTGATCTGCAGACTGCAGGTCGCCTTGCGGATGCCGGCGCGAATCTCGGCAACGGTCAACTCCTCGCCGCCGAGGTATTTCTCCATCAGTTCCTCGTCGTTGCTGCTGATCTCTTCGATCATCGCCTCACGGGCGGCCTCCACCTCATCCTGCATATCGGCGGGAATCTCGACTTCCTCGAAGCGCGAACCGAAGGATTCATCCTCCCAGATATACGCCTTCATCTCGACCAGATCGACCAGGCCGCGGAAATCTTCCTCTTTGCCGATGGGCAATTGAATGGGAACGGGATTGGCACCAAGACGGTCACGCATCATGGCGACGCCGCGCGAAAAATCGGCGCCCATGCGATCCATCTTGTTGATGAAGGCGATACGGGGAACTTTATACTTGTCGGCCTGACGCCAGACGGTCTCTGACTGGGGTTCTACGCCACCCACCGAACAGAATACGGCGATGGCACTGTCGAGAACACGCAGAGAACGCTCGACTTCAATGGTGAAGTCGACATGGCCGGGAGTATCAATAATGTTGACCCGGTGGTCGCGCCAGAAGCAGGTGGTTGCAGCCGAGGTGATCGTAATGCCACGCTCCTGCTCCTGCTCCATCCAGTCCATGGTCGCCGCACCATCATGCACTTCACCAATCTTGTGCGAAACACCCGTATAGAAAAGGATGCGCTCCGTGGTGGTGGTCTTGCCGGCGTCAATATGGGCCATAATGCCGATATTGCGAGTTTTTTCGAGTGCTACCTGTCGTGCCACTGTTGACTGCCTCCGAAACCTGCTACCACCGATAATGCGCGAAAGCCTTGTTGGCTTCGGCCATCCGATGCGTGTCTTCCCTTTTCTTGACCGAAGCGCCGCGGCTGTTGGATGCATCCAGGAACTCGGCCGCCAGGCGCTCGCGCATGGTCTTCTCGCCACGCTTGCGGGCGTTGTCGACGATCCAGCGCAGGGCCAGAGCGTTGCGCCGCTCACTGCGCACCTCAACCGGAACCTGATAGGTCGAACCGCCGACCCGGCGGGATTTGACCTCGACAACCGGCCGCACGTTTTCGATCGCCTTCTTGAAGACCTCCAGAGGTTCATCCCCGGAGCGCTCCTGAACCAGATCGAAAGCACCATAAACGATCTGCTCGGCTGTCGCTTTCTTGCCGCGGATCATGACGGCATTGATGAACTTCGCCACATTGCGATCGTGATATTTCGGATCGGGCAGTATGATCCGCTTGGGAACTTCTCTTCTTCTCGGCATAACGTCCTCTCAGCCTCTCAAATTACTTGGGTCGCTTGGCGCCATACTTGGAGCGGGACTGCTTCCGCCCCTGCACACCCGCCAGGTCAAGCGCTCCACGCACGATCGTGTAGCGGACACCGGGAAGGTCCTTGACGCGGCCGCCGCGGACGAGGACCACGGAGTGCTCCTGCAGGTTGTGCCCGACACCGGGAATATAGGAAGTGACCACCATGCCATTGGTCAGACGCACACGGGCGACCTTGCGCAAAGCCGAGTTCGGCTTTTTCGGCGTGGTCGTGTAGACACGTGTGCAGACCCCACGCCGCTGGGGGTTCCCCATCAGCGCCGGTGCGGTCGGCTTACCCTTTTTTTCCTCACGACCCTTACGGATCAACTGGTTGATCGTCGGCATCGAATTACTCCCGATTTCTGCGTATTCTCAACGTTAAAAGAACAAATCTCCCCGAGAGGAGAAAACCCGCTGAAATTACCAGCAGGGCTTTCCCTTGTCAAGCACTTTCCTGCCTGGGGCAGATTTTTTGTCGGTGGCCTTTATGGGCTCACTCAGCGGAGGAGCTTTCGGCATCCTCCGGCTCCGGGCTGGCAGCCGCTTCGATCACTTCGGCCTCTTCGCCTTCGGCATCCTCGTCGATCTCCTCGATCGGCGGCAGCTTCTCTTCCGGGTCCTCGATCAGCAGCTGGGCACTGCGGTATTTACTGACCCCGGTCCCAGCCGGAATCAGGCGCCCCATGATAACGTTCTCTTTCAGGCCGCGCAGGCTGTCGACCTTGCCGGCTATGGCTGCCTGGGTCAGGACCTTGGTGGTCTCCTGGAAAGAGGCCGCCGAAATGAAGGATTCCGTCGACAGAGACGCCTTGGTGATGCCGAGCATCAAGGGTTCGCCGACGGCCGGCGAACCGTCCTCGGCCATAATCCGCTGATTCTCTTCCTCGAACATCCAGCGCTCCACCTGGTCGTCGACCAGGAACCGGGTGTCGCCGACTTCCTTGATCCGCACGCGGCGCAGCATCTGGCGAACGATGACCTCGATGTGCTTGTCGTTGATCTTGACGCCCTGCAGGCGGTAGACTTCCTGCACCTCGTCGACCAGATACTTGGCCAGTTCCTTTTCGCCGAGCACCCGCAGGATGTCGTGCGGGTTGCTGGAGCCGTCCATCAGGGGCTCGCCGGCCCGCACGAAATCACCTTCGTGGACGCTGATGTGCTTGCCCTTGGGAATCAGGTACTCTTTCGGCTCGCCCATCTCCGGCGTGACGATCACCTTGCGCTTGCCTTTCGAGTCCTTGCCGAAATTCACGGTGCCGTCGATCTCGCTGATCACCGCGAACTCCTTCGGCTTGCGGGCCTCGAAAAGTTCGGCCACCCGCGGCAGACCACCGGTGATGTCCTTGGTCTTGGTGGTTTCGCGCGGGATCTTGGCGAGGATATCGCCGGCGCTGACCATCTGGTCTTCATCGACGGTGATATTGGCGCCGACCGGCATCATGAAGCTCTGCGCGGTCTTGTTCTGGTCGTCCTTGATCGAAATCCGCGGCCGCTTGTCGGCCGCCTTGGTCTCGATGACCACCTTGCGGGACAGGCCGGTCACGTCGTCGACCTGTTCTTCCATGGTCAGACCTTCGAGCATATCGCCGAAGCGGATTTTACCAGAGGCTTCGGTGAGAATCGGCATGGTGAAAGGATCCCATTCGGCCAGCACCGATCCCTTCTGGATGCTTTCGCCCTCTTCATGCTTCAGGCGCGCACCGTAGACCACGCCGTAGCGTTCGCGCTCGCGACCGCTCTCATCGACCACAGCCACTTCGGCGTTGCGGTTCATGACCACCAGGTCCCCCTCGCTGTTACGGGCGGTGGTCAGATTGATAAACTTGGTCTTGCCATCGTAGCGGGCCTCGAGGGCGGTTTGCTCCGCCTGACGGGAGGCGGTGCCGCCGATATGGAAGGTCCGCATGGTCAGCTGCGTGCCCGGCTCGCCGATTGACTGGGCGGCGATCACGCCGACCGCTTCACCGAGATTGACCATATGTCCGCGGGCCAGGTCGCGACCATAGCAGGTCGCGCAGATGCCGCGCTTGCTCTGGCAGGTCAGGGCCGTACGGATCTTGACCCGTTCCAGGCCAGCCTCTTCGATCTTCTGCACCAGGTTTTCGTCAATCTCCTGGTCAGCTTCGACCAGCACCTCGTCGGTGATCGGATCGTGGATATCCTCAAGGGCGGTCCGTCCCAGAATGCGGTCGCCGAGCGGCTCGATGACTTCGCCGCCCTCGATCAGGGAGCTGATCATGATGCCGTCCAGAGTGTCGCAGTCCGTTTCGGTGATGATCGCATCCTGGGCGACGTCCACCAGGCGCCGGGTCAGGTAACCCGAGTTGGCCGTCTTCAGCGCGGTGTCGGCCAGACCCTTGCGCGCGCCGTGCGTGGAGATGAAGTACTGCAGCACGGTCAGACCTTCACGGAAGTTCGCCGTGATCGGCGTTTCGATGATCGAACCGTCAGGCTTGGCCATAAGACCGCGCATTCCGGCCAGCTGACGGATCTGCTGCTGACTGCCGCGGGCCCCGGAATCGGCCATCATGTGGATCGCATTGAAGGACGGGACCTGGACCGATTCTCCATCGGGAGAGGTCATGGTCTGCACCGACAGGCGCGAGAGCATGGTGTGGGCGATGTCCTCGGTGCACTTGGCCCAGATGTCGATAACCTTGTTGTAGCGTTCGCCGTCGGTAATCAGACCTTCGGTGTACTGATTCTGGATTTCGCGGACCTCGTTGACGGCGACGGTGATCCGCTCCTCCTTGCTTTCCGGAATCTCCATGTCGTCAAGACAGATGGAGATACCGGCGCGGGTGGAGAACTTGAAACCGGTCTCCTTGAGCTTGTCGGCCAGGATGACGGTCTCCTTGTTGCCGGCAATCCGAAAGCAGGTGTCGATCAGGGCGCTGACCTGCTTCTTGGCCATCACCAGGTTGATATGGCTGAAGGGGATCGAATTCGGCACCACTTCGCGCAGCAGGACCCTGCCGACGGTCGTGTCGACCAGCTCCGGGTCCTTGCCGGGTGCGGTCGACATGCGCACCTTGATCTTGGCCTGCAGACCGGCGATTTCGGAGTCGTAGGCCATGCGCACCTCTTCGGGAGAACTGAAGATCTTGCCTTCGCCGAGGGTGAACGCCCGCTCGCGGGTCATATAGTAGAGGCCGAGGACCATGTCCTGCGAAGGGACGATGATCGGTTTGCCGTTGGCCGGCGAGAGGATGTTGTTGGTGGACATCATCAGCACCCGCGCCTCGATCTGGCTCTCAATCGACAGCGGCAGGTGGACAGCCATCTGGTCGCCGTCGAAGTCGGCATTGAAGGCCGTGCAGACCAGGGGGTGCAGCTGGATCGCCTTGCCCTCGATCAGCACCGGCTCAAAGGCCTGGATGCCGAGGCGGTGCAGGGTCGGTGCGCGGTTCAGCATCACCGGATGCTCGCGGATGACTTCTTCCAGGACGTCCCAGACTTCGGGCCGTTCGCGCTCGACCAGCTTCTTGGCGCTTTTGATGGTGGTGCAGAAGCCGCGTTCCTCGAGCACGTTGTAGATGAAGGGCTTGAACAGCTCGAGCGCCATCTTTTTCGGCAGGCCGCACTGGTGCAGCTTGAGTTCCGGACCGACGACGATCACCGAACGGCCCGAATAGTCGACCCGTTTGCCGAGCAGGTTCTGGCGGAAGCGGCCGCCCTTGCCCTTGAGCATATCTGACAGCGATTTCAGCGGGCGCTTGTTGGGCCCGGTGATCGCCCGGCCGCGGCGGCCGTTGTCGAACAGGGCGTCCACCGATTCCTGCAGCATGCGCTTTTCGTTGCGGATGATCACCTCGGGGGCGCGCAGTTCCATGAGCCGCTTGAGACGGTTGTTGCGGTTGATGACGCGCCGGTAGAGATCATTCAGGTCGGAGGTCGCGAAGCGGCCGCCGTCGAGGGGCACCAGCGGGCGCAATTCGGGCGGCAGAACCGGGATGGTCTCAAGGATCATCCATTCCGGGCGATTGCCGCTGAGGATGAAGGCATCGACCACCTTGAGGCGCTTGGCCATCTTTTTGCGCTTGGCTTCGCTGGTCGCCTCGATCATCTCGGTGCGCAGGGTGACCGCCAGTTCGTCGAGTTTAAGGCCGGTCAGCAGTTCGCGGACCGCCTCAGCGCCCATATCGGCGGTAAACTGGCCCGCCGCTTCATTCATGGCTTCGTGGTATTTATCCTCGGCGAGGATCTGCCCCGCTTCCAGTTCGGTCTCGCCCGGATCGATGACGATGTAGGCTTCGAAATAGAGAACCCGCTCGAGTTCCTTGAGGGTCAAATCGAGCAGAGTACCAATCCGCGAAGGCAGCGACTTGAGGAACCAGATATGAGCCACCGGGCAGGCCAGATCAATATGGCCGAGGCGCTCCCGGCGAACCTTGCTGGGTATGACCTCCACGCCACATTTTTCGCAGACGATGCCGCGGTGCTTCATGCGTTTGTATTTGCCGCAGTTGCACTCGTAATCCTTGGTCGGCCCGAAGATCTTCGCGCAGAACAGACCATCGCGCTCCGGCTTAAAGGTCCGGTAGTTGATGGTCTCCGGCTTCTTGACCTCACCGAAAGAACGCTCGCGAATCTTTTCGGGCGAGGAAACGGACAACCGGATCGCGTTGAAATTGAGCGGATCCTTGGGACGCTCAAACATGCTGAAGATATCTTCCAAAGCACATCCTCCTTTGCAGGATGGGGGGTCTTATGGGGAAATTCAGTCCTCTTCTTCCTCCAGGAGCTCGACATCGAGACAGAGCGCCTGCAGTTCCTTGATGAGAACGTTGAAGGACTCGGGGAGACCGGCTTCAAGGGTATGCTTGCCCTTGACGATCGCCTCGTAGATCCGGGTCCGGCCGGCCACGTCGTCCGACTTGACAGTCAGGAATTCCTGCAGGGCATGGGCTGCGCCGTAGGCTTCCATGGCCCAGACTTCCATCTCGCCGAGCCGCTGACCGCCGAACTGCGCCTTGCCGCCGAGCGGCTGCTGGGTGACGAGACTGTAGGGCCCGATGCTCCGGGCATGGATCTTGTCGTCAACCAAATGGTGCAGTTTCAGCATGTACATGATGCCAACCGTGACCTTCTCGTGGAACTCGTCGCCGGTCTTGCCGTCGAACAGGGTCATCTGCCCGGAAAGCGGCATATTCGCCCGCTCCAACTCCTTCTTGATCTGGCCTTCCGGTACGCCCTCGAAAACCGGTGAGGCCATCGGCACGCCGCTGCTCAGACGCTGGGCGAGGGCTTGCACGTCCTGCTCCTCGAGATTGTCGATAAAACTGTTGAGCTCCTCATTGCCGTAGATTTGCTTGATCTGACCACGGAGCTGGTCGGTACCGTGCATCTGATCGATCGCCTCCTGGATCTGGCGACCGAGGCCGTGGGCGGCCAGGCCGAGGTGCGTCTCAAGGATCTGGCCGACGTTCATACGCGATGGCACGCCGAGCGGATTGAGGACGATCTCGACCGGGGTACCGTCCTCGAGATATGGCATATCCTCCTCGGGCAGGATGCGGGAGAGCACACCCTTGTTGCCGTGCCGGCCGGCCATCTTGTCACCTACCGACAGCTTGCGCTTAATGGCGATATAGACCTTGACCATCTTGATGACGCCGGGCTGCAGGTCGTCGCCGCGCTTGAGCTTTTCGATCTTGTTGGCGAACACCGACTTGATCAGTTCTTCCCGCTCGGTCAGCCGCCGCATGACCTCGGCGACCTTCTGCTCCACTTCCGCATTGGCCAGGGACAGCTCTTTCCAGGTGCTGAACGGAATGGTCTCCAGTGCCTTCGGCGTGATCTTGCGGCCCTTGGGCAGCAGGGTTTTGCCGTCGCGGTCCTTGACGGGTGCCGATACGGTCCGGTCCTTGAGCAGGTTCTCCAGCTTGCTGCGGGCCGATTCGCGGATGATGCGGATCTCGTCGTGCTGATCTTTGAGCAGTTTGTCGATCTCGGCCTGCTCGATCAGTTCGGTCCGGGTATCCTTGTCGGACCCCTTGCGGGAGAAGACCCGAGCGCCGATGACGACGCCTTCCACGCCCGGCGGTACGCGCAGGGAGGTGTCCCTGACGTCGCCGGCCTTTTCACCGAATATGGCGCGCAGCAGCTTCTCCTCCGGAGAGAGTTGGGTTTCCCCTTTGGGAGTGATCTTGCCGACCAGGATATCTCCCGGCTTGACCTCGGCGCCGATGCGAATGATGCCGCTCTCGTCGAGATTGCGCAGTGCGTCCTCGCCGAGATTGGGGATATCATCGGTGATCTCTTCCTTGCCAAGCTTGGTGTCACGGGCTACACATTCGAATTCCTCGACGTGCACCGAGGTATAACGGTCTTCCTTAACCAGCTTTTCGGAGATCAGGATCGAGTCTTCGAAGTTGTAGCCGCCCCAGGGCATGAAGGCGACCAATACGTTCTGGCCGAGCGCCAGCTCGCCCCACTGGGTCGATGGGCCATCGGCGATGATCTCGCCCCGCTTGACCTCGTCGCCGACCTTGACAATCGGCTTCTGGTTGAGGCAGGTGTTCTGGTTGGAGCGGATGAACTTGATCAGGTTGTAGATATCGACGCCGGTGCCGGATTCGTCCACCTCATGCTCATCGATCTTGACTACGATACGGCTGGCATCGACGCTTTCGACTTTGCCGTCGTGCCGGGCGACTACGGCGGAGCCGGAATCGTGGGCCACGATGCGCTCCATGCCGGTACCGACCAGGGGCGCGTCGGCCCGCAGCAGTGGCACGGCCTGGCGCTGCATGTTCGACCCCATCAGGGCGCGGTTGGCGTCGTCGTTTTCCAAAAAGGGAATCAGCGACGCCGCCACCGACACCAGCTGCTTCGGTGAAACGTCCATCAGCTCGATCTCTTCCCGGTTGACCAGCATGAATTCGCCGTTCTTGCGGGCATTGACCAGCTCGTTGACGAACCGGCCTTCCTCGTCGAGGGGCGCGTTGGCCTGAGCGATGGCGTGCCCTTCTTCCTCCAGGGCCGAGAAATAGGCAATCTCGTTAGTCACCTGGGCACCGTCGACGACCCGGTAGGGAGTTTCGACAAAGCCGTGAATGTTGATCCGCGCATAAGTGGACAGCGAAGCAATCAGACCAATGTTCGGACCTTCCGGAGTTTCGATGGGACAGACCCGGCCGTAATGGGTGGGGTGCACGTCACGCACTTCGAAACCGGCACGCTCTCGGGTCAGGCCCCCCGGTCCGAGCGCCGACAGGCGCCGCTTGTGGGTGATCTCCGACAGCGGGTTGGTCTGGTCCATGAACTGGGAGAGCTGACTCGAACCGAAAAACTCCTTGACCACCGCCGAGACCGGTTTGGAATTGACCAGGTCGTGGGGCATCAGGCTGTCCACTTCCTGCAGGCTCATGCGCTCCTTGATGGCACGTTCCATGCGGACCAGTCCGACCCGGTACTGGTTTTCGAGCAGCTCGCCGACCGCCCGCACCCGGCGGTTGCCGAGATGGTCGATATCATCGATCTTAACCGGTATCCGACGCTTCTGACCTTTGTTGTCGGTCACTGTCCAGTCGGGCGTACCGTTGCGCAGGTCAATCAAATAGCGGACCACTTCGAGGATGTCCTGTTTGGTCAGAGTGGTCACCTCGAGCGGCTCCTTCAGGGCCAGCTTGTGGTTCAGCTTGAGCCGGCCCACCGCTGACAGGTCGTAGCGCTCCTCGTTGAAGAACAGACTTTCAAAGAGGGCGGTCGCACTGCGGATGGTCGGCGGATCGCCGGGACGCAGCCGCCGGTAGATTTCAATCATCGCCTCCTCGGCGTTGTTCACCTTGTCGAGCAGCAGGGTCTCCCGCAGGAAAGGTCCGACGAACATATTGTCGATGAACAGCACCTTGAAGGTATTGATGCCGCGGCTCTTCAGCTCCTCGAGCTTGGCGGCCGTGACCTCGCTGTTGCACTCGACCACGACCTCACCGGTCGACTCGTCGACGATATCGGTGGAGGCCACCTTGCCGACGACGTCCTCCTCGAGGATCTGGATGAATTCGATGTTCTTGTCAGCAATCTTGCGCATCGCGGCCTTGGTGAACTTACGGTTGGCCTTGACGATCACATCGCCGTTCTCATCGACCACATCCATCGACGCCCGCTGGCCGGGCAGAAGACTCAGGTCGGTCTTTTTACGGTAGACATCGCCATCGATGTGAATTTCCTCGGTGTCGTAGTAGTAGTCCAGCAGCTCCTCGGCGGTGTAGCCGAGCGCCTTGAGCAGGACGGTTGCCGGCAGCTTGCGGCGCCGGTCGATCCGGACGTAGAGAATGTCCTTGTGATCGAAGTCGAAATCAAGCCAGGACCCGCGGTAGGGGATCACCCGGGCGCTGTAGAGTATTTTGCCGCTGGAGTGGGTTTTGCCTTTATCGTGATCGAAGAATACCCCGGGGGAGCGGTGCAGCTGGCTGACGATGACCCGCTCCGTGCCGTTGATGATGAAGGTGCCGTTCTCCGTCATCAGGGGAATTTCCCCGAAATAAACTTCCTGTTCCTTGATATCGCGAATCGACTGGACGCCGGACTCCTTATCGACATCCCAGGAGACCAGCCGCACCCGGACTTTCATAGGCGCCGCAAAGGTCATGCCCCGCTGATGACATTCCTCGACATCGTATTTCGGGGTGCCGAGAGAATACTCCACATATTCCAGGGAGCAGGTTTCGCTGAAATCCCTGATCGGGAAAACCGAGCGGAAAACCGCCTCCAGCCCGATGTTCTGCCGGGCCGAGGCCGGCAGGTCCGACTGCAGGAAACGTTGATAGGAATTCTTCTGGATATCGATCAGGTTGGGGATGTCGATAATCCGCTTGATTTCCTCGAAATGTTTCCGTAGAAGCTGGTTATTCGCAATCGAATAAGCCATGGTGTCTCCTTATCCTGGCGAAATGAGTGACCATTTCCGGTGCGGAAAACTGCCGTGCAGTCATTCTCGACCGGAAATCGGCCAGTCCCCGCCTGAGTCCGGGCGAGAACTAGAATAGCCAAGGCCGCGAAAAGCGACCTTGGCTAGGTTAGAAACTATCCGCGGCGGGCAGCTATTTGAGCTCCACGCTGGCGCCGGCTTCCTCCAGCTGCTTCTTGATGTCTTCGGCTTCGGCCTTGGAAACAGCTTCTTTGACGTTATTCGGGGCACCGTCGACCAGGTCCTTGGCTTCTTTGAGGCCCAGACCGGTGATGGCGCGCACAACCTTGATGACGTTGATCTTCTTGTCGCCGATCGAGGCCAGCACGACGTCGAATTCGTCCTTCTCTTCGGCCTCGGCAGCTTCGCCGCCGGCAGCAGGGGCCGCTGCCATCGCCACGGGAGCGGCGGCGGAGACGCCGAACTTGTCTTCCAGTTCCTTGACCAGTTCCGCCATTTCGAGCACCGACATCTGCTCGAGGAACTCGACAACCTGTTCTTTGGTGATTTCAGCCATGAATTGAATCCTCCATATTTTTAGAGTGTCTTGTGGTTATAGAATGTGATGTTATCGATGAATTGTCTGGTTAGCAGGTGCCGTGTCAGGCAGCTTCTTTCTGATCCTTGATGGCAGCCAGGACCTGTACGAACGAACGCGGGACCGCTGCGAACACACCAACCAGGTTGGTTGCCGGCGCGTTGAACGTAGCGAGCATCTGGGCCAGCAGCTGTTCCCGGCTCGGCAGATCGGACAGGGCCTGAATGTCTTCGACGGTCAGCAGCTTGCCGTCCAGCATGCCGGCCTTCAGCTCGAAAACCTTACTGCCCTTGGCAAACTCGACCAACGCTTTGGCCGGCGCGACCGGATCGTCGGCGGCGAGAGCGATCGCCGTGGGCCCGACCAGGTAATCATCCATGCACGCCGCGGGCGTATCCTTGGCCGCCAGGCGCAGCAGGGTATTCTTGACCACCCGGTATTCGACGCCGGCGGCCCGCAGCTTGCGCCGCAAGTCATTTGCCTGCTCGACCGTCAGACCGCGATAGTCGGCCAGGAAGGCCGCCTTGGCCTCAGTCAGCTTGCCGGAAAATTCGGCAACGACAGCTTCTTTGGACTGTTTGTTCACGCTTTTCCTCCTTTCCTTGTAGATTTACGAGCCTTTAAAGGCTCTCCATCCCAGCTTTTCAGGAGGTGAAGAGAAACAGGGAATCCCATCAACCAACCTTTGAGCCTCGGCAGGCGGCACGCCATTAAACCCGCAGGTGCCTGCTGTCTGCAGCCAGGATTGTTCGTTGAAAATTCTTGAAATGCGAGCGTTCCGCAGGCCTGCACGCCTGTCACGCCTCTCCGCTACTTGACCAGCGTCTGCAGGGCCGGGATGTCGACATTGACCCCAGGCCCCATGGTGCTGGAGATGCTGACTTTTTTCAGGTAGGAGCCTTTGGACGTGGACGGCTTCGCCTTGACCAGGGCGTCCATCAAGCTCAAGATATTTTCCTGCAGTCTGTCGACGTCGAAGGACACCTTGCCGACCGGAGCATGAACGATACCGGCCTTCTCGACCCGGTATTCGACCTTGCCCGATTTGGCCTCCTCGACGGCGCGAGCCAGTTCGAAGGTAACGGTGCCGACTTTCGGGTTCGGCATCAGCCCGCGGGGGCCGAGCAGCTTGCCGATCTTGCCGACCGTGCCCATCATGTCGGGAGTCGCAATGGCCGTATCGAAGTCGAACCAGCCGCCCTTGATTTTCTCAACCAAATCGTCCGCGCCGACGTAATCGGCGCCGGCTTCGGTCGCCTCCATGGCTTTTTCACCTTTGGCGAATACCAGGACGCGAACTTCTTTGCCAAGGCCATTCGGCAGGACGACGGCGCCGCGCACCATCTGGTCCGCCTTGCGGGGATCGACGCCGAGCCGCACCGACAGGTCGACCGTTTCATCGAATTTGGCGAAAGAGGCTTCCTTGACCAGGGCCAGGGCCTCCTCGAGCGGATAGGTCTTGGTTCGATCAACCTTTTCCTTGGCTGATTGCAGTTGTTTTCCGATTGCCATTGTTTATCTACTCCACTAGTTCTGGTAAATTCAGGCTTCCACCGTGATGCCCATGCTGCGCGCAGTCCCCTCGATGATGCGCATGGCGGCATCAACGTCGGTGGCGTTCAGGTCGGGCATCTTCAACTCGGCGATCTCCTGAATTTGCGCTTTGGTCACCTTACCCGCCTTCTCCTTGTTCGGCACGCCGGAGCCTTTGGCGACGCTGGCCGCCTTGAGCAGCAACACCGCTGCAGGCGGCGTCTTGGTAATAAAGGAAAAGGAACGGTCGGCGTAGACGGTGATCACCACCGGAGTGATCATGCCGGCCTGGTCCTGAGTCTTGGCGTTGAATGCCTTGCAGAAATCCATGATGTTCACCCCCTGCTGGCCGAGCGCGGGGCCGACCGGGGGAGAAGGGTTCGCCTGACCCGCCGGGATCTGCAATTTTATCTGTCCGACAACCTTTTTGGCCATGAGGTTACTCCTTGAATTGCTATTTGCCAGCCAGCTGGGGTCAGCTGGTCTTTTCCACCTGAATAAAGTCCAGTTCCACCGGAGTGACGCGCCCGAAAATACTGACCATAACCTTGAGCTTGGCCTTGTCCGGCTTGACGTCTTCGACGACGCCCGTGAAGTTGAGGAACGGCCCATCGATGACGCGCACGGTCTCCCCGACCTCGAATTCGACCTTCGGCTTGGGACTCTCCTGGCCTTCCTCCATACGCGCGGTAATCTTGGCGACTTCCTCCTCGGGAATGGCCGGCGGATTGGTCGTGCCACCGACGAAGCCAGTCACCTTGGGAGTGTCTTTGACGACATGCCAGGTCTCGTTGTTCAGCTCCATAAAAACCAGGATGTAACCCGGAAAAAATTTGCGTGAAGAAGTTCGGCGTTCGCCGTTTTTCAGCTCGACCACTGTCTCGGAAGGGATAAGAACCTCACCGAAGAATTCTTCGGCATCGAGCGCACGGATGCGCTCTTCAAGGTTGAGCTTAACCTTGTTCTCGTACCCTGAGTAGACATGTACACCATACCATTTCTTCTCACCCATCGAAACTCACCACCAGGTCTCTCTTAATTGAGCAGGGTACGAATCAGCGCCGACAGCGCGGAATCGACAACCCACAGGTAGACTCCAACCATCAGGACCAGAACGATCACCACCACCGTCGACCCATAGGTCTCCTTCCGGGTGGGCCAGGTCACCTTCTGCAGCTCGGCTTTCACGTTGCCGAGGAATTCGCTCACCTTGTTTGCCACTATCTCGACCCTGACTAAGGAAAATGACAGGTAAATGGCAGGCCAGGAGGGATTCGAACCCCCAACACCCGGTTTTGGAGACCGGTGCTCTAGCCATTAGAGCTACTGGCCTGCAGGCCACCTACCCTTGCGATCGAATCGCCCGACCACCAAACGCCTTATTTCGTTTCGCGGTGCGGTGTATGCTTCTGACAAAAACGGCAGTATTTGCTGAACTCCAGCTTGTCAGGTGTGTTCTTCTTGTTCTTGGTCGTCGTATAGTTGCGCTGCTTGCACTCGGTGCAAGCCAGCGTCACGATATCGCGCATGATTCAAATCCTCGGCGCCCCCGGCAGGAGGCGCCTTTATATAATATCAGCCAATTACTCGATGATTTCGCTGACGACGCCGGCACCCACGGTGCGGCCGCCCTCGCGAATCGCGAAGCGCAGTTCCTTGTCCATGGCGATCGGCGTGATCAGAT
>Ga0102929_1001204_pt1 | contig 15470 bp, 13 predicted proteins | sample SalPonR1_B_D2_MG_FD_78510 | JGI IMG/M metagenome (GOLD analysis project Ga0102929, IMG submission 78510) | Salt pond soil microbial communities from South San Francisco under conditions of wetland restoration - Salt Pond MetaG R1_B_D2_MG | ecosystem: Environmental > Aquatic > Marine > Intertidal... | reverse complement strand
GCTAAAGCGTAGTTGTCGTCGTTGGCAACTATAAGGTTTGCAGATGGTTTAACGAGGTACTCTGCACCTCGGCATGCACCCAGGGGTTCGCGACCCACGTCGAAGCCATGTCGCCCCCAAGTTCTGTCTATGATAACGGATGTGGGGCGGAAGTTCCGTGATTCAATGCCGGGTGGACGCATTAATCCGGCGCTTTCGGGGGTGAGACAGCGTCACCGGGCGGCGGGTGCATCCGCCAGCACCACCTCGCCATAGCGGTTCATGCCGGCGCCGCCGAGGCTGCCCGCATCGTAGACATAGCCGTAGACTGTCGCGCCGCCGGCGCGGCGATAGACGTTGCCGCGCACCCAGGAACCGTCGATGCCCTCGACCCGGGCGCGAGGCGGCTCCCAGCCGCCGCCGCGGTCGATCGTCGTGTAGAGGCTGCGGTCGGCCGCGTCGATGAAGGCCACCAGCACGCCTGCCTCCCAGGCCACCGCATCCGCACCTGCCTGCTGCGAATCCACCGCATTCTGCACCACCCGGCGCTTTGCTACCGGTACCGGGGGCGTCGGCGGCCCGTCGCCGCGGATGCGCCGCTCCCGGAGCCTGCCGTCCGCCAGGCGGTACACCACGACTACGGTCCCTGATTCCGGCATAAGGACCAGTGGCAGCACGGCGCCGACGTCGTCCTCACTCCGGCCGGCGCCGCGGTCCAGCAGGCGCGGTGCGCTGAGTGTGTCGTCCGGCAACAGGCGGCGGTGCCAGATCGTGCCGTCCGCGCGATGGTAGGCCAGATGCACCACGCCGTCGGCGCCGAGCACGGCCTGCGGACCGGAAGTGGCGAACTCGCCGTCATCCAGCCGGACCTCCTCGCCCCAGTCGCCGTCGGCGGAGCGCACGCTGTAGCCGATGGACTCGGCCACGTGAAACGCCACCATCCCGCCGTCCTCTCGTACCACCAGCGAGGCCATCTGCGCGCGTGCCGTCACCGTTGTGACCCGCTCGTCGGTGACCTCCCAGGTGTCGGGGGCACGCGGATGGTCGGCGGTGCGCAATGCGTGGTAGTAGGTGGCTTCCGTCACCTGATGGAGGATATGCAGGGTATCGCCCACCAGGCGCGCATCCACCGACTCCAGATCGCCGGTGGCCGGCCGGTGGGCGCCGTCGACCTCGCGCCAGCTGCGCCCGCCATCCGACGACTTCACCACCATGAACAGGTTGTCGCTCTCCGCCGGTTCCATGATGAAGTACAGTGCACCGCTGGCGGCTCGCCACGGGCCGATACGCCCCGGGGTCTCGACGAAGGTGCCGCCGAGGTGACCGGCGGGCACGTCGAGCTCGACGACCGCCTCCGGCGCACCCGGGACGGCGCGCCCTTCGACATCGGCGAGCCTGAACCTGAACACATCGCCCGGTTCGTTGGTCACTGCACCGTCGGCAAAGCGGCGGATGACCAGAGGCCACTCGAGTTCGGTATGGGAACCGGCAGCGAGCGCGACGGATGCGCACTCGGCCCGGTTGACGGCGAAGCCCTCCGCATACGGTGCCGTGGCGCCGTGGAGCAGGTCACCGGTGGGCGCACCGTGCCGATAGGCGTCGGTGGCGACGATGCTCACCCGCGGCGAACTCGGAGGTCCCTCGATGGCGAGGGTCCGGAAATCCGCACTGCCGCCCGGTGGTAGCTGTAATCCGAGTACCGCGGCCGGCACGGGCCCTTCTGCGGGAATGCGGAACCCGAGCGCGCCGTCGGCGAAATCGATCTCGAGGACGCCACTCTCCAGCTGAATCTCTGCCTACTGCCACACGCCGGCACGGACGTCTGCCTTGTGCTCCGCGACGATGCGTGGGACACCCTCCAGGAGGTGCACCACCCGCAGTTGCCCGCTGGCGGCATCGAGCGTCAGGCGCCAGTGGTTGGCCGGGTCCCGGTATCCGAAGACCAGGCTCGCGGCCCGCGGCCCGTCCGCGGCCAGCCGGTATTCGGCAGCAAAGCTGAAGGCGCCCTCGAGAGGCCAAGGTGCGGGGTAGAGTGCGATCAGCGCGTTTTCCTCCGCGGAGACGCGCAATACGGCGTCCTCGTTATCGATGGCGCGATCGATGGCGCGATCCATGGTGGGGTCCATGGCGCGATCCATGGCAACGCCGAGTCCGTCGGCCGCCCCGGACGCAACCCGCCAACCCGCCGGCCGGGTGCCGGCAGCGTCGGCGGCGAAGGTCAGTTCGAGTTCGCGCAGCGGATAGGGGAAGTCGTGGGCCTCCACGGCCAGCCACTCGCCGGTGTTGCGGCGGTATTGCAGCCGCAGGCAGTCCGTGTCGAGATCGTCCGGCGGTGCGAGTTCCAGACGGACGCGGAAGGGCGAGTCGGCCGGTACGGTCGCGGGAGCGGATAGCGGCGCGGCCCAGCTGCCGTCGGTAGCCAGCGGGGCATCCCGGCGGGCGCGGACGCGGTAGGTTGTCGCAGGGCGTTCTCCTGCCTCGCGGGTACCCGGCACGGTGTCGGGCGCGGGCCTGTCGGAGCAGGCCGCCAACAGCAGGCTGGCCGCCAGCGCTGGCATCCATCGGCAAGAATGCATGAGTCGTTCCCCCGTGTGCGTTTGGCATCGGGCGCGCAGCGGCGCGATCTTCGGCCGGCCGGGAGCCGGCCCGCAACACCGGGACGATAATCCCGTTGTGTGATAGACGTGTGAACGCAGGTTGCGGGCCCGGCTTCAATGCCCGGCCGACTTCAGAATCCGGCTCTTCTGGCGCTGCCAGTCCCGCTCTTTCACGGCAGCGCGCTTGTCATGTTTCTTCTTGCCCTTCGCAAGGCCCACCGTGAGCTTGGCCTTGCCCCGTGACCAGTGCAGGTCCAGCGGTACCAGGGTATAGCCCTGGCGCTCCACGGCACCCACCAGCCGGTCGATCTCGTTCCTGTGCAGCAGCAGCTTGCGGGTTCGGGTGGGGTCGGCCTTGACGTGGGTGGAGGCCGACAGCAGCGGCTGGAAATGGGAACCGAACAGCCATGCCTGGCCGTCTCGGAGCTGGACGTAGGCCTCGGTGATCTGGGCCTTGCCGGCCCTCAGGCTCTTCACCTCCCAGCCTTCCAGCGCCAGGCCGGCCTCGAGCGTCTCCTCGATGAAGAAGTCGTGCCGGGCCTTCTTGTTCACCGCGATGGTGCGGGAAGGCTTGTCGGGACTTTTGTTTTGCTGCTTTGCCGCCATGGCGCGAGTGTAACGGATTCGGCTCATCGCGGATCCCGGGCCGCGCCGGGTTCTGTTGTCACTCTCCCGGTATTCGGCCACAATCCCGGGCTTCAGCCGGTGGGTGGGGAGTCCCGATGAGCGAAGAAGCTGCGGTCAAGGCACCGCGCAAGTCCCTGCACGGGCACTGGTCGTCCCGGATGGCATTCGTGCTGGCCGTAACCGGCTCGGCCGTGGGGCTGGGCAACGTCTGGAAATTCCCCTACGTCGCCGGCGAGAACGGCGGCGGCGCCTTCGTACTGGTCTACCTGATCTGCGTATTCGTGGTCGGTCTGCCCATCATGATGTCCGAGATCCTGATCGGCCGGCGGGGGCGGCGCAACCCGGCGGCCACCATGGCTTTGCTGGGCGAGGAGGAGGGCAGTACGAGCCGCTGGCGGCTGGTCGGGGTGGCCGGCGTGGTGGGCGGCATGCTCATCCTCTCTTATTACAGTGTCATCGCCGGCTGGTCGCTGGCGTACATCGGCCGCAGCGTCAGCGGCGCATTCACCGGGCAGGACGCCGCCGGCATCTCCACGATCTTCGGTGACATGGTCGGCAGCTGGTGGACGGTGGCGGGCTGGCATACCTTCTTCATGGTGCTCACCGTGTTCGTGGTGGCCAGGGGGGTGGAGGGCGGCCTCGAGCGGGCCGTGCGCTTCATGGTGCCGGGCCTCCTGGTGCTGATGTTCATCCTGCTGGGTTATTCGATGACCACCGGCTATTTCCAGCAGGGTCTCGCGTTTCTGTTCACGCCGGATTTCTCGGCGCTGACGCCCAATGCGGTGCTGGCGGCCATGGGCCAGGCGTTCTTCAGCCTGAGCGTGGGCATGGGTGCGGTGATGGCCTACGGCGCCTACCTGCCCGAGGACACCTCCATTACCAAGGCCTCGTTCACCGTGGTGACGGCAGACACCCTGATCGCCCTGCTGGCGGGCCTGGCCATCTTCCCCATTGTCTTCGCGAACGGCCTGAACCCGGGTGAGGGTGCCGGCCTGGTCTTCCAGACGCTGCCGCTCGCCTTCGGCAACATGACCGGCGGGGTGGTGTTCGCCACCATCTTCTTCCTGCTGCTTTCCTTCGCGGCCTGGACGTCGGCCATCGGCTTGATGGAGCCGGCCACGGCGTGGCTCGTGGAGAGCCTGCGGCTGTCCCGGGTGGCCGCGACGAGCATCATCGGCTTCGTCATCTGGGCGCTGGGGCTCGGGACGGTGCTCTCGTTCAACGTGCTGTCGGAGGTCACGTTCTTCGCCGGCACCCTGTTCGACAACCTGGATTTCCTCACCAGCAACATCATGCTACCCCTCGGTGGCCTGCTGATCACCGTGTTCGCCGGCTGGGTGATGTGCACGAATTCCACCGCGGACGAACTCGGCGGCGCGGGCCGGATCTACTGGATCTGGCGCTTCCTGGCCCGCTGGGTGGCACCGGTGGCGGTGATCCTGGTGTTCCTGAACGCGATCGGTGTCCTCTCCTTCACCTGACGACACGCCGCTGGCGGTGGAGGTGGTCTGCGCCCTGCCGGAACGCCAGTGGTGCATACCCCTGCGCCTGGAGGCCGCCGCCACCGTGGCCGACGCCATCGCGGCCTCGGGACTCGCGGAGGAGCCCGGCGCGCCGGATCCGGCATGCTGTGCCGCAGGCGTGTGGGGCGAGGTGGCGGAGCGCGAGCGCCGGCTGCGCGATGGCGACCGGGTGGAGCTGTACCGGCCGCTCGTCATCGATCCGCGCGAGGCCCGGCGGCGTGCCGCCGAGGCGGGGCGGACACTCGGCCGGTCCGGCCCCGGGGAGAGTGGCAGCGGGGGCGGTTAGCCGCGCTGGTCGGGTTCCGGCAGGCCGCGGGGCTCCAGGGTCTCGTCCTCCACCTCCTCGTGACGTTCGATACGGGAGACGAGATCGCCCTCGAAGTACACCGTCAGCATGTGAGACATGATGGGCTCTTTGCGGCCCAGGGCGAGGTAGTAGACGTAGTCCCACCGCTCGGCATGGAACGGGTCGGCGACCATGGGCGTGCCGAGCAGGAATCGCACCTGCTTGCGCGTCATGCCCACTTCCAGCTGCTCGATCTGTTCCTCGTCCAGCAGGTTGCCCTGCTGAACGTTGATCCGGTAGACGCAGCCGCCGAGCATCAGCCCGGCCAGCGCCGCCAGTGCGAGGCCGCGCAATGCGCGCCCTGGCACCGATCCACGAATCGCGCCACTGTCAGTCATTTCGCCAAGCCTCTGCCGCGCCGGTGGAGCGCGGCTGCCATCTGAGCCATAATTGCGGCCCGATCATACATGATTTGAGGCCGCTGTCGGCAGCACCACCCGGGGCGACGGCCAGGAAAGCGAACACGATGATACAAAAGAAGGAACTGCGAAACGCGGGGCTCAAGGTCACGCTGCCGCGCCTGAAGATTCTGGAGATCCTCGAGGTCAACCGCGACGCCCATCTCAGCGCGGAAGACATCTACCGGGAGCTTCTCGCCGCCGGCGAGGACATCGGGCTGGCCACGGTTTACCGGGTGCTCACCCAGTTCGAGGGGGCGGGGCTCGTCACCCGGCACAACTTCGAAGGCGGCCACTCCGTGTTCGAGCTGGACGACGGCGAGCACCACGACCACATGGTCTGCGTGGAGACGGGCGACGTCATCGAGTTCGTGGACGAGGAGATCGAGCGCCTGCAGCACGAGATTGCCGAGAAGTACGGCTACGAGATCCAGGACCACAGCCTGGTCCTGTACGTGCGCCCGAAGAAGAAAGCCGGCTCCGGGGCCGACTGAATCAGGCGCTGCGCTCGCGGGCGCCGCCCGCCTCGGTCAGCATCTCGGCCGCGTGTTCGCGGCTGCGCTCGGTGATCTCCACGCCGCCCAGCATCCGGGCGATCTCCTCCACCCGCTCCTGGTCGCCCAGCGGCGTGATGCCGGTGCGCGTGCTCTTGCCGTCCGTGATCTTCGCCACCCGCAGGTGCGCATGCGCCTGGCTGGCGACCTGGGGCAGGTGGGTCACACACAGCACCTGGCGCTGGTCGCCCAGCTGGCGCAGCCGGCGGCCGACGATCTCGGCCACGCCGCCGCCGATGCCGCTGTCCACTTCGTCGAAGACCATGCTGGGGATGGTGCTGGCGCCGGCGGCCACCACCTGGATGGCCAGGCTGATGCGCGAGAGCTCGCCACCGGAGGCCACCCGGGCCAGGCTCATGGGCTCCTGGCCCGGGTTGGCGCTCACCAGGAACTCGATGCGATCGGTGCCGTGCTCGCGGGGCTCGGCATCGCCCGGCGTATCCACCGCCACGACGAAGTGGCCGCCGGACATGCTGAGTGTCTGCATCGCGGCGGTGACCTGCTCGGAGAAGTCCTTGGCCGAGCGCTGGCGGGCCGCCGTCAGTTCCGCTGCGAGGCCGTCGTAGCGTTGCCGGGCGGCGGCGGTGTCGCGCTGCAGGGATTCCAGCCGCACGTCGGCGTCCTCCAGCTCGGTGAGCTCGGCCTGCAGCCGCTCGAGCTGGTTTGGCAGCTCACCGGCCTCGATGCGATGTTTGCGCGCCACGTCGCGGATGGCGGCGACGCGGGTCTCCACCTCGTCGTGGCGCCCGGGGTCCGACTCCAGCGAGCCGGTGTAGCGGCGGATCTCCTCGGCGGCCTCGCTGATGGCGGCCTCCGCCTCGACGGCCAGGCGTGCGGCGCCCGTCAGCGCCGGATCCAGTTCGGCCAGCTCTTCCAGCCGGCGCACGGCTTCCGCCACCAGGGACTGTGCGCTGACTTCCTCGTTCTCGTACAGCGTGCCCAGCGCGGCGGCCGAGCCCTCGGCCAGCCGGCTCATGTTGGCCAGCCGCCGGCGCTCGGCCTCCAGCCCGGCCAGCTCTTCCGATGCTGGTGCCAGGGCCTCCAGTTCTTGCACCTGGAAGCGCAGGAACTCGACCCGGCTGTCGCGCTCGCTGCTGCGGGTGCGCAGCGTCTCCAGTTCCTCCGCCAGTCCCTGCCAGCGCCGCCAGGCATCGCCGAGTTCCTCGCGCAGGCCCTGGTGTCCCCCGTGGTGATCCACCAGGTCGCGCTGCACCTCGCGGCGGGCGAGCGACTGGTGTTCGTGCTGACCGTGGATGTCCACCAGGTGCTCGCCCAGCACCCGGAGGTTCTGCACGGGCACCGCATTGCCGTTGATGTAGGCGCGGGAGCGCCCGTCAGCGCCGATCACGCGGCGCAGCAGGCACTCGCCGTCGAGATCGAGGCTCTGCTCTTCCAGCCAGGCTTGCGCCTCGTCGAGGCCGTCGATCTCGAACTCCGCGCTGATCTCGGCCCGTTTGGCGCTCCGGCGCACCACCTCCGCACTGCCCCGGTCGCCCAGGATCAGGCCGAGTGCGTCGATGAGGATGGACTTGCCCGCGCCGGTCTCGCCGGTGAGCCCCGTCATGCCGGGGCCCAGCTCGAGCTCGACCTCGTCGATAATGGCGAAATTGCGGATGTGGATGCGTTTCAGCATGCCGGCCTCAGGCCCGGATGGTCCGTCGCACCCGGCTGTCCCGCCCCCAGTTGAGCTTGGAGCGCAGGATCTCGTAGTAGTCGTGGCCGGGTGGATGGATCAGTGTGATGCGGTGCTCGGCGCTGCGCACCAGCAGCTTGTCGCCGTCTTCCAGCGCCCCCAGCGGATAGCCGTCGCAGGTGATCTCGCCCCGGGTCTCGGGCCGCTCGAGCAGCCGGATCTGCACCTCGCAGGCGGCGGGGATCACGATGGGCCGGTCGCTGAGCGTGTGGGGACAGACCGGCACGAGCACCATGGCATCCAGGTCGGGCTGGACGATGGGCCCCCCGCAGGACAGCGCATAGGCAGTGGAACCGGTGGGGGTGGCCACGATGAGTCCGTCGCCGGAGTGGGTGTTGACGTAGCGATTGTCCACCCAGGTCTCGTAATCGACCATGCGACCGGTTTCCCGCCGGGCCAGCACCACGTCGTTCAGCGCCATGTCGGCGAGGTGGGTGCCGTCCGGGCGCTGCAGCTCGGCGGCCAGCAGCAGGCGGGTCTCGCGGCTGTAGTCGCCCTCCAGTACCGCCCCGACGCTGGTCAGCATCGCCTCCGGCGTCACGTCCGTGAGGAAACCGAGACGGCCCCGGTTGATGCCCAGCAGCGGTACGGAATGCCCGACGGCGAGGCGGGTGGCGTAGAGCATTGTGCCGTCGCCGCCGACCACGATCATCAGGTCGGCGGACGGGGCCAGCTTGTCCTCGGGTGTCCGCCGGCCGGCGATCTCCAGGTCCACGTCCGCTGACACCAGCACGTCGACGCCGCGCTCGACCAGGAAGCCGGCGAGGGCGGTCATGGGCTCGGCGACACGCGGATCGGTATGCCGGCCGAAGACGGCGACGGTCTGGAATGTAGTGCTCATGTGGCTGTCGTCGCTGTGGGTGCTGGCGGCGCTTGCAAACCCCCGAGCTTACGCGAATTCCGGCGCCCGGCCGAGCCCGGCTGCGCTCTTCTTGACGGGGTCACGGGCCGTTGCTAGGTTTTGTTAGCACACTGGTGGGTAGAGTGCCAGCGGGCGAAAATCGAGGATGCAGTCCGTTATGCCAGCTGAAGTCGACAGATCGGTACCGAACGAGCGAGCGCGGCACCTGCTGAAGGTGCTGATCGAGCGCTATGTGCGCGACGGACAGCCGGTGGGTTCGCGCACCCTGTCGCGGGACTCCGGGCTCGACCTCAGCCCCGCCACCATCCGTAACGTGATGTCGGACCTGGAGGAGATGGGCTTCGTCTCCGCGCCTCATACCTCGGCGGGCCGAGTACCCACGGCGCTGGGCTACCGCTTCTTCGTGGACACGCTGCTGAAGCTGCGCCCGCTGAAGGACTCCGAGGTGGTCCGGCTGCGCCAGGAACTCGAAACGCTGCGCGATGATCCCGACACGCTGATCTCCTCCACCTCGAATCTGCTCTCCCACATCACCCGCATGGCCGGTGTGGTCTCCGTGCCCCGCGCAGAACGGGTGACGCTGCGCCAGATCGAGTTCCTGTCGCTGTCGGACAACCGGGTGCTGGCCATCCTGGTGGTGAACGAGCGGGAGGTGCAGAACCGCATCCTTCACACCTCGCGCACCTACAGCGAGTCGGAGCTGCGCCGGGCCGCCAACTTCCTGAACGACCGCTATGCCGGCAGCGACCTGGAGACCATCCGCAGCCAGCTGGTGGACGAACTCGAGCAGACGCGCGACTCCATGAACCAGACCATGCTCGACATGGTGGCCATGGCCCACCACGCCTTCGAGGGCGCGGGCGATCATCGTAGCGACTACGTGCTGGCCGGCGAGACCAATCTGATGGATTTCGCGGAGCTGTCCGACGTGGAGAAGCTGCGGCGCCTGTTCGAGGCCTTCAACGAGCGCCGCTTCCTGCTCGATCTGCTCGACCGCAGCATCCGGGCCGAGGGGGTGCAGATCTTCATCGGCGAGGAGTCCGGCTACGGCATCCTGGACGACTGCAGCGTCGTGGCGGCCCCCTATGTGGTGGACGAGGAGGTCATCGGCGTGCTGGGCGTCATCGGCCCCTCCCGCATGGCCTACGACCGGGTCATCCCCATCGTCGATATCACGGCGAAGTTGCTGGGATCGGCCTTGAATTCCCGGACCTAGGCCTCACACAGAATCCTAGAAGTATCAGGCGCCGCCCGCGGCGGTGCCGGCATTTGCAGCGGAGTAGCGGTTTATGAGCAAAGATTCCGAAGCCAGCGAAGATACGCAGCGCGACGACGGGCCGGGCGAGCCGGCGGACGAGTTCGCCGAGACCCGGGTTCTGGAAGGCCAGGACGGTTCCGACGAAGATCCGCTGGAGGCCGAGCGGCGGCGCGCCGACGAGAACTGGGAGAAATACCTGCGCGCGGTGGCCGAGCTGGAGAACTTCCGCAAGCGGGCCGCGCGGGACGTGGAGAATACCCGCAAGTACGCCATCGAGCGCTTCGCCGGCGAGCTTCTCGGGGTGGCGGACAGCCTGGAGATGGGCATCGCCGCAGGCGAAGCGGCCGACGCCGCGAGCCTGCTGGAGGGCAAGCAGGCCACCCTGAAGCAGCTGCGCAAGGTCCTGGCGGACTTCGGCGTGGAGGAGATCGACCCGGTCGGCGAGCGCTTCGACCCGGAATATCACGAGGCCATGACCATGCAGCCGTCCGCCGAGGTGGAGCCCGGCAGCGTGCTGACGGTGATCCAGAAAGGCTACCGCATCAACGACCGGCTGCTGCGCCCCGCCCGGGTCATCGTCGCCGCGGAACCGCAGAGTGGCGAGGCTTGAAAGGCCGGCGGGCGGGCCCCATCTAGACGGCAATACAGTTTTTGACACCACATTACGGGGAGTTATTCATGGGTAAGGTAATCGGCATAGACCTCGGCACGACGAATTCCTGTGTCGCCGTCATGGAAGGCGACAAGGCCAAGGTCATCGAAAACAGCGAGGGTGACCGGACGACACCGTCCATCGTCGCCTTCACCAAGGACGACGAGGTGCTGGTCGGCCAGTCCGCCAAGCGCCAGGCCGTCACCAATCCGGCGAATACGCTGTTCGCCGTCAAGCGTCTCATCGGCCGTCGCTTCAAGGACGACGTGGTCCAGCGCGACATCGACATGGTCTCCTACGAGATTATCGAGGCGGACAACGGCGACGCCTGGGTGAAGGTCGGCGACAAGAAGATGGCACCGCCGGAGGTCTCCGCGCGGGTGCTGATGAAGATGAAGAAGACGGCCGAGGACTACCTCGGTGAAGAGGTGACCGAGGCGGTGATCACCGTGCCGGCCTACTTCAACGACTCCCAGCGCCAGGCCACCAAGGACGCCGGCAAGATCGCCGGGCTGGAAGTGCGCCGCATCATCAACGAGCCCACTGCGGCCGCGCTGGCCTACGGCATGGACAAGAAGCGCGGCGACCGCAAGATCGCGGTCTACGACCTGGGCGGCGGCACCTTCGACATCTCCATCATCGAGATCGCCGAGGTGGACGGCGAGCACCAGTTCGAGGTGCTGGCCACCAACGGCGACACCTTCCTCGGCGGTGAAGACTTCGATATCAGGATCATCGAGTATCTCGCCTCCCAGTTCGAGAAGGAGAGCGGCGTCGACATCAGCAAGGACCCGCTCGCCATGCAGCGCCTGAAGGAGGCCGGTGAGAAGGCCAAGATCGAGCTGTCCGCGGGCCAGCAGACCGAGGTGAACCTGCCTTACATCACGGCGGACGCGAGCGGTCCGAAGCACCTCAACATCAAGCTGACCCGGGCCAAGCTCGAGTCGCTGGTGGAGGAGCTGATCGGCCGCACCATCGGCCCGTGCAAGACCGCGCTGTCGGATGCCGGCCTGAAGGTCTCCGAGATCGACGACGTCATCCTGGTGGGCGGCCAGACCCGCATGCCCAAGGTGCAGGAGGAGGTGAAGAACTTCTTCGGCAAGGAGCCGCGCAAGGACGTGAACCCGGACGAGGCCGTGGCTCTCGGTGCGGCCATCCAGGGCGGCGTGCTCTCCGGCGAAGTCAAGGACGTGCTGCTGCTCGACGTGACCCCGCTGTCCCTCGGCATCGAGACCCTGGGCGGCGTCATGACCAAGCTGATCGAGAAGAACACGACCATCCCGGCGAACGCCCAGCAGACGTTCTCCACGGCGGACGACAACCAGACGGCCGTGACCATCCACGTGCTGCAGGGCGAGCGCGAGCGGGCGGCCGACAACAAGTCGCTCGGCCGCTTCGACCTGGCGGACATCCCGCCGGCGCCGCGCGGCTTGCCGCAGATCGAGGTCACCTTCGACATCGACGCCAACGGCATCCTCAACGTCTCGGCCAAGGACAAGGCCACCGGCAAGAGCCAGAATATCGTCATCAAAGCCTCCAGCGGCCTGTCCGAAGAGGAGATCGACCGCATGGTCGGGGAGGCCGAGGCCCATGCCGAAGAGGACAGGAAGTTCCGCGAGCTGGTGGACGTCCGCAACCAGGCCGACGCGCTCATCCACGGCGCCGAGAAGGCGCTGGAGGACCTGGGCGAGCAGGCCAGCGGCGAGGAACGCCATAACGTGGAGTCGGCGATCAGCGACCTGAAGAAGGCGCTCGAAGGCGACGACAAGGACGCCATCGAGGCCCGCTCCAAGGCGCTGGCCGAAGCCTCCGCCGCCATCGCCCAGCGGGCCTACGAGCAGTCCCAGGCCGGCGAAGAAGCCGGCGCCGAGGGCCAGGCGGGCGGCGACGAGTCCGCCGGCTCCGAGGACGTGGTAGACGCCGAGTTCGAGGAAGTCGACGACGACGACAAGAAGTCCGCCTGACCGGCGAACGACGGATGGGGGTGCCCGCCGCCGGGCGGGCACGGGGATGAATGAAACGCGGCTCCCGGCGCAGCGCCGGGAGCCGCGTCCGTGACGGACCTGCGCATGTCGAAACGCGATTATTACGAGGTACTGAACGTTGGCCGGGACGCCTCGGCGATCGAGATCAAGAAGGCCTACCGGCGTCTGGCGATGAAGTACCACCCCGACCGCAACAGGGACGACGCGGACGCCGAAATCCGGTTCAAGGAGGCCAAGGAGGCTTACGAGGTCCTTTCCGACCCCCGCAAGAAGTCGGCCTACGACCAGTTCGGGCACGCGGGCGTCAGCGGCGCAGGCGGTATGGGCGGCGGCGGTTTCAACCCGGCCGACGCCTTCGGCGACATCTTCGGCGACGTTTTCGGCGACATCTTCGGCGGCGGGCGCCGGGGCGGGCGCAGCCAGGTGTTCCGTGGCGCGGACCTGCGCTACGACCTGGAACTCGAACTCGAGCGGGCCGTGGCCGGCGACACCGTGGAGATCGACGTGGCCTCGCTGGTCGGCTGCGAGACCTGCGGCGGCAGCGGCTCGGCACCCGGTTCGACGCCGGAGACCTGTGATACCTGCGCCGGCGTGGGCCAGGTGCGCATGCAGCAGGGCTTCTTCTCGGTGCAGCAGACCTGCCCGTCCTGCCGGGGCGAGGGCACCCGGATCACCGACCCTTGCCAGGACTGCCAGGGCCGGGGCCGGGTGATGGCCGAACGCAGCCTGTCCGTGAAGGTCCCGCCGGGCGTCGACGAGGGCGACCGCATCCGGCTCTCGGGCGAGGGCGAGGCGGGGCGCAACGGCGGACCGCCGGGCGACCTCTACGTGGAGATCCACATCAAGCCCCACAAACTGTTCGAGCGCGACGGGGCCGACCTGCACTGCGACGTGCCCATCAGCTTCGCCACAGCGGCGCTGGGTGGCTCGGTGGACCTGCCCACCCTGGACGGCCAGGTCTCGCTGAAGATCCCGGCGGGCACCCAGTCCGGCAAGGTCTTCCGGTTGCGGGGCAAGGGCGTCATCACGGTGCGCAGCCCGCGCCACGGCGACCTGTTCTGCCGGGCGGCGGTGGAGACGCCGGTGAACCTGACCGGCGAGCAGGAGCGACTGCTGCGCGAGTTCGAGGCCTCGGTGGAAGCGGGCGGCGAGACCCACAATCCCCATTCCGGCAGCTGGAAGGATACCGTCAGGCGTTTCTTCGAGCGCATCACCTGACCACGCGCCGGACGTGCTGACAGGCCCGCCGGGGCCGGGGTAAGCTGTCTCGCGCAGGCCGCCGCAGGAGGCAGCGTCATCGACATCACCCGCATCGCCGTACTGGGAGCCGCCGGCCGCATGGGCCGTGCCGTCATCGACATCGTCGCCCGGGAGCCGGACCTGGACCTCGCGGCCGCCTGGGTCCGTGCAGGCGACGCCCGTTCGGGCCAGCCGGTCGCTAACTGGCACCCGGGCGCGGCGGACACGGCGGCCGTCACCTCGGCGGACCTGGACCGGGTGCTGGAGGGCGCCGATGTGGTGGTGGACTTCTCGCTGCCCGTGGTCACTTCGGCCGTGCTCGATGCGGTGGAACGACACCGGTTGCCGCTGGTCAGCGGCGTCACCGGCGTGGGCCGCGCGGAGCTCGAGCGCATGGGCTCGCTGGCCGCGACGGTGCCGCTGGTCTACGACCGCAACATGAGCGTGGGCGTGCAGTTGCTGAACTTCCTGGTACGCGAGGCGGCGGCCCGCCTGGGTGCCGACTACGACGCCGAGATTACCGAGGCCCATCACCGGGCGAAGCGCGATGCGCCGTCGGGCACCGCCCTGATGCTCGGCGAGACGCTGGCCGCGGCCCGCGGCGAGAGCCTCGACCAGCGGGCCGTGTACGCACGCCGGGGCGAGAGCGGACCGCGTGCGCGGGGCGCCATCGGGTTTTCCGTGATCCGCGCGGGCGCCATCGTGGGCGAGCATACGGTGACCTTCGCCGGCGACTACGACCGGCTCAGCCTGGTCCATCAGGCCCAGGACCGCGCGGCCTTCGCCTCCGGCGCGCTTGCGGCCGCGCGCTGGCTGGCGGATCGCCCGCCCGGGCTCTATGCCATGGCCGACGTGCTCGCCATCCGCTGAGCCGTGTGGCGCCGGTGATCTGGCGTCACCGCAGAGCCTGCATTACACTATGGCGGGTCGCCCTGCAGAGTGGCGGCCCGGGCGGAAGTGCATCCCGAGCGCATTAAACGGGGATCCTTCCGCTTTTGCACATCTGAAATCAGCAAAAGATACGCAAGAGGGCCGTTATACGATGACACCTGCGGTACTGGCACTGGAAGACGGCTCGGTTTTCCACGGCAGCTCGGTCGGCGCCGAGGGCCGGACCATCGGCGAGGTGGTGTTCAACACGGCGATGACCGGCTATCAGGAGATCCTCACCGACCCCTCCTACTGCCGCCAGATCGTCACGCTGACCTATCCACACATCGGCAACACCGGCTGTAACAGCGACGACCTGGAGTCGCACAAGGTGTTCGCCGCCGGTCTCGTCATCCGGGACCGCTCGCTGATCGCCAGCAACTACCGCTCCGAGCAGTCCCTCGGCGAGTTCCTGCGCCGGGGCAACGTGGTGGCCATCGCCGATATCGACACCCGCCGGCTCACCCGGCTGCTGCGCGAGAAGGGCGCGCTGGCCGGCTGCATCATGACCGGCGAGGACATGGCCGGGACGGCGCTCCGGGACGCGCGGAAGTTCCCCGGCATCGCCGGTATGGATCTCGCGAAATTCGTCACCACCGACACCGCCTACCAATGGGCCCAGGGCGGCATCTGGCCCGACCGGGACCCGGTGGTGACCCGGCGCATCGCGCCCAACCACGTGGTGGCCTACGACTTCGGCATCAAGCGCAATATTCTGCGCCGGCTGACCGAGCACGACTGCCGGGTCACGGTGGTGCCGGCCACCACGCCGGTGGACGAAGTGCTCGCCCTCGAGCCCGACGGCGTGTTTCTCTCCAACGGCCCCG
>Ga0102929_1001199_pt1 | contig 15491 bp, 16 predicted proteins | sample SalPonR1_B_D2_MG_FD_78510 | JGI IMG/M metagenome (GOLD analysis project Ga0102929, IMG submission 78510) | Salt pond soil microbial communities from South San Francisco under conditions of wetland restoration - Salt Pond MetaG R1_B_D2_MG | ecosystem: Environmental > Aquatic > Marine > Intertidal... | reverse complement strand
GTCGATGTCGAATTCTCCTGGGGTGCCACCGAGGCCAAAATTCTCAAGGGGCTTTGCGATGCGATCGTCGAAGTGACCGAAACCGGTTCGACGATCAGAGCCAATAATTTGCGGATTGTGCAGACCCTGATGGAATCCGTTCCGGTTTTAATTGCCAATCGGCAGGCTTGGGAAGACCCCTGGAAGCGCTCCAAAATCGAACAGATCGACACCTTGCTGCAATCGGCCCTGCGCGCCGAAGGCATGGTCGGCCTCAAAATGAACGCTCCTGGCGACAAGGTCGAGGCAATCAGCAGTCTGCTGCCCAGCCTCAATCGGCCCACGGTTGCTCACCTCTACAAATCAGACTGGGTGTCGATCGAAACCATTCTGCCCGAGCAGGCCGTGCGCAGCATTGTCCCGGAACTGCTCCGCCATGGCGCCGAAGACATTGTCGAATACCCCCTCAACAAAATCATCTGACCCTTCTGTTCCGACCACCTGCCGCCGAGCCGGTCGCTGCCGTCGACCTGTTTTTTTCATTGCTTTTTGAATGTTGATTTTTTCTTGTTGACAGAGATTTTCGAGCGGGCTCGGCTGTACTTTGCAATAATCGGAAGCAGGTTGGCATCTGCAAAGTTTTCCCTAGAAAATGTTGCTGCCATGACGATTCAGAACGAACTGACCGGCGACGCGGTTTGCCGCGTGATTCCCAAAGGACTCGAACTTCTGCTCAGTCACCAGCGTGTCAAAGGTTTCCTCCGCCGCGACGGCTGGGTTGTGGTCGGCCGCGCCCCCCTTCGCTCAGCATCCGGTGACAGCAGCTACGATGGTCCGGAACGGCGGTGTTTTTTCTGAAACACTGTACATTCGTCAGCGTTCCGAAAAAACCTCTTCTCCTTGATGGCCTTTTTTGCAGACGACCTTCAGGCACAGGGTGTATACTGAGCCTGTTTTTCAACCGACGCCTTTGAATCGAAGACGTACAATTGCACCTTGTGTAAATCCGATGCCCTCTTCAACGATTACCCGAAATTACAGCAAACAACTTCTTTTCGTTGCCCTCCTGCTGCTGCCCCTGGCCTATATTGCTGACTGTGCCCTCGACGCCATGATCTTCGGCGAGGAGACATTTGCCCGGCAGATTTTTCAGCCGACCCTTCAAGAAGTGGCCATTCGCGGCCTGTTCAGTTTTTTCATGGCGCTGATCGTTGTTCTGGCTCTGTATTATTTGCAGAAAAGCACCCAGCTGGAAAGAATTTTAAGGGGCCGCAACGAGGAACTCAATCTGGTCACCCAGGAACTGGAAGCCTTTAATTACGCCGTGTCCCACGACCTGCGCAATTCGCTGACGATTGTCTATACGTCCATGGAGATGCTCAGAGATCACTGTCAGCTGGGCAAAAACACCCAGTGTCATTTCCTGTTGACAACTATCTGCAAGCACAGCGAGAAAATGGAAGTCCAACTGGAGAGTATGCTGCTTCTGGCATCCTCTTCACGGGAGAGCCTGCCGAAGCAGAAAGTCGCCCTGGATGAACTGGCCGTGGAAATCGAGCATGAGTTGGATCAAACTTACAGCCGCAAGCATCCCGAGTTTCAGATCACGAAGGGCCTTAGCGCCAACTGCAATCGAAACCTGATGCGCATGGCCCTGGAACATTTGCTCGGCAACGCCGTCAAATTCATTCCGGAGGGCCGCAACGGGCAGATCGAATTCGGCCAGACCAGTGCAAACGAGGAAACGATTTTCTTCGTTCGGGATAATGGCAGCGGCTTCGACCCTGCGCGCACCGAACAACTTTTCGAAGCATTCACCCGCCTCCCGGAAGCCGGATCGATAGCGGGCACGGGCATAGGCCTGGCCACCGTCCGGCGCATCATCGAACGGCACGGCGGCCGAATCTGGGCGGAATCGGTCCCCGGCCAGGGTTCGACCTTCTACTTCACCCTGCCTTGATGACCACCGCTAGGAGCCTGTCGGGCTATACGAACTGAAACGAAAATTCGAGGCTTCGAGAACAGATTTCAGCTCGTTTGCAGGCTCATAGCCGTAGCTATGGGGCAAAAAGGAGCTGAAATATGGGCCGAAGGATCGGATTTGCAGCCAGTTCATGGATAGTCCGAAAGGCTCCTAGGGAATGAGGATCGTCGAGCCCGTGGTTTTGCGGGCCTCCAGGTCCCGGTGGGCCTGGGCGGCATCACGGAGCGGGTAGGTCTGATTGATCTCGATGCGGACTTTGCCTGAGCTGACCATGGTGAACAAATCACCGGCGGCGGTCAGCAGATCCTCGCGTTTCGCGGTGTAGGTCATCAAAGTCGGCCGGGTGAAAAACAGGGAACCCTTCTGGGAGAGGATCGCGGGCTCGAAGGGCGGCACCGGCCCCGAAGCGTTGCCGAAACTGACCATCATGCCCATGGGCCTGAGACAGTCCAGCGAGGCATCGAAGGTTTCCTTGCCGACGGAATCGTAAACCACGGCGACGCCCTCACCATCCGTCAGTTCTTTGACCCGGCCGACAATCTCCTCCTGGCGGTAGAGGATGGTATGATCGCAGCCATGCGCCCTGGCCAGCTCAGCCTTTTCCTCCGAGCCGACGGTGCCGATCACTGTGGCGCCGATGGCCTTCGCCCATTGGCAGGCAATCAGGCCGACACCACCGGCAGCGGCATGCAACAGGATGACATCGCCGGGCTCGACGCGATAGGTCCGCCGCAGCAGGTACTGGACCGTCATGCCCTGCAGCATCATGGCCGCGGCCTGGCGCTCCTCGATCGCATCGGGGAGCCTGACCAGCCGATCCGCCGGCATCAGCCGCCGTTCGGCGTAGGCTCCCGGCGGCGGGCTGGCATAGGCCACGGCATCGCCGACCTGCAGGCCATCAACTCCCTCGCCAATGGCGGTAATTTTTCCGGCACCCTCCAGGCCGGGCGTGGCCGGCAGCTCAGCCAAAGGATAAAGGCCGGTGCGGTGGTAAACATCAATAAAGTTCAGGCCCACGGCGGAGTGTTCAATCAGGACTTCGCCGGGTCCGGGCTGCCCGACCTCGACTTCCTCCCACTGCAGAACTTCTGGGCCACCTGTGGCATGAATGCGAATTGCCTTGGACATAACGGCTCCTTTCCGCCTGTTTTCGACTTTCTGTCCGGGGAAATACCGTGACGCGAAAAAACTCTTCCACACGTTTTCCCCGGCATCGAAAGCAGGAAGTTTTTTGGGGTTCGGCAAACTGTTACCAGCATACCATCTTGCGCGGGGTTGGAAAACGAAAGGCCGGATTTTCTCCGGCAACAAAGTCACCGTTGCCGGAGTCAGCCACGACAAAGCTCTTTATTTCAAACCGCCGGGAATTTAGAATGATTTTTGTAAAGTGATAAAGAGACCGGCGAATACAGCGCGCGCTGGCCGTATCAACCGGCTGGCCGCCGCTTACCCTGCGAGGTCACTGGAGGAGGGAGAATGTCATGAAGGTTCTCGGCGTAGATATCGGCGGTTCAGCCATTAAAGCCGCAGTAGTGGAGACCAGCACTGGCCGCTTGTGCTCTGACCGAACCAGCATTCCGACCCCCCAACCGGCAACCCCGGAAAGGATCGCGGCCTGCCTGGAATCCCTGGTCAAAGACTTTTCCTGGGCAGGAAAATCGCTGGGCTGCGGCCTGCCGGCCGCAGTCCAGAACGGCATCGTCCGAACCGCCGCCAATATCGATCGGAGTTGGATCGGCACTCGCGTCGAAAATCTCTTCCGGGAGGCGGCCGGCTGCCCGGTCAATGTCTTGAATGATGCCGATGCTGCCGGCCTCGCCGAGATGGCTTTCGGCGAGGGCCGGAACCAGAGGGGGACCATTTTGGTGATCACGGTCGGAACCGGCCTGGGCTCGGCCCTGTTTCGCGACGGTATCCTGGTGCCGAACACTGAACTGGGCCATTTGATCCTGAAAGGCCAGGACGCGGAAACCTACGCATCGGCAGCAGTCAAAACCCGCCTGAACCTCAGTTATGAGGAATGGGTACCGCGCCTGGATGCCTATTTACAGCGCGTCGAAGAACTGTTCTGGCCGGACCTGTTTATTATCGGCGGCGGCATCAGCACTAACTTCGCGCGAATCGCCCCGCTGCTCGAGGTCAAGACTGAAACCCGGCCGGCCCGATTGGTCAATGACGCGGGCCTTGTCGGAGCGGCGCTGGCCGCTCGTTCCGAGTCCTGAATGCGGACGAGGGGGCCGGATTTTTTTGGTTCGTTTGCCGGCTCCGGACCCTTCATGAAGCCTCGGCACCCTTGTTTCTTCCCTGTTCGTATCCGGTTTTGAAATACCAGCCGGCAGCAGCGGCCTGCAGGGCAACCAACAGGCCGAATCCGGCCCGATAACCGTGCGGATGGTAACTGGCGACAGCGGTTTCCGGCCAGAGCCCGATGATAACCCCGATGAGCCACTGGGCGGCGAAGGCGGTGATAAACACGAAAAGATTGAGGCCCGTGTTGGCTCGCCCGGACAGATGCCGGGGAAATGCCTGTGAAAGAACGGCATAGGGCAGGATGCATGCCGTGCCGAAGAAGCCGAACCCCAGCCAGAGGGGGACCGCAGCGGCCCGCCACTGCAGGGTCAGCAGAACCTGGATCGCCAGAAAGACCAGCATGCCCCCGGCAGCGACCTGCATAGTCGGGATGCCCCGTCTGCCGAGACGCTCGGCCAGCAGGCCGAAAGCCAGGTAGCCGATGGTCATGGCTACGGCGACCAGCATCAGGGTGCCGGCCACTGCCATGCGCGCCTGGCCGGCAATGTCGTGCAGCCACGGCCCCGCCCAGAGGCCGAACAAGGAGAGGTAAGCAGCCTGCGCGGTAATTGCCCAGGGCGCAATGTGCCAGAAGAATCGGCTGCTGAGGACCTTGCCCACACCGGCCATCTGCTCCCTGAAGGATTCTCCGGCAGGCGGTTCATGCTTTTCCGGAACGATGGCAAACAGCAGGACGGCCGCCAGCAGGGTCAGGCCGCTGACGGTCAGGAAGACACCGCGCCAGTCCGTGAACTGCAGGGCCGCTTCGACCGGCGTCGTTGCCGCCAAGGCGCCGATTCCTCCTGAAACCATCTGTATGCCGTTGGCCAGAGGCAGCCGGTCCGCCGGCAGCCAGATGACAAAGGCCTTGAAAGCGGCCATCAAGCAGGCGGAAACCCCAAGCCCGATCAGAGCGCGGCCGGCGATCAGCCCGGTCAGGGAATCGGCCCGGGCGAAGATCAGGGCTCCGAGAGCCGCGACGAGCAGGAGGCCGGCTTCGACCCGGCGCGGCCCGAAGCGGTCGAGAAGAATGCCGAGCGGGATTTGAAAAAGCGCGAAGGTCAGGAAGTAAGCCGAGGTCAGAAGTCCCAGGCTGCCCGGATCCAGACCGAGGTCGGCAACCAGATTGGGCGCAATCACCGCATTCACGGTGCGGTACAGATAGGACAGGAAATAGCCCAGGGCAAAGGGACAGAAGACGCGCAGCAGGGTAACCAAGGGTAGATTCATGAACCGGTTCGTTCCCGTATCACAGGTCGGGGCAATGTGTGAGCGGCCCCCGGTTGCTCTTTTGCCGGCAGATTCAACGGACAGGCTTTCACCGTCCCGGGCCGGCCGAATTCCTTGTCTTTTCTGTCCATATCCGTTATATATTGCATTTTTTTCAACCGCTATTTAATTTTTGCTGGCGGCTGGCGCTCTGCCGGCCTCTTTTGCAAGACAGGAGTCCAGACCATGCCGATGTCCCAAGCATTCAAGGACCGACTTTTCCCTCAGGTCGACCAGATCGCCGAACATTTCGGCACGCCTTTCCATATCTACGATGAAACAGGGATCCAGGAGACCGGAGCCGAACTGAAGCAGGCTTTTTCCGGAATCGACGGATTTCGCGAATACTTCGCCGTTAAAGCTCTGCCCAACCCGCGCATTCTGGAGATCATGCGGGATATGGATTTCGGCTTCGACTGCAGTTCCATCCCGGAATTGATCCTCAGTCGACAGGTCGGCGGCCGGGGCGAAGATATCATGTTCACCTCCAACAATACCAGTCCCGAAGAGTTTGCCGCGGCGGCGGCAGATGGAGGGTGCATCCTCAACCTGGATGATATCTCCCTGATTAAAAAAGTTCCGGAGTTCCCGGAACTGATCTGTTTCCGCTACAATCCGGGACCGCGCCGTACCGGCAACATCATCATCGGCAACCCGGTGGAGGCCAAATACGGTGTCAGTCATGACCAATTGATTTCGGCGTACCGCATGGCCCTGGAGTGCGGTGCCAAACGGTTCGGCCTGCATACGATGGTGGCCTCCAACGAAAGAGATTACACCTATATCGTCGAGACCGCCCGCATGCTGCTGGAAATCGCTGCCCTTTTGCAGGACCAGCTCGGCATCTGCCTTGAATTTCTCAATCTCGGCGGCGGCCTTGGCATCCCCTATCATCCCGATGACGCGCCTCTCGATCTCGAGGCCATGGGACGGGAGATTACCGAGATGCGCGACGCCTTCCTGCAGGAACGGCGCTGTGCTCCCAATATTTACCTGGAAAGCGGTCGCTGGATGACCGGTCCGCACGGTGCGCTGATTACCCGGGCCATTAATCACAAGAACATCTACCGTCAATATATCGGTGTCGATTCCTGCATGTCGTCCCTGATGCGGCCGGCCCTGTATGACGCCTACCATCATATCGACGTGGTCGGCAAGGAGCAGGAGCCTCGCACCGAAACCTATGACGTGGCCGGCTCTCTGTGTGAAAACAACGACAAGTTTGCCATCCAACGCCAGTTACCGCCGATCAGGGAAGGCGACCTTCTCGCTATTCACGATACCGGTGCACATGGTCTGGCCATGGGCTTCCAATATAACGGCCGCCTCCGCCCCAAGGAACTTCTGCTGCGTAGCGACGGCGCGGTCGAACTCATTCGCCGCGCGGAAACAGTGGCGGATTACTTTGCGACGCTTGATTACTCTCCCGACACCCTGAAGCTTTGACTCACAGGTCCGTCGCGGCGGCACCCGCCGCCGCGGCGGATTGATCCTGCCCCCCAGATATCTCAACTCACCTGCATTGTTTCTCTTGCTGATCGGCCCGGTCCCGATGGAAGCAACGAAGTCAAGCGGGCTACCCGCCTTATTCTCCTGATGCAAACCGGAGTCAGCCGCACCGGTCTTCATCGCAGTATGGTGCGCCACCTGTCTTTCGGGAAGGGAAACAAGGTCATCCAGGCGATGGTTGCCGCCTGTGGAGCGCGCACGCCGTTTGGGGCGCGCTCAAAAGTGTCATCCTTACCGCCGCAATCGCATATTTTCCCATCAGATATTCCCCGCGATTTGACAAAAAGCCTGCCAGCGGCCTGCTTGTTAAAAACCTCTTGCTTTACGTATCCGTTCAAACAAAGATTTATTGGACGGATAAAAACTTCAATCTCCCTGAAAATTTCAAAATAGAACGCTTTTTTGCAAATCAAGGCATTGAAAAACAAAAAGAATTCTCTTTAATAGCTAAATCTGAATGTAGTGTATTACAGAAAACTAACTTGACTGTTTTAGTCGATTTAACGATAATCGCATTAACAGAAAAAGTAGTCCAACAGGCCAAACTCTCAGCAGGAGGGAAGCCAATGACAAACAGACCGAACACAGCTGCACGGAAATCAACCCGCCCCATCCATGTCGCGACAGTTGCGACGTTGGTCTTTTTTTCCGGCGGCATCCTTTCCTACGGCGCAAGTCCGCATCTGCTGACCGAGCATATGGTCGCTACCGGGCTTTTCTTCGCCTGCATGTGGGTTGCGTCCCGACTGTTCACCGAAGGCCTCAAATACCGGCTCAAACTCGAGGACGTCGATCCCGCAACAGCAGAGGGTCCTGTCTTCTCGTTTGCCCTCTACCTTGAAATTGTCAAACACGTGGTCGGAGTCAGCTTCACCCTGGGCTGGTTGGCCGGCGTGCTGCTCTGCTGGGAAAAGTTCGCAAACTACCATATTCTCGTTCCCTTCACCGCCAGCCTCGGGGTTTCCATGGGCTGTTTCCTGATTACCTTCGGGCTGACTCGTTACGTCGACCAGCTGCGCTGGTCTGACAACGAGGACTGAACTTCAGCAGCCTCCCTTTTTCTACAACGAAATCGACCGGCTGTGATAAGCCGGTCTTTTTTTGTTTTTCCCAGGAATTCAATGAGGCTTCGCCGAGCCTCGGCTTGCCGGAAAATCCGAATGGGTCTTTATTTTCTGGGCGACCCCGAAGAGGAAAAGCAGCGAAACAGGCCCAAACCATGAAGATCCATCTCTGCCGCACAATCGATCTCGCTTGTCGCGCAGTGAACACGGAGAACTTTACCAGCAATCTCAGGGTCTTGAGCATCGGTCTCGATTTTGCCGCTGCAGCACTCCAGTTGCATCGGGAACTGCCGGTAAAGGGGTGCCCGGACCGCTGCAGAGGGACTCGCCACCAATCCCAGGTCGGCTTCAGCATCGAAACAGAGCCGGCCGCTCCCGGCCAGGCGCCCGACTTCCGCCAGGTTTTCATCGGTCAGGAAATGCAGAATGAAATCACCGCCCGGCCAGAACAGGGATCGCGGGTCCCGGCGACCCGGCCAGGAAGCACGAACGCGGGGCAGGTCACCACCGATTAATGCCACCCAGAAAGTCACCAGAACCACCGGCTTGTCGCCGGGGGAAAACCAGGAGATCAACCCGGCCGGTAATCCTTCGATCGGTTTTTTATCACGCCAGTGCTCAGGCATGATCCTTATCTCCCAGCGAGGACACCATTTGTATTTCGTGTCCATTTGGAAACTCCGGATGGACACAGTGCAGTTTTCGCGGCAAGACAGAGAGGACGAGACCACGAATCGGAAAATTTCTTCTTTAAAACCACAATTAGCAGAATTTTAATGTTGACACAAGGGATAAGCTTTAATACAACAAATACAACCGAAAATGGAGGTTATCACCGATGAGACTGTCAACAAAAAGCCGCTACGGCCTACGGGCAATGTTCGACATGGCCTACCACTCCGGCACGCTGCCTGCCCAGATCAAGAACATAAGCCGGCGTCAAAACATTTCACCGCGCTATCTGGAACAAATTTTCCAGGACCTCAAGAAAGGTGGCTTGCTGAAAAGCCGCCGGGGGCCGCAGGGTGGGTATTTCCTGTCACGGAAGCCCCAGGAGATCACGGTCAAGGAAATTCTTGATGCCGCCGAAGGTGAAATGGTCCTGGTGGATTGCTCAAAATCTGGCAAGGGCTGCAAAAAGACCTGCGATATGAACGACCACTGCGTCACGCAGAAGGTTTGGGATGAAGCCAGCAAGCGGCTCAACGAATATCTGGGTTCGATCACCCTGAAGGACCTCTGCGAACAGGGTAAAGAAATGGGCATGGAGAAGGAACTGGATCACCGCTTCATGTATTTTATTTAGCTTCATTTTTCCCGAAGGAGCCGGCATGCCCGATACCTACGCTTCACCGCTCGACCGCATCTACGATACCCCCCTGGTCCGTCTGCGAATGACCGATACCGCAGCCAATCTTTGGGGCAAGATGGAAAACGCCAACCCCGGCGGCAGTGTCAAGGACCGCATCGCTCTCGCTATGATCGAGCAGGCGGAGCAGGACGGACTGCTCAAACCGGGGGACACCATCGTCGAACCGACCAGCGGCAATACCGGCATCGGCCTGTCTCTGGTGGCAGCGGTCAAGGGATACCCGGTGGTTTTGACCATGCCCGACACTATGACGCAGGAGCGCCGACGCCTGCTCGGTGCCTTCGGCGCGGAACTGGTCCTCACTCCGGGGGCGCAGGGTATGCGCGGAGCCATCGAAAAAGCCGAAGAAATCGCCGCAGAGCGCGGGGCCTACATGCCCCAGCAGTTCAAGAATCCGGCCAATCCCCGAGTCCATCAGCAAACCACCGGCCCCGAAATTCTGCGTGCTCTCGACGGCCAGGTGGATGCCTTCGTGGCCGGCGTCGGTACCGGCGGCACGATCACCGGGGTCGGCAAGGTTCTCCGCGAAAAAAATCCCGAAACCCTGATCGTCGCCGTCGAACCTGAAGACTCCCCCGTCCTTTCCGGCGGCGAGCCCGGTCCGCATAAAATTCAGGGCATCGGTGCAGGCTTTGTTCCCGACATCCTCGATACCGGCATTTACCAGGAAGTGTTTACCGTCAGCAACGACGACGCCATGAAAACGGCCCGTGAGCTCTCCCGCGAGGAAGGCATCTTCGTCGGCATTTCCGCTGGCGCCAATGTCTTCATTGCGCGCCGCGTCGCGGAAAGACTTGGACCCGGCAAAAACGTGGTGACCGTCCTCTGCGACACCGGAGAACGCTATCTGAGCACGGGCATTTTCGACTGAAGCGATGCATTGTTCCGCCTTTGCGCGCCCCCGGCTGAGCCGGGGGCGCTTCTGCTTATGAGTCCAAAAAGAAAACTGACAACATTGAAGCGCCTCCTTGACGGCTACGGCAAGGTCGCCGTTGCCTTTTCAGGGGGCGTTGACTCTACCTTTCTGCTGGCGGTCGCCCGCGAGGAACTGGGTAGAGACCGGGTTATCGCGGTGACCGCCGAAAACCCGCTTGTTCCCGCTTCCGAAATAGCCGAAAGCCGTAAACAGGCGGACCTGTTGGATGTTCGACAGCTGGTGGTGTCATGCAACCCCCTCGAACTGGAAGAGGTTGCCAGCAACCCGCCCCGGCGCTGCTATCATTGCAAATTAATGCTCTTCGGCAAACTCCTGGAAACGGCCCGGGAAGCAGGCTTCGAATTGCTGTTGGATGGCAGCAACCTCGACGACCAGCAAGATTATCGGCCAGGCCACCAGGCGCTGACCGAATTAAAGATCGTCTCACCCCTGCTCGCCGCCGAATTGACCAAAGCCGAGATTCGCACTTTGAGCAGCCGGATGAAACTTGCCACCGCCGAGAAACCCTCATCTGCCTGTCTCGCTTCCCGGTTTCCCTACGGACGGCAGATCACCCCGGAAGGACTGCGGCAGGTCGAGCGTTGTGAAACTTTCCTCCGCCAGCTTGGCTTCCGAATCTTCCGGGTCCGTCATCATGGCGAGACCGCCCGCATCGAAGTTCACCTTGACGAAATGCCCGGAATATTGAAAGATGAAGTGCGGTCCGCGCTACTGGCTGAGTGCCGGGCGGCCGGTTTTACTTTCGTCGCTCTCGACCTGGCCGGCTACCGGATCGGCAGCCTCAATGAAAGCCTGAAACGCAGCGAACCCTGAAACCCTGCCTCTTCCTGCGAGAGGATCTGATGAACCGCACCCTGGCATTAATGTGCGTCTGCTTCTGCGCCGGCTTGATCGGCGGCCTGGGCAGCGCCGCTTCGGCCTGGCTGTTCGATAGCTGGGGGATTCCCGATCTGCTCAATGTGCGCATGGCCCAGGCATTCAACAAAACCTGGCTTTATCCGCAACTGATTTGGGGAGGGCTCTGGGGCCTGGTTTACTTTCTGACCGTCGGCGGGCGAAACTCCCGCCGCCACTGGGTCCGCAAAGCCCTCTGGGTCAGCCTTCTGCCAAGTGTCTTCCAGCTGTTCGTGGTCTACCCCTACTGGGCCCACCAGGGTCTGCTCGGCCTGCACCTTGGGGAGTTTACCGCCCTCTTCACCGTGTTCCACAACCTGGTCTGGGGCTTGACCATGGGCATCTTCAGCCGCCTGCTGTGGGGCCGGCATTGACCGACGTCCGCCACAATCTCCTGCCGCACCTTCTGCTGCTTGGCCTGGCCCTTTGCTGCCTCCTGGCATCCGGCACGACCGCCGCCGATCTTCGGGGACGGGTCCTGCATGTCTACGACGGCGACACCCTGTTGGTGGATGGGGTCGGCAAAATCCGCCTGGTGGGTATCGATGCGCCCGAGAGCGTGGCCTCCGCGCGCGATGACTATTATCAACGGTGGCAGGTCTCGCCGGAAAAGCTGCGCAGGGTCGCCCGCCAGGCAAAGCAGTTCTGTATCCGGCAGACCCGATCAGGAGAAGTTACCGTTGTCCTTGCCCAAAATCCCCGCGATCGCCACGGACGCCGACTTGCCTATGTTCGGCTGGCGAATGGCCGCCTACTCAACCGCTTGCTGCTGGAGCAGGGACTGGCCGCCGTCTATCGCCGTTTCGATTTCCGGATGAAGAAGGACTTCCTGGCAGCGGAACAAAAAGCCCGGCTTCAAAACCGCGGCTTGTGGCGGAAATTCTAAGCGGCCGACCAGTCACTTACCACCCTACTTGAAACCCTGGTGCCAGCAGGTATTCTTGAAGCAAGGGCGCAGAGTTCGCTACCCCGGCCAATTTGCCGGCGGGAACCGGACCCTTGACGACGGGATCAGGAAAATCCGGCCTTGCCGGGTTTTCCCTGGAGCCGGCAAAAAACCGCACCTTCCGGTGTTTATTTATGCGAGAAGCATGACCTCGATCAGCGAACGAGGGGCCGCACCCGGCTCTCTTGCCAGACCAGGACATCGGCATGCAGCAGAGAAATTCATTTTTCACCAAATTCACCCGGATGGAAGCCTCATCCGGCATTTTACTGGTCGGTGCGGCCCTGCTGGCCATCCTGATGGCGAATTCGCCTCTGGCATTTATCTATCAGCTACTGACCGATACTCCGGTCGAAATCCGGATCGGACCGCTGGAAATCGCCAAGCCCCTGCTGCTTTGGGTCAACGACGGCTTCATGGCGATCTTCTTTTTCCTGGTCGGCCTGGAGTTGAAAAGGGAATTTCTCGAGGGGGAACTTGCCAACCGCAGGAAGCTCACCCTCCCCGCGTTGGGTGCCTTGGGTGGCATGGTGGTTCCGGCGGGATTCTATATTCTGCTGAACTACGATGACCCCATCGCCCTGCAGGGGTGGGCCATTCCGGCAGCGACCGACATCGCGTTCGCTTTGGGGATTCTGGCCTTGCTGGGCTCGAGAGTACCAACCAGCCTCAAGGTTTTTCTGACCTCGTTGGCAATCTTCGACGACATCGGCGCCATCCTGATCATCGCCCTGTTTTACACATCCAAGATTTCACTGACGGCTCTCTCCACCGCCGTGCTCTGCATCCTGTTCCTGCTGTTCTTGAACCGGTCCGGCAGCGTCGAGAAAGGATTTTACGTGGCGACCGGAGTGGTGATGTGGGTCGCCCTTCTCAAATCAGGCGTCCATGCAACCCTGACCGGGGTGGTCCTGGCCATGTTTATTCCCATGCGCGATCCGCATAATCCGGAAAATTCTCCGCTTAGAGACATGGAGCATGATTTGCATCCCATGGTGGCTTTCCTGATTCTGCCTGTTTTTTCATTCTGCAACGCCGGCCTCAACCTTACCGATGTGGGTGTCGATCAATTACTGCACAATGTTTCACTGGGTATCGTCATTGGCCTGTTTTTCGGCAAGCAATTCGGCGTCTTCGCCTTCTGCTGGCTGGGTGTCCGGCTTGGCTTGACTGACCTGCCGCAGGGAATATCCTGGGGTGCTCTGTACGGGACCGCCATCCTGTGCGGCATCGGCTTCACCATGAGTTTATTCATCGGCGCCCTGGCTTTCGAGGCGACCGGTGTCAATCTCATTTTCGACGAGCGGCTCGGCATCCTGATCGGTTCCCTGCTGTCCGGAATTATCGGCTACCTGGTTCTCCGCAGGAGCCTTCTCCACGGTCACTGAACGGCAGCGCGACATCCAGTCGCTGGCCAGAGAATTGCAGGAAAAGGAAATGACAGACAAGCAGCCTTTTATCCCGCCGGCACGGGACGAAACAATTCGGCAAAGCATCCTCGCCCTCCTCAGGCAGGGCCCGGCCACCGTTCGACAAATCTCCGAAGAGGTCGGCATTGCTGAGAAAAACGTCTATCATCACCTGGAGCACATCAGACAGAGTCTGCAGCGGGAAGATTCCTCCCTGTCCGTCCTGCCATCGGCCTGCCGGCAATGCGGCTTCGAATTCAGCAAGCGCCAGCGCCTGAAAAAACCTGGTCGCTGTCCGCTCTGCCGCAGTGAATCGATCAGTCAGCCCCGCTACCGAATCGACTGAATCATGTCCAATCTCGCGGTTTTAGCAGCCGCCCTGGTCGCGGCACTCGCTGCTGCCGGTTATTTCATGAGCAGGATGCCCGGCACCTCGTTCAGGGGGCCCCTGCCATCGCCGACCCCTGCCGAAAGCCACCTGGCGGAGCGCTTGCAGAACCACGTGGCAATCCTTGCTGAGCGCTTCGGTGAGCGCCACATCTGGCAATTTGACAACCTGCAGGAGACTGCAGCCTACATCGAAACCGAATTTCTGCAAGCAGGTCTGGATGTGCGGTCCATCTCCTATCGGGTCGAAAACCGTGAGGTTCGAAATCTGGAAGCGGAAATTCGCGGCAAGGACCGGTCGGAGGAGGTGATTCTGGTCGGCGCTCACTATGACACCGTGCCGGGAACGGTAGGGGCCAACGACAATGGTTCGGGCATCGCCGTTCTGCTCGAACTGGCCCGTCATTTCAGCGCACGGCAGCCCTCCAGAACGCTGCGGTTCGTGGCCTTCGTCAATGAGGAACCTCCCTTTTTCAAAACCGACCGGATGGGCAGCCGGGTTTATGTCGAACAGGGTCTGCACGAGAACGAGGATATCATCGGCATGCTTTCCCTGGAGACCATCGGCTATTACAGTTCGGAACCGGGCAGCCAGAAGTTCCCGCTGCCGCTGCTGCGCCTGTTTTATCCGGACCGCGGCGATTTTCTGGCCATGATCGGCAACTTGGCCTCCCTTCAGCTGCTGAAGCGAAGTCTGCAGGCGTTCCGCCATGAGGTGGACTTTCCGTCCGAGGGAATGGCAGCACCCTCCTGGCTGGCCGGCGTCGACTGGTCGGACCACGGATCGTTCTGGAAAATCGGCGTTCCCGCGATCATGGTCACCGACACGGCCCTGTTCCGATACCCCTATTACCATGACTCCGGCGACACGCCTGACAAGCTCGACTATCAGGCGATGGCCCGCGTCACGCTTGGTCTGCAGGCTGTGATCGACAGTCTGGACCGCAACCTCTGAGGGGCTAAAAGAAAGGTTCAGCTGTGAATTTCGGGGAGCCCTGATATATGATTCTCCATCTTCCACCTCCTCTGCCGCCAATCCGGGGATTCGCCCCCGGACGGCGACCAGGGGGACCGCTCACCCCGGTCCCCCTGGACCCCCACGGTGCCCGATGCCAATGCCCGTTGTCCAGAAACCGGACAGCGGGTTCCCTCCGCCAGCCGCGCCCCGGCCGGACCGCTCAAAACTCGCCTGCGGCTCAGACAGTTGAGCGGTCTTTTTCGGCCGGCGCACATCTGGCTCCGGCATCGGCAAACGGGGAGAAAACCGGAAAACCCTTCGCGGTCTGAAGACCGCTCCTTAAACATCAACATCTTTGTTTTAAATGGGTTTTGATTGGGCCTTCCCGTGCAGAGCCACCGGAACGGAGTGGAGGTTTCGGGATAAAGCCGGGCAAACTGTCTGAGCCGCAGGCGAGTTTTTGACCGGCCCCGAAACATCTGCGCAGTGGAGGG
>Ga0102929_1001197_pt1 | contig 15505 bp, 13 predicted proteins | sample SalPonR1_B_D2_MG_FD_78510 | JGI IMG/M metagenome (GOLD analysis project Ga0102929, IMG submission 78510) | Salt pond soil microbial communities from South San Francisco under conditions of wetland restoration - Salt Pond MetaG R1_B_D2_MG | ecosystem: Environmental > Aquatic > Marine > Intertidal... | reverse complement strand
GGTTTCCGGGGAGTTGAAAGCCTGTTACTGCCTGACTGAGCCCTCATCAGGATCAGATGCCCTTGCTGCCAAAACCACTGCTGTATTGAATGATGCAGGTACCCACTATATGTTAACGGGTCAGAAAATGTGGATCAGCAATGCCGGTTTTGCAGATGTATTCATCGTCTTTGCCAAAATAGACGGGGAGAAATTTACCGGCTTCATTGTTGAAAAAGGGGCCGACGGTATGAGCCTTGGTGCTGAGGAAGACAAATTGGGCATACGGGGAAGCTCCACGCGCCAGGTGTTTTTTGAGAACACCCCGGTACCGAAAGAAAATGTGCTCGGAGAAATAGGCAAGGGCCATCACATCGCATTCAATGTCCTGAATATAGGACGTTACAAGTTGGGCGCATTGTGCATTGGTGGAGCCATTCGCAGCATTGATACTGCTGTCAAATATGCCAATGAACGCGTGCAGTTTGGCCAGCCGATCTCTTCTTTCGGAGCTATCAAATACAAGTTATCTGAGCAGGTCATCCGCGCCTTTGCGAATCAGAGTGCCATTTATCGCGTCAGTCAAATGATGCAACAAATGTCACAGCAATTGGTATCAGAAGGAACACCTTACAGCGAGGCCAAACTCAAAGCGGCGGAGGAATACGCCATTGAGTGTTCCATACTTAAAGTAGCAGGTTCTGAGGCGCTCGACTATATTGTCGATGAGACCTTGCAAATACATGGAGGATATGGATTTAGCGAGGAGTACATTCCTGCCCGCGCTTACCGCGATGCCAGAATTAATCGCATCTACGAGGGCACCAATGAAATCAACCGCCTGTTGATCGTGGATATGTTGTTCAAACGTGCCCTCAAAGGCAAGATAGATATTGTGGGTCCCGCCTGGGAGGTACAGAAAGAATTGGCCGGTATGCCTTCTTTTGATTCCCCTGAAGGAGAATATGGGGAGGAGGAAAAAGCCGTTAAGGACTTTAAAAAACTCATTTTGATGACCGCGGGTGGAGCGGCCAAGAAACAAATGGATGGAGAGCTCAATCTTGAGGAGGAGCAGGAAATCGTCATGAATATATCTGATATGATCATTGAGGGCTTCCTCGCGGAATCGCTCTTGATGCGTGTCAAAAAGATCCACAGTTATGATACCCCGGTCGACCAGGAATTGTACAAGAGTATTTTACAGGTCTACCTCACGGATGCGACGGCCCGAGTCAGCAAGTATGCCACGGAAGCCATTGCCTCTTTCACTGAAGGGGACCTCAAGCGAACCTTCCTCATGGGCATGAAAAGATTCACAAAGTACACGCCTGTCAATGTCAAGGAACACCGCAGAAAGATTGCCGGTGCCCTGATTGAGAAAAATGGGTATTGTTACTGAGGTATACCCCCTTCACCTAGTGAAATAGCTCTGCCCCCTTCAGAATTTCACGGGGTAAATTCGCGAAGCATTGCCGATGTCATTCCATGAAGAGACTAAGGAGTTGGATTTTAGGTTTTCGGGCTGAGGTGTTTTAGGATCTTCATTCAAAGATTGCCGTAGAGTTTTCGAAATCCCCGGGTTCTGGGGACAAACAAGCCGGTAGTCTGCAGTGCGCCAAGTTTAAATGAGTAGATTTAAAATAGCCAAATGTCCATTGAATTAATTATGAAAACATAAGTCAAGGCATTCCGAAGCCTCGAATTATCAAATTATCGATTGATCTGTTCATCAATATGTCAATGCTATTCAGGCATTTACAGTTTAGAAACTTTCAACCTTAAACCCTATACATCAATCCTCAATGCCCCACCCTGTAACACAAATCAGAGAGTTTGTAATCCTTACCACCCTTATGAATGCCTGCTTTGATGAGGCTGTGTATCACATTGTCTAATAATTTCTCAGACAACTCGTCATGAGTAGCCCATTCCGTACTGTAAAACCATTGCTCCAGTTGAGACGGATCATTTTTGTAATACTGACCGACCAACTCAATGGCATTTTTGGCATGCATGAGGTGTCTGTTGAGAAAGTAAATGGTCTTGAGCATCCTGGACAGGGCTCTCTCATTGTGCCTCAAAGTATCCTCAGTAGCTGCAATGACAAAACTTGGCCAGGGGGCGACATAATCTCCCAAACTTCTCAAAAGTCCCTTTTTTACATAGGGGTTTGTGGTGTATTTCTCCCAGTAAAAAACCTGGCTTTCATTCTTAGACAAGGAGTCCAGGGCACCGTCCAGGTTGCCCACCTTCACAAACTGATCCTGACTGAGTCGTAATCCCCGGTGACTGGCATCCACAATGGGCATCAGGTGAGACCCCGAGCCCAAACGGCTGATAGCGTATTTCTGCTTGAATATATCTGTATAATACTGAAGCGAACTTCCCGCCCCCGTATGCACGCCCCAAATCAGTGGACTTACTACATAAGTACTAATGATGCGGCTTGGATTGCCTTTTAGTATCGAAGAAATCATCCCTTCAGTAAGCGCAATACAAACGTCTAGTTCTCCCGAATTCATGGCCTCTGTCATGGCTCCTGTACCGCCATGATAAGTCTTCCACTGTAAATCTATTCCCTCAGAATGGAAATTTCCGCCTTCTATACCCAGGTGCCAGGGTGTATTGAAATGTTCTGCCACCCCACCTATTCTCAGTTTGTCCATGTGTTTTGAATAAATTAGCTACAATCGAATCAAAATATACTCAAGATTTGCCATTGAAGGCGTATATTCCTATCAAATAAATACATCATTCCTATGAAACTGAATGCTTATCTCACCTTAAATGGCGGTCTTGCAAGAGAAGCCATAAACTATTATGCTGCCTTGCTCGGAGCTGAAGTCGAAAATCTAATGACATTCGCGGAAGCCCCCTTTGATGTACCCGAAGGCTTTCAAAACAAGATTCTTCATGCCCACCTGAACATTTCTGGAAATGACCTCATGTTATCCGACACCCTCCCCGGTCATGAGGCCCATATGGGTTCGCACATACATCTAAGCCTTGGTTTTGATCAACGCGAAAAAGCACAAGACTTTTATGAGGCTGTTGAAACGGATGGTGAAAGTACCATGCCATTTGAGCCAGCCTATTGGGGTGGTTTATTTGGTGCTGTAAGAGATAAATACGGTATTCACTGGATGGTCAGTGCACCCTGATTAACGCGGTAGCAAAGCCTGGAATTCAGCATAGGTCATGTTCTCGATACTGGGATCTGCTATTTCCGTACCGCATTCCCGCATATCCGCCATTTCCCTGATGTTTTCTACTCTGTCATCCGGATTGGGATGGGTGCTCAGAAATGCCGGAGGATTCGAACCACCTTCGGCCTCTATTTTCGCAAAAAAGTTTGAGGCACCGTCAGCTTCGAAGTCAGTTTCACATAGGTACTCGACTGATTGGTTGTCTGCATCGGTCTCATCACGTCTGCTAAAGCTTAGCGCGAGTAAGTTGGCCGTCAAACCTTGAATGGCCTGTAAATCATTCCCGAGTAGAATACCTAATACAACCGAAACACCCACATTCTTTTGCAACTGTTTAGAAGAATGCCTCTCGTCAGAATGCGCAATCTCATGCCCCATGACCCCGGCAAGGGAGGAGGCGTCATCAAGATAATTAATCAATCCAGTATAGATGTAGATATAACCACCTGGGGTGGCAAAAGCATTGAGCGTCTCCGGGTCGTCTATGAGGTGCATTTCCCAGGCAAATTCGTCTACGTATTTTACCTGCCCGGAATTGAGTATGGCATCTCGCATGCTGTAAATATAACTGTATGCTTCGGGGTATTGGGACTCTGGCAATATGTTGAATTCAGGATCTGATTCAATTTGCTGATCAAACTCTTTTCCCATCATAATGTCGTCTTCCACACTGAATAATAAGACACCATCATCACCACAACTCCAAAGAGCAAGCGATAAAAAAAAGACCAAAATAACCTGTGAGAGCTTCATAAATTGCATTTGTTTTCTTTGTTACAAGCTTATAATACAAAATGAACGATAAGAAAGCCGCAATACAGCACATCTTTCGATATTTTTGTAAATATTTAACGCTCAAAAATAAGATATTCTGATTTGAATTATACAGATAAGACTATACAGGTCTTCTATTCTTGCAAGTGTTTTCTATTACAATTCCATTTCTGTGAAACAAACAGCAGCCATATCCGCAGGTCATGAATGTACATTGGCCGTCGCAAAAGAGGTATTGAAAGAGGGCGGCAATGCCTTTGATGCGGCTATAGCTGCAGTTTTTGCCATGTTCATTACGGAACCCTGCATGGCCTCAGCCGGGGCAGGAGGTTTTGCCAGTTGCTACACGAGAGATAAAGGAGTAGATGTCCTTGATTTTTTCACTCAAACCCCCAAATCGAAAAAAACTATTTCCCAACCAGATTACTCTCCTATTCTGGTCAATTTTGGGGGCGAAACAGAAGAGTTTCACATAGGCAGGGCCTCCATGGCTGTCCCTGGGCTTATTGCGGCCATTTTTGAAATGCATCACCGCTGGGGCTCACTGCCCATGAAAGCATTGATTCAGGCCTCAGAGGAGCTTCGACGTGATGGAGTAGTTATCAATACCTTTCAGGCTTTGGATTTAGGCCTTCTCGAACCCGTTTTTCGGAAAGCACCAGAAATGAAGGATTCGTTTTTCATCGGTGATCGAATTCTTCATGAAGGCGATTGCCTTCATCTTCCGCAACTTCAAAACTTCCTTGATTTTCTTACCGATGAAGGTGCAAGAGGATTTTATGAAGGAGAAATTTCAAAACAGATAGCTAAAGATTGTCGGGACAAGGGAGGTTTTCTTACACGCAGAGATTTTGAAGACTACAGGTGTCACTGGTATAAACCACATTTTTTACCCTATCTGGGGCATCAATTGGCCATTCCTCCCTACCCCAGCCTTGGTGGAATGGTGCTGAGCCTTATCGCACACCATCGGCTAGAAGGGATGACAATGCCGGATGTAATGCACTTCATACAGAAACAGTACCCCAGTAAAGCTGAAATCGTACATGCCGCTTCAAGATTGCACAATGTGACCTATCCCAAAGACATGGTTGCCAGTACGAGAGGGACTTCACATTTCAATATCCTGGACAATCAAGGCAATGCTATTGCTTTGACTGTGTCCCTTGGTGAAGGATCCGGCTATTTCATTCCGGGCACGGACATGCAGATGAACAATATGTTGGGAGAGACTTACCTTCTCCCGGGTGGTCATTTCTCCTGGCCACAAGACTGCCGTATGCTGAGTATGATGTGTCCGGTAATGACACTGAATGAGGATGGGACACCTGATTTTATTGGTGGTTCAGGCGGCGCAGGTAGAATTCCGTACGCCCTGTCTCAAGTCATGGAGAAATGTTTCCGTGAAAAAATGAGCTTAAAGGATGCCGTCGATGCTCCCAGGATAATGTTACATGACGGGAAATACCATTTGGAAAAAGGACATCCTGAAATACATCCAGCCGAAGACCAGGCCATTGTACCGTGGGAAAAGAAATCCTTGTTTTTCGGAGGTGTTCATGCCATCACCAATCGCGGAAGTCACATCGAAACTTATGGAGACCCAAGAAGGTATGGAGTAAGTGAACTCCTTTCAAACGAATAGAGCTTAGCCTATTTCTTTCGCTCCGACAACATCAAAACCAGTTGATTTGCCAGGTCTTTAAATTTGGCAACACCTTGCAGATCGGCTAATAATTGACGGGCCTTTTCTTCATAGCTGTGTTTTAACTGCAGGGCCTTTTTGTCGATTCCATGCATTATAAATATATCGAGCACCTTTTCGACCTTATTGGCATCCTGCCCCTGGTACAAGTCCAGGAATTCCTCTTTTTCCGGTGAGGACATTTCTGTCATACACAAGGCAAAGAGCACCATCTTTTTAGCTTGTAAGATATCCCCACCCACTTGCTTACCAAAGTTCTCTGGATCGCCGAAGCTGTCCAAATAGTCGTCCTGAATCTGAAAAGCCAGTCCAAGGTTCAATCCAAAATCATACAATTGTTCTTGTACTTGAGTTGGAGCTTGGGCTGTCATGGCACCCATTTTTAAAGCGCTCGCTAATAGCACGGAAGTCTTCAGCCGAATCATTTCGAGATAATCCTGCAAGGCCACCGATGATTGTACTTCAAAATTCATATCCAACTGCTGTCCTTCGCAGACTTCCCTTGAAACTTTATTGAATTCGTCTAATAATTCCTGAACTGGTTCGGCCTGGGCCAGGTGTCGATAGGCCTCAATCATCATCAGATCTCCCGAAAGAATAGCGGAATCCTGACCGTATTTCTTAAAAACACTTGGCTGCCCTCTTCTTACCGGTGCAGCATCCATGATATCATCATGTAATAGCGTAAAATTGTGAAATATCTCCACCGCAGCTGCCACAGGAAACGCTTTTTCGATCTCCCCGGAACAAATACCGCATCCTATGAGCGCCAAACTGGCCCTTACACGTTTGCCTTTTTGATCCAGGCAATACTGTATGGGTGCGTAAAGCTCGGGAGGTTTTCCTTTTCTTAAATGCTTCTGAATATATCTATCCGCCTCAATGGCCAGTTCGCTCAATGTCATAAATTACATATTCATACCACCACACACACTAATAACCTGGCCGGTGATGTACTCTCCCATCGAAGAAGATAGAAAGAGGCAGGTATCAGCTACCTCACGACCCTTACCCAGGCGTTTCAAAGGAATGACCTGTAAATACTGGTCTCTTTGTTCATCGGTCAATGCTTCTGTCATTTCCGTTTCTATAAATCCCGGTGCCACTACATTGCAACGGACATTCCTCGAGCCCAATTCTTTGGCCATGGACTTACTGAAACCTATGATACCAGCCTTTGAGGCAGAGTAGTTGGTTTGTCCGGCATTACCGAAAATTCCAACCACACTTCCGATATTGATGATCACACCATCCCTTTTGCGCATCATAACGCGAGCTGCGTGTTTGCTCAGATTAAAGACAGATTTCAAATTCGTTTCAATGACCATATCCCATTCTTCCTCAGACATTCTAATAATCAGGTTATCCTTGGTGATTCCGGCATTGTTGACCAGAACATCTATGGTCCCTAAATCCTCCACTACCTGGTCTACGAGCTGCTTCGCCTGATCAAAATCAGCGGCATCACTTTGATAGGCCTTGACCTTGTCGTCGCCCAACGCTGCTACCAACTCATTGGCTTTCTTCGCTGAGGAACGATAAGTAAAAGCTACCTTCGCTCCGTTCTCGGCAAATACCCGTACCATTTCTGATCCTATACCACGAGAACCGCCAGTAATGAGGACTACTTTATCTTCAACCATGCTTCGAAATATTTTTACCGGCTAAAATAAGAAAAATGGCCACAGGGTTAGAAAGGCGAAGTCACCCCTTCGTGAAAAAGGGAAAATTTAAACAGTAAGAGCCCGCGGCATTCAATTGATGCCATGCGATGTCAAACGGCACTTCACCTTCAACATTTGGCGGATTTCCTCCAATTCAATTTGATAAGGAGGATAAAGACTGTGGTTATCAGATATTAATTCCAGCGCATGAGGTCTCCCATGATCATCCTTAATCTGATGGATACGCTTTGCCACGACGACATCACTAATGATGACATAGACCTGATTGTCTTTTAATGGTTCATTGGAATCGACTTTCTCACAGACAATGATATCTCCATTGGTAATGGTGGGCATCATGGAGTCTCCGTCAATTTCAAATGCAAATAGATTTCCACTCATATCAGGCAAGCTAAATTTAGGAGTATCCTCCTGGCTCGCCAGACTATTAAGGTCAATCTGATATCCGGCAGCTGCTCTAACTGGGATGAGCGAAATATTGCCCTGGTCATTCCATTGTGTTTGACCTGTATTAAAACTCATAAGTTCGTCTGCTACCTGGAAAGGCTCATTGGTTTTCCCAAAGAGAAAATCGGGGCGCACGTCGTATCTCTCCGACAATAGGCGTATTTGATCCACTGTGATGTTGCGATCTCCCTTGAGAATATTATTGATGATGTGGTTGTAAGTCTCTAGATGTTTAGCCAAATCTGACTTGCTTTTGATCAAATTCCGCATGATCAATTCTTCATAAACGTGCTTAAATTTGCGGTTAACAGGATGATCAGAAAATTTGCCCATAATCAAACAGATATATACTATTAGCTAATTATCCACTAAATTAAAAACATTTTTGATTAACAAGCAACAATTTGGTTTGTTTTTACTAACAAAATGTGTTTTGACAGGACTTCTAACCTGCATTCAATCCCAGGTATATCTCAGACTTAGGCTCGGGGTAATTCCTAAGAGCTCCTGCTCATATCCCAGGTTGAAGTTTTGAGGAAGCCCCTCCTCGTCTACATTCCTAAAGCTGTAGAAATACTCTTCATAAAATTGGTTGTTCCTGTCCAGGGCATTGAATAACTGACCCGAAAGTTCCCACTTTCCTCCAGCACCTGTCCAGTAGTAAGCTGCAGTAAAATCAAGGCGCTGGTAAGACTCAAGCCTGGCATTTCGCAGTAATTCTTGCGTGTTCCTTCTATCTCTTAAACCGCTGCTGACGGTGGAAACATCCGTAAATGGCCTGCCTGAAGCAAAACTAAATTCTACGGCAAAATTCCAACTTGCATTTGGTCTATAGCCCAGATAAAGGTTGAGCTGATGTCGACGATCATTCGGAGCAGGAAGAGATTCTCCTCTCATCAACCTGTCATACCTCACCGTGTTCTTACTCCAGGTATAGGCTGAGAGCAGCTCCCATTTACCGGGATACCAATTGGTGCTAAATTCAACACCCCGATTCCGTCCGGTTCCTTCTAAAAATATTAGAGCAGCCGGCTGAAAAAACGTACCTCCGCTGTTGTTGGAGCCAATGATGCTGGCCAACTGTTCCACCATCCCGTCATAATACTTGTCATAGGCACTTACAGATAAAGACAAGGATCGCCAGGAAATACCGCCCCCCATGGACACCTGGGTTGCTTCCAATACCGGAATACGCCGATCATCTGCCAGCGAAAAATAATTAAAGGATCGGCCGGTGGGCGTTTCAAAATAGACTTCTCTCAAAAATTGCTGCTGCAGGCTCCAACTTGCCTGAAGATACATGTTCTCATAAAAGTGATAACGCAAAAGTACCCTGGGAGAAAGGTACCAGTTCTCTAAAGGTTCGTAATAACTGCTTCTCAAACCAATATTATATTGCAAACCGGCGACTTCGCTGTTCCAGGAAAAAAACAAGGCCTGAGTCAAAGCATCATCCGTAAGGTACCTTTCTGAGCTGTCCGCCGCTACAGAACTGAATTCACTATTCTCCAACAGCGTTTCAACGCCTAGCCCAAAACTCGTCTGCTCCTTCACCTGGTATTGCCAAATATGTGACATTTTCCAACCACTGATGGCGCTGTTGTTCTGATAGCGATCACCATTGAGCAATCGACCATTGACAGGGTTTCTCACAAAGAAGAATTTACCCAAATCATAGTGATGGCTGCTGTAATTGAGTAAACTGGTTTGTCTCCAGCGAGTACTCCATGATTGATCCCAGCGTAAACCGAGGGCAGCATTGTACCAATCCTCTTCATCTTCCAGACGCATCAGCTCGACACTTCGCTCCAGACGGGGGTATTCACGACTGTGGATGACTGTATTGTCGTAATTATCCTGTCCGTAAAAACCATTGAGCCTCAATCTCCCTTTCTCACCCGGCTTCCAGTTCAGCGATACGTAGTAATCCTGAAAATCACTCCTTGGGGCGGCCTCTGTAGCCAAAGGAGTTTCCTCACCTGACATTTGTTCACCAATAAAAATTTGCCCGGGTCCGGCCTCACGGTCTGCCGTAAACAGATCAGAATTGGCCAGATTGACCAATGAACTTCTCACTGCAACCGTGAGATCTAATTGCCTTGCCAGAGGCATGTCGAACCTTGCAGAACCCAGTAAATTGCTTAAGAGGACATTTCCTTCAAAAACATCGCTTTCGTCCTCAGAAGAAATATCAATAACACCAGATGCCCTGCCTCCGTACTCGGGAGGCACTGCTTCGTTGTACAAAGTGAGCTCCCGGGCCAGTTCGCCGGAAATATTACTGGTCAATCCAAAATAGTGCTCCACATTGTACAAGGGCAAATCATCAAGAATGATCATATTCTCATCGTAATCTCCACCCCTTATTTGGACATTGGCCGAGTAATCATCAAAATTTGAAATCCCCGGTAAGAATTGCAGTCCTCTCAGGGGGTCATTCCAACCGATCTGGCCTGCTGACTGCCTGAGTCGATTGGCATTGTAGACCTGTCCTTTCCAAGATTTCGTTTCACTGAGATTGACATTCCTCAATACGCCCAATTCTATTTCAGGCATTAAGTAGCTGTGTGGAATCAATTGAATCACCAGCATACTATCATTCTCGAAACAGATTTGCGCCGGCTCAAAACCCAGGTAGGATATTTCAAGACAACTGCCCGAAAAGCAACTTATTTTAACCTGGCCTAGCTCGTTTGCAACCCAGGTTTTATTGCTGTTTGATTCGCTTACAAAGGCAAAAGGGAGATGCTCCCTGTTTTCATCGCGTACTTCCAATTTTACCCCAATCTTTTTTGATTTCTCCGTCAGGTTTTCTGTACTTGATTCCCTTAGCATGACCACTCTGGGTTGGATAAATTCGAAATGTAAGTCCAATTGACCGGAAATATCTGTAAGGGCTTCGTGAAAACTAGAGGCTTCCACAGGCAATTCGACCTCCAACTCTGCCATCCATTCATTGCTGTAAACACATTTGGCCTGCCAGGTTTTTTCCAATTCGGACAAAGCCTGTTGCAGGGGCATCGACTGCCCCGATATTTGGGCGGCAAGGCCTGTTCCAATCAGGCACAGCCAAAGCAGTAAGACCGCCTGACGCATCAAAAGCTTATTTATTTAAATATATCTCATATGTACCGCTTTCCGTTTTTCGAAAATCGGCATTAAGTGGCCAACTCAGCTGGTACAAAGCACTGTCAACACTGGAGCCGGTGAAGTAGAAATTACCAGTTTTCGAATTCAAATTGGCAGGCACATCGACCTGCACATCAAATTGTCGCTCCAATTCACCAATGGCTTCCTCAAAACGTACACCATTGAGCATATATTCCCCCCTTGTCCAGGATGCGATTTGCCCAGGATCCTGAACCTCGTATTCATCAAATTCTTTGTCTCCCTTCGAATACCTTACTGCTTGCCCCTTGGTTAGAATCACTTTCTTGCCTCCAGCCACAAGAACTTCCACTTTTCCACTTTGACAGGACACCTGCAAGTTCCCCTGCCTTTGGCGCACATTGAAAGCAGTTCCTAAGACACGCACCTGTCCCGCACTGGTCTCGACAATAAATGAGGCTCCTTCCTCCACCTCAAAGAATGCTTCTCCCTCCAGACGCACCAGTCTTTTCTCTTGAAAGGACCGGCTGCGGTAACTGATTTCCGAAGAAGCATTGACACGAACGCGGGATCCATCAGGCAGGTCAATCGAGCTTTGCTCAGCTGAGGCCATCTGTACATTCGTCCAGGTCAAATTATGATAGAAAAAATAACCGATTCCCATCAACAAAGCCAAAGAAGCAGCAACACCCCATCTCATCCACAAATTCCTCGTTACCGCAATTTTTTGCTCCTTATGGCTGGTTTTTTCTTCAATTTTTAGCCACCATTCCTTTTTGACCGATGGGGAAAGCGTCTTGTTTTCAGGGTCAACGGAAAGTTGTGCTACCCTGTTGGCTGCCTTTTTTATATCGGATTCAGGTAGGGTTGGATGATCATCTGACCATTGCTTCGCCGCATCCTCTGCACCGTATTGCTGTACCAATTCGATAAACGCCTCATTTGTTAGAAGTGTTAACCAGTTACTATTGCTTTGTTTATCCGACATTTTCCACTTTAAAATTAAAGGTCAAGCCATTTATATATTTTTATCCATATCACCCAAAGCTTCTTTGAAGCCTGGGATTTCAATTTTCAGATTACCCGAAAGGATCGCTCCATTTTATTTCATTACTCACCGTATGGTCTGTTAATGTTTTTAGAAAAGCGACCAATGCCGATTTTTCTGACTCAGAAAGATTTAACCTGACGGGGGCTCCGTTGTCATCTGTTAGCGCTGGAGAAAGCGTAGGGTGCGCCTTTATTCCACTGTTGTAATGCTCTACCACCTCTTCCAAAGTACTGAATCGACCGTCGTGCATATATGGAGCCGTCAATTCTATATTGCGCAAAGTGGTCGTTTTAAATCGCCCTACAAAAATGGGATTGTTAAATACCTCCCCCGCGCCCAAATCACTCGAAGAAAGAGAATCAAGACCATTGTTTTGCGGACCAGGGTTGGCGCTTACAAATGCTTCCGTAGTATGACATCCGAAACAGGCTCCACCACCGTTGTCAATCGTTTGAAAGAAAATATTCTTTCCCAGGTTTTCTTCAGCCGTGAAATTTGCAAAATTTCCTCCGGGGGATGGGGACATCGAACGTCCTTCATCGTACTTACTGGAATAGCTTACAATACTGCGAACAAATTGCGCGAGTGCCGAGGCAATTCTATCGCTATTTACTTCTTGAGAGCCAAAAGCCTTTTCAAATAGTTCCGGATAATAGGATTGGGCCTCGACGGCATTCACTACTTGTTCCAATGTCATACCCATTTCTACAGGATCCTGGAAGGGCATTAATACCTGCTCTTCCAAAGTCGCAGCCCTTTCATCCCAAAAAAAGCGGCCTCGTTGATAATAGCGGGCATTGATGAGCGTCATGGAATGGCGACCAGTGGCTTCCCCCTCAAAACCTATACTTAAAACAGCATCATCAGAAAACCCTTTCTCCTGCTTATGGCAGGAAGCACAGGCAATGGTACCATTGGCACTTAATTTTTTATCGTAAAAAAGGACCCTGCCCAAAGTAGCCCCATCATTTGTTACCGGGTTGTCTGTTGGAGTATTGTCTATGCCATTGACAGACGTAGGCAAAGGCTGACCCGCAACATTTGTTGTAAAGTGACTGGGTAAATCTAAATTCTCATAATCATAGGCTTCGTCTGGCAAATTCAATTCGGATTGAGTGTCCAGCATTTCGTCCATGTGGTCTTCTTCTGAGCATGAAGTCAACAGAACGAAAAACCCTAAAAGCAAACAGTAAATGAGCCTATTCATCATATCATTTGGATTAACAGTTAAATAATCAGGCATTTTCATGATAATAGATCCATTAAAAAGCCTTTTGTACCCATCCAACAAAAAATGATAAAAAGATCCTCGCCAAGTAATGTCCTCAATTTTTTCATTGCGCGGTTCATCAAGTTGCGTAAGGATTGATTGGTAATCCCCATCACCTCCTCAATCTCGTCATAACTCAGTCCCGCCTGGTATTTCAAATAGATGAGTTCACGCTGTCGATCCGGGAGCTCCTCAAGCGCCTTTTTCAGTGACCCACTTCTTATTTGTTCATTTTCACCCTGAATCCAGTCCCTCTCTGCACTTGCTTCCTGGCCCAGGTGCATTTGGTCTACCTCAACATCAGTGTATTTATTGTAATGTCTTTCCATTACACGTATTAAATTGTTCCTGATAGAGGTGTATAGATAGGCTTTAGGGGGCGCGTCCACCGGTAAACTTCGACGTTTTTCCCACAATTTGATATACAAATCCTGGATGCCATCCTCTATTAGGGCGTCGTCCTGAATGATTCTTCCCGCATATCTGAATAATTCGTCAACACTTTTTTCATACAAGCGACGAAACGCCTCCCGGTCCCCATCAATCAAGCCTTTCCAGTCGTCTTTCCAATCAGCAGACATAAATTTTTTTCAGATTTTTCTTTTTAACCGGGTACAAATGAGAAGTGTGTGTATCAAACAAATGAATCAGCAATTAATCACTTAAAATTATCAATTATGTTTAGAATCAGCTTGAAAATTTTTCTTCTCATCCTTTCCATAGGTATTCTTTTTGTTGCATGTGAAAAAGATGATATAGAAGAGATAACAGAATTTGAAGCGGCCTCCAGAAGCCTTACAGCCGATGAAAGCTACCTGTACATGACTGCCGAGGATGAGATTTCTCAAGATGCCCTCCTCACCGCCGGGGGTGACAGACAACCTTGTTTCATGCCTGTCTTCCCAGTTACTCTTGTATTTTCAGATGGCAGTTCATTAGAAGTGAACTCAAAAGAGGAATTGAAAACAAGCCTGAGAGAATACCTGCAGGAAAACAGAGGGAATATTCAACGTCCTAAGGTTCAATTCCCGCATGATGTAGAATTGAGTGATGGCCCCATCGTCACTGTAGAAAGCAGGGAAGATGTAGCAGAATTGCTAAAAGATTGTGCAGAAAGTATTGCGGAGGAGCGAAGATGCTTCAAGTTGATCTTCCCCGTAACACTGTCTTACCCGGATGGTACAGCGGAAGAAATGGATAATAAGGACGAATTGAAGGAGGCCCTCAGAAACTGGAGAGCGGACAATCCGGATAGTCGAGAGAGACCTCAGCTTCAATACCCTTACCAGGTAGAGGACCAGGATGGAAATACCATCACGCTTGAAAGCGATGAGGCCAAAAGAAGATTGATCATGTCTTGCCGTCCTGACAGAACGCCTTGTCTTGATTGGGTTTTTCCAATCACCCTGATAGTTCCGGATGGCTCGACACAGGAAATCAACTCTTCTGATGAGTTAGTCCTTTTTCTGATGGAATGGAGAGACAGCAATCCAGATGCCACTGAAAGACCGAAAGTGCAATTTCCGCAAGATGTGCAACTCGAAAATGGACGCACTATCACAGTAGAATCTGCTAGACAATTGGCGGCTATTACAAAAGCATGTCGAAGAATGCATCACCGGGATCGAAGACCTCGTCGCGGGAATGGACCGAGATAAACAGTTCTTTTTCAAAACCATGAAGAAAAGTCCGGGCCCCAGGTTCGGGCTTTTTTACCTCCCGCACATCACAAGCAAAACAGATATATCAGAAGGACTCACGCCACTAATTCTGCTCGCCTGGCCGATGGTTCTGGGGCGCACCTCTTTCAATTTTTCCCTGGCCTCTAAGGAAAGAGACTGCACATCGTCATAAGAAAAGTCATCAGGTAAAAACACCTTGTCCAAACGGTTCATTTTATCTGCCATTTCTTTCTCGCGCTCGATATAACCCGAATACTTCATCTGATTTTCGCTGAAGTCGATGTACTCCCTGGGGTATTGACTGAGAAATTCTCCCAGGAAGGGCAATTCTGCTGAAAGTGCCTCCAGACTTGCTTTCGGGCGTAAGAGCACACTCTCTATTTTCACTTTTTGCTTCAATGGCGCACTGCCTACGCGCTCGAGCCATGGATTGATTTGATCAGGAGCGACACTGGTTTTACACACAAAATTCTCAATGGATTTGTGGGCATCGAGCTTGCTGCGGACACCTTCCATTCTTTTCTCTAATCCTCGTATACCGAGGGTTTGCGCAATGGGTGTCAACCGAACATCGGCAGTATCCTGCCTGAGGAGTATT